>Ga0307435_1000066_pt1 | contig 45339 bp, 41 predicted proteins | sample SalMarWE160470MG_FD_202164 | JGI IMG/M metagenome (GOLD analysis project Ga0307435, IMG submission 202164) | Salt marsh sediment microbial communities from the Plum Island Ecosystem LTER, Massachusetts, United States - WE1604-70 | ecosystem: Environmental > Aquatic > Marine > Intertidal zone >... | reverse complement strand
TTTTTCCTTCTCGGCCTGGGCCGAGGCCGCTTCCGCTGCGATTATTGCCTTGCGGACGGCTTCCTCAGCCGGCACTTCCGTAAGCGCGCGCAGATAAATTGCCCCACCTGCCTCCGGCTGTTCCGCCGAGGTTAACTGCTCTTTTATTAATTCCAAAACCGCCAGGAACAATCCGACAAGTACCAGCCGAGCTGTTCGCCCCTCGAAAATCCGCGCGAAGCTCATCGAACCCTCCGCCTGCAGCCGGTGCAGAATCTCTATCTGGTACAGGTCGATGGGCGTATCATCCGTAATGTGACTTATATCATATCTTGCCCCCGTCGCCACCATAAGCGTGTCGAAAGCCTCTAATAAATCCCAAATGCTTATCTGGTCGAGGTCCACCTCCGGCTCGGCATCCGGTTTCAATCGCTCGATTACAGTATCGGGCCTGGCAAACCGGTCGCTTTGCTCCTCGGCAGCGGCGGCGAGCAGGTTCGCGGCGTCTTTGAACCTTTTGTATTCGAGTAGTTGCCGGATTAGCTCCGCACGCGGGTCTGCCAGCTCTTCCGCCGAAAGCTCGTCGCCCGGCGCCTTCGGCAGCAGCATGGCCGACTTTATCTGCATCAGCGTCGCTGCCATTACCAGGAAATCCCCCGCGATGTCTATGTCGAGCTGCTTTAGCAGCTCGATATAATGTATGTACTGGTCGGTAATTTTCGCTATCGGGATATCGTAGATATCGACCTCTTCTTTGCGCACAAGGTGCAGCAGCAGGTCCATCGGCCCCGCGAATATCTCAAGATTGACTCGATAGTCCGACATCTACTGCTCCTGCTGCTCTTGCGGTTCATTCGTCTGGTCGGTCTTGTCTTCCGCTTCGAGTATCTGCCTGGCCTCGTCTGCGTTACTTTCCATCACCTGAAGTTGGATCCTCGCAATGGCGGGGACGCCCGCGTATATATTTGCTGCATATTGGCCGGAGAGAATTGCCCTTACCCCGGAGTTGGTTAGGCGCTGTACCGCTATTTCGGCCTGAATCGAATCCATATACTCAGCAATGGTAACCAGCTTATCTGCCATAATACTCGCCCAGTCCGACCGCTTTGCGTGCCTCTGCCAGCGTTACCTTCGCGATGGCTCTGGCACGCTCGGCGCCTTTGGCCAGTATTTGTTTTAATTGGTTGGGATTGTTCTCCAGCTCGGTTCGTTTTTGTCGGTATGGCCTGAAAAATTCCACAATAAGCTCCGCTAATCGTTTCTTCGCCTCACCGTATCCCATCGGGCCTTTGCGATACCTTTGTTCCCATTGTGCCAGCTCTTCCGGCGGCGCAAACAGCTTCAATAGTGCAAAGACGTTGCATTTGTCCGGATTCTTTGGCTCCTCCACCGGCGTCGAATCGGTAACAATCTTCATCACTTTGTTTTTGATACTCTTTTCCGGCTCGAACATCTCTATGGTATTGCCGTAGCTTTTGCTCATCTTGCGCCCGTCAACGCCCGGTACCACCGCCACTGATTCGATTATATAGTCCCTCGGCAACGGGAAAATCTCACCGTATGTATTATTGAAATAACCGGCTATATCCCGCGTTAGCTCGATATGCTGCTTCTGGTCGGCACCTACCGGTACCACATCGCTCTTATATATAAGGATATCCGCCGCCTGAAGAACCGGATACGCGAAAAGCCCGTGATTCGGGCTTAATCCCTGTGCCACCTTGTCTTTGTAGCTGGTGCACCTGTGCAAAAGCCCCATAGGCGTAACGCACGAAAAAAGCCACGTCAGCTCCGTAACCTCAGGCACGTCGCTTTGCCGCCAGAAAACCGTCTTTTCGGTATCAAGACCAAGCGATATGTAGTCCATAGCGACATCCAGTGTGAATTGTTCAACTTCTTTCGGCGAAGGATTACTCGTCAGTGCGTGATAGTCGGCGATAAAGAAAAAGCATTCGTTGCCCTGCTGCATCTGGATGTGCTGGCGCATCGCACCGAAGTAGTTGCCGATGTGCAGCCGACCCGACGGCTGAATACCTGAGAGAACTCGCAAAATAAATCTCCTTTCCCGCTAAACTTCGCCGAGACAACAAAAAAAGAAATACAGCGTATAAATTTCAGCTAACAGTAGCCCAGCGGGGGCGAAAAGTCAAGGCATTTGCAGGCGAATCGCGACCTGGGATACTTGCCTGGCGTCCTTTGGCAAAGCAGGCAAAGCTTTGGCGCTGTGTAAAATTCTTAGCATCAATTTGCTTGATTTTGATGAAAAATTTTAGTATGGTAGTGCAAGCACGTAAGATATTTGAAAGCAGGAGGCTTTATCCTTGAAACGCTTGGTTTGCGCTATATGTGTGTTTTTGATGCTTTCGGCTGCGGCAAACGCGGGAGTTGGTTCGTTTGTTGGTTCGGCTGTAATTTTTTCGCAGAGTTGGGTCACTCAGGTTGAAATCGTTGGTTCGTGGACATCCGGCCTGACCCACGCCGAAGAAGCTGGTTCAAACCGAGCCCTGATATTTTTTATACACGCCGAACATAACGCTGTTATTGATATTAACTCTGTAACATACGGTGGCCAACCGATGACCCTGGCAGTAAAACATAACGCCGGAACAAGTAGTGCTCAGGCATACGTTGCCGCATATATTCTCGACGAAAGCGGTATCGCTGCCGCAACAGGCGATACATTTGTTCCTGTGTGGACAACAACGCCGCTTGAGTACTCATACGCCAGCGTATTCCTTTCAAATGTCAACCAGGCAGCTCCAGTCGGGGTAACAGACAGCAACGGCACGGCAAGCGCTACCCCAAATCCCATCGCGACCAATCCCCTTTCCACGAATTTCGGAGATATGGTTATTGCCGTTGCGACGGCCGGATTTTCAGGTGACTATACGCTGAATAACGGTTTCAGCGAAGGATACGAGAATGATATGGCCACGTCTGTCGGAGCGGCCGGTTACAAATCCGCAACTGGTGCCGATGAAACACCAAGCGTAACGCACACGGGCGATTACCTGAACCGCCAGGTCATTATTGGTTTTGTTGTCCAGGTGGCGGAATTAACTCATACACTGACTACTTCCTCAACGGCCGGCGGTTCAGTAGACACGCCGGGTGAAGGGGACTTCGATTACGACCATGGAACAGAGGTGAATCTTGTTGCCCTGCCCGATGCTAATTATCACTTCTTCAGGTGGACGGGCACAGCGGCTGATGCCGGCAAAATCACTGACATCTACTCACAAGGTTCATCTGTCCTTATGGATGCGGACTACACGGCAATTGCCAATTTCGCTGTGGACGGCACCTGGAATGTTATCGCCACGGCGGGAGCAAACGGCTCGGTCGACCCCAACGGAGTAATAACCGTTGCCGAGGGTAACGACCTGATGTTCGATGCGGAGCCCAACGTCGGTTATGTTGTGGACACGTGGTATCTCGATGGCAACAGCGTGCAAACCGGTGGTGATACTTATACTTTGTATAGCATCGCTGCCAATCATACGGTCCACGTTACTTTCGAGTCATTGCAGTTTACCATAAGCGGCACGATAACCTGCGGCTCTCTGGATATGAACGACGTGAATATGGTCGGCCTGGGTGTCTTGACTGATGCCAACGGCTTCTATACCGCTACGGTTGGCTACGGCTGGACGGGTGTCGTCACGCCGGTCAAATACAGTTATACCTTTGACCCGAGCAGCATTTCATACAGCAATGTTACCGCCGACCATACCAACCAGGATTACGACGCACTGCCTGCGGATGATTTCAACGACAACAGAAGAAGTGCTATGTGGCGCCTTATAATTGACTAACTTTTCGCCGGCACTGGATTTTCTTTTGACAATCCTCCTTAAACGATTAGCATAGCTATTGTGTTTACGGACTGAGTTTAAGGAGAAGCAAAATGTCCATTATCAGCCGGTTATCCCGCCGCCAGTTCCTCGGTAAAACCGCCAAGACCGCCGCAGGTGCAATCGCCGTTGGCTCGCTCGCCTCGTGTGAAGCCCCGACAGCATCGCCCGCTGCAAAGGCACGCAAGCTCGGAGCAAATGATACAATTAACGTTGCCGTGGTAGGAATTCGCGCCCGCGGGATGGATCTTGCCGATGGCTTTGCCCGAATCCCCAAGGTGCGAATCAGAACTCTCTGCGATGTAGATGAGAACCTCTTCGGCTCGCGCGCCAAGACAATTGCCGACATTACCGGCGAAGCGCCCCTTTATGTCAAAGACATTCGTGACGTCTGTGGCGATAAGGACGTGGACGCCGTACTTATCGCCGCTCCCAACCACTGGCATGCGCTAGCTGCAATTTGGGCCTGCCAGGCTGGCAAACACGTCTACGTCGAAAAGCCCTGCTCCCACAATATCTTCGAAGGCCGAAAGATGGTCGAGACCGCGAGAAAATACAATCGAATCGTCCAGGTCGGTTTCCAGAGCCGTTCAATGGACAACATCCGGCAGGCGATGAAATTCCTGCACGAAGGCGGTATAGGCGAGCTTTATATGGCCCGGGGACTCTGCTTTAAGCCGCGAGAACCGATTGGTCTTGTGACCGACGGCGTCGGGACAGGACCGAAATACAAATACTTCGTCTGGAACGAGCCGGGTGAAAATTATGACGCCGACTATATGAGCCGGGTTGATTACGACCTGTGGCTCGGTCCCGCGCCCGTCAGGCCGTTCAATTACAATCGATTCCACTACAATTGGCACTGGAACTGGGAATACGGCAACGGCGATATCGGCAACCAGGGCCCGCACCAGTTCGACATAGCTCGATGGGGGCTGAATAAAAACGAGCATCCCGTCAGGATATATTCCTCCGGCGGCTACTTCGGCCCGCCCTCCAACCAGCAGACGCCGAATATCCAGTCGGCTGTCTTCGAATACGCCGATGGGAAAATACTGCAGTTTGACGTCCGCGGCCTTTATACAAACGACGAAGCCGCGATGTTTGCTGCTGTGCAAAGTGAGCAGCCGGTTGTTGGAGACCCCAACGCCGTCCCCGAAATCCGTGAAAGCATAACCAAGCTTCAGGACGGCGTCACAATCGGCAATCTGTTCTACGGCACAAAGGGCTGGATGTACTTGAATGGCTCCATGTGGAAAACATACTTCGGCAGAAACAATGAACCAGGCCCTTGTTCCGAGACGGTTGAAGAATCCGCTGATCCCGGTGAGTCAAGAGACACAGGTTCCGACAAGCATTACCTTAATTTCATTGCCGCACTTCGCACCGGCAAAAAGGAAGACCTCAACTGTGATATCGAGACCGGGTTTTTGTCATCGGCCCTTCCGCACTTGGCGAATATCTCGTATCGGCTCGGCCGGTCGGTCGTATTCGACGGCAAAAAGGAAAAATTCATCGGCGACGGACGGGCCGACCAGTTGCTGAAACGAAACTATCGCCAGCCGTACATTGTCCCCGACAGGGTCTGACCAGTGGTGCTGCGGTTACTTTGGGCATGTTGAGGAAACTGTTTACCATTCGTCCGAAAATCGGTCATCGATAATTGGGAAATGTCTCCAGCCGGTAATGTTAGTGTCCTAAACAAAAGTTGACAGTTGGAAGGGCTGCCTCTACAATGTTCGCCTACCCGCCGAGTGAGTTTGTTTTCGGTGGTATTCTTGCCGGTTCACTACAGGATGATGGCGAATGGCAGGTACGGTCAGACAAAACGCACAAAAGCCCGCTCGCAGGCGTCTTGAGCCGGTGGCCGGCGCTGCAAAAGCGTCGGCTGATATCGCCGCTCTGAACGCCCGCACTATGCCCGAATCCCTGGCCGCCGAGGCCGCCGTCCTTGGCTCGATGATTATCGACCCCGCCTGCATCGGCCAGGTCGTCGAAACGATAAAACGTGACGCCTTCTACAGAGTCGAGCATCAGCTTATTTACGATGCCGTCATCGCCCTTTACGAGAAAAACCGCGGCGAGGGTATCGACGGCGTTCTGCTGCGGGACGAGCTTGAAAGACGCCGGCAGCTCGAACAAATCGGCGGTGTCGAATACTTGGGCAAGGTCCTAAACTCCGTGCCAAGCTCCGCCAATGTCGGCTATTACGCCAACATCATAAAAGACAAGCAACTGCTTCGTGAGCTGATTCAGGCCGCAACCGAAATACTAAACGACGCCTATGACACAACCGGAGAATCCGTCCAGAAGCTCGATGAGGCCGAGCAGCGAATCTTTGAAATAACCGACAAGCGCACGACCGGCCAGGCGCTGGCGATTAAAGACCTTGTTACGCGCGCCTACGAGCTTATCGAAAAACGCGACGGCAAGCACGTAACGGGCCTGGCAACCGGTTTTCTCGACCTTGACCAGAAGACCTGCGGCCTGCAGAACGGCGAAATGATTATCGTCGCCGGAAGACCCAGTATGGGCAAAACGGCGCTGGCGCTGAATATCGCCGAAAATCTTGGCGTGGAGGAAAAAACGCCCGTCGCCATATTCTCGCTTGAGATGGGCCAGCAGCAATTGGCCGAGCGGTTTCTCTGCAGCGTCAGCGCAGTCGAGAGCCAGCTTGTTCGAAAGGGTATGCTGTCCACCGACCATTATGGCAAGCTAGTAGATGCCTGCGGTATTCTCTCGGCCGCACCAATTTACATCGACGACAGCTCCACGCTGACTCCTCTCGAGCTGCGGGCCAAGGCCAGACGCCTGAAAAGCCAACACGATATTCGCTGCGCTATAGTCGATTATTTGCAGTTGATGCACCTCGGCACAACACGCGTTGAATCCCGCCAGCAGGAAATTACAACAATATCGAGATACCTCAAGGCCCTTGCACGCGAGCTGAATATCCCCGTCGTTGTGCTTAGTCAGCTAAACCGCTCGCCGGAAGGCCGGGAAGGCCATCGACCGAGAATGAGCGACCTGCGCGAAAGCGGCAGTATAGAGCAGGATGCCGACGTTGTTATACTGCTGCACCGTGAGGATTATTATCACCGCGGTGAGCAGGGCTACGAGCAGGACAACACGGCTGAGTTGATTATTGCCAAGCAGCGAAATGGCCCGACGGGCATAGTGGCGATGAGATTCTTGGATAAGTTTACTCGCTTTGAAAATGCCTCTTTTGTGGGCGAGCCCTCTGCTGCGCTGGAGCAGCAGGCCGGCGGGGATGTGCCGTTTTAGTTTGGACCGCGGGTGTTGTGCGCAATCTTCCGGCGTATTCGGACGACTTTGAGTCAGGACAAGTGAAAGGAAGAAGTGAGAAAGCTCTGGTGTAACGTTTTTGTGTTGATTGTCTCTGTCTTGATTTGCGCATCTGCGGCCCGGTCGGATGATGCCGACAACGCCGGCCAGCGCGTGGCCTCGGTCCGCGTTGAGGGTAACGTCAATATAGATGAATCTGTTATCCTCTCGAAGGTCCGCATCAGGACCGGCGATGAATTTGACCCCGTCGTAGCAACCGAAGATACCAAGCGAATCGCGGAACTGGACGGCGTCGAATACTGCTATTACAACACAACGACAATCGACGGGAATCTGCAGTTGACATTCGTCGTCGCCGAGAAGAATGTCATCAGGTCGATTGAGTTCGAGGGGAATCGCGCGTTTGGGGACAAGAAGCTGCGAGGCAAACTCGGCTTCAAGGTCGGCGATTATCTCGACAGCGTTCTTGCTCAAACCTATATCAGCACAATCGTGGAGTTCTATCGCAAAAAGGGTTTTGCGTTCGCCGAGGTTTCGCTCGATGCCGAAAAGGCATCTGTAGGCAAGCTTGTCTATATCGTTAAGGAAGGCCCTCGCGTAAAAGTCGTTTCGGTCAAATTCAGCGGCAATTCGGCAATCAAATCGGCCGACCTGAACAAAGCCATAAAGTCCAGAACTCGTGGCTGGCTTGTATTCCAAAAGTATTACCGGGAAGAAGTCGTTACCGAAGACGTGGCCCGGCTTCAGCGGGCATATCAGAAACGTGGCTTTCTCAACGCAACGGTCGAGGCCAGACGACAGTTCAATGCCGACAAGACAAAAGTCCGAATCGTCTTCGATATCGTTGAGGGCTCCGCTTACTCGGTCGAAAACACTTTATTTGTCGGCAGTCAGCAGTTCGATAATCAAAAACTCTACGAACAGTTGAAACTTCAGAATGGCCAGACCTATAACGAACAAAGGGCTGAATTAGACACAAAGCAGCTTCTCAAGCTGTATAAGGAAAACGGTTTTCTTGATGCCCGGGTAGAGCGGGGAATAAAATTCGTCTCTGACAGGACCGTTGACGTCGAGTACACGATAACGGAAGGCGGGCAATTTCGAATCGGACAGGTAATAATCACCGGCAACGAGCATACAAGGGACAAGGTTGTTCGGCACGTACTCGACGAGTATGACTTTCAGCCGGGAAAGTGGTACAACGCCGACATAGCCCGCGGCGACGGCAAAGGTGAGCTTGAAAGGGTCCTACAGCGGTCGCTTTTGACCGAACGTGATGGTGCAACCATAACGCCGGCGGGCCAGATGCCCGGCCAAAAAGACGCCCAGGTCAGCATAATGGAAGGCAAAACTGGTATGGTTATGCTCGGTGCCGGTGTCACAAGCGACAGCGGCGTCATAGGCCAGCTAATCTTCGAGCAGAGAAACTTCGATATCAGCGACACTCCGAAAAGCTTGAAAGATTTTATCGTCGGCAACGCCTTCAGGGGTGCGGGCCAGACCTTCCGAATCGCTCTGCAGCCGGGCACCGAGCTGAGCGAATACTCCGTTAGTTTCACCGAGCCTTATCTTAATGACAGGCCCACCAGCTTGAGTCTCGTTGGTTCGAGCTGGACGAGATGGCGCGAGTCTTACGATGAGCAGAGGACCAAGGGTTTTGTCGGGCTTGAAAAACGACGTAGAGACAAGTGGCGACCCAGCATCGGCTTTCGTGCCGAGAATGTCGACGTCAAGGATGTTGACCGGGACGCGCCGGTCGAAATCAAGGATGTTGCGGGGGGCAATTTCCTTGCCGGTGTTCAGCTTGGGATAGCCAAGGACCTTACCGACAGCAGATTCTTGCCCACGTCTGGGCACAATTTTAGTCTCGCTTATGAACAGGTGGCGGGGGATTACACCTTCGGCATCTTAAGCGGCGCCTATAGAAGATACTATACACTCTATGAAGATTTGGCCGAACGAAAAACCGTCCTCGCCACAAAGCTGTTGGCGGCAACGGTTGTAAGTAACGCCCCGCCCTTTGAAAAATTCTATGCCGGCGGTACAGGCACATACGGCATACGCGGATTTGAATATCGAGGCGTCAGCACTCGGGGATTGCAGACAAACGTCGACCCGAATAAAGTCCCCCAGAGAGAAGACCCCATCGGCAGCGACTGGATTTTCATCGCAAATGCCGAGGTTACCATCCCTCTCGTTTCCGATAACGTCTCGGCGTTGTTTTTCGTCGACAGCGGCGCAATCGATACTGGCGGCTATCGCGCCGGCGTCGGCACCGGCATTCAGATTATGATACCGCAGTGGTTCGGGCCGGTCCCGATGCGATTTGAGTTCGCAGTACCTTTGTTGAGGGAAGACGATGACAGGACGCAGGTTTTCAGCTTTTCTGTCGGGGGGCTGTTCTAAAAAAAATGACGGGGGGGATTTGCGGTATCCTTAATCGACCCTTAGAATATCCGCCGGTTGATTGACCGCCGGGCGCCGGCACGTTTATTCGCCGCAGGCGGGTTGGCCGGTATAAAGACAATTGAGAAAGGATGAATTATGAAGACAAAATGGGCTGTTGTTGTGGGGCTGGCGGTAGTATTTTTTGTCCTTGGCGCCGGTCATGAATACGGAAAGGCCGCCTCCGGCGATGAAACCAAATGTCCCAAAATAGGCATCGCCAGTGTTCGCACGATATTTCAGGACTGCAGGCGAAACGCAAGATATCGCCAGCAGGTCTCTAACGAACGCGATAAAATGGGAGCCGAACTCGACAAGCTTGCTGCTGAAATAGAAAGTGAAAAGGCCGGCCTGAAAACGCTAAAGCCCGGAAGCGATGACTACGCCGCCGTGATGAAGGAAATACTTACAAAACAGGCCAGTCTGCAGGCGCAGCAGGAGTACTTCAAACGACAAATGGAGTTGCGAGAGCAGGTGGTTGTCGAACAGCTCTTCAACGATATCGTTAAAGTGGTTGCCGAAGTTGCAAAGGAAAAGGGCCTCGACCTTGTGCTCGAAAAAAGCGAGCCGGATTTGCCCGCGACCAATCCCAACGAGCTTACATTGACAATCAGCACCTATAAGGTGTTGTATGCCAATGGCTGCGAGGATATTACCAGCGACGTGCTGGCGAAGATTGATGCTATGGGAAAACCGTGACCCCTGAATCGTGATACAAGTGGTGAATATGGAGCTGACAGTCAAAGAATTAGCTAAGCGGCTCGAAGCCGAACTAATCCCCGCGAAAGCGGGGACCTCGGGGACGGGCGTCGTTTGTTCGGTCGGTCCTGTTGCAGCCGCAGACAAGACAACCTTGACTTTTCTTGCCGACCGCAAGCTCTTGGCTGACCTGAAAAACTCCTGTGCCGCAGCGGTTCTACTCGACAAAGCGATGGCTGACCTGCCCATCCCTCAACTGGTCGTTAAAAATGTAAATGCCGCCCTCATTGAATCGCTCAAAATCTTCGCTCCGAAGCTTGCGCCGCCTGTGCCCGGCGTTCACCCGACGGCCATGCTGGCTGCAGAAGTCAAAATTGCGAAGTCTGCCTCGATAGGCCCTTTTGCAGTTATTGAAGACGGCGCCGAGATAGGTGACGACACGATAATTTCCGCCGGTTGTAAAATAGGTCAGCATGCGAAAATCGGTCACCGATGCCGACTCGACCACAATGTCGTCATTTATCACAACTGCCGTCTCGGCAACAATGTTATTATTCAGGCCAACTCCACTATCGGCTCCATCGGTTTTGGCTACGCCTTTATCGACGGCGCACACCGGCTTATACCCCACAACGGAATTGTCGTAATTGAAGACTTCGTCGAGATAGGCGCCGGTGTTTGTATCGACAGGGCCAAGTTCGGCGAAACCAAAATCGGTGCGGGCACGAAAATCGATAATCTCGTTCATATAGCTCATAACGTCATCATCGGCAAATGCTGCCTCATAGCGGGACAGGTCGGCATATCCGGCAGCAGTAAGCTCGGCGACGGCGTCGTCCTCGCCGGACAGGTCGGTCTGGTCGACAATATCGAGCTTGGCGACGGCGTTATAGTCGGCGCACAGAGCGGCGTGACAAAGAGTACCCAGGCCGGCAAACAATTATTCGGGTCGCCCGCGGTTGAAATCAAAGAAGCACTTCGCGCAATGGCCGGCACGTTTCGATTACCCAAGATTATTGAGCAGGTCAGGGATTTGTCTGCAAGGGTCGATAAACTTGAAGCTTCAAAAGACAATAGCAAATCCGGCAAAGCTTAGCGGCAGGGGGCTGTTCGGCGGCAAGGACGCAACCGTCGTCTTTCGCCCCGCCTCAGCCGATACGGGTGTGGTCTTTGTCCGCACCGATACCTCCGAGCCGGTTCGCATAAAGGCCGTTGCCCCCAACGTTGCTGAGCGGGCACGTCGCACCACCTTAAAAAAAGGCCCCGTCAGTATCGAAACCGTCGAGCACTGTCTGGCGGCGGTCAATGCCCTCGAAATAGACAATATCACCGTTGAAGTCAATGGCCCTGAACTGCCGGCGCCGGATTGCAGCAGCAGTGAATATTTCAGAACGCTCAGTCAGGCCGGCCTTGTCGAGCAGCAGCTTGCCCGGCGTGAATTCACTATCACCGAACCCATAACCATCACCGAAGGCGACGCCTCAATTTACGCACTTGCCTATCCTGACGACGTCCTCAATATCACCTACGACCTCGACTACGGCGGTCACACCGGAATCGGCAGGCAAATCTTTAGTTGTCGGCTCACACCGGATGCCTTCGAAAAACATCTCGCCCGCGCCAGAACCTTTCTGCTCGAAGCAGAGGCGAAACAATTCCAGGCGCGCGGAATGGGAACGCACCTTACCCCCAGAGATATACTCGTCATTGATTCCGATGGTCCCATCAAAAATTCCTACAGGTTCCCCAACGAATGCGTCAGGCACAAAATCGTCGACCTTATCGGCGATATCGCCCTGGTCGGCCGGGCCGTCAAGGGCAGAATCGTCTCATACAAAAGCGGCCACTCTCTCAACCAGCAGCTCGCCCACAAACTCTACGAAGCCGCCGAGCGACGGGAACGCACCGCCAAATTCGGAACCGATGCCCTGCTCGATATCCGTCAGATTGCCCGGATTCTACCGCACAGGTATCCGTTTCTGCTCGTCGACAAGGTAATCGAGCTTGAAAGCGACAGCTTCATAAAGGGAATAAAAAACGTAACTTTCAACGAGCATTTCTTTCAGGGGCACTTCCCCGGCACGCCGATTATGCCGGGTGTTTTGATTGTCGAGGCAATGGCCCAGATTGCCGGCCTGCTCTTTGCCCAGCGTCTCGAGCACACCGGGAAACTCGCGGTGCTCCTGAGTATGGACGGCGTCAAGCTCCGAAAAGCAGTTGTCCCCGGAGACCAGCTTATTCTCACAGCAGAGACCGTAAAGAGTCATCCTAGGGCCGCCCAGTGCAAATGTAAGGCGATGGTTGCCGAGAATATCGTCGCCGAATGCGAAATCAAATTTATGCTTGTTGATAACGACAGGTTATAGGATTCATTTGCAGGATATTCAGAATGGGTCGGATTCATTCAAGTGCGGTTATCGAAGAAGGAGCCAAATTGGCGGATAGTGTCGTGGTTGGCCCTAACTGTTTTATAGGAAGCGGCACCAGTATCGGCGAAGAGACGGTTCTTGAGGCCAACGTCGTCATCGAAAAAAACGTCCAAATCGGAAAACGCAATCATTTCTTCTCGAGCTGCGTCATCGGCGGCTGGCCCCAGATACTCAGCCTCGCCCCGGACGCAAAACTCGGCGGCCTTATAATCGGCGACGACAACGTCATCCGCGAACAGGTCACCATTCATCCGAGTATGCACCACGACGGCTTCACAAAAATCGGCAATAACAATCTAATTATGATTGGCGTCCACATCGGCCATGATTGCACTATTGAAGATAAAACCGTCCTCAGCAACTTCTGCCAGATAAGCGGCCACTGCAAAATAGAAACCGGCGTCTGGCTGTCAGGTGTCGTTCTCCTTCATCAGTTTGTTACTGTCGGCAGGTGGTGCTATGCCGCGGGATTGACCGGCATCAACAAGGATGTCCCGCCATTTTTGATTGTCAGCGGCCACTATCCACCCGAAGTCCGCGGCGTGAATAAACGAGGCCTCCAACGCGCGGGACTAAACGAACAGAAGCAACAGGCAATTTTAGACGCCTACAAACGGCTCTACCGCGACAGTACCGAACCATTGTTGCAAGAGGCGAAGAAAATGGCCGAAGAAGACGGTCTCGACTCGAATGTCCGAGATATGCTCGAGGTCATTATCAGAAGCGCCGAGCATCGCTTCGGCAGATACCTCGAAACTCTCAGGTGAGAAAAAAGGGGTCAGGAGCATTTTTTCTTATGGATAAACTTCGCACTGCTGTTGTAGGCGCCGGCAAAATGGGTGAAATCCACGCCAGGGTCTATTCCCAGCTTCCTCAAAGCAAGCTCGTGGCCCTGGTCGATATCGACCTCGACAAGGCAAGACGCCTCGCAAAAAAGCACCGCTGTGAAGCAAGCTCCAGCGCAGCGGAACTCATAGGAAAAGTTGACGCCGTCACAATTGCCGCACCAACCACCGAGCACTACGCACTCGCAAGGACTTTCATCGAAGCCGATATCCCCGTCCTTATAGAAAAACCCATCGCTTCCGATGCCGACCAGGCAAGGGCGATTGTCGAGCTGGCAAGGCAGAAGAAATGTCTTGTCGCCGTGGGCCATTCCGAGCGCTGCAATCCTGTCGTACAGGCGATAAAACGCCTCAATATCGAGCCGAAGTTTATCGAGTCTACGCGAATTAGTCCCTATCCATTCCGCTCGACCGATGTCGGCGTCGTGCTCGATATTATGATTCACGATATCGATATCATTTTATCTCTGGCAGCGGACAAAGTCGCCAAAGTCGAAGCCGTCGGCATCGGTGTAATCGACGACAATGAGGATATCTGCAACGCCAGAATCACATTCGAAAACGGCTGCATAGCCAATATCACCGCCTCGCGACTCGCCCTCAAAACCGAGCGCAAGGTCAGGGTCTTCAGCAAACAGGCCTATCTCAGCGTCGATTATCTCAAAAAAACCGGTGTTGTTATCAAGGCCGCCCCCAATATAAACGTCATAGAAAAAATAAGAGAGCTTAAAAAGGCGGGCGCATTCGCCTTGCTCAAGCAGAAATGGAGTGAGCTGTTGCACGTCGAAAAACTCGACGTAAGCGACGCCGAGCCGCTCCGCCTTGAGCAGGAGGCCTTCCTGCGGGCCGTGGCCGACAAATCCCTCAGGCCGGAGGTCAGCGCCGAAGAAGGCCTCGCAGCAATGCAATGCGCCGAAAGCATACTGGCCTCTATGCGCACTCACAGTTGGGAATAGAATTGAAATTCGTCATTGATTTATAAATATTATTGGGATTTAATTGGCAGTCAGTAAGAGGTAAATTATGACGGACGGAAAATCTTTCAATAACACAATTGTCCTGGCCGTATTTGCCGGTGCAGCATTACTCGCCGGCTGTGCCGATAAGCCGGACGAAAAGACTGTAGAGGAGAGGAAAATGGTAACGCTGGAAACCACAAAAGGTAATATCGTAATCGAGCTGGATGAGCAGGCCGCACCTGTAACGACCGCCAATTTCCTTCGATACGTTGAAGAGGGCTTCTACGACGGCGTGATATTCCACAGAGTCATTCCCGATTTTATGATTCAGACCGGCGGTTTCACTGCTGATATGAAACAAAAATCTCCTCACGAGCCGATAGTCAATGAGGCATCTAACGGCCTGAAGAACAAACGCGGCACGCTTTCAATGGCGAGGACCAACGACCCCAACAGCGCCACAAGCCAGTTCTTCATCAATCAGGTCGATAACGCATACCTCGATTACGTCCAGGGTCGTAATCCCGGCTATGCCGTCTTCGGCAAGGTCGTCGATGGAATGGATGTCGTGGACGCCGTCGCCGGTGTAGAAACCACAAACAAAGGCCCGCATCAGGACGTCCCCGTCGAGCCGGTCATAATAAAATCGGCGAAGGTGACTTCGGGAAAATAGCGGCAAATTACCTGTGGTTGGCTGGTGATACGAACAAATGACAGCCGAGCAAATCATAAAGCTGTTTAATATGGAGCCGTTGAGAAAAGAGGGCGGCTTCTTTATCGAAACATATCGCGCCGCCGAGAAAATCAAGAAGACCGCACTGCCCGGCGGTTACTCCGCAAGTCGCAATTTAGGTTCCGCAATCCTTTATCTGCTCACAAGCCACACTCTCTCACTGCTGCATCGCCTGAAGACCGATGAGATGTTCCATTTTTATCTCGGCGACACGGTAACAATGCTTCAACTGCACCCTGACGGGACCAGCGACCTGTTTACTCTCGGCTCCGACGTAATGCAGGGCCAGAGAGTCCAGCTCGTCGTCCCCAAAGGCACCTGGCAGGGGGCCTTCATCAATCCCGGCGGCAAGTTCGCTCTGCTCGGATGCACCGTGGCGCCCGGCTTCGACGACGAAGACTTTGAAATTGCAGACAGAAATCCCCTCCTCAAAGAATACCCGGATCAGCGAGAGCTTATTCTAAAACTCACACGCGGAAGCTGATATCTCTATTTGAATTCCCTTGCGGTCTGCATAAAGACGGTCAGATTTTCGATTGGTGTCTGGGGCGGAACATCACAGCCCGTACTGAGGATAAAATTTTTATACGGCTTCATCCTCTTCAATAGTATCGTCACGGCATCTCGCACTGTTTCAACGGAGCCGTCCTTGAGCACTCTCGTCGGACTGATATTTCCTATAACTGCCACGTCCTTCGGCACCTTCTCAGCGGCCTGCGCAAGGTCAACTCTGAATTCAATGGAGTCCAAACTCAGGGCCGCAACGCCTGACTCGGCCATCTCTTTTATCAGGTGCATCGTATTGCCGCAGACGTGATAAATCGTCTCTACCTTGGCGTACTTGTAGCTCTCAATAATGTGTTTGACGTAGAAGCTGCTGAAATCACGGAACTGCTGCGGCCCCAGAATTGCTCCCGTCGGCTCCACTATACATATCAAATCTGCGCCGGAATTTATCAGTGCCCCCGCATAATCCTGTATAATATCAGTCGCGAATTCGCACAGAGCGTGCAGAATCTGTGGATTTAGAATAGAATCCAGCGCGACCTGCTCCGCCGAGCACAGAAGTCCCGCCAGTGTCAGCGGCCCGATCACGTAAGCGCACTTCAAGACATCCTTCGGCAGACCCATCGCCATCATCTCAACCGTCTTGATGTACGATTGAATCCGTGAGTCCTGTAGTATGTTCACTCTCCGGTATCGCTGAAGGTCATCCAGTGTCTCCACCGGGTGCCGCTCAACCGTGCTTGACTCGTCAATTGGAAACCTTACTGGTAGTCCCAGGGCGTTGGCCTCGACCGACAAATCCATCATCATAAAAGCAATGTCCGGCTGCAATAAATCCACCAGCGCCTTGATACAGGCAAAATGCACACCGTGGTTCTGCTGTGCCACCTTTATCGAAAAGCCCGTTATATCGCAGCCAGGAAATCCAACCAGCGGCGCGACGATTCTTCTGTTCTCCGAGTGCGCCTTTGTCACAAGCTCAATGACCTGTCCCTTTTGTGGTACCATATTTTGTCTTTGATTTGCTTCGTTAGAGTTCTTTATAAAATACCGTTCTTGGCTCGACCAACTGTTTGGTGCGCCAGTCGTGTTGGCTCCGGAAGCCGGTATTTCGTCGTACACGCAAGCACTATATCCTTGGCGTTCTCCATCGTGCATTTGTGACCCACCGATACAAATACCGGCTTTACATTCGCTCGCGTCCGCACGACCGCGCCAATCACCTCGGCTCCGTCGGTCAGAAAACTGAAGCTGCCCCTGCGTTGTCTGGGCTGTTTGAAACTGCCTGTCAACCGGCTTTTTGCGCAGCCCACGGTCGGCCTGTCAATAAGCACCCCTATATGCGAAGCCAGCCCGAACCGCCGGGGATGTGCGATTCCCTGCCCGTCAACTATAAAAACATCGGGCCTGGTTTTGAGTTTTTCAATCGCCGCCAGGCACACCGGCGCCTCCCGAAACGACAGCAGGCCAGGCACGTATGGAAAAGAAACCTTCCGTGCTGCCGTCACTGTCTCTATAACTTCAAAATCGCTCAGCTTGATTACTACCACCACAGCAAAGATTTTTTTACCGTCTTTGCTGAAGGCACAGTCCAGCCCCGCAATAAGTCTCGGTTCCTTCTTTATCGGTCTGAACCGCGCTCGCCAGGCCAGCCGACGCTGAAGCTGTATCGCCTCTTTGTAGGTCAAATCCCACTTGTGCAGCTTTCTGGTCTTCATAGTCAATTTTCAGGTTGTGTTCGGCAGATTGAAGAATTGTTTTGTCGTAGCTGTGACAGCCGCGATAAATTCAGCCGGCTCCATTCCTTTTAGCTCCGCCAAAAAATTAGCCGTATGCACAAGCAGTGCTGGCTCGTTGACTTTTTGCTTTCGCATCGGCTCAGGCGACATATACGGGCTGTCCGTCTCAACCATCAACCGTTCGATGGGGATGGTCCCAGCCGCCTTGCGAGTCTTCTCGGCATTTTTGAAAGTGACCACGCCTGTGAAGGATATGAAGTAACCTTTGTCGATAGCCGTCTTCGCCTGCTCTGCCGAGCCGGAAAAGCAGTGAAAAACGATTCTACTCACCGCTGAACCGGCCTTTTCTAAAACGCCTAATGTTTCATCAAACGCTTCCCTTGAATGAATTATTACAGGCAGATTCAGCTCCGCCGCAATTTCCAGATGTCTCACAAAGCAATCCCGCTGCTGTTGCGGCGTCGAGAAATCGTAATGGTAATCCAGCCCCGTCTCTCCGATGGCGACAACTTTTTTGTCTTTTGCAAGCTCCTTCAGTTCTGTAAGTGCTGCCTCGTCCGCGGTTTTGGCCTCGTGTGGATGAATCGCCACCGCAGCAAACATATTCTCGAACCTTTTCGCTAATTCCACCGCCTTTCGGCTGTCGACCAGGTCCGTCCCTACCGTTATCCAGCCTGTTACACCTGCATCCCTGCTGCGCTGTATGACGGCGTCGATATTGCTGAATTGTTCAAACGTCAAATGACAATGCGTATCAATCAGGTTCATAAGCGTCATCTTAAGAATGCGTTTTTGTAGTGGCGAATATCCGCCGGCCCGCGTTTGCCGAGCGTAACTGTAACAATATCGAATCGATATGGCCGATTCTCTATCTCATACGCCGAAAGAAAATAGCGGGCGGTTTTTGACATCTTGTCCATCTTCGGTGTTGTTATCACTGATTCCGTCGGCGCGAACTCCTCATCGGTCCTTGTCTTGACCTCGACAAAGACAATCGACCTGTCGCTATCCACCATTATAAGGTCGATTTCCCCCGCCCTGCAGGAATAATTGCGTGTAAGGACTTTTAGTCCTTTTCTCTTAAGAAACCTTTCGCTCCGCTGTTCCCCCCATCTGCCCAGCAGTTTTCTGTCTCTGACTATCCTGCCTCTGTTTAACAACAGCCACAACTTTGCACGCGTCCCATATTAGCGGGCGACGGTATGTTCCGAGTGTTCTTGTGCCAGCTTCGTTGCCTTGCCCGTCCGTTCGCGCAGATAATACAGCTTGGCTCTTCTCGTCTTGCCGCTTCTTGTTGCCTTGATGTCGGTGATATTGGGTGAGTGCACCGGGAATACCCGCTCGACTCCTTCCCCTGCCACTATCCTGCGCACCGTGAAGGTCGAATTGATACCCCGACCCTTCCGCGCGATTACCGTGCCCGAAAACACCTGAATCCGCTCCTTGTCGCCCTCTTTTATCCTGCAGGCAACTTCTACGGTATCGCCGATTTCGAAATACGGCGTGTCTTTCTTAAAGCTCTTGCTTTCGACCTTGTCGAGCAGTTCGGTTTTCACTTGTTCAACTCCTGCTTAGTTAATCTCTGATTTACGATTCAGCCGGGATCAGCTACACATTGGATTTCCCGCGGGCTTTTTCCGCCCGCCACAAAAGCACAGCATTATAACCCTTTTGCTAATAATAACAAACATTTTTTCCCGGCCCCTTAGTGTGAGTAATTGTGTGTAAGTTCGGGTGAAGTAGAAAGGGAAAACGCTATTTTTCAAACGTTTCGATGACGAAGTCGAGGCGGCAAAGGTGTACGACAAGGCTGCAAAAAAGTACCATAAGGAGTTCGTATGCCTCAATTTCCCGTAGGAAAATTGAGGCCACCACCAGCACAGTACGATATACGAGATACAAAAAGGGTCAGCAGTCCTTTTCTTTTCAGTGGTAACACGTGGCTAAATTTTCTCTGTGGTCTATATGCTCTCTGCGATGGTTATGTAAATAGTGCCTCCACGAATTTTTCCGGGTCGAATTCGGCTATGTCCTCCGGCTTCTCGCCTAAGCCCACGAATTTCACCGGTATATCAAGCTGGTCCTTGATTGCAATCACTATCCCGCCGCGAGCCGTGCCGTCTAACTTCGCCAAGAAAATCCCCGATACGCTTATGGCCTCGGTGAACATCTTCGCTTGGGCAATCGCATTTTGCCCCGTCGTCGCGTCCAATACCAGCAGCACCTCATGTGGCGCATCCGGTATCTTGCGGGTAACCACGTCGCGGATTTTAGTAAGCTCCTTCATCAAGTCTTTTTGCGTATGCAGCCGGCCGGCCGTATCGAGTATCAGAAAATCCACGCCCCTTGCCGTCGCCGCCTCGCACGCATCGTAAGCCACCGCAGCCGGGTCGCTGCCCATCTTGTGTTTGACTATCTGAACGCCGATTCGCTCCGCCCATATAGATAACTGCTCCACAGCCGCCGCCCGAAACGTATCGCACGCCGCGACGATAACCTTCCTGTCGTTTTTGCTGAGAATGTAGGCAAGCTTGGCAATACTGGTAGTTTTCCCAGACCCATTCACACCCGCAACTAAAATCACAGTCGGCCCTCTCCCCGCCGAACGAAGCTGCCTGTCCTGATGAGGCCAGTAGCCCTTGATGTGCTCCTTCAAAAATGGCACGATATCCTCGACCTTGCCGATTTGCCTGTTGCGATAAGCCCCGCGTAAATCTGAAATTAGCTTCGTTGTCGTCTCGACCCCGATGTCGTCTCTTATAAGCGTTTCTTCAAGCTCGTCTAATAACTCCTCATCGATATTCCTGCCTAAGCTGAGTACCGACGACAACGACGAGCTTATCTTGTCCCGCGTTTTGCCTAACCGCTCCTTGAAGTACCCAATAGTCTTGGAAAAAATCCCCATAGTTACCTGTCCGGCAAACAAAGGTTGTTGTTTTAGTGCAACACCACGCCGTGCAGTCTCGCAAAATATCCTGTCGAATTCAAGGTTTATCCGCCGCTCTGTCTGGCGGGTTTATCCACCGTTGGTTTGATGGAATAATCCAGTGCCCCTTTACACTCTGCCGCTTGATACTATTTTTCCCGTATTAAAAAATGTTTTGTTTTGACAAGCCCATTCGCCCCGGCTACACTTGCCTCGTCGTTCAATCCAGGGATGGTCTCCGTTATATTACAGCGGGTGTTTTTTTTCTCGCCCATTGGATTGGCACGGATGCCGCCTGTGTGCAATAGCTTCTTTTCGTTGACGGGTACAGTATCATAAAGGAGTATGGTTTGGCAGCCGGCAATGTTGAAAATATATTCACGGATATACTCGACCGTGCAAAATCTCTCGACCCCGTCAACACACGCATTTGGTTTGATAATCTGCACCTTGCGCGAATGACTGGCGGCCTGCTCGAAATCGCCTGCCCAGATGACGCCTGCGCACAGTTCCTGCGCAGCAACTGCAGAAACGCTTTCACCAGGGCCGCCCGACAGATTACAGGCCACCTCGTTACCGTTCAGTTTTCCGCTAATGGCCACACCCCCGCCGACGCCGCAGTCTCGCCCGACGCAAATGAACCGACCTTCCATCCCGACTATACCTTCGACAATTTCGTGGTCGGCCCCAGCAATCGACTCGCTCACGCTACCTGTATCGCCGTCAGCCAGTCGCCCGGTGACACCTATAATCCCCTGTTCATCTACGGCAATTCAGGCCTGGGCAAAACTCATCTGCTGCACGCAGTTTGCCACGAAATGAAACGAAAATCAGACCGCGCCGTCCTTCAGCTCTTAAGCTGCGAGGGTTTCATAAACCAGTTCATTCAGGCCATCGAAAAAGGCGACCTGCCCGGCTTTCACAATCGTTTCCGCACCGTCGACGCCATCGTAATCGACGACATACAGTTCCTCAGCGAGCGAGAGCAAAGCCAGGAGGAATTTTTCCATACCTTTAATGCACTTTATAGCAGCGGCAGGCAGATAATTCTAAGCGCCGACAGGGCGCCGGCAGAAATTCCGGTGCTCGAGGAACGGCTTATCAGCAGATTCAACTGGGGCCTTGTGGCGCGAATCGACCCGCCGAGCTACGAGACGCGGATAGCCATCGTCCAGAAAAAGGCGCATCTGCGCGGCCTGGATATCGGCGAAGAAGTGGCTGGCTACATCGCCCGCAAGGTCCATGCAAATATCAGAGAGCTTGAAGGGGCCCTCACGACGATTTACGCCGTGTCGGTAACTACGGGTAAAGACATAACCCTTGAGCTTGCCCGGACGGCCCTCAACGGCCAGATTGAAGCGGGCACAAGGCACATAACGATAAGCGATATTGCCGACGCCGTAAGCCAGCACTTCAATGTTCGCCTTGCGGACCTGCAGAGCAAAAAGCGAAGCCAGAGCATAGCCGAGCCGAGACAGATTTGTATGTATCTTGCCCGCCAGCTTACAAAGCACAGCTTGGAGGAAATCGGGGGGCATTTGGGTGGCCGGGACCATACGACTGTTATGCACGCCTGTGGCAAAATCGGGGAAATGCGAAAAACCGACAAGAATATGCACGCCGTTCTGGACCACCTCACAGGCCAGATTGCTCAATCCATCCGGGCTTAATTCGGCTCGTTGTAATAACAAAAAAGTCAGGATGGATAACTAAGACAGGTTATCCCCTTTTAATCACTATGGCTTGTCCCTGCCAGGGGACTTGCGGGCCGGTATACATTTCAAGATTTTTCTTGACAACGTCGAAGAAAGCGGTATAGTCTGCTTTTATTAGGGAGTTAATGGAGAAAAATGTGTGTCTACACCCAACGCACAAAGCAGGTCATTTCATTCGCCTGTGGCGAAAACAAACGAACCGGAGGGCAATCCAATGGGTAAGCAAACCGTTTTAATTCAATTGTCTCTGCTGTTGCTTGTCGGCTTATTATCCGTAACTGCGGATTTGTGCCTCGCCGTAGAAGAAGAGCTGTACCGGGCCAAGGAAAACATCTGTTTTCTTATAGACAGCGGGCAATATGCGCAGGCAGAATCGGCGATAGATAAACTTGCTATCGAATTTACCGGCGACGCCGACCTGCCGTGGGCGTTTTATTAGTTCGCGGAACGATATGAACGCAACAGTAAGTTCGACCAGGCGATACTCAACTATCAACGAATCATACAGGACCACCCGGAAAGCACCTGGGCCGAAAAGGCAAAGCTGGGTGCTGCAAAGTCCGACGCGATGGCCCTTATTATGGCTGGCCAGTATGACCAGGCCAATGAAGCGATTGATACGCTGGCTGGCAACTTCGCCGGTAATCCTGATTTGCCGGAGACCCTTTACTGGGTCGCGGAAAGGTTCAAACGGTTCGACCGCTTCGAAGATGCAAAACTGCTGTATCAGCGGATAGTTGATAATTATCCCGAGAGTCCCTGGGCCGCGAAGGCCGGATTTGCCGTCGCAAGGGCCGACGTGATGCTCCTTTTCCTGGCGGGCGATTACAGCGGGGTAAACGAATCGCTGGATAAATTGGCAGTCGATTTCGCGGGCAACCCGGATTTGCCGGAGGCACTTTACTGGATAACGGAAAGATTCGAAAGGCAGAGCCGATTTGCCGAAGCCGGGCAAAACTACGAGCGGATAGTCCGGGACTACCCTTACAGTCAATTCGCCGCAAGTGCGAAGCTGGGGGCCTCGAAGGCCGAGATAATGGGTCTTGTTATGTCGGGCCAATACGAGCAGGCCGGAGAAGCCCTCGATAAGCTTTCGGCTGACTTTGCAGGGCATCCGGATTTGCCGTGGGCATTGTACTGGATTGGGGAAAGATACGAGCGTGCAGGCAGGCCCTACGAGGCCTTGAATGTATACAGACGGATAGCGGAGGATTATCCCTCCAGCACATACGCGGAGAAGGCGAATTCGAGAATCGCAGAACTGGGCGTTGCTGCTCCGGTCGAATTGCAGGATTCGAATCAGGCGGGCGAGGACGTTTCAACGGCAGCTTTGGAGCAGGAGGAGTCAGCCGTGGAGCTTTACCGGCTTGCACGCGAATACGAAGACCAGCCCGAAATGGCCGCTCTTGCCGGACAGACGTATCAGCAGGTAATTGAGCAATACCCGGGAACGATTAAGGCGGGTAAGGCGGTCCTGGATATCCGCCGGCTGGAAATTCAGGATGCCCTCGACTCAGAAGACGCCAATACCGCAGAAGCATTGCTGGATAAATTCATCGTTGATTTCAAAGACCATCCGTATGCAATCGGCTGTCTTGACCGGGCGGGAACGAAGTATTATCTGGCGGCAAGGGAGCTAAAGAAAAAGGGGCAGCTACAAAAAGCGAGGGAAAACTATGCCAGGGCCGAAGGCGTCTGGCAACGGGTAATAGTTGACCTGTCGGACGGTTTTGTCAATCCGGGCGGGCCTGGCGGATTTTACTACATCGTTGCAGTCTGCCGGCAGGAGCAGAAAAACTGGACCGGAGCCATTGAGTATTTTCAGAAGGTTGCTGCCGACTACCTGGACTTCGAATACGTCTGCGGTGCTCAGGCGGCCGTCGGCTGGTGCTACGAGGCGCTGCGGGACGCCGAAAATGTGCCAAAAGAAGCAGTCGACCCGATAATCGAGGAGGTGTATACGGCGGTTTTGGCTAATTACCCCGATTGCTACATTGCTCATTACGCGGCGTATCGGCTGGGGGAAATGAGCGTCGAAAAAGGCGACGATGCTAACGCCATACTGTATTACCGGAAGTTTTTAACGCTGGCCAAATCGTCCCGCCCTTGGCATTTGCGCAATTAGAAATCCGGCACTAAAAACTCAAAGCTGTCTCTGCCTCCTCTACTTTCTCAGCGGTAAAAATGGATTTTGCCGCCCTTGCATTTTTGAATGGATTTGCTACAATGATTAGTTTGGATTATCAGCGGATTTTAGAGTGTCTAACGTAAGGTAAATAGACACGGATTAACATGGAATTACACAGGTTTTAATTTTTCTCTGCGGTCTCAGCGTGCTCCGCGGTGAGTGTAATTTGGGCGGTGCCAATGAACGAGCGGACGGACAAGGTAATCAGCATAACGGCTGCGGCCGAGCATAACCTAAAGAGTATCAATCTCGATATTCCCCGCGACAAGCTCGTTGCCATCACCGGCATAAGCGGCTCAGGCAAAAGCTCGCTGGCCTTCGACACCATTTATGCAGAGGGCAGGCGCAAATATGTCGAGTCGCTAAGCTCCTACGCTCGCCAGTTCCTGGAGCAGATGCAAAAGCCCGCCGTCGGCGAAATCACAGGCCTGCCCCCCACGATTGCCATTGAGCAGCGCAGTGCCGCCGCCAATCCACGCTCGACGGTCGCGACAACGACCGAGATTTATGATTACTTCCGTCTGTTGTTCGCAAGGGTCGGCACGCCGCACTGCTGGGTCTGCGGCAGGGAAATCACCAGTCAGCACTCCTCGCAGATTGTGGACTGGATTTTGCAGTCCCCTGTGGGCTCAAAGGTCCAGATTTGCTCGCCATTAGTCCGCGGCAAAAAGGGTGAGCACAGGGAAATTTTCTCTAGCATCCAGCGAGAGGGCTTTGTCCGCGTCCGCGTGGATGGCTCAATTTACGATATCAGAAATGTCCCCGCGCTCAATAAGAAGAAAAAGCACAGCATCGCAGCCGTGGTTGACCGGCTGGTGATAAACGAATCGGTAAGGGTCCGCCTGGCTGACTCGGTCGAGACGGCCCTGCGACTTGCCGATGGCGTCGTCATTGTCCTGAGCCAGCAGCCGACAGAAGGTGCCAACGACGGCAAATGGGATGAGTCGATATACAGTGAGAAATTCGCCTGTCCCGACCACCCCGAGGCGTCGCTGGAGGAGATGTCGCCTCGCCTGTTCAGCTTTAACAGCCCTTACGGCGCCTGCAAAACCTGCGATGGACTTGGAACGATGCTCGAATTCGATCCTGATTTGATTGTGCCGGATAAAACTAAGTCCCTGGAAAATGGCGCTATTGACGCCTGGCGAAAGGGCGGCAAACGAATGAACATTTTCTACAACCGCCTGGTCAAAAGATTCTCCCGGGATTTCGGTGTCAGCAAATCCGTCCCCTTTAAGGAGCTGCCCGAACAGATACGACGGGTCCTGATGTATGGCACTGCCTCCGAAGACGAGGACGAATACGGCGTTTGGTTCGAAGGCGTCATACCGAATCTTACCCGCCGATGGCAGGCTACCGACAGTGAATATGTAAAGGCCCGGCTGCACGGCTACTTCGGTGAGCTGCCCTGCAAGGCCTGCAACGGGGCGCGGCTAAGACCGGAGGCAATGGCTGTAACGGTGGGCGGTAAGAACATTCAGCAGTTGTCCGAAATGAGTATCGAAAAGGCACAGCGCTTCTTCGACAAGCTCAAGCTCGACGGCGAAAAAACCATCATCGCCGCCCAGGTCCTGAAGGAAATCAAACTTCGCCTGGGTTTTATGGTCGACGTCGGACTCGGCTACCTTACCCTCGACAGGCGAAGCGGCACATTGGCCGGCGGAGAGGCACAGCGGATTCGATTGGCCACGCAGGTGGGAAGCGGCCTCGTCGGAGTCTGCTACGTCCTCGATGAGCCGACTATCGGCCTGCACAAACGCGACAACGACCGCCTGCTGGGCATACTGCGGCGCCTTACGAAAATCGGCAATACCGTAATCGTTGTCGAGCACGACGAGGATGTCATCAAAAGCGCCGAGCATATTATCGACATAGGCCCCGCCGCCGGCGCACATGGCGGCCAGGTCGTCGTTGAAGGAACGCTGGCCGACGTAATCAGATGCCGAAAGTCCCTGACCGGTGATTATTTAGCCGGCAGAAAAAAAATTGCCCTGCCTCGAAGGAGAAGAAAATTCAACCTTCGCAGGTGTATCGAGGTCAAAGGCGCTGCCGAGCACAACCTTAAAAGTATCGACGTCAAATTTCCGCTGGGTGTTTTCATCTGTGTTACGGGCGTGTCTGGTTCCGGCAAGAGCACCCTTGTCAGTCAAATCCTGCTGGCCGCACTGAGGCGACGCTTGTATAGCTCGCGTGCCAGGCCGGGCAAACATAAAAATATCCTCGGAACGGCCCAGATTGACAAGGTCATCGAGATTGACCAGTCCCCCATAGGCAAAACACCTCGCAGCAACCCCGCGACTTATACCGGTGCGCTCGACGAGATTCGCAAGCTGTTTGCCAAAACCCGCGAGGCCAAAATCCGCGGCTATAAGGCCGGCAGGTTCAGCTTCAACACCAAAGGCGGCCGATGCGAATACTGCAAGGGCCAGGGTACTAAAAAAATCGAAATGCACTTTCTGCCGGATGTTTACGTTACCTGCGAACGCTGCAGGGGCAGGCGATATAATCCCGAAACCCTGGAGATTACCTACAAGGGCAAAACAATCGCCGACGTCCTCGATATGCGCATCGCCGAATCGCTGGATTTTTTCGCCAATTTCCCCACCGTCATCCGCCAGCTTCGAATGCTAAACGACGTCGGTCTCGGATACGTTCAGCTCGGACAACCTTCGACGACGCTGTCGGGGGGGGAGGCGCAGCGGGTGAAATTAGCGGCCGAATTAGGCAAGGCGGCGACGGGGCATACGCTGTATCTTCTGGATGAGCCGACGACGGGGCTGCACTTCGCGGATATCCATAACCTGCTCAACGTGCTGCAACGGCTGTGCGATATGGGCAATACGGTGGTGGTGATTGAGCATAACTTAGACGTGATAAAGATGGCGGACTATATAATCGACCTCGGGCCGGAAGGCGGCGAGGCGGGCGGCAGAGTGGTCGCGGCAGGGCCGCCTGATGAGATTATCAAAAACCCGGCAAGCTATACCGGCAGATACCTGCTGAAGAAACTAAATGATGAGTCGTCGTCGGCGAAGAAGAAAAGAGCAAAAAAGAAGACGGGATAATGTCAAGATTTTCGATTTGTCTAAAACAAGGATGGCTATGATGTTTAAGACGGTCAGATGGGTGGGGCCAGTTAAAGGATTCATAGAGATAATCGACCAGCGTTTGCTGCCGGGGGAATTCAAGACAATCCGCTGCACCAACGTCAAGCAGTTATACGATGCGATAAGAACATTGGCGGTTCGCGGAGCGCCGGCAATCGGCGTTGCAGCAGGTTACGGCGCAGTTTTAGCGATGAAGAAAGTTTCAGCGAAGGCAACAGTTAAACAAGCGCTGGCGGATTTGAAACGGGATTGCGAATACTTGGCAGGTTCCCGGCCGACGGCTGTGAACCTGCGATGGGCGCTGGACAGAGTCAGGCGTTCGGCAAAAGAGTTTGTTGCGGGTCACAAAGGGGCCACGCTGGGACAGTTGAGAGAAATCGTGCTGGCGGAGGCGAATGCGATTTACGATGAAGACGTGCAGATGTGCGCAAAAATCGGCAGAAACGGCGCGAAGTTTGTGAAAAATGGTTCGGCTGTTTTAACGCACTGCAACGCGGGCGCTCTTGCTACGGCGGGGCAGGGGACGGCACTATCGGTTCTCTACGAGGCGAAAAAACAGGGTAAAAGATTCAAGGTGTATGTGGATGAGACACGGCCTTTGCTGCAGGGAGCACGCCTGACGGCGTGGGAATTGAAACAGGCGGGGATTGACGTTACTGTGATTTGCGACAATATGGCAGGAGCACTGATGGCGGAGGGGAAAATCGATATGGTCATTACCGGGGCCGACAGAATAGCCGCCAACGGAGATACCGCCAACAAAATCGGGACGTATTCATTAAGCGTATTAGCGAAGGACCACGGCGTGCCTTTTTATATAGCTGCGCCGTCGAGCACGTTCGATTTGAAGACAAAGACAGGCAAAGATATTCCCATCGAACAACGGCCTGCGGATGAGGTCAGGCAGTTCGCCGGCAGGACAGTAACACCCAAAGGAGTTGATATTTACAATCCCGCCTTCGACGTTACGCCCGCCAAAAATATCACGGCGATTATTACCGAGAGGGCAGTGATAGACCGGCCGAATTGGGAGAGGATAAGACAATTGATGGGTGGATGAGTTAAAGGATACCCGGCCCCTTTTTTTTCAGTTCATTTCTTGTAGATTTTGCGCCGATTTTGTAATTCAATTGAGACATATTAATAGACGAACTGGACAGTTCTGTTTTGCATTGTGTTATGTGAATGGCAGACGTTGAAGACGAAATACTCGTTTTAGCAGCTCTGCAAGGGGAGCCGGAAAGTTTTAACGAGCTTTGCAGGCGATATTATCCTTCGCTGGTGGCTGTGGCTGATTCTATCCTGCTGGATTATCACCTTGCCCAGGACGCTGCTCAGGAGGCGCTTTCGGCGGCCTGCAGGGGCCTCAAGACGCTGAAAAAGCCGGAATCCTTCGGTACCTGGGCCGGGGCCATCTGCCGAAATGTGGCCAAAGATATGCTTCGACAGCTTCCCAGACAGCGAGAGGTTGCCAGTGCCCATACGCAGTACGAGCCGGATTGTGTTGATGATGAACATCGTAAGATTTTGTCGGAAGCCATTCAGCAGTTGCCGCGGCGTTTAAGAGAAGTGATTTTCCTGCGGTTTTACAACGAAATGAGTTACTGCCAAATGGCGAAGGTCCTCGGGGCGACGCAACAGTCGATTGACGGCCGGCTTCGCCGGGCGAAGAAAAGAATAGCAGTGTATCTGAAGAGAAAGGGTTTGTGCAATCAGGGGGACTTATGATGCGTAACGATAGTAATCACTGGCTGGAACGGTTGCTGGAGCGGTATATGTACCATGAGCCGGCAAAGTTCGATTTTCATCGGTGGTCACTGGAGCATCCTGAGGAATCACGATTGCTGAAACACGGATTTGAGGCTTCCGGCCGAAGTAGCGAAACCGGAATTTGTTATGTAATGAGGTGCATTATGAAAAGCAACATCACAAAATATTCAGCGGCTGCAATTGTAGCGCTTACAATAGCATTGGTCCTGCTCAACCCATTCGGATGGCCAAAACACAGCGGTGTGCTTCTTGCCGCTGTGCAGGAGAAAATCGCAGACACCGATACTATGGTCATACGAGGCCAGAAGATTATTTCGCCTGCGTGCGACCCGAACCTGTCGTTCAAATTGGACGTCGTCAAGTATATGTCAAAACTATACGGCCACACCGAAGAAGGGTACATTGGCGGCCGGCAGGCATACCGCTTAACTGTTAACCTGCCGGAACAACGGGCCATCATAGTTTGCCCGATGCTGCGAAAATATCTGGCGTTTCCCGCAACCGAGGAGCAAATCAAAATCGTGGAGAAATTGAGTCCTGTCGGGGTTATCGACCTTCTTCTGCAGGCGGGCTACACGGAATTAGGGACCGCTGATATCAATGGGGTTGAGGTGGAAGGTTTCGAATTTTATGATGCGAAAGTTGTCCAGGATATTCTGCCTAAGTTCCTGTTGGATATTAAGCAGGGCAGGGGGGTCATTTGGGTCGGAACAAAAGAGCTGCTGCCGATTAAAATAGAAGGAGATATAGTCATAGGCCCAAGCGTCCTTACGTTCTTCACTGAGTGCCGTGTGCATGAGACCTGTGTCCTGGAGGATTACAACGTTGAGCTGGCCCCGGAGCTTTTCAGCACTTCTGTTCCCGAAGGATTCACGGAAATCAAGCTCACGGATTTCATCCCTGTCAAGGCAGGCCTTGTCGGTGCCGGCCTGGTCGCTGTTCCCATTGGCCTGGTAGTAGGCAGGAAGCTGCGTAGACGAAAGAGCGTGCGACCGGCGGGCCCTGCATAAACTGACGCGGCAATTCGGCACTCGCTGATTAAAACATGAAGCCCTGTTTGTGGACAGGGCTTTTCTTTTATGGCTGCACAAAGTAGCTCCGCGAAAAATATCACGGCAATTGTCACAGAGAGAGGCGTGATAGAAAAGCCGACCGCACGCAAGATTGCGAATTTAATTCCACCGCAGAGCACGCGGAGATAGTTTTGAGTTTTTAATGCTGTGGTTTAACTGTTTTTTACAACGAAGGGTACACCCCTGCCTACTGCTTGCAGGGGCAGGGAGGACTCGTAGATTTTGGCCATCGTTAGCTTTTAGCACTAAAACCTTCATGAAACACCACGACGCCATGAGCCTTGTTTTCCCCGAATAGCAAGGCAAGAAAGTTCTCCGGGGGAACACCTTCAAGAATCAAGTCCGGGAGATTCCTGAAACCGAACCGTTTGTAGTACCCGGGGTCGCCTACAAGTGCGCAACCTTTTGCGCCAGACGCTCTCAACAATCGCAGGCCTTCCCGGACCAGAGATTTCCCAATACCCTGTTTCTGGAAGTCCGGCAAAACAGAGATTGGACCAAGACCATACCAATCGCAGCTATGGCCGGAAATAGTCACGGGGGAAAACGCTATATGACCTACCACTCTTCCTTCAATCTCCGCAACCAGCGAAACGGCAAGGGCGTTGGCGGCTCGCAATGCACTGATAATAAACTGCTCTGTGTGTTTGCTGTACGGGTTATTCTCGAAAGCTGCTATGGTGATTTCTGATATTGCTTCAATATCCGACTTCTTCTCGTTCCTAATAATCATCTTGAGCTCCAATTTCCTCCACAGCTTTTTTTGATGACTAACAACGAAAACAGCCGCATGGCCCGGTCGAGGCGAAATACAACCACTTTACAAAACCGTATTATACGACCTGATAGGCGTCAGGTCGATAAGAAAGAGGTATATGAATCAGGGAATTGAGAGGCAGGACTGGGGAAAGACGGTCGGCGGAGGGGGCTGTGCTGTTGATACCGGAGGACGCGATGAGGAAACGGCATTTCGCGGGCAGGACGGTAATACCTAAAGGAGTTGATATTTATAATCCCGCTTTCGACGTTACGCCTGCGAAGAATATCACGGCGATTATCACCGAGCATGGAGTAATCGATAAGCCGAACGCACGCAAAAATGCGAAGCATTTTGCGTGAAAATCCGAAATCCTAAAACATAAATTTCAAACAAATCTGCCTGCGGTGGATAAAATTCAGGGGCTAAATTTCTGGATTCCAGCTTTTGCTGGAATGACTAAAAGATTCATTAATGTGAATCTTTTAGTCAACGGCGACGACTTCTTTTACCTCTGGGATTTTTTCCTTGAGGAGTCGTTCGATGCCCATCTTGAGTGTCATCTGTGCGCCCGGGCAGCCGGAGCAGGCGCCCTTGAGACGGACCTTTACGGTATTGTCGGGGTCGGTCGAGACGAGCTCGACGTCACCGCCGTGACTTTGCAGGTTTGGCCTTACAACTTCGATTATATCCTTTACCTTCTGCTCGAAGGTCTGGTCATTGCTATTTTTTCCACAGCCACAATGCTCGCACATAGCAGGCCTCCATAATCAGTTTAACAATTCACCGCTATTATAGTCGAATTCTCATCGATATCCAGCTATTCCTGTTACGATTTTGAGGGATGTTTTGTTTAGTGCGATTTTAAGGTTGTGCAAAGCGGCGGTGTTATATGTTGTCAGACATTTGTTCGGTAATTTTATCCATTACGAGGTGTTGATTGGGCGGGTCCCACCAGACGTTTGCCTCGATAATACAGGGTCCGTCGGGAGTAAGTGCGATGTCCCAGCCGATGGTCCTTAGAGGCAGGAATTTTACTGCGGCGGAAGTAGCAAGGCGACAGGCCTGTTTCCAGCCGGGGAGCTTGAATCCCCGGAATGGTTTTCCGGTGAGAGGATGCTCGATTATTTTCAGGATGCCTTGGCCTGTGTCGATTATCTGGTTGCCCGGGCCGAGAATGCCCTGTTCGATGTCGACGGGAACTTCCACGTTGCCGAGCAGGCCTTCGATGTGGGTGTCGATGATGATATCGGGTTTTGTTATGGGTTTGAAATGGGCGTGAAGCAGGCGAGGTTGTCCTTTTTTGTCGATGAGGGTTATGAATCTTACCGTTTGAAGAGCGCCGGAGCCGGTAAGGGCGACTATATCGGGATGGTTCTGGATTCTTTCCTGTATGAGAAATGCATCGGGGTAGTCTGATTCGAGATATTTTACCAGTTCCTGCGGAGTAAAGGATGAGCCGTTCGTATCGACGAAGCCGGTGTGGTTTCTGGTGAAAACGGCGACGCCTTTTCCGTAGGCACTTCGAATGGGTTTTAGAACGAACTGATGAGGCAGTTTACCGGTGACGAATTCGATTTTTTGCTGACTGGAGACACGCGGCAGATTGTTTAAGCAGTCGAGCCAGGAAGTCTTGTCGTAGCAAAGGAGGTAGAGTTGAGGGATTCTGAGAGAAGATTCGAGGCAGAAGCGGTAGAAGAGGCCCTTATCCTTGGCGAGGTCGGCGCGGTCTTCGGGATTAAGCTTTTTCTGGATTTTGGTAAGCCGTTTTCTGCTTATGAATTTGGCCAGACGAGCGGTGTCAAAGTCGGGAGCGAAGAAGCCGAGTCGGAAAGCTTCTGCAGGTGTGTATCTGAACCCGGAGCATATTCTCATATTCCTGACAACTGCCTTGATGTAATTGGGGCTCAGAAATGGGCAGATGCGCTGTGCCATCTTCGCAATGAGGACGGTCTCTGATATTCTTTTTTCAATTTTTCTATAGACACTCATACGCGGGCTACCGGTGATGAAACAGTAATAATCCGGGCGGCGACTCAGATTTACTTGACATAATTAGAAGCTATACGTATTCTTTTGTCCAGGCAAATCAGCCTCAGGGAAGAGGCGGGGCGGGTGATGATTGGTAATGTGCCGGGAAATATTCAAAGTGAGGCATAGTTTTTATGTCGGAACAGACTCAGGGAAAGAAGATTGCTTATCTGTGCAGCGGCGGCTCGATGGGAGGCAGCCAAAGGCAGCTTCTGTACCTTATAGAGAATCTTGACCGCCGGGAGTATGAGCCGGTTGTTGTTTGTCGGCGGGAAGGGACATTTACCGACGCCTTACATAAGATGGGAGTGAAAACACTGGTTCATCCGGTGCGTGCATGGAGGAAATTTCCGAGGGCTTTCCTGCGATATGCAGATGCCGAAAAGGTCGTAAGGAGTTTACGAAATGAGGGTATTTCGGCGGTGCATAGTTCGGATATGTGGCTGAGCGGGTACATGAGGTGGATTTCGCGCAGACTTAAGGTGCCTTCAATAATCCACGTGCGTGCGCCGGTTGGGCCGAGAGATGTCAGGAAGCACTGTTTTGACAGGGCTGATGTGTGTATTGCAATTTCGGCGAGAATAAAATCAAACCTTGTTGAGGCGGGCATTGATGCGGAGAAGGTAGTGCAGATAGACGATGGTGTGGATACCGAGTTGTTCAGGCCCTGCTGTAACGGCGACGTCTTGGGGCGGGATTTTTCGGTGGACGGGGAAATTCGTGTCGGTATTGCGGGACGCGTGGTTGAATCGAAGAGGCAGGCCGAGTTTCTACGTGCGGCAGAAGTAATACGGCGGACAGTTGCGAGGAAGGTGTGTTTTTTCATAATCGGCCGATGTGACCACGAAGATTATTACAATGCCCTCCAAAGGGTCGTAGGTTCGGACGGTTTGAAAGACCGAGTATTTTTCACCGGGCAGCGCGATGATATGCCTAATGTTCTTTGCTCGCTGGATATATTGGTGAGCATGTCGGGTGGTTCGGTGATGTTCGAGGCGATGTCCTGCGGGAAGGCAGTGGTTTCGGCGGGCTTTACGAGCGTTAAAGACGCCGTTCACTTGCAGGACAGCAAGACGGGTCTGCTTGTTCCGTCGCGGTCGGTATCGGATTTGGCGGGGGCGCTTAAGAAGCTGATAGAGGACCGGACGCTTCGCAACCGGCTTGGCAGCCGGGGAAGGGAATGGATTGTTCATAATCTGACATGTCAAAAGATGGCCCGGAAAACGCAGGAGGTTTATCAAAAGGTCATCGGGCAAGGCCCAAAAGGAAATCAGGGCTGAGGTCTTCTTTGTGACAGGGCAGGTATAAGTATAAGTGTCGTAATGCAGATAGGCAGTGTCAGATTGGAAGGCAGGGGGGTTCTAGCGCCTCTGGCGGGGATGCTTAGGTTATCGCTGCGGATGACTTACAGGAAGCTTGGCGCGGCAATGACTTGTGTGGGGATTATTGATGCCAGCAAGATGGCCCAGAGCAAAGATGGACGATTGATAAATATACTGGGCACAGAGGAGCAAACCTGCGAGCAGGAGTGGCCGGTTTGTGTTCAGTTGATAGGTTCCGAAGCAGATTATATGGCGGAGGCGGCGAGGCGGTTGGAGAGTTCCGCTAACATAATCGATTTGAACTTCAGCGGGCCGCTTCGAAAAGTGATTGATACAGATTATGGTGCGGCTGGTCTTTTGAATAAGCCGAGACAAATAGCGAAGATTGTCGAGGAAGTTGTCAAAAGCGTGAGCGTGCCGGTGACTGCGAAGATTCGGATAGGGATTAAGGGCAGTGACGTTGACGTGGTGAGGGTTGCAAAGAGCATAGAGGGGGCCGGGGCATCGGGGATAACGGTTCACGCGCGGTATGCCAACGAGTACTATACCGGGCCTGCGCACTGGGAGTATATAAAGAAGGTCAGGGAGAGCGTGGGGATACCGGTGACAGGCAACGGCGGGGTATATTCAGCGAGCGACGCTAAGGCGATGCTGGAGAAGACGGAGTGCGACTTTGTTATGATAGGGACGGAGGCGATTATCAATCCGCTGATTTTCCAGCAGACCAACGAGCTTCTGGAGACGGGGAAGGTCACCGAGGTCAGTGAGATGATGGGTCTTTTGAAATTCTTCAGGCAGTATTCGATTTTTGCGAAGAGAATTGAACATAAAGGATTGTGGAAGTTCGTGAGACGGTCATGCCGTAATTTTATGAAGATGCGAGCTTATATGCGCCAAATCAAGGCAGGGACGAGGAAGCTGGAATAGAAAGCTGCCGGCGAGAGGTATGAGAAAGTCAAAAAAAGAGTCCGGCCTGTTGCGGTTAATTCGTTCTGTCAGGGACAAAATACGGCGGGTGTTCGGGCACAGGGAGAAGGTGCGTCTGCTTTATCTTGAGGTAACGCATCGCTGTAACCTGAGGTGCATTTGTTGCTATACGGAGGCAGGGACGGAGGTGGCGGATGCATTAACGCTGGATGAGCAAAAATCAGTAGTCAGACAGGCGAAGCAAATGCGCGCACGGGCCGTGTCGTTGAGCGGCAGTGGTGAGCCGCTGCTCTATGAGTCGCTGCGTGAGCTGATTGATTACATCAGGGCTCTTGGAATGACCGTTGTGATGTTCACCAACGGGACGGTACTGGACACAGATACCGCGGAGTTTCTGATTAGCAGGGAGGTGGTGACGTATTTCAAGCTGTATAGTCTAAAGCCGGACGTCTTTGACAGAATGGCTGGAAAGAAAAATGCTTACGAATGGGTCGATTATGACTGCAAGGATACCGGCGGAGCCGGGAGATTCAGGATACCGGCGGGACTGAGAAACCTGCTCGAAGCGCAGCGGAAATCGGAAGGAAAAAAGTTAGTGGGAGTCGAGGCGGTAATCACCCGAATAAACTGTGATTCGCTTCCAGGCGTGGCGAGATTCTGCAGAGCGGCCGGCTTGAAGTTTTATCTCGAGACGCCGGTATTTACAGGCAGAGCAATTGCGAATTATGAGTCGATAGCGCTGAGCAAAGATGAGTATCGACGATTGTATCACGAACTGGTGGGGATTTTAGGCGAGGAGTATTTGGATGAGCAGCGCAGGCATCCGTGTCCCGTTGAGCGAAATCCCGTGGTACGAACCAACGGTGAGATTGGCTTTTGCAGCAGTCGTGTGGCGTGTATCGGCAACGTCCGTGAGGTGCCGTTGAAGGAGCTTTTTGCAAAGGCGAAAAAGCAAAAGCGCAAGCAGGATGCCGCGGTTAATAAAATACTCGCCGACAAAGGGCAGAATGGCAGCTACTTTAGAAGATGTGCAGCCAGGCGGTATTATGAGGCAAAACACCGCTTAAAGTGCAATTATTAAACCCAAACGCACCTCTCAGACCATTGCTTCTGGCCTTGCCACTTGTCGAGATATTCCATTCGCGGTATGATTTGTATGGAAATGTAATTAGTATTGAGAAGAAAGATCTGGAAAATAGCTTTTCATATAGGTTTAAAGATGGTCTCAGGATTCTCAGATGTCAGTCGTCCATAGAATTCTATTGCATATCTATCAGTCATTCCGGCAATAAAATCACATATTACCCTTTTCTTATCTTGGGGACTCGGAGCTGCCTTGTATGTTTCTTGGAAGTCTTCTGGTAGAAGTCTGAATCCGTTTTTTCCTGCAAGGGTCTTAAAGATGGTTTCAATAATCTCTTGGCTTCTATATGCGACCATCTGTATTTTGGGAGACATGATTTGCGATTCATAGACTAAGTTTTTCAATATCTCTACCTGAATTTTTTTATCTGGTTCAAGCTCGACGATTGACAACGCGGGAAATTCATCATTTATATTGGTAAGTCCAACTTTTCGTATTGCTCCTCCCACTAAAGATGATGTCAAGTCTGTCCTACGCGGGTTGCTCGCTAGCGATCCTGAAATTATGTGGGCAAATCTTATGGAAAAGAGATGTAATTCCTCAAGGTCCTCACGGGAAGGGTTTCTGTATGCTTCTTCAAAGCCTTCAGGCAAGATGAATACATCTAAAAAGATCTTATGGATTTCTTCTCTAACATCTTCCCGAGACAGGGTGGTTTCTGATTTTTCGTTTACTTTCTTGGCAACATTCTCCAGGACGGTCTCATTGGCACAAATCAAATCAATAGGTTTTAGGAAACCTGCCTTGAAAGAGTCTTCTAGATCGTATGTGGAGTAAGCGATATCATCTGCTATATCCATGATCCAACATTCGACAGTCTTGAATTTGTCATGGAATTTTTTTCCACAGACTTTCTCTTTTATGGCATTGACAATATCCCGCTCTGATCGATAGAAGCCTTTTTTGGGGGTAATTCTATCGTCCTTCTCAAAGGGGATCTCTTCATCGTACTTGAGTATTGATGCAATTGAGCGGGCGGCAAGATTCAGCCCTACTCTTATATCTTGCCCGCTACTGGAAAATCCACACGGAGCTTCATCAATATTGTGGCGTTTCTCTATTTTTGTGATCAACCTTAGAGTCTGCGCGTTTGATTCGAACCCCCCACATTCGATCATTTTGCGGTCGAGGATATTTTCTCCAAAGTGGCCAAAGGGAGGATGGCCCAGATCATGTGCTAATCCAGCGAATTCTACAAGATCAGTGTCAATTTGATACTTAAGACCCTTGGATTTTAGATCGTGGTTTATCTTTATAGCTATCGATTTACCTATTTGGGCTACTTCAAGGGAGTGGGTTAATCGATCCCTGAAAAAATCGGATTCACGGCCTGGAAACAACTGTGTTTTGCCTCGAAGTCTTCGAAAAGAAGGACAATGAATTAGCCTGGCAAAGTCTCTCCTCCAAGGAGACCGATATTCCTCTCTTTGGACATGAGCCCCTTCCTTAATGTGTATTGCTCGATATTCGTCGTTGTGGGTGTATAGCATTCCGTGCTAGGTTGATTATTCAACCTTTCTTATCAGATTTCTTGGATAGAGCAACTTTATTGTCATTGATTGAAACATTGTAAGAATCTCTTATGTTCTTTGGAAGGCATGCTCCACTAACCGCTTTCTTGCGTGCTTCGGCAAGCTCCTTGCTTGACAAATGAACTTTTCCCATAACCAAACCTCCTATAAGCCACTTAAATTATATCATGATATTCACAGAAATCAATACTTCACAGCAATTATAATTCTTTGTCATAACGACTTAATCCTTAGCTTTCTTGTGTTTTTAGTTTGGTTATAAGTCGTATTAGAGAGAATGTGCTATTAAATCTACCTAAAAATCTTTCGTAAACCTAAAGAAGCACCAAGAATTGCTAATCGTAAAACACAGTTTATCCAATTACTAATTCAACTGAAAGCTGCTTAGAATAATACTTAACAGCCCTGAATCGCGGTTTTTGTGGCCTTAATTCTACACTCGCATATGTTAATCTGGGCAAGATTAAATCGAAGCGAAGCGGAGATCCTGAGCGCAGTCGAAGGACCTGCCTGCCCTCGCACTTTTTTAGCGGGGGACTCCCCAATTAAACGTTTGTTTTAAACGTTTGTATTAAACATTTGTTCAGCAGAAGCGCGCAAGCGCTTTTCGCCCTATCCCCGAAAAAATGAAAAATTTTTTACCCCTTTCCCTATAAGCACTTAAGTGCATCCCGATAGCCATCGGGAACACGATTTTTCGACAAAAGCGCGCAAGTTCGCGCCATAGGATGGAGAGACCTTTAGGTCAATCCAGCGTAAGGCAAGAATCCCGACGCCTTATGTCGGCGGTTCGCGCCATAGGATGGAGGCACTTGTGGTGCTTCTTGAAGTGTTTAGCCCCCGGATTTATCCGGGGGTTTACCCTCCGTAGCCCGAAGGCGAAGGAGGGTTCCCGCCTCATAGGCGGGACGAAGGAAAATCAGCCCAGAAGGGCAAGGGACAACGGGCCTTCAAGGAAAGGCAGAAAAATCAAAATGTTGGTTGTTGGTGGTTCATTGTTCATAGAGACAACAATGAACATTTATCCGCCGTAGGCGGAATGAACGCTGAACAAGGATTAATTATGAATGTTAACCTGACAATTCCGCTTCCCGTCTGGCTGGATAGAATCTTTAGCTGGCCCATATTGCTGTATCGCAAAATAAAATTCGGCTGCGCCTTTCGAAAAATTTACCTTGGCCAGAACAAATGGACCGTCCTTGATCCAGACGATTTCTACCGGCTTGGCAGTTTCAAATGGTTCGTTATTGGTCACCAGGGTAAATTCTATGCCGTCAGAAGCGACAATGTCGGACAAACGAAAACAAGAACTCTTCGCATGCACCGTGAGATTATGAAACCGCGGAAGCGGCTTTTGGTTGACCATAAAAACGGAGACTCCCTGGACAATCGAAGAGCCAACCTCCGCCTGGCGACGCACGCTCAGAACGTTTATAACAAGCGAAAAACAAAATCAAAAACGACCTCTCGATTTATCGGTGTCTTTTTTGAAACTCGGGCGCAGCGTTGGAAAGCTAAAATCGAGTACAAAGGCAAAACTAAGTGGTTGGGCACCTTCAAGAGCGAATTTGAAGCTGCGAAAGCTCGAGACGAGGGAGCGAAGAAGTACTTCGGAGAGTTTGCCCGCCTGAACTTTCCCCTAAAACCGCCGAGTCCGCTGCGGAAAGTGACGAGAAGTTTTGTTGGAGGGGAGAAAAAATGCCGAAAACATTTGACAGACTAATGCGTAAGTACTACAATTTAATGTGCGTTTGCTTGAAAACAGGCAAATGCAGTCCTGAAAGCCCCTCAGGGGCGTTTCGGGATTATAGTTGGGCCTGAAACTTTGTTCAGGCGGGTCGGCCCTGTGGCGGGGTCGGCAGGCCTGTCGAAAGCGGCCCGGAAAACTGTAGTTTGCCGGAATATATCGGGAAAGGGTACGTTATGAAACGTAAGTCCTCACGTTCGGCCGATTCGGCCGACAAATCCTCACTTCTCGCTGGCGCTGAAATTTTAGTCCGGTCGCTGATTGACGCGGGTGTCGAAACAATGTTCGGCTATCCGGGCGGGGTGATTCTGCCGTTTTTTGACCGGCTGTATGATGCGCCTATTCGATTTATCATTCCGCGTCATGAACAGGGCGGCTGTCATATGGCGGACGCTTATGCGCGGGCCACCGGCAAGGTAGGCGTTATAGTCGTCACCAGCGGGCCGGGTGCGTGTAACACTGTTACCGGGCTTGCTACGGCGATGATGGATTCGGTTCCGATTGTCGCGATAACCGGGCAGGTTCGCACCGAGCTAATCGGCAACGATGCGTTTCAGGAAGCCGACACCACGGGTATTACCCGGCCGGTGACGAAATACAACTGTATTGTCAAAGACGTCAGAGACCTTGCGCGGACGGTCAAGGAGGCGTTTTATATCGCATCGACGGGCAGGCCGGGGCCGGTTGTTGTCGATTTGCCGGTCGATATTCAGGTCGCAAAGACCGAATATGACCCCGACGTCGAGATGAAGCTGCCGGGGTATCGGCTGCGGACGAAGGGACATTCCCGGCAGATATCGATGGCGGCCGAGGCAATCAACAAATCGGACAAGCCCGTCCTCTACGTCGGCGGCGGCGTTATCATCGGCAACGCGTCTGATGAGCTTCGCGCTCTTGCCGAAAAGGCCCATATACCGGTTACTATGACACTGCTTGCTCTGGGCAGTTACGACCAGACAAAGCCCGAATCGCTGGATATGTTAGGCATGCATGGCACAGCGTTCGCGAACTATGCGGTTCAGGAGTGCGATTTGCTAATTGCGGTCGGGGCGAGGTTCGACGACAGGGTGACGGGCAAGGTGAAGACGTTTGCGCCGAATGCGAAGATTATCCACATTGATATCGACCCGGCGAGCATAGCGAAGAACATTCGGGCGGATATTCCGGTCGTCGGCGATGCGAAATACATACTCGCTGAGCTTGCGAAGGAAGTCAAACATCGCGAGCGCAAGGAGTGGTTCGAAAGAATCGCACAGTGGAAGCAGAAATATCCGCTTGGATACGATAAAAAATCGACGAATATCAAGCCGCAATACGTTATCGAGCAGATTTGTGAGCTGACCGAGAATAACGCCATAGTAACGACCGGCGTCGGGCAGAACCAGATGTGGACGGCTCAGTTCTATAAGTTTCGCAGGCCGAGGCAGTTGATAAGCTCGGGCGGATTGGGGACAATGGGATTCGGACTGCCGGCGGCGATAGGTGCGCAGGTCGGCCGGCCGGATGCGACGGTTGTTGATATTGACGGGGAGCATGGCTTTAATATGACGATGACGGAGCTTAGCACAGCGGTGGAATACGAGCTGCCGATTAAGGTCTGTATCCTCAATAACGGGTATATGGGGATGGTCCGGCAGTGGCAGGAGCTTTTCTACGGCAAGCGGTATTCAAAAACTTACCTGGCGAATCCCGAGTATGAGCGGGTGGCTGAAGCGCTTGGAGCGGTCGGTATGACGGTCGAGAAAAAAGCGGATGTTCCCAAGGCGATAGAGAAGATGTTAGGCGAGAAGCGGCCTTGCGTTGTTGATTTCAAGGTTGAACGGGAAGAGAACGTCTGGCCTATGGTTGCGGCGGGCAAGAGCTTAAGTGAGATGGACGGGCTGGATTTGCTGGAAAGTATGGCGTGACTCGATACTCGATACTAGATGCTGGATACTCGATGCTGGATACTCGATACTCGATGCTGGATACTCGATACTCGATGCTAGATACTTGATGCTCGATACTTGATGCTCGATGCTGGATGCTCGATTCTAGATGCTCGATGCTGGATACTAGATGCTGGATACTCGATGCTGGATACTCGATTCTAGATGCTCGATTCTCGATACTCGATGCACGAAGATGACAGGTTATATAAAGAGAATTGGAAATGGCGTACAAGAGCTATAGGGATTTGGATATTTACAAAAAAGCTCACAAGTTGGCCATTGAAGTTCACCAGATGAGCTTAAAGCTGCCACAATTCGAGCTATATGAACAAGGCAGCCAGATAAGAAGGTCAAGCAAATCAGTTAAAAGCAATATCGTAGAAGGTTTTGGAAGACGGAAATATAAACAAGAATTCGTCAAATTCCTGATATACTCTCTTGCTTCATGCGATGAAACGGCAGACCATTTAAGGACGCTGTATGAAACTAAATCATTTAGTAATGAGAGTAGTTATAACTATTTTTGTGAAGAGTACGACCATCTTGGCAAGATGATAAATAATTTCATTAAGACGGTAGTAAACAATCATAACGAGTATCGAGAATCAAGTATCGAGGAACGATTATGAAACATATAATAAGCGCGTTGGTTGAGAACAGGCCGGGAGTTTTGGCTCACGTTGCGGGTATGTTCGCGGCGAGAGCATTTAATATCGATTCATTAGTCGTCGGGCGGACGGAAGACCCGGAGCTTAGCAGGATGACTATCGTGGTCGTCGGCGACGACAGGGTCTTAGAACAGGTTCGCAAGCAATTAGCGAAGATTATTCCGGTCGTGAAGGTCCAGGATTTTGCGGGCCAGTCGGTGATTGCGCGGGATTTGATGCTGATAACGATAGCGGCGCCGGCGGATAAAAGGGCGGAGATACTGGCGCTGATAGAAACCTTCAAGGGCAAGGTTGTCGATATAGGGCAGAAATTTATTATGGTCGAGATAAGCGGGCCTGAGGCGAAGATTGAGGCGTTTATCGAGATGTGCAAGCCCTACGGGATAAAGAACGTTGCGCGGACGGGGACGATAGCTATGCCGAGGCAGGAGAAAAGCGCTGCTGCACAGGAGGCAGCCACGGAGTAGTTGGGTCCCCTGTTGCTTGCAGGAGTAGCAGCCACTCGGGGATCTTCGCTGCGCTCCGAGAAGGCAGCGGACGCTTAAAATCCGGAGTACGAAATCCGAAATTCAAAACAATCTCGGATTATCAAAGCATAGATATCAAAACAAAGGCCATAGTCCTTTTGATTGATCAAAAGGACTACGGATATTTTAAAAGTTGAAAGGTTTTGATTTGAGTGGTGCGGATTAGAAGTAGAGGGGGCGGACGAGGAGATAGTTGGCGATGCTGAGGTGGACAAGTCCGAAATAAAACCGGTTCGTTTAGATGTGGGATATAGGTACTTGTTGTCATTTTTTATTTATGGTTTACTCGCCGGTATTTGGGTTTTGTAGCCGGTTTTTCTATTTTTACTTTCCAAAGGAGATAGTTTAGAGTATACTGTTTGTGTGAATGATAGAAGGTTTTGAGGTGTTTATGTGTTGGTAGCTCTTACATGCTTTTCACAAGATAGGAGGCCCGATGTACAAACATATTTCTGCAGCAATTTTGCTTCTGTTTCTCTGGGCTACACTAATATTAGCCGAAGAACTTCCGCTTTTGCGCTGGAGTGCCTATTACGATGGCCCCACTAATGACGATGATTACTCCCATTTTGTTGCTGTTGACGGTTCAGGTAATGTAATAGTAGCCGGTTCTTCAAGTGTGGCAGGAGTGACGTATGATTTTGCGACAGCTAAATATGATGCAAACGGAAATCAACTCTGGGTTAAGCGATACGACGGTGGAGTATATGGCGACGATATGGTTAGTGCTATGGCCTTAGGAGCATCAGGAGCAGTATATGTTTCGGGCTTCTCAAAGAAATCTGACGGCAGTTATGTATATTTGACCATAAAATACGACGCAAATGGAGTGCAGCGTTGGATTGCGATGATTACACCGATAAACGCTGATAACACAGGAGAGATTGCAATAGACGATGATGAAAACATATATGTAACTACAACCCTTCGCAGTTACAATTTCATTACCGTCAAATATAACTCGGCGGGAGCTAAGTTATGGGAAAAGGTTTACGACGGTGGCGAAGAAGACCATGCCAATGCCATTGCCGTGGACAGTTCAGGCAATGTTTACGTAACAGGCAGCAGCGAAGGTGATGATACCAACAAGGACTATGCTACGGTAAAATACGGTCCGAACAGCGAACAGTTATGGGTGGCGCGATACGACGGACCGGCGCATCTTAATGACAGTCCTTTCGCGATAGCACTTGATGATTTTGGGAAAATCTATGTGACAGGCTACACAGGCGGTTTAGGAACAAGTCAGGATTACACAACAATAAGTTATAACTCCGATGGAAATCAATTATGGGCGGAAAGATACGATGGTCCCGGACATAATTCGGACATTGCCCGAGCGTTGGCAATCGATATTTATGGGAACGTTTTTGTAACAGGGTACAGCATGAACAGCGGCAATTATTACGATGCTGCGACGATAAAGTACTCAACAGATGGAAACCCAATATGGGTAGCTCGATATAGTGTGTCTTCAGATCATTGTGCCGGGCAGGCCATAACGACGGACAGTAAAGGGAATGCTTATATAACCGGCGGCCACCCATTTTTCTATGAACACAACAAGTATATGGTTATCAAATACGGGCCTCAGGGTGACGCCGCCTGGATAATAAGCGACTGGAATTCGGTAAGCTGTGGAGCCGATATAGTGGTTGATTGCAAAGGGAATGTTTATGTAACAGGTTCAAGGAGCTTGTCTTATTCCGACCTTGACTATGCTACGGTTAAGTATGCCATGCACAATTATTGTACAGGACAAATTAACAGCGACTACAACCAAGATTGTAAGGTAGATTTTGGGGATTTTACTATAATAGCTGATTCCTGGTTAAATAATTACGGCTGGGAGGATTTAGAAGTGTTGGCCGATGATTGGTTATCCTGCCTTTTTGCCATTGAGGAAGATTGCTGGTAACCGTTGCCACCTAATAAGCGTCAGGGACATAAAGAACCTTAATCACTCCGGGATTTTGACGGCCAAACACCTGTATGAATATTCGCATAAACAGGGACAGGGGCTGTTTTGTGTATTGGAGGGGAGGGGAATTATCAAGGCCTAACAGCTGGCAAACTCGGAACGGTCTAACAACATTTCAAAATCATAATAACAGACCCGGCGAATCAGCAGTGTTTGTCAGACCTTTGCCAAAGACATAGAAACACGATAGAAACATTCAAAACAGGCGCTTTTCTTCAGGGCCGGTTTGTTGTATAATCCCGGCAGTGGTTTATCAAGGTTCGGTATGTTAATGTGTGTGTAAGGAGAATTTGACTTGGAGAATCATCGCAAGAGCAAGATAAAAAGGAAGCGCAAGAGCGGTTTTTTAGTGAGGATGCGCACGAGCAAGGGCAGGAAGACGGTCAATCGCAAGCGGAGGGCGGGCAGAAGCGTTAATGTGAGATAAGACAAGGTATTTGCCACCCCCTGTTTACGGCTTACAGGGGCAGGCAAGACACGAAGCGGCTGTGTTTTGAT
>Ga0307435_1000065_pt1 | contig 45426 bp, 30 predicted proteins | sample SalMarWE160470MG_FD_202164 | JGI IMG/M metagenome (GOLD analysis project Ga0307435, IMG submission 202164) | Salt marsh sediment microbial communities from the Plum Island Ecosystem LTER, Massachusetts, United States - WE1604-70 | ecosystem: Environmental > Aquatic > Marine > Intertidal zone >... | reverse complement strand
TCATCAGAATAGCCATGCAGGTCTGCTATTATTAGTATCTTCATATAACCACCAACACCACCCCGCCACATTGTTGTGGGGCCGGATGTGTTGTTTGGTTTACAACTTAGTAGGCAAAGCCTTAAAAGCATGTGTTTGTGGTTCCCTTGTTTCCTGTGGAGATGGTTTTTTCAGACACCCCTCCATGGTTTCCTGTGGAGACTTAAAAAGAGAAAACAAGCAACAAGCAAACATATATAACAGTGTTATATTATAGTTATAGTTATTCAATAACAAAAAGGTTTATAATACTCCCTCCATAAGAAACAAGGGGGGTGTACATGGAGCAGTCCAGCCTGAAAAACATATTCAATTCCTATATATCAGAAAGGAATATATTCAAGAACAAAGATACACTCACAACACGCTTTACACCGGAGAACATACCACACAGGGATTCCCAGATAAAGCAGATTGCCCACATCCTGGCCCCGATACTGAGAAACGAGAAGCCATCAAACATATTCATATATGGCAAGACCGGGACAGGAAAAACCCTCGTTATAAGGAACATTATAGAGACCCTCACAAAGACAGCCGCGGCCTCTGGCGTCGGCCTGAAGGCCATATATGTGAACTGCAAGATGCAGAAGATAACAGACACAGAATACCGCCTGCTTGCCTGCCTTATTAACGAGTTTGGTGAGTCAGTCCCCTACACCGGGCTGCCAACCAACGAGCTTTACAAGAAGCTGTTCAAATATCTTGAAGTGGGGGACAAGAACACAATTATAGTCCTCGATGAGGTGGATTCCCTTGTAAACAAGATAGGTGACGGGGTTCTGTACAACCTCACCAGGATAAACCAGGAACCAGAAAAAACAAAACTTACCATAATAGGGATATCAAACAACCTAACCTTTGTAGAATCCCTTGACCCCAGGGTGAGATCCTCACTCTCAGACGAGGAAATTGTCTTCCCTCCCTACAACGCCACCCAACTCAAGGACATACTCTCTGTCCGCGCTGGGGAGGCCTTCATCCCCAACACACTCTCCCCTGGGGTGATAGCCAAGTGCGCTGCCCTGGCTGCCCAGGAGCACGGGGATGCCAGAAAGGCCCTCGATCTGCTCAGGGTTTCTGGTGAGATGGTGGAGCGTGAGGGGACCTCCACGGTCACAGAGGTATATGTGGACATGGCGCAGAAGAAGCTTGACACAGACCGCTTCATGGAGACCATAAAAACCCTACCCAAGCAATCCCAGGCGGTCTTTATAGCCATACTGAACCTCTCTGTGGGTGGGAAGGGGGGTATCCAGACAGGCGCTGTCTACGACACCTACTCAAGCACCTGCAGGGGTGTCGGGATGAATCCACTCACGCAGAGGAGGGTCTCAGACCTGATATCAGAGCTTGAGACCGCTGGGATAATAAACACATCAGTAACCTCCCGGGGAAGGTATGGCCGGACAAGGATAATAAACATTCCCCTCTCGGACAGCCTGGTAAAGAAGATGAAGGGGGTTCTCTTAAAGGAGTTTTCGTGATATGGACAGACAGGCCGTGGTAAGGGAGCTTACAAAGAAGGGAATCATCGTAACCCCCGAGATGCTTGAGGGTGACGGCCCGGGCATGCCACACAAAGGTGATGCATCCCAGGCCCCGCTATCCAAACAACCAAAGGCCAGGCTCTCCGTCAAGGTAGCGAGGGTGGATGGGCTGCCCAGGATGTCTGCTGGTGACTTCACTTCCTACTACAACAGCCGCTATAACGGGCTGAGGGACATCCTCCTGAAGAAGATGCCCGCGCTCTCCATAAACAAGGCCAGAGAGAGCCTTTCTGAAGTCTCTGTTATAGGCATGGTTAAGGAGAGAACCCCTCAGGGGTTTGTCCTTGAGGACACCACTGGTGAGATTCCTGTCGTGAGCAGTGACGAGGTCAGGGACGATGATGTTGTTGGCGTAAAGGGGGCGGTCAGGGAGGGCCGCCTGTTCCAGGGGGAGCTTGTCTGGCCAGACATCCCCCTAAGCAACGGGGCGAGGTTTGTGCCCGGCATGACGCTGCTGCTCTCGACCATCTTGGACGAAGGCATAAGAAAGGCAGCCAGGGACGCCAGCCTGGTGTTCATTCCAGAGAGGCCGGAAACAGCGCTGACAGAAGACGAGGAGAGGAGGCTGATAACAGCCCTGCCAAACCCCTGCCATGCTGCCATAATGAAGGAAGACGAGACATTCAACCTGCTTATATACCACCCAGGCAGGCCGGTATCCGGGCAGGATGCCCTGGGGATGCTGAGAAGGAGGCACCTCTCCCCTGACAGGAGAGAGATATCCACAACAACCGACCCCTATCTTATAGAGCCCGTCCCGGACCTGTTCTGGATAATGTCCCAGGAGCGCCACACCGAGAGGTATAGGGGCGTCACTGTGATAATAACAGGCAACCAGGACGCTGTAAAATACAACGCAGAAACAGGTGAGGCCACCTTTACCCACGACATCGCACCTTCACGCGCCGTGCCGGCCTGACAAACATTTTTGTCATCACCCCAAATATAACCATGTTCCTGGATATCCTCCTGTTCATGCTCCTGGGCATACTCATCGGAACCATTACCGGCCTCATGCCCGGGATACACCCAAACACCGTCTTCGTGGCCATGATATCAGCGGTTGCCCTTCTGCCACCCACCCAGACAGAGCTGCTCCTTGTGTTCATCATGGCGCTCGCCGTCTCCAACACCTTTGTGGATTTCCTCCCCTCCATCATATTCGGCGCGCCTGACCCCGCGACCGCCCTCTCGGTCCTGCCTGGCCACAGGTTCCTGCTTGAGGGTAGGGGGTATGAGGCAGTCCTTCTTACGGTCATGGGCGGCCTGGGTGTTGCCCTGCTCACGCTACTCACACTCCCCCTTCTAATCTACATTATACCGGGGATATACCACATCATAAGGCCCGCCCTGCACATCCTTCTCCTCCTGGTCGTTGCCTGGATGATTCTTACAGAGGCCGGCTGGGGCAGGGTCCTCGCCCTGGCGGTCTTCTCACTATCAGGGCTGCTCGGCCTTGTAACCCTGAACGCCTTTGCCTCTGAGTCCATGCTCTTCCCCACCCTGACAGGCCTCTTTGCCCTGAGCACCCTCCTTGTGAGCTTCTATACCAGGAGCGTGATACCCGTCCAAGCAAGGACCGGGGAAATCAGGGGTGACCACAGAAAGGGAATCCTGACAGGATGGCTTGCCGGGTGGTTTGCAGGCATGCTGCCTGGTGTGGGTGCTGCCCAGGCCGGGGTCCTGGCTGCGCAGTCCCTGAGGGCCAGCACCAGGGAGTTCCTGACCGCTCTTGGGGGAATCAACACCTCAAACATAATGTTTACGTTCATAGTATTCTATTCAATATCAAAAACCCGCTCAGGTGCTGTGTGGGCAATATCCCAGCTGGTCTCCACCATCACGCTCTGGGACATGCTCCTCCTGGTTATGGTCGGGATAACAGCCTGCTTCATCTCAGCCATCCTAACCCTCGGTCTCGCAAGGGCCCTCCTAAGCCAGATAGGAAGGATAAACTACAACACAGTGAGCCTGGGGGTGCTGATATTCCTTGTCCTGGTGGTCGCTGTCCTCTCAGGCCCCCTGGGCCTCCTGGCAGCGCTTGCAGGGACCTTCACAGGCCTGCTCGCAATCCTCTTCAGGGTCAGGCGCTCCCACCTGATGGGTTACCTCCTGCTCCCCACCATACTCTACTTTTCAGGCCTCTCCCCCACAGTGATGGTAACCATGGGAATATGATGGTTAATGAACCAGGGCAAGGTAATGTGAACTTCCACAGGAAACAGGGGGGTGTTCCGGCCCTGCATGCTATCGAAATGAACACAAAATGAAGGTAATGTGAACCCCATGGTTTCCGGTGGAGAAACCACACCCCCTCACTTCCACTGGAGGCTTCTACACTGCTTCACAGAAACACGCAAACTTAACGCACGGCGCAGTGAAGTGATTGTTAACAAAACCATGGCACGTTAATGTCATGTGAACAAGAATGGTGCCGGCTCTGGAATGGCACGTAGGGTGCCTGGGCCAGCTATCTTCCCGGGCCCTGGGTGGTGACCATCTCTGCTGTCCCGCCTCTATGGGAGAAGAGAAGCCTCCCCCCGCAGGAGCAGGCCCCGACCAGGGGGATTCTGGGGTAGAACCTCCCGCATTTCTCACAAGCGAAGCCGCTCATGTCCGCAACCGGAATCTCCCTTACAGGCCCCTTCTGCTCTGCCTGGGTGTTGATTATGTGCATGAGGTCAGACTGCCTCCCTCCACCCATGAGCATAGAGCGTGAAACCCCCAGGACGCTGAATATCCTCTCCATTGGAGGCAGGAGCTGGTTCTCGATATAATACCTGGAGTCCACCTGGATGCCGTTCTCCTCAACATATGTGGGGTCCTCGGCGCGCTTGGAGAGCAGACCCATACCCTTCACAATGACATAACCTATCCGGTCTCCCACACCAGGCACCTCACCGCTGTTCCTTGTCTGGAGCTTCTTCACCAGCTCTATATGCGGCTGCATGCCCTCATATTTTTCCGGCGGCTTGGTCATGGTCTTGGTAACCACAAGCTTCTGCACAGACACCTCGTTCTTCACAAGCTTCTGGACTATTTCTGTGAAGTATGATACAGCCTCCATGGGATCGTCCCTCTTCAGGACAATCTCTATGACATTCCTGAGGGTATCGCCCACGAGCTCGCACCAGTCCCTCCGGACGGTCTCTATACCCTTCATCTCTATGCCCTCCTTCCATCCGCCATCCACAGGCTCAAATCTCCAGGCAAAGTAGCGCTTCTTGGTCAGCGGCAGAAACCTCTTGAACACCTTCTCAAACTCCAGCTCTATGATGCCAGGCAGCTTATCTGTCACATCCTTGGATATCCTGTTCGCTATCTTTCTTATCTTCTCCAGGTCATCCGTGTCAACCTTAATGACAACGGAATCAGTGTCACCATAGACCACCCTGTAGCCATACTCCTTCTCAATAATGTCCTTGGTTTTGTGGATGATGTCCCTTCCACAGGCCGTGATGGTATTGGCCACGCTCAGGTCATATATCCTTGCCCTGGAGTATCCCATGTGCCCGTAGAAGGCATTGGCCATTATCTTGAGAGCCCACTGCTCTGCCTCATAGGCCTTCTTCTTGAAGGGGTCCTTTGCCCTGGCCTTCTTTTTCTTGGCCTCCACCCTGCTCTCCAGCAGGCCCTCGATTATGGTTGGTATGATACCCACCCTTACCTTTCTGGGGGCGAATTTCGTTCCCGCAACAGTCTCTATGGGGTTGTCAACGGGCTTGTCCCTGATAATCGTGGTCGGGCATATATTGAACGACCTTACTATGGAGGGGTACATGCTCTTGAAGTCCAGGACCACCACATTTGAATGGGGCTTCTTTTCAGGCTCGAACACAAAGCCGCCCTTGAGCTCCCTCTTCTTATCATCCTCCCTCCTGGCTATCTCGCTGCTTGTGGGCCTGCACGGAAGGATATAGCCCGCCCTGTTGAATTCCCTGAGAAGGAAGTTCTCTATCCTTGTTGTTTCACCGCTGTTCAGGGTGTCCTGCAGCAGGGTCCCGGAGACCTTGGAAAGGGCCACATACTTGTCTATCAGGTTGAGCCTCTGTACAAGAGACATTGCCAGAACCGAGTCCTTCTGCGAATACTTCACAAGCCTGGCAAACTCCTCAGGGCTGCCCCTCCAGAACCTCTCTATCTCACGCAGCTTCACAGGCTCCTTGTGGTCATTCAGGAGCCTCTCTGCGACAAAATCAAGGCCGTACCTCGCAAGGGAGTAGTCCTTCTTTACAATCTCAAAGCTGTCCACAACAACCCTGCCTATTATGGATATCCTGTACCTGGCCATGAGCTTCCTGGCATTGACCTGCTTCTGGTTGCAGCGGCCCATGAAAGGCCTTATCCTATGTTCTCTCATCCTGTCCAGTATGTAGGGGATGTCGAAGTTGTTTACGTTGTAGCCGGTCAGGATGTCAGGGTCGTACTGGTTTATTATCTCAGCAAACCTCTCCAGCATCTCCTTCTCTGATGAGAGGGTAGTCACGCCAGGGCCCGGCCTCGTGCTAAGCACCATCCTTTCAGCGCCCTTGAAGGGCTCCCCAAAGACCATGGATATGAGGACAATGGGGTCCCTGGAAGCCTCTGGCAGGGTCCCTGGCCTTACAGACACGCACTCTATGTCAAAGGCAAGCATCCTTAGGGGAACATCCTTGAGCCCCTCCACGGGCTCCACCGAGCTGACCCTTACACACCTGTCAACATTAACGGTTTCGGTGGAGACGCCGTTTTCTTCCTTGAACCCAATCCAGCCAAGGCCCCTGATGCCCAGGTCGTTCATGAACCTGTACTTGAAGAGTATGTCAGCCTCATAGGCCGTGACCCCCGCAGCCACCAGCCGCTCCCTTATCTCAGGGGTCCTTGATGGGTTGGTTATGGTTATCTTATATACATCCCTGGGGTCCTGGTAGCCCATTACCATCTTCCTGGAGACCCTCTCTATCTTCTGCACCTGGGGTTCCTTCTCCATGAGTTCCCTGGTCTTCTCTCCATCTGCATAGAAATACGGCTTGTACCCCTCGTAGAAGGCGCACACGGATTTGCCTGATTCAGTCTTGCCGAATATCCTGACTATGGGCCTCTCATCCACCAGGATGTAGTCGACATCGATAACCTGTATCTCCATGGAACGCACCATTAAGGCAAAACACAACATTACAATCTTGCCATGAAAACAATAAAAACACAGCACGGCCCGCGTTGTATATTATGGAGAGATATTTTCCTGCCTCCTGGTTTGCGGAAGGTTGGGAAAATATAACGGTGTTATATCCCACCAAATTAAAAGCCATTTACCCATATATTATCATGAAACTCTACCGCAAGGGCTTCAGGGCAGAGCGCGAATTGCTGAGGTTCCTGAGCGCCCGCGGCTACTCCTGCGTGCGCAGCGCCTCCTCGGGTGGCGCCCTCACTCCAGTGGATGTCGTGGCCATAAAATCAGGCAAGCTGCTTTGTTTTGAGATAAAGTCCTGGGCCAGGAAGCCCAGGCTCGACAGGAGCCAACTCTCCCGCTTCTCCGAATGGTGCAGGAACGCCCAGGCCCACGGCTTCGTTGCCTGGTACAACCAGAACCAGTGGAGGTTCCTTCCCGTAAGGGATGCCGAGGCCAACCGCTACGGTGACGAGTTCTGGATAGACTATGAATCCTTCCTAAGGGTCTTCACCCAATAAGCCTTTACAGGAGCTAACCGCTTTCCCAAAGGCTTAAGCCAAACTCACAAAATTTACAGGATAATCACAACATGGTCCTCAGGCCCCTCACAACCTGCTCCTCTCCTATGTCCGGGTTCTTTATCCTGACCAGCTTTATCTTGAGCCCCACATCCTCGAGCTCCTCTGGTATGACCATATCCACGAAGGGGGCCATCCACACGTCCAGCGTCCTTGACACCGTCCACTTGTGGAGCCCGGCCATGCGGGCTATCTCCCCCACAGTGATGTGACCCCTGTCCTCCTGGTGCGCCTTCACGAGAACCCTGTATATCTTCAGGACATTCTCAGTGGTGTTCCTATAGAACCTCGGCCTGGCCATGATAGTAATTTGACTTGGGTAAATTTATTTCTAAGCCTTTACAGAAGGCCGAGACCTTTCTCAACACACCGTCGCTTCGCGACAGGTGGTTTTGTGCCGCAGTACGAAACATGTGGCACATATCTCGCGTCAAAGCCGCAAGATTACCTTCGGTAACAGGCTTAAGCCAAACATGGAAACAACATCAAGCTATTTCTTCCCCTTTCTGACAGTCCTCTCAATCCTGTCCATGGCCTTCTCAATCTTCTCATACGCCGTCGCATAGGAGAGCCTTATGAAGCCCTCTCCCATCCCGCCGAACTCTGTCCCAGGTATCGTCGCCACCCTTGCCTCCTTGAGCAGCCAATCCGAGGCCTTCAGGCTCTTCATCCCCATGCTCTTTATATTCGGAAACGCATAGAATGCCCCCTCAGGCTCCAGGCATGACCAGCCAGGAACCTCCCTTACTCTCTTGATAATCATCCTTCTCCTCCTGTCATACTCCCTCCTCATCCTTTCCACAGCGCCCTGCGGCCCCCCCAGGGCCTCAACCCCAGCGACCTGCGACACAGTCGGCGCGCACAGTGAGGAGAAGACATGCAGCTTGGTCATGGCCCTTATTACCTCCTCTGGCCCGCATGCATAACCAAGCCTGAACCCGGGCATGGCATAGGTCTTGGAGAAGCTGTGCAGGGTCATCACATATTTACTCATTCCATTCAGCGAACCCATGGACACGTGCCTGGCATTCCCATACACGAACTTCTCATAGGCCTCATCAGAGAGGACAAGCAGCCCGTGCTCCACCACAAAATCAGCGACCTCCTCAAGGGTCTTCCTGCTCAGGACCGTCCCTGTGGGGTTTGAGGGAGTATTGATTATCAGCACTCTGGTCTTCTCAGGGACAATCATCCTTTCCATCACGTCCACATCAAGCTGGAACCCCTTCCCCTCCTCCAGGGGAATGGATATGGGCATCCCGTTCAGGACCTCCACTGTGGGCTTATATGAAAGAAACCCCGGGTCAGGAAGCATCACCCCCTCTCCGGGGTCTACAGTGGCAATGAGGGCAAGCATTATGGCCTCTGTGGAGCCGCTGGTCACTATTATGTTCTCCTCCCCTGCCTCTATCCCATTCTCCTTTTTAAGCTTCCTTATCACAGCCTTCTTAAAATCTGTCCTTCCGGCCACAGGCGAATAGTGGGTCATCCTTCTGTCCAGGGCCCCCTTAGCTGCCCTTATTATGTTCTCAGGAGAAACAAAGTCAGGCTCCCCCGGCCCCAGTGATATGACAGTCTTGCTCTCCGCAGCAATCTTCAGCATCCTCCCTATGGTGGAAACAGGAAGCTCCCTCTCCCTCTCAGAGATGATATTCCTTAGCATATTTTATATTGCGGCCCTCCAAATAAATATCATGAAGAAACTTGACTACTTTTTCCAACCCAAGTCCGTTGCCATAATAGGCGCAAGCCGCAACCCCAAGAAAATCGGCCACGTGATGCTAAGAAACCTCATTGAGGGAAAATTCCGCGGCAAGATATATCCCATAAACCCCAAGACAGACAGGATGTTCGACCTTCCCTGCTACCCCTCTGTGCTCAGGGTCCCCGGCAGAATAGACCTTGCCGCCATCTCTGTCCCGGCTCCCATTGTCCCAAAAATCCTGGACGAGTGTGGAAGAAAGCATATCCCCGCGGTGATAATAATATCAGGCGGCTTTGCCGAGGTCGGCAACACCGAGCTCGAACAGGACTGCGCAAGGATAATCAGGCGCTACCGCATGCGTGCTCTGGGCCCCAATTGTATTGGGGTGTTCGACCCCTGCTCAGGGGTGGACACCTTTTTCCTCCCCAGGTACAAGCTCGAGAGGCCCAAGGAAGGCAGCGTGGCCTTCATCTCCCAGTCCGGTGCCCTGGGCTCCGTGGTCCTTGACTGGATGGCCATGAAAGGCTACAAGATATCCAAGTTCATCTCCTATGGCAACGCCATCGACGTGGACGAGGCTGACCTGACAGAATACCTTGCAGACGACCCCAAGACCAGGGTGATATGCTGCTACTTCGAGGGCCTCAGGCAGGGCCGGAAGTTCTTCAACACACTTAGGAGGGCCTCCAGGAAGAAGCCTGTGATTATACTCAAGGGCGGCACGACCCAGGAGGGCACCCACGCAGTCTCCTCCCATACAGGCTCCCTTGCCGGCTCCAAGCAGATCCATTCTGCTGCCTTCAGGCAGGCCGGGGCAATACAGGCCCAGAGCCTTGAGGAGCTCTTTGACTTTGCCAGGGTCCTGACCTCACAGCCCATACCCAGGGGCGACCGGGTCCAGATAATAACAGACGGCGGGGGCTTCGGCGTCCTCACCACAGACTGGGTAATCGAGAACAGGCTCTCCCTTGCCCGGATGGACAGGAAGATTCTGGCATCCCTCAGGAAGGCCTTCCCACCCCACGTGGTCCTCAAGAACCCACTTGACCTTACAGGTGACGCCGATGTCGAGCGCTACAGGCTCGCCATCGATGCCGCAATCCAGGATTCAAATGTGGACATGATAGCTCTCATAACACTTTTCCAGATACCCACGCTCACAGCAGACATAACCGATGTTGTCTCCGCAGCTTCTGAGAGGAGTAGCAAACCCCTTGTGGTGATAGCGGCAGGGGGCCGCTTCACCGAGGTGCTTAAAAAGACCTTGGAGGACTCGGGCGTGCCGACCTTCTCATACCCGGAGAGGGCTGCCCAGGCCCTGCGCGCACTCTACGAGTTCGGCCAGGAAAGGAGGAAAAGATGAAAGCCCATGGAATCCTTATCAGAGGAAAGTGGATAAAGTCCAGTTCAGGCGAGACCCAGGAGAGCATAAACCCCACAACAGAGAAACCACTCGGCCTGTTCCAGAGGGGAACAGCCCACGATGTTGACCTTGCAGTGGATGCAGCAGAGAAGGCCCTTCCGGCATGGAGGGATCTCCCTGCCCCAAGGCGGGGCGAAATCCTGCTCAGAATAGCCAACCTCCTCAGAAAAAACAAGGAGCGTCTAGCCAGGCTCATGACCATGGAGATGGGTAAGGTGATATCCGAGGCCCGCGGAGACGTTCAGGAAGCCATTGACATAACCGAGTACATGGCAGGCGAGGGCCGCCGCCTCTTTGGCCACACCACCCCCTCAGAACTCCGTGACAAGTTCTGCATGACCATGAGGATGCCCCTTGGCGTCTGCGGCCTGATAACACCCTGGAACTTTCCCATAGCCATCCCTTCCTGGAAGCTCATGCCCGCCCTGATATGCGGCAACACCGTGGTATTCAAGCCTGCATCTGACACCCCTCTCTGCGCAATCGAGTTTGTCAAGCTCATGGAATCCACTGGCCTCCCCAGGGGTGTGGTCAACCTCGTGACAGGCCCGGGCAGCTCTGTGGGCACCGCCTTGGTGAAGCACCGCGACATCAGGGGCATCTCCTTCACAGGCTCCAGGGACGTCGGTGAGTTCATCTCCCGCGAGGCCGGACTCAAGAAGGTTGGCCTTGAGTTGGGCGGCAAGAACGGTATAATAGTCATGGACGACGCCAACCTCGAGCTTGCCCTGGATGGAGTGATATGGGGGGCCTTCGGCACAACCGGCCAGCGCTGCACAGCGGCCTCCAGGGTAATCGTCCACAAAAAAATCAAACCAAAATTCGAGAAGATGCTGGTCTCCAGGATAGGCAAACTCAGGCTCGGGGACGGCCTCAAACCCTACACGGATGTGGGTCCCCTAATCAACAGGACGGCCCAGAGAAAGGTTCACTACTACACCGGTGTGGGCCTCAGCGAGGGGGCCAGGCTCCTCTGCGGCGGCTCCCCTGTCAAGGGCAGGGGATTCTTCTACAGACCCACCCTTTTCACCGATGTCACCCCCAACATGCACATAGCCCAGGAGGAGATATTCGGACCCTCCCTCTCCCTAATCGAGGTCCAGAACCTCGACCAGGCCATCGATGCCATGAACTCCATAACCTACGGCCTCAGCTCTGCGATATACACAAACAACGTCAGCAGGGCCATGGAGGCAGTGGAGAGGATAGAATCGGGCCTGGTCTATGTCAACTCCAGCACCATCGGCTCCGAGGTTCACCTGCCCTTCGGCGGGGTCAAGGCCACGGGCCACGGCCGCGAGGCCGGCATTGAGGGCCTCAACGAGTTCTCCGAAACCAAGACAGTCTACATAGACTACTCCGGCCGCCTCCAGAAGGCCCAGATTGACGTGATCAAATGAAATAAAGTCCGACGCATTCCCCCTTGTTGATGGGGGAGTTAGTAGGGTATAATTATTTAAATAACTGATTACAATACATTACTATGATGAAGAGAAAATGCCTAAAATGTGGACATAGGTGGGTTCCAAGAATAGATAATCCAAGGGTGTGTCCCAAATGCCATTCCGCATGGTGGGATAAGGAAACTAAACATGCAAGTGGCAAAAACCGTTAGGTGCAAGATACACTCCCTTACAGGGATAAAGGAACAGATACTCAGCGATGAGTATAACGATTACCAAACTTTGTGCAAAGAGGTGTCGGATTGCGTGGACAACGACTGCATGCCACAGCTTCCATATTTCACATTCAAGAAGCCCCACAGGTACAGTGCGACCGTGTGGGGGGCCATAAGGAGTATAGAAAAGAAGAGACAGTTCGACAACATCAAGGAGCAGCCATTACACCTACGCAACGATGTTTTTACAGTCGTGGAGAAGCAGACCGAGGTGTCCAAGCATTGGCTCAGGCTACCCACCAAGCAGAGGCATGGTGGGGTTTGGCTACCAGTCATAGTCCCAAGGAAATACGAGAGCCTGCTAAAGCTAAATGTAGGCGACTCGAAGATAGCCAGGAACAAGAATGGATGGTTCTTGATGCTGACCGTCAGGAAGGAAGTAACTATCCGAAAATCATACTCTAACATACTCGCCATAGATCTGGGGGAGAAAGTCATAGCGACTGTCTGTGGCAGTTTCAACAGCCAGAGACCCGAGTTTCTGGGGCGGGAGGTTAGGGGAACACGAAGGCACTATGCATGGCTACGCAAGAGGCTCGGAAAGAAGAAACTCCCAAAGGTAATCAAGCAGATAGGACAAACGGAACAGAGGAAGGCCAACGACACCCTGTTCAAGATAGCAAGGCATGTCAACGATCTGGCAGAGGAGCACAACGCTATAATCGTCCTTGGAGACCTTAAGGGCATAAGGAACTCAGCCAAAGGTAAGAGATTCAATAGAATAGTATCTTCTATGCCATACTTCAAACTAACCCAAACCATAACACACATGGCTAACTGGGATGGAAGACAGGTAATCAAGATAGATGAGAGGGGAAGGACATCCCACACATGTTCAAGGTGTGGAAGCAAGGGGACAAGACCACACCAGGGCTTATTCGGATACCCCCACTGCGGATACCAAGCGAATGCCGACCATAATGGTGCAAAAAGAATCGCACAGATAGGTCTTGAGACTATACCATCTCTTGATGGGGCGACACTGGCATCGCCCATAACTTTAGGAGCGTGGCAACGTGCCCACTAAAGAACCCTCACCCTTCAGGGTGGGGAGTGTCAGATACATCTCCAGGGGCTTTGTCAGGAAGTCCTATCCCGAAAGGCCAGCATGGTCCCACAAGGGGGACTTCGGCAGGCTCCTTGTGGTGGGCGGCTCCAGGAGATACTCAGGCGCCCCTGCCCTGGCCGCCTTGGCTGCCCTCCGCTCTGGCTGCGACCTCGTGACAGTGGCTGCCCCTGAGCGTGCTGCCAACATCATAGCCTCCTTCTCCCCTGACCTGATAACAGAGCCCATAACAGGAAACTGCCTCAACAACTGGCACACCCGCTCAGTTCTTGAGATGGCCAAGCAGGCAGATGCCGTCGTCCTGGGAGGCGGCCTCGGAAGGAGGCCCGAGACCATGACCTTTGTCCAGAACCTCCTGGCCCGCCTTGACAAACCCTGCGTCATAGATGCCGATGCCATCCACGCTGTCTCGGCAAACAAGAAGCTCCTCGGGGGCAGCTTCATCCTCACTCCCCACTCAGGGGAGTTCCTCACCCTCACAGACCACGAACCCAGCCAGAATATAAAGGAAAGGCTCGAGCAGGCCAGGCTCTTCTCCTCCCACATGGGCTGTGCCATACTCCTCAAGGGCCACATCGATGTCATATCAGACGGCAAGTCCGTGGCCCTGAACAGGACTGGCATACCATTCATGACCAAGGGCGGAACAGGCGACATCCTTGCAGGCATCTGCGGCGCCCTCCTAGCAATGGGCCTGGAGCCATTCGGGGCGGCCTGCTCAGCAGCCTATATAAACGGCCTTGCGGGTGACCTGGCCTCAAGGGAGTTCGGCCCGGGTCTGCTCGCCTCAGACCTGATTTCTTTCATACCCAGGGCCCTGAAGTCAATCCTTGGATAGCTTGGACCTTATACAGTCTATCACATCGATGTCTGCTTGAAATCCCAGGATATTTCTGGCCCTGCTGGTATCCGCCTGCGTCTCCTTTACATGGTTCTTTATGGGGGTTTCAACCAATCTATATTCTTTCAGGCCCACGGCCTCTATTATATCCCTGAGCGAGTGCACCCTTTCGGTTCCGATGTTCATCACATCCGAGACCACACTGGAATTCATGGCTTTAATAAAGGCCTCCACCACATCATCAACATGAACAAAATCCCTCAACGTCTCCATATCATAGACATCAAATTGTTCTCCTGATTCCTTTGCCCAAATCATCTGCGAGGCTATATTTGCATGTCTTCCCTTACTTTTCTCATTATTACCATACACGCTAAACAGCCTGAGTCCGACCGACTCGAGCCCGAAGAAATTACGCCATGTACCATTCATTACTGGCTATCCTATACAAGCTGGGTTATGGGAGCAGGAACCAGGAATGTACAATCAATGCAATAGAATATTTCATTGATGAAGAAAAACTGGATATCGACAGGGAGTATATAGAAATGATAAGGTCTGCCAAGAAGAGGGAGGGTGCAAAATCAACAAGAGAAGATATGCAATACGGTGCAAAAACAAGGCTGGAGGAGGACAGGTGCAGGGGCTTAATGCACAATGCCATGAGGTTTGTTGAAAAGATGAGGGTTGCGTTAAAGATAATAGACATTGACACCAACGGAGAGTGAGAACAAACCAGGCCATTCTTGTATGTCTGCAGGACTGGGGCTGTTTTTTATTCCAGGGCCGGCTGAAATCATGTGTATATCCTGAGCCTGCTGTAGAGCCGCCTTATCCTGTCATAGAGCATGTTGACATCCTGATAATCCTCTGCCTCATTGAGCTGGTCATACAGGGAGACTGTCTCCCTGTAGAGCTTCTTGGCGATGTCAAGGTTCCCCCTCTTTATGGCCTCTTCGATCTGGTCCATCAGGGAGTCCATGCTGCCCTCTATCGCAAGGACAGGGCTAATCTGTGTCAGGGGTCTATTCTCTGTACCGGGCTGTGGCGGGCCCCCCTCTCGGACAGGTGCAGGGGGAATCCTTCCCCCGGTTTTTTTAACATCCTCCGTTCTCGGGAGAGCCTTCCTAGGAACTTCCCCGGACTCTGGCTTCTCCCGGACAGGGGCCTTGGGGATTTTCCTGACATGCTGTTGCCTTACCATTTCAGAGAAATCCGGACCCGTTCCCTTTATTTCACCAGCGAACTCTATCCTCTTCTCCCTCACAGTCTGCGCTGTGGCCTCCCTGAGCATGTCCAGCTTGGCGCCTATCTCCTCCAGGTCATCCTTGGTCGCAAACATCCTGTCCAGCCTTGACTTGCCCACACTTTCCATGATACCCTTCATACCGCTTTCCTTTAGCGCTGTAAGAAGGCTATCCACAAGCTTCTTGAGTTCATATAGCTTGTCATCACCCTCTGTTCTCACCCGCTCGAACCTCTCCTCAACGGAGCCCTCCAATTTCTTCAGGTCATCCTTCTTTGTGGTTTCATCGAACCTTGTCTCGAGCGTGTCAACAACCTTCATTATCTCGTGCATGGTCTCCTCATTGAATGCTATTCTGTCCTTGTAGCTCTGGAACTCCCCGAGCTTGTTGCTGAGGTCCGAGAACATAGTCTCTATCTTTCCGGCTGTTCTTGATGTGAACTTCCTGTCATCATCTATCTTACCCATCTTCTCCTTGAGCGTCTGAACAACACCAGACATCTCCTTGATTCCTCTGATGTTTTCCAGCACATCGGAGTTAGCCTTTATGTCCTTTCTCAGCTGCTTTATCTGTACAGCAAGGGCCTCTATTGTTGCCTGGTTCTTCTCAATTGACTCATCCTTCTCGGCGAGCTGCCTGGTTATCTTCTCGGGCTCCATACCCTCTGCCATCTCCTTTATACTGGAGAATCCCTTCTGGACCTCCCTGGTAACCCTGTCCCTCTCCATCACAGAGGACCTGAGCTCGCCAATCTCCTGGTTGAGGCCAGAGAGCCTCTCATCCACAGCCTTCCGGTAGTCTGCCATGGCCTCTATCTTTCCCTCAAGCTTCTCTGTCTTCAGAACAAGCATCTCCACATCAGTGGCCTTTTCTCTGCGGGGCGGTTTCGGTACTGCCTCCACCTTGGCAGGGGTCTTCTTGAGCCTTACCTTCTTTTCCTCTTTCTTCTCAAGCTCCTCAAATTCTGAGGGGGTTATCACATTCTCTTCATTAGAGGATTTCTTGTCCTTTTCTTCCAATCACTCACCCTTGCTTAAATGTTGCTCAAGGGACGTTATATAGATTTGCGCCATCCTGAAACGCCCCTGCTTCAGCTTGTCCCTGGCCAGCTTGAGCTCAAGCTCAATCTCAAATGTATCCTCTCCAGCCTTCTTGAGCCGCTCTATCTTTACATCTATCTCCTCGAGCCTCCCTGCAAAGTCACTGTAGAGCTCCATCTCCTTGTTGCTTATCTTGTGCGGATTATGCCACGTGGGCCTGAACTGGACAAAGTACGGCTTGCCGTCATTATACTTGGGGTTCTGAAGCATGCCCACGCCGACACCCTGCCTGGATATTTTCTTGGCATACTCCCCACCGTACTTGGTCTCCACCTTCTGTATGTCTGTAATAGACTTGGTGTTTAGCTGCACCTCTGTCAGGACATTTCCTGCAATGGCCTCCTTGAAGTCAGCCAGGACCTGGCTGCACATTATGATGCCTATGCCCCACTTCCTGAACTCCCTGGCTGCCTTCTCCAGGGACACGTAGCCGCCCTTGCCCCCGTACTTCTCAAGAAGCCTGTGCACCTCATCAAATACCATTATCACCTTTAGCGTGGTGGATTCCTCCCAGTTCATGCTGAAGAGGGAGTCTATTATTATGCCAACGGCCTCATCATACTGTCCTGGCTTGAGCTTGTCGAGCGCGAATACCGTGATTTCACCCGGGGCAAGGTATTTTTTAAATCCCTTCTTTATATCACGGAGAAGCTCCTGGGGGTCTGTCACCTCGAATATCATGCCCTTGAACGGCCTGGTCGACTTCGGGTCCATGCCGAACATGCTGTAGTATTTCATAAGGTTCCTGTCCTCCAGGGCCTTGACAAAGCCTGTCCACTGGGCAGTGGGGTCGAATACAATCACAGGGATGTTCTTGTCCAGGGCCTCCTCCACAAACACCGAGGCCCCCACTGACTTGCCAGCCCCTGTGGCGCCGGCCACTATAATGTGCGTGGTGAGGTCCGCGGGATTGAACCACGCATTCCTGTCTGTTTCAGCAACCCTGCCTATCCAGAATGAGTCCCCGCTCTCCTGGGGCATCTTTCTGTAGTTAATGGGAAATATGTACCTGGCCCTTTCAGACTTCCACTTCTTATATAATCCCCACCCATAGTAACCTACGATACCCATGCCCAGCATGGAGAGTATAAGCAGTATGATTTTTCCCTCCCAGGAAGACCAGTAGGGCTCGACCAGATTGAACACTGCCACCTCATTTACGGACTTCCCGTCTGCAAAATACGCCCATATATCCAGGTAGTACTGGCCCGTGGGATTGTTCCCTTTCATTTCTATGGATTTCGTGAACGCGAGGGACTCCTCCAGGAAGACATACTCGCTCGCATCAGCCACTACCCGCTCCCTCTCACTGTCCTTGATTATGTACACTATGCTGACATTGAACCCGGGCGGTAGTGCCAGGTTTTTGAGCTCCACACCAAACCTGAGCTTGCCCCCCGGGTTGACATTCGGGGTCAGTATATTGATGCTGAGTGAGACCAGGTCCTTGGCCTCAATGCTCACAGTCATGGTTATGGGTATCTCCTGGCTCCTCCCTGCAGCCGTGACCAGGATGCTTCCTGTATATGTCCCTGTTCCCATGGTATCCGGAACGGACACCACAACATCTATACTCTCACTGCCATTGTAGGCAATCTCTAGGAGGCTCTTCTCCGGGAATATGAAATCCTCCAGGCCCTGGACGTCCAGGGAGACAGTCAGGTTCTCGCTGGCCTTGTTCTTTACCGAGAACAGATAGGTCTTGTTCTCCCCGGGGTGAATCCTGATGCTGCCTATCGAGGTAGTAACAGTAAAGGGTATGGTCGTTGTGATGGTGCTCACAATCGATGACCTGCTGCTACCCCCTGTACTCCCGGTCCCGTCATCGCCATTACCATTCCCGTTCTCGCCTGTACCCTCCCACTCGGCCACCACATAGGACGATGCCCCTGTGGTATTGAAGCCTACCCTATCCTCTATAGTATCCACGCTCGCTGATATGGAGACATTCTCGAACCCCCCTGTGCAGGACCTCTCGCTTATGCTCCAGTTCGAGCATCGGTAGACCCCCAGGCTGGACTCTGTTATAGAGCCTATTGGCGTATAGGTGTAGAAGTCCTGGAGTGCTTGGGTGTAGTCAAGACTGAAACTTGTGATGCTGCTGGTCCTTGTAAGGTTGTGCTCCAGGGCAATCACCATGATGGGGTTCTCGGCCCCTTCGGGAAGGGTAACCCCTATCTGGGTGGTGTTCTCTGCTGTATAGAGGTCCAGTGTTATCGGGCTGGTCAGGTTGTCTGGATACTCTACTCCGTGCTGGTTCACAGCAGAGGCATTAACATCCACCCCGTAGAGCAAGACCTCGTGTCCAGAGAACCCCAGCTTCGTGTCATAGACCCTTCTGTGGAGGGTGTGGTTGTAGCCGCCTGAACTGTTGGCACTGAATCTATCGTGTATCTCCCAGAGGGTGCCGCTCTTGTAGAACGTGAAGTTCGCCTCTATGGCCACCCCGTCCTTGTCCGCCAGCGTCCCGTTCAGGTCTATCGGATGGTAGAGGTCAAAGTACCCCATGAGCGATGATGAGGTATTGGCCTCGTTCCCTGTGCTGTCGTTGGCAAAAACCACGGCCCTGTAGTCCCCCTCTGTCAGGGAGGAGCTGAAATTAAACTTCCATGTGCCCGGGGATATCTCGTACATTCCGGACGTATTCCTGAGGGTTCCCTCATAATAAATCCATGCCCATGCGGATGTTACATTTTCATTGTCAGTCAGGTCAGATTCCATCACCACTTCGCTTCTGCTTCCAGAATATTGAAGGTTCCCCTCATCATCCACGTCCGAATTCACAACCCTTATGTCATGTATCTGCGGCGCGGTCACGTCCCTGTATATCACTGCATCCGTCTCTTCTGCCGGGAAGGATACATCCTCTGTTTCATAGTATCCCGTGAGGTTGAGGATGTTTTTTATGAAATTGCCCGGAATGTCGGGGGCGCTGCAGTTTATGTGCCAGAGCTGGTCAGTTAGATTATAGGCGCTCTGGACGTTGCCACAGAATAAGCCACCCACCACAACGTACCATGTTATGTTTTCATCCACAGGGCTGCCGCCCATGGTCGCATTGGCCGTTATGTTCAGGATATCCCACGGCACGATATCAGTAGCAGGGTTACTCTGGTTCGGGAAGAGTATGTCTATGGAGAAGTTTATAACATTGAGGGAGACAGAGACATTGATGCTCTGGGGGACGGCGTCCTCATTGTTGGCTATGGTTATGTTGGTCAGGTAGAGGCCCTCTGCATATTCGCCTGTGGTGTTGTGGTAGACCTCGAGGCTGAAGGCCGAAAACGGGGTTAGCGTGAAATTACTAGCCGAGACCGTTATGTTTCCCGTCCCGTTGGCCTGGTCATCCATGGTCACATTGAATGACCAGTCTGCATCCTTGCTGTTTATCACCTGGATTGTCCCTATGCTCCCGTTGATGGGGGTTGGGTTGCGCCCTATGGTCTTGTTGAGATGGGTATCAGAGACCCTCCAGTCAAGCATGCTCACATTGAGATTGAACACGAGGCTGTCCCAGCACAGGTTTGCCGGGCTGCAGTCCGAGCCAGTGGCATTTGCTGTTATGTTCGCGGTGTAGAGCCCCACTGTCGCATTATCCGGGACAGTCACTGTTATGTTCACCAGCTGCTTCCCGTCGTGGGGAATCACGCTTACCGGGGGCTCAGGCGAATAGGTCAGGTTCCACTGGCTGATCTCGCTTGCATTCCCGCCTGAAAGTGAGAAGTTAACAGAGAGCAGCTCGGTGTTCCCAAAGGATTCCACAGTGAAGTTGCCCGCCAGGGCAGAGCCTCCCTTGGGCATTGTGTAGTTTAACTCACTCTCGACTATGTTGAGGACTGTGTTGTTCTCCACAACAACCCCGGTGGCATTTGAGACATTCCCCTGGGAGGTATCCGAGTTTATCCAGGTCACATTCACATAGATATCCTTGAAGCCCGCTGTGGCCAGGTATGTGACATTTACAACAGAGGTCCTGTTGCAGCTCTCTGCGGGCGGTATGGGTGGGCAGTTCACGGTCTCTGCGTGGATGCCTCCTGATGTGAGAGATGTGTTTATCCCCACAACGACATCGTACATGCTCTCTGTAGCGCCCGTGTTTGTTATGTTGATGTAGAGGTAGTATGTACTGTTGAATATCTTGGTCAGGTTCCCGGCCGGCGTTGGGGGCGTCAGGTCTGTCCCCAGTTCCGCTGTGGTTGTTCCGGAGCTTATGTTGAACACTATCTCTGCGCTGTTGTTATCGCTCGCATTATAGAATATATCTGAGTCATTCGTAATATTGCAGACTATGCTGTGGTTGCCCTCTGAATCAGAGGAGTTTACCCAGTTTATGAGGGACACCCCATCAGAATCCGTGATATTGGAGCCTATATAAACCCCGTCCCCCCAGAAGCTCACATTGTGGCCCTCGAGCGGCTCTGAGATATTGGCATCCCAGACATAGCAGAACACATCCATACTGGCGTTCTGCCTGCACACCCAGGTATCATTATAGGTGCAGTTTGTTGATGATATGTTGCCTGCATCCAGGCTGCTCCACCCGTATATATATACATAGAGATTCTCAACATCAGGCTTGTAGCGCTCTCCTGAGGCATTGGCAGCCACCCTCCTCAACCCAACAGTCTCATTCAGGGGAATTGTCCATGTTATGTTGTCAGAATGGTTCAGGGGTGTTTCAGAGAGTATTGACACAGTGTGCGGGTATCCCGAGTGGTAGTTTACGCAGTCCCCGCTGGAATTTGCCAGGCAGACGTAGTCTATGTGGACATGGGAAGCGCCACCTTCACCCCCACCATCGCCATAGTCATGAACCGTGATATTGACCCAGAGCGCCGATGAGAAGGAGGCATTGTAGCAGACCTCCTCGAGCCATACACCGGTTGTGTTGTCAAGCTCGCACATACCAGAGCCAGCATATAGTCTTATGTACGCGTCATTGGCGAACTCCCCGGTGGGTTTGTACCTTATCTTTATCCCGTCCTGTCCCAGGGGCCAGCCCGCGGAAAGGCTGGCGCTCTGGAGGGCCGGGTCATCTGACCCTTTATTTTCTGATGAGAGATAGAGTGAATAACTCCCATTGGTCTCATTGCCCTCCTGCCTGATTTCGCACTGGCAGTACTGGCCTGTGCAGTTCGAGGAGAAGCACCCCCATGGAAGAATCACACCTGACTCAAATCCCCCGTTCTCCAGATAACCAAACTCCTCCTGCTCATCAGAGCGGTTGTAAACAACCTCATAGGTCAGGTTCTCCCACCCTGACTGGTTGACCAGAAAGACAAGCTCTGAATAGCTGTTGAAATATTCCTGCGACCAATTTATGACAGTTCTGCTGCTGTCGTTCCATGCATTGATTCTGCTTGGCACATCCACACCATTCAGGAGGACCCTGGTGTGGTTTATGTCCCAGTCCCCGAAATCGATGTTCCGGGCCTCCAGACCGCTGGCGTTCACTATCACCGGAAAGGTCTGCTCATCATATCCAGGGGTCTTGTTTACAGCTGCCTCTAGCCTCCTCTTCCACTTTACAGACCAGTTAACAGAGTAGTTTCCAGGGCTGCAGAGCCCGCACGTGTCGTTCACACTCGAATTGAAGCCCGCACCATTGCCCCTGTGGAAGAGGCTGTAATCCTGCGGCTCCAGTATGGTGATATTTAACTCATCGTGCAGGGAGACATTACTCCAGTCCATTTCATTGAGGATGGAGTAGCTCCCGTTCGGCTCTGTCAGGGTCACATTGACCAGATAGTCCTGTCTTGAATACCCGCACGGAGGGGTCCAGGATATATTGCAGCGCCCGTACTCGGTTGTGTTACTGGAATCCAGATACGTATAATTGAACCAGAAGCTGCAGTTGAACCCCGACTGGTTGACATCAAGGCCGTACTGGTCCACCAGCCCGGCCTCGAGGCGGTTGCTCGAGTTCCTGTGAAGGATTCCCCCATCCTCCGGCGCTGTGAGGCTTATGTTGACCCTCCCGCTTACTGTAAGGACAAAGCCACTGGAGTTCGAATCATTATAGTAGGTGTCATCCCAGACCCCAACCTTCCAGGTCTGGTTCCCGGCCGAGTAGTTCCCGTCCGGGGTGAAGTGGAAGACACAGTAACCCGATGAATTTGTAGAGCTGCTGTTACCCCCATCAAAACCCGAGCCATTGTATGTCACCCAGAGTGTGCAGCTGACGCCCCCCTGGACCCATGTCTCAGTGTCAGTGTCGTTTATCATTACCACAAGCTCCACAGACTCTGACCTGTTCACCGAGCTCTCGTTGCCAGACACATAGACAACCTCGGTGCTGTGCTTCCTGGCCAGGGGCCCCCAGTATATGATGGTGTTCCGGGAGGAGTGCATTGGCCAGCCCGAGGAATTGAAGTCCTGATACTGGAACCCATACTTATTCACCCCTGACCAGTCCTTGTCCGAGGACATGTTGAACCAGGCTGTGCCATTGCCTGTTATATTGGTTGTGCTCCCATTGAACCATGAACCCATGTTCTCCAGCCAGTACCAGAGCGTGACGCTCACGTTGTCCCCGTCCGTGTCATTGACAAAAACAGAGTAGTTGAACCACTCTCCCCATAGGCTGTCGTTCAGCGTCACGTTCGGGCTGCTCAGGTTCGCAGGAAGATTGGTGGCCCCGCCTGCCTGGTAGCTCACACTGGAATTGGAATAAGGCTGCACCCACCTGAAGAATGTGTCCTTCTTGCAAACATAGAATGTGTCAGAACCGCAGCTGAACGGGGCGTATACAGGACTCCCGAAGTCGCATGAGGAATCGTCCTGCTGTGGTGTTATGTTGCATGCCTGGCCAGACCAGGTGACATTCAGGAACAGCATGCCCTTGATTGAGGAATCATCAACAGTGGTGTTTCCCGTTATGTTATAGAATGTTGTATTGGTCTCGTTCCATATGTTTATCGTCTTGCTGGAAAGGAAGCAGTCGGTCTCATTTGTATAGGAATACCCTGATTCATTGCCCTTCACAGGCACGGCCGATGCCATGCTGTCATCCCAGAAATGGAACGGCTCAGGGAGCGGTCCTGCCTCATTAATCGTGAAGTCCGGCACATCACATGTGTTGTCCGGGCCCACTGCAGCGGTCTGGCAGGAACTCCCGTTGAAGTCGCACCTGCTGGCAGAGCCCGGAATCTTTATGTACCTGACCTCAATGTCATGGTCCGGGCCTGCAGGGAAGCTCACGTTCCTGACCTCATATCCCACACTCTCGTTAACCCGGATATTCCATGTCCTTGACGACGTGTTCGTGAGATTGGCATAGCTTACCACACCGCTGGCGTTATAGGAATATGATATATTCAGGCCGGATATATTGAGCCTTCCCTTGGCATCCGAGTGAAAAATAAGGCTGGTGTTGCATAAACTCTCTCCGCAAGAATCAAGTGCATCCTGGAACTCCCCCGCTATCCCAGTAACGGTTTGCATGGCCCTGAGCTTCCCTGACTTGTTCCAGTTGTATCCATCATCACCCCCCACGTCCAGCGAAACATTGGTTGGGAAGTAATCGAAATTGAAAACGTAAAGGTTTCCGTCTGAGATTGTGGGGACATCACCTGCAAGCATCTCGTTCCCTATATCATTTGTAACGTCTCCTATAGCCACTGTTCTGACTATCTTCCCGGTCTGGTAGCTCCAAATCAGATCCCCCGTTGAATCCAGTGTCAATATATCCCCGTTCTCCAGGCCCGCAACGATTTCGTTTCCCGGATATTCTTCAGTTGAGTCATCAATAGCAACGTCTCTTACAATCGAACCTGTGGAATAGTTCCAGAGTTCATCACCACTCGAGTTGATAAGATATATCCTGGTGTTCGTCCCAAGGACTATCTCATCATTCTGGTCCGAGGTGATGTTGCCCGCTCCGACGCTGTTGATGTTAGAGACACTCTTACTCCAAAGGGTGTTTCCCTGTGAGTCAAGAACATAAACATTGGAATCCGTGCCCACAACCGTTTCATTGCCTGAGGAGGAGTTTACATCACCCAAAGCAATCTCATTTATCGCCCCTGTGAAACCTGTTGAGTTCCATGCCAGGGTCTGGTTGTCCCAGTATACATAGACAGTGCTGGAATCCGCAGCGACTATCTCATTAATCTCGTCTCCATCCAGGTCTCCTATCTCCAAAGAATTAACTGCGTTTGATGGTCCAGCTGAGACATTGAAAGTCCACGCAACGGTCCCTCCCGCATCATTACAGTCTATTATATAAACGCTATTGTTCGAGCTCCCTGTCCCGGCCACAACCTCATCTCCAGGATTATTGGTCACATTTCCGACATCAGTAGCCAGAACCTCGTAGCTTCCTCCAAGAGAAAGGCTCCATATCAGGGTTCCGTTCTCCCCGTAAAGAACCCTTATAAGGCCCTCGGCTCCATCGGTTCCAACCACCGTCTCATTCCCATTGTGGGTTGTGATGTTTCCCACAGAGAGGCCCCTCAACCCAAGGAGGTTAACGGTCTCTGTATAGATTGGCGTCATTATCCCTGTCAGGCTCATGGTTGCGTTCAAAATTGTGGAGTTCTTCGGTACCTGAACATAATAGGTCTTGTTCCCCCCTAATATTGGGAAATCGTGTATCTGGAAATAGCCAGAATCATTGAAAGTATCTTGCTCAAACGGGAAAACAGGACTGGCCAGGTCGAGGACAAACCCCTTCTGGACAGCTGCTGTTATCTCTGGGCTTCTGTACGCAACCAGGAGAAGCAGGAATATTGCTACAACTACGGCTAACCCCGCCCTTTTTGATACCATGTATTATAATTACTTAACTTCATAATAAACCTTAACGGTTAACGTTGCGACAACTAACCAATAAAAAGCATCGGTTCTACTTTGCGTTCTTGATGACTTCCCTGAGGCTGGCTACTTCCTTCCTGAGCTCCCTCATCTCGTTGCTGAGCTGGAGCTCCTCCTCATCGAACTTCCTTGTTATCACCCTGAGTTGCCTGAACTCGAACTCCAGGATGACGAGGTAGACAACCACCACCGTGGAGAATATGACGAGCAACTCCAGTATGGGTACGTCAATGCCGAATATGTACATCTAGATACCCCCGTACGCCTGCGGCCTCCTTGACCTTACCTCCCTCAGACGCCTGAAGGAGAAGTATATCAATATCAGAGACACCATCACTATCATGAGAATCTCAAGGGATTCGGGAATGCCCCCTGACACACCCATTACATAGAAGTTCCCTGTGGCAGAGGCCAGGACAGCAAAGTCCTCCCTGAATCTTGCCGAGGCGACATACATGCCGGACGGGGCAGCAGCGGGAATCACGAACTTCTCGTATGTCTCGGTCTTCTCCAGGGGCTCCATCCCCTCCAGACTCTCTATGTTGGTGAATATCACATCCATTCCAGGCGTGTATATCTCAACCTCAAGGTAGGGATAATCAATCTTCTCCCCCCCGTTAATCACCAGGATCTCCAGGCTCACGGGGCTGTTGAGGTTATACCTGTCCCTGTCAGGTGTTATTATAATAGTCGGGTAGCTCTCCTTGTATATCACCGTTATGGTCTTGAGCAGGCCTGCATCCATCCTATCCACGGTTATGCTGCTAGTCTCCGGGCCCCCTGTGAATGGAAGCCTGTTGCCAAAACCATCCCTCACCTCCTCCACGTTCTGATAGGCAATGGGAAGATTCAGGATAACATTCTCATAGCTCTCCTGGGCAAAGCTCTTGAGGTAGACATCCATCTTGAGCCTGACCTTCTTTTCAGGCAGCTGCTCCAGAACCTCGATATCCCTGTCTATCTCAAGGACAGGGGGCGTCAGCACAGTAACCTCATAACTCCTGGTCTCAAATGCATTTATCGAGCCCTGCCATTGCATGACCCTCCTTCCCTGTGAGTCCTTTGAGAATACAACAACCTCTTCTATCCTCCTTCCACTTTCATCAAAATAGCTTACATATCCGTCTGTTGCATCATCAAAAACCACGGCTTCGAAATCTGAACTGAGCCTTCTCGGATTCGGGTTGTATACATCAAAGTCCTTGTTCCATACAGCGGGCTTGCCCACAAGCACGGTCTTGGACTGCTTGAGTTCCCCCTCATCTATTGTCAGGGGTATGTTGGGCTCTGGTATGACTACCTTAACCACTCCATAGAGTGTGGTTGCCAGGGATGCTCCTGTATCAGGGTCGAATGCAGCTATCATGACAGGAAGCACATATGCCCCGGGGGTGGTGAAGTTTATCTGGTAAATAACCTCTATGTATTCATCATTCGTGAGGTTCCAGCCCTGGTATGTCCCGTTCACGAACTCGAACATCTGGACAGTTAGGCCATCTGAAAGGCTTGTCGTCCCGTTATCGGTTATATGGTAATCCACACCATAGGTCAATACAGTGCCGTTGCGAATCACAACCGCATCGCCATTAGAGAAATTACCCCAATAGTCAGTATAGCTTATGGTGTTGTCAGGGACATAATCCATGAACTTTATTCCTGATATGCCAGAACCCATGGTGTCCTCAACAGAAATGTTTATGGTTGTATTAATCAGCGTGGGGGTGCCGGGTGTGTAGGCTATGAGGTCCTTGTAGCCAGTTATCCTCTTTCCTGACACAGTGACTGTCTGGTTGTTGAAGTATTCCCTGTCCTGGGTGTCAGAACTCGAGTTGAGTTGCCCGATGCCCGAGAATACGTATTCATCACCGGTTGTCATCGCAATATCGGATGTGACCTTATATGATATCGTCAGGTTGTCGCTGTCGCTGCCACCGTTCGAATTAAAGGTGTGACCGACCTTGTCCGATGTGCCCCAGAATACGCAGTTGGGAAGGTCGTATATGCTGACATTAACAAGACCGTCAGAGCTTTCTGTGGGGTCTGTTATCTCCAGCACGCAGTTGCTGTCGTTCTTGAGCCTGTAGGTTTCGTTCAGGTATATCACGACATCGTCCTGTATGTCCCAGCCGCTCCCCCTCCAGTACCCCAGATGTGTTTTGCTGGGAACATAGGAAAGAATCTGTACAAAATGGGGCTCTGTCTCATTGGCACCCACATTGTGAAGGGTGTCGTTTATTGTCACATTTTCACCACCCATTTCAGGGGAGATCGTGCCAGAGACTGACTTTATACCATCCAGGTCGACCATGTATAGCACGGGAAGGTCCAGTGTTGTGTTTATGTATGTTATATTGTTCTCGCTGTTTGTGGAGTTCCATATCACCTCCCAATTAAAGTAGACAGCTATATAGGGCTTGGAACCCGACGATGTATTGAACATGGTCTTGTTCGATGACCTTGAGGCATCGGTTGTGTATATCCTCCCATCATCGGGCGTTATGAGGTCAGTGGTCCCCGGAGTCACATTGAATCTCCCTGTCTGGTTGGCCGTGTCATAGGGCACACCCGATGACTGTATCTCATATATACCCCATTCGCTTATGTTGTATGTTAGGTTGTAGCCAGTGTCTGCTGCATCGCCCATGTTCCTTATGAGGCCCCTCACATACCAGAACCCCCCGTTTGAGGAGAGGTCAACACCATGCCTGATTGGTCCCCTCGTGAACTTGTCAGAAACCGTTACCCCCGAGAACATATAGCTCGTGTTTGAATAGGTGGCGTTCTGACCGTCCCCTGAACCGGGCTGCAGGTCCACGCTGTCCGTCGTTCCGCTTATGTGAACCCCTCCCGTTATGTTCAGCACGACAGTCAGGTTGACAGTCGAGGCTTTCCCTACATCCACGCTCGACCATGTTATGTAATCATTGAGTGTGCCAGTATCATCACCACCATCATCAGAGACGGATACTGAACCGTCCTGTGCCGATGTGTCTATAACCGCAGGCTCGTCATTACCCTCAACATCCTTTACAAAGTTGATGATTGATGTGATATCAACAAGGTCCCTTGTCGAGCTCGGGTTAGTGAGGCTGAAAACCAGGGTCATGTTGTTGTCAGGGTCATCTATGTTGGACTCATCATAGAGGTCGTATCCCCCCCTGTCATTGGAATAATAAACCGAGAGGTTTATGGTCGGGGCAATGTTGGCAACATCATTGTCTATTGTGTAGCTGGTTGAGGAGTAGTCACCGGTGATGTTGACATAGAGGAGACTCCACTTGTCATCGGTGGGAAAGGATGTCAGAACATCCTGGTATACGGTGTCGTTATCTATGTCGGTATTTGTGTTGTATCCGGAGTCAAGAGTCACCCTCATGTACTGGAGCACATCCTCATTGTTGGGAACAGACGCAAAGAACTGTCCGGTCCTTGCGGCAGTGGTCTTCACTGTCCCGTTGTGATAGTATTCGCCTGTCACATCCTCCTGTATCAGGAGCTTGGGCCCGTATATCTGGGCACGGGCACCCCCCAGAAGCACCGCTGTTAATATGAAGACAACACCTGTAACTAGAAGAATCCTTCTTGCCATCCACAAAGAAAGCCGCATATTAATATTTAATGGTATGGTAAATATATAAAACTTATACAAAACTTGTCTAATTTCCAGGATATTTATCTTAATTCCCTCAGCTTCCTCTTGAGCTCCCCTATACCCTCCGGCCTCTTCCTCCTCCAGAACCTGAACAGCAGGTAGCCTATTGCTGCCAGGGCCACGGCCAGGAATACCATCCAGCTCAATGAAACAATGGTCCTTTCAGGGCAGTTCACATAGAAGTCTGAGTGGTCTGTAAGTATGGTCTGGAAGTCCTTCTTGAACCTGCTATAGACCGAATACTTCCCGTCAGAGAAGCTCCTCAAGTCCACCGAAAAGGGCAGCCTGACCTCTTCCCATGGCCAGACATCCTTCATCTCCACAAGCTGGGCATTCATGGTCTTGAGGTGGGGACTGGGTCCCACCACCTCAATCTCCAGGTAGGAGCCTGTCTCCCTTTCAGAGGGGATTACGAACACCGTTATGTTGGCATAATCGCTGCACCCGTGCATCACCGCACCCATGGCAGTCAGAAGTATTGGCGGGACCTCTGTATAGACTATCGTGAGCTCCCTCTTCCGGCCAGCCTCCATCCTTCCCAGGAATATCTCTGTGGTAGAGTTGTCATATTCACTGTAGTTTAGCAGGTTCTCCCCCTCCATCACATATACAACGTTGCCGGTCCCTGACTTGAACAGGAGAGACACCCCGCTATAGACCTCGAGTGCAAAGTTCTCCACAGTGGTATTGACCACGAATCTTATCTCCCTCTCACCCGATTCCAGGACATTCACAACCCTCTTGGTTTCCAAGACAGGCGGTGTTACAGCCTCCAAGACATAGGTCTTGGTCTCACCAGACTTCAGCCTGAACGTGATGTCCACATGGGTTGTTTCACCCTCCTTGAGAGCCAGGGATTCCCTGTCTCCCCCCTCCCGAATGACATGGGCGCTCAGGGTGTCAGGAAAGACCTCCAGCCTCATTAAGTGCTCCACAGAGACACTGTTTGGATTATGAACCGTCAGGCCCTTTGTCCATCTTACAGGGACGCCCACACGCACCCCCTCTACTTGCCATCCCCCATCCACGACCTCAAGGTCCTGAAGAATCCCCTCCCTCCTGACAGGGATGTACATATCCTCAAATATGTATTTATCCTCATAGTAGTTGTAGCCAAACACCCTTGTTATAAGGAAGCTGGTTCCCACAGGAACCGTGGTTTTGTAGCTGATCTCTATCTTGTCCCCATTGAACAGGTTCAGGCTCTCCTCAAGCAGCCCGCCTGATGTAATCTTGGTTATAAGGTATTCCCTGTGCCTTCTGCCATTCACCAAGGTCATGCCGTTATCGGTCATCTTGTAGTCATTTCCCGGGTTCCACTCAATCCATTTCCCCGAAGAGTTTTCATATATCCTGAATGAGAGGGATGAGATGTCAAGGCTCCCGTACTCGGGTATGTAAATAACGGCCTTGATATCCTTTACCCCCTTGTTCCCTGTATCAATTATATTATATCTTGCCAGAACACGGACGAGGTTATCTGCTATAAAGTAGCCCTCTCCCATCTCCCTTGCTATGTCAGCATACATGGCGGGTTCAACAGGCCCTCCGCCAGGGCCACCCGGTTCAGGCTCTCCACCAACCCCCGGAATGACCACATCCTGGCATACATTCTTGGTCACAGGCGTGCCCGAGAGCGTGACCAGTGTGGATGTCTGGCAGAACTGATATGTATGTGTGCTGGCATGGGAGCCCCCTGCCACGTCATACTCAAGCCTTATATCCTCATTCTGCTGGAGGCCGTGGCCCAGAAGAGAAGTTAAATTGTTTATGCTTACATTCACAAAACCATCGTTCAGGGTGGTGGCTGCCTGGGTCATTATGGAGACCTGGGTGGTTATCTCTGTCTGTCCAGATGCGTTTATATAGAACACCCTGACATCAGATGGGGCCCAGTTGTTGCTTGTACCCCCGGCTGACTGATGTGGTATGACAGAGCCTATACTAACAGAACCGACTGAGAGGCCTGAATGCCCGATGTGCCTGGCCAGGTCCTGTACCGACAGGCCCGTTCCGCTCTCGGTGCTGTACCCCACAACTACGCTCTTGTCCACCCATGCATCTATCTCATAGAGCACAGGCAGGCTTATGGTAGCCTGGCTCATGCTTGAATAATATGACGAACCCCAGACTACCTCCCAGTCCCAGGACGTGCTGTAATATCCTCCCTTGTCCTGCATTCCCGGAAGGCCTGTGTCATACCAGTCCGTATATTTGGTTTCGCCTGGGTTGAAGGGATATATCTCCTCACTTGAGGATATGACCGGAGAGCCCTGACCTATCTGATACAGCCCCCATCCGTGTATCCTGTAGTCCAGTCCCAGTGCCATGTTCCTGATGAAACCCCTCACTATCCATGTATCCATGGTGAGCATATCCACACCCACCCTCACCGGGCCGCGGGAGAACCTGTCAACAAAGCTTATCCCAGTGGGGGTGGATGTTCCTGTACTTGTGTGGGTGGCCTGGCTCGTGGTCTCCTGGTCAAGGTCCACATACATGAAGTTTTCATTAAAGTTCACATCGGGTGTGATGTATCCCCGGAAGTATATCTCCACATCCACGCCGGCTGACAGGGGACCAGTCCAGGAGAGCATATCAAAGAAGCCGTCCCCGTCAGAATCCCAGGAATCACTATTCCCTGAGGTGGGGGATACCCCATAGAGGTGAATGGAATCATTGAGACCAAGCGTGTTCCTGGCGAACCTCAGGTAGACAGAGACCCCGTTCAGGTCATGCGTGGAGTTTATGGTCAGATCGAAGCTGAATGAATTGGTTCCGCCCGAATAGATGTCCCTCCCCCCGGCATCGTTTGCATACTCCATGCCAAGGTATATCACCGGCATCACACCACCGGTTATATTATAGCTTATGTTGCTCTCGCTGCTTGTTGTGTTGACATAGAGCCTGGTCCTGTCACCGGGGCTTGGTGATGCCGCCACCCCCCTGTAGGTAAGGGTTGACTGAAGGTTTGTGTTGGCGGTTCCAGAGAGCTCAAGAACGAGATACTGGAGAACATCCAGCTGGTTCGGGACCTCGACCTCCACGTATCCAAGGCACACCACCGGGCTTACCAGGGAGCCGTCTGTGTTGTAATCTGCACCGGAAACCTCTGTTATATAGGATGTCGGAACATCCGCCCTGGCGACAGCCGGATATAAAAGCAGGGAAACCAAACTTATCACTAGGACGGACTTCCAATGGGCTGGCCAAACCATGTATAATAATTATCCTGAATAATAAATAAAGCAGACCTATCAATACTTTACACGCCAATTTCATAGTATAGGATTCTAACGGAATATCGGAAAGATGCTATCCATAGACTTATATAACAAGATATGTAAGCCTAAATTGATAAAGAATATACGATAAGGCATGGAAAAATGACTGAAATCCCTGTATGCAAAATTGAAGTAAAGGGAAAATCAGAGCAAATCACAATAAAGAAAGGTGCTGTTAATCTCAAAAACAACAATATTCTTCTCTTAAGGTCTTCACAAGAAAACATCTCTTGGCTGGCTAAAGTGTCTTCGCATGGTTATTCTAATTACATTCGTTTGACCTCAAATCTAAAACAAAGACCTACTGATATTGAGGTTATTAAAATAGCTAAAGTAGGCGAAAGACCTCCCCTTGGGCCGCTTTCTAGAAACCAAGTGGATATATTGAACTTTATTAATGATAATTGTACATGCATAGAAAGACCTCAAGGAAATGTTAGCATATACAAGCCACCCAAAGGACCCAGCATAACAATAAAAAGAATAATAAACCTGGACGAAGATTTAGCATGGTCAATAGGATTTTACCTCGCCGAAGGTCCTAAGGTCAGTTATGGTGTTGGAATAACCAATCACGAACTTTATCTTTTAAAACACTTTCAAGAGTCTATAGAAAAGAATTTTGATATTCAAAATAAAGAGTGGTTTGTTTATATCCATTCTCGTAATAAAGATAGTTCTAAAAAATTTAAAAGCAGGATTGTGCGCATCTTCCAAACAAATAAAATTAGTGATGTCAAGGCCAGATTAGCAACTAAAGATACTATTGAATTAAAAATTAACAATACCTTATTTGCCATTATTTTTAACCAATTTGTTTCAAAAGCAATAGAATTAATATTAGAAGATACATCTCTTGCTTTGGCGTTTTTAAAAGGCTATGAAATTGGCGATGGTTGTATTCTTCAACGTAATAGCTGCTATTTATATGGTATATGTATAACAACTAAAAACAACAGCAACAAAGAAATTTTAGTAAAAACATTGCAAAAATTGTATAATAAAAAACCAAGAATAAGAAGTAATAAAGGCTGTTATGAGATTACATGTACAGGAATAAATTTAATGACAGAATTTATTTTGGATGAACATTTTTCTTCATCACCAAAACAGTGGAAAAAAATAATAAATTCTTATCTTAAGAAACAATATACAAGATCCCACATTAGATATTGGTTGGCATTAAAAAATAAAAAATTGCTTACAAGAGAAATGGCACAAATTGCTGGTAGATCATATTGGTCGGTTCTAGATGCTATGAATAAAGATGCAAAATTAGGATTGATAAAAACTGAAAAGAGAAGGTTTCCTAACAAAGCGGGTCTCCACAATATTTATTCCCTCACAAACAAGGGGGACAAGCTATTGAGTTTAATAGGAGGTGTTGATGAAAAAACCAATTCGAGTAGCCTTGATGGGAGCTGGGGGAAGAGACAGGCGCTGGCCCTCTAATTCCACAACTTCCTTGTATACTTTAAGGACAACCCAACCTACAAAGTCGTATGCTTTACGGCTACCCAGATACCTGGAATAGAAAACAGAACATTCCCAAAAGAGTTTGCTGACAAGCTTTATACCAGAGGTATACCTATCTATCCCGAGGAAAGACTACCAGAACTTATCAGGAAATATAAAATCGATATGGTGGTCCTGGCCTACAGCGACCTCTCCCACGCAGACGTGATGCACAGGGCAAGCCTGGTTAATTCCCTGGGTCCTGACTTTGTCCTTATGGGAACCAGGAACACCATGCTGAAATCCCGCAGGCCTGTGATAGCCGTGACTGCCGTGAGGACGGGCTGCGGCAAGTCCCAGACCACCAGGAAGCTCGCCATGATTCTCAAAACCCTTGGAAAGAGGGCCGCCGTGGTCAGGCACCCCATGCCCTATGGAGACCTCAGGAAGCAGGCCTGCCAGAGGTATGAGCGCTTCAAGGACCTTGACATACACAGGTGCACAATCGAGGAGAGGGAGGAATACGAACCACTTATAGAGGACTCTGACATACTCTATGCCGGGGTTGACTATGAAAGAATTCTCAGGGAGGCTGAGGGGGAGGCCGATGTCATAATCTGGGACGGCGGGAACAACGACACCCCCTTCTTCAGACCAGACCTCCACATCGTCATAGTAGACCCCCACAGGGCCTTCCATGAGATATCATACCATCCCGGCGAGACCAACTTCAGAATGGCCGACGTGATCATAATCAACAAGGAAAGGACCGCACCAGAGGGCAGCGTGAGGATAATCAGGGAGCACATCAGGGCATACAACCCCAAGGCCACGGTTGTGGATGCGAACTCTGTGATAACAGTGAACGACCCCGCCCTTATCCAGGGCAGGCGCGTCCTGGTTGTTGAGGACGGCCCCACCCTGACCCACGGCGGTATGTCCTATGGCGCCGGGACAATTGCGGCCAGGCATTTCTCTGCCAGACCAGTGGACCCCAGGCCCTATGCCACGGACTCCATAAAGAGGGTCTTCATGAAATACCCGCACCTCGGCCATGTCCTGCCGGCCATGGGATACTCTGAGAAGCAGGTGAGGGAGCTCGGGCGCACCATAAACAGGGTCAAATGCGACGCCGTCATATCCGGCACCCCAATAGACCTGAGAAGGATAATCCATGTCAGGAAACCCATAGTCCGGATACATTACAACCTCGAGGAGACCAGCAGGCCCAACCTCACGGACATAGTTAAGGACTTCCTCAAATAAGCCTTTCAAAAAAAGGCTTAAGCCAAAAGGAGATTCACTTCGTTCGCTTCCACGACAATCAGAACAGCTTATCCACATTCTGTACCTCTTCCAGGGGGGCCACCATTATGACGGTGTCCCCCTGCTGAATCCTTTCCTTGGGAGAGGCCTTGAGGAACCCCCCGTCCCTGAATATGGCCGCTATGGTGAACTTCTCCCCATCAAATTCCTTTACACTCCTGTTTGCTATCCTGGACTTGCTGTCCACCAGGCGCTCGAATACCTCGGCCTTTTCACCCGCCACCAGGTTCACCAGCCTCTTTCCGGGTTTCTCTATAACCCTCTTGAAGGCGAGGATTGCAGAAACTGTGGTGTTTATGCTGGCTGTTATTCCGAGCTTGGAGAAAATCGGGTCATTGGACGAATCCACGACCCTTGAGACTATGCTCGGGACCTTGAAGTCCTTGGCTATCTCGCACACAAGCAGATTGGTCTTGTCATCCCCTGTCATTGCAATGAGGGCATCGCACTTCTTGATGCTCCCGTCCTTGAGAACCTTTCTCTCTGTCCCGTCCCCGTGCAGGACGAGTGCATCCAGGTTCTCGCCCAGGTATTCAGCCCTCTTGTCATTCTTCTCCACCACCACGACATCGTGCTTCTCCTTGACAAGCAGGCCGGCGAGCCCGTTCCCCAGGTGCCCCCCACCCACAATGATTACCTTCATATCAACACCTTCCTTCCAGACCTGATTATACAAACCCAACCCATCTCCTGAGATGACAGCGAGCACATCGGGAAGTTCTGGTAATTATGATTTATTAGTGGGCCCTGTAAATATAAAACTGATACAATGATGTGGCTCAAAGACATCAGGACCCGTGCCGAACTCGGCAGGCCGCCCGTTCTCTCAGGCAGGAGCGCCAAGCTCGGCAAGGTGAGCTTCGATGACCTTGTCTTTGTCCCTGCCCAGCTATCTAGGGTCCCTGTGGATTACTTCAGGGAGAGCATCTCCTCCGAGACCATAATAGGCAGGACCAGCAGGAAACCACTCAAGCTCTCCATGCCAATCGTGTTCGCAGGCATGAGCTTCGGTGCCCTCTCCAGGGAGGCCAAGATTGCGATAGCCAGGGCCAGCACAATCCTCGGTACCTGTACAAACACAGGAGAGGGCGGCATGCTCCCGGATGAGAGGAAACACGCCAGGCTCCTTATCGCTCAGTACTCAACAGGCCGCTTTGGTGTGGACGATGCCTACCTCAGGGCAGCTGACGCAATTGAGATAAAAATCGGCCAGGGGGCCAAGCCCGGCCAGGGGGGGCTCCTCCCCAAGGAGAAGGTGACCATGGAAATCATGAAGGTCAGGAAGCTCCCCAGACAGATGGATGTCCACTCTCCTGCCTCCCACCCCGACATCAGGACCCCCTCAGACCTGAAAAAGAAGGTGGACATGCTCAGAAAGAAGTCAGGGGGCAAGCCTGTAATAATAAAGCTTGGGGCCGGCCATGTCAGTGACGATGTCAGGATTGCCCTGAAGGCAAACCCGGATATCATATCCCTGGACGGCATGTCCGGCGGGACAGGTGCCGCCCCTGAGATAATGCTCGATGACTTTGGGGTTCCCATCCTCCCTGCAATAGTCCAGGCCCGCACGCTCATGGACAGGCTCAGGGCCAGGCAGGACCTGATAGTGGGAGGGGGATTCAGCAAGGGCGCGGACATTGCCAAGGCCCTGGCCCTCGGGGCAGACGCTGTCTTCATGGGCTTCCCCCTCATGATAGCCATGGGCTGCATCTACTGCAGAAAGTGCTACAAGGGAGAGTGCCCGTACGGCATAGCCACCCAGGACCCGAAGAAGAGGAAAAACCTCAAGATTGATGAAGCCACCCAGAGCATAGTCAACTTTGTTAGGGCCTGCTCCGAGGAGGTCAAGATGGCAGCCGGAGCTACGGGCCACGACAGCGTCCACAAGATGACCCCGGACGACATGAGGGCTCTTGACTTCAATATGGCCAGGATATCCGGAGTCAAACTGGTAGGGGACTAACCACCTCCCCACAAGTATCCTTCGGAAACTGAAAGAACATATTCCACTTATTTGACGCATATGCAAGGTGTTACCAGTACCAGACAGTCACCTTAAGCAGCTTCTGGTCCATATCACTTATACCAAACCTGGTGACCCTGGCGTTCTGTATACCGCTGGGAAGACTTCCACACTCGAGCAGGTTAGTCTCACCCCCGGAGCCCAGGGACTTGTTTACCTCCAGCGCTATCCAATGCATTTGAGAATCGACATTGAGAAGTCGAATCACATCATTCATGCTGCTCTGGCACAACGTTTCCAGGTCGCTTATCTTATCCTCATCGAGCTCGGGCCACTCATTCGCAAGGCCCAGCGCCAAGGGAGGGCTTCCTGACCAGTCCCCCTGGCTCCTGACCAACACCTCTGAAATCTGCCAGGCCTTGCTCTCAAGGATATTGATGTGGTGGTCACTGGAATAGAGAAAGACCGTACTGTTGAGATAGTTTATGGTGTACATGATTATTGCGAGAAAGAACAGGGTCGCTACAATGAACTCGAAAACAAGCTGGCCTTTCAACACCCTCCCTCCGTCTTGCTCCACCCTACTCAAGACGGTATCTGATCTTGCCCGGCTGTGACCCCTCATAATAATATATACTTTCCACGGCATATAATTAATATGCGCGCTCCCCTCATTATACTGCCCATAATACTCACACTCCTCGTCTCAGGCTGCACCATACCAGGCATGCCTAGCGGCTTCTGCATACCAGGCCTGACCTGCGGCGCCACAGTGGAGGAGACCCACGACGTCATTATCATTGAGAGCCTCCAGGCCCTCCCCAACAACATCCCGCCCGAGGGGACCATAAAGCTCGTGGCCATTGTCAGCAACGTGGCCGATGTCAAAGCCGAGATAAGGGACGTCGATGTCTATGTCCAGCTTTATGATTACTGCTCAGGCCTTTTTAAGGAACCTACCAAACAAACCCAGCAAATCAAACTCTTAAGGGGCGAGAAAAAACAGATAGAGTGGACCCTTCAGGCCCTCCCAAAGACCTGGGTCCCTGTCAAGACCGAGTGCACACTCAAGATCCTGGCCAAATACCCCTATGCCACCAAGAGCATAACCACCCTTCACCTTATAGACTACGCCGAGATGCAGAGGAGGATAAACGAGGGGACCTACAAGGAGATAGGCTCATACACATCTGTCGGCTACGGACCGATAAAACCCTACATAACAGTCGAGGGCACCCAGCCCATACCGGTTGAAAACAATAAGATAAATACAGTCCTCTCTCTCCAGATAAAGAACCGCGGCAAGGGCTTCCTCTCAACCCCCTATTGCAAGGATGAGGCAGAATGCAAGAAATACAGGTGTCCCTCAACCGCAAAAGGCAATGACGACGCAGGACCTATAATAAGAAGGGAACAGGTTAAAGTCACGTCCGTTGCCAAGGACCAAATCTCCCAAGATATTTCAGGGATATTGCATAAGGACGGTGCTAAAAATGACGCACTCGATGATTTCTTCACTAGCACATGCGCAGCCGGGGATTATAAAGATCAGGCCTATGTAAAGCTCATAAAAAAGGAATCCACCCCCATGCCCTGCACTGTCACAAGAACACTCAGCGGAAATGTCCCTGTAGAGTCCACAAAGACACTCCAGGCTGAGATAAGTAATTACTGGTACGAGTTCAGGAAGGAAATCAAGGTCACTGTGGAGCCAAAGTTCTGACGCCCGGGGAAAACAACCGCAAACTTATAAATTAGTTAAGGGCCAAATATATAACAGGTAATGGTTCTGATGGCGGAAAGAAATCCCCCTGGTGCGAAGCCCCTGATGTTTCTCCTAATCCTTTCTGCAGTCCTGATTGTATCCGGCTGCGTTACTGACGGGGGCATCTCCTACGGCAAGGGTGTTGCCATAACCGATTTCAATTCTGACTTCAGCTCTGTGCAGTCAGGTGATGATGTAACCCTTCGGGTCAGGGTCCAGAACCAGGGAGAGATGGACGCCGAGAATGTCAAGGCCCAGATAATAGGCATAGACCTGGACGAATGGGGCACGGGCTACGGCTGGAGCGATGAAAAGGACCTCGGAACCCTCATTGCAGCAGACCCTACAACAGGCACCGAGGGCCAGACCAAGCAGTCTGAGTGGTACCTTGAAGCCCCGGACTATCCCAAGAACATAAAATTCACGCACACCCCTGAGGTAAGGGTTATTTACGATTACAAGACCACGGCATTCAAGCCCATAACGCTTGTGGATGAGGATGAGCTCAGAAGGATAAGGGACGCGGGCAGGACCATCCCAGGCGGCGCCACAGAATCCTCTGCCGGCCCGCTCTCTGTTCAGATAAAGACAGGGAACTTCATCAAGACCCAGGACTATGACGACCCCTTCCCGCTCAACATAATCATAACCAATGATTTAACGGGCAGTGTTATCGAGGGCTCTGGTTACTACGGCGGCCGGATATCTGAGGACTATAAATCCCCTGTCAAGGTAACGATAACCCTTCCCCCTGGCATGAACCTTGAGTCAAGCGAGGGCTGCAGCACCTCAGGCGAATGGGTGAACCTGTTCAAGGGCAGGGACCACATGCTGACCTGCGAGATAAGTATTGACGACCCGCCTGAGTACAAGGTTGAGAAATTCATCCAGGTCGAGCTCGAGTACACCTATTCTGTCGACGCCTCCACCACAATCGAGGTCATAGGGACAGAGGAAGGCTGGGGCTGGTAAGCCCTATTCTTAACCCAATATTAATAGCTTAACGAACAAATATAAACCGATGAGCAGACATGCTTTGCCTGGCCTGGTTCTCCTCCTTGCAGCAGTCGTAGTTGCATCAGGATGCACCAATCCCAGCCTCCAGACCGGGGACGGTGTCGCCATACAGGAGTTCACCCCAGGCTTCTCCGAGGTCTATCCAGGGGAGCCCGTAACATTCTTACTCAAGTTCAAGAACATCGGCTCTGTCGAGGCCACGGGGGTCTTTGCCGAGCTCCTGGGCCTGGATGAGGACTGGGCAGCCTCCAGCAGCGGACTTGGCACAATACTCAATAATGAGATGCTCCCCCAGGAGGCCAAGTGCCAGTACCCTAACATGGGAAACCATTTCTCCATGAAGCCCCCAGACCTGTTCTACGGGACCGAGGGGGAGACATCCACGTGCACATGGAAGTACAAGGCCCCGCCCGTCCCCGGAGGCTTTGGGGTCACCTATCCCATCACAGCCAGGCTGTTCTACAGCTACAGGACAGCCATCTTGAAGTCCTTTACCATCCTCTCCACAGGGGAGCTCACGAGATACAACCAGCAGGGCAAGACAGTCCCCTCAAGCACGGTGAGCTCCACACGGTCACCCATAACCATAACAGCCGAGGCCATGGACCCCATAAGGTTCTGGGAGGGCAGCATAACCTTCCCCATTGCCATAACCTTCTCCAACACGGGCGGGGGCATGGTCTGCCTCAAGGACCACTGCAAGAAGACCAATGGACAGGAGTGGAACCAGCTCGGGTTCTCAATCAAGGAGATAAGCAAGGGGGTCAAGGTCGACTGCTTCGGCCGCAATGAGATTGAGGTCTGGCCAAACAGGGACAACACCATAGTGTGCGATGTCACGGTTTCAGACACCTCCCAGATTACAGGCCACGAGGAGAGGATAATCAGCATATCAGCAGACTACAGCTACTTCACAGATGCCGAGGCCTCGATAACCGTACTCTAGAAATCCATTATGCTTCTCTGCTTCCCAGCCGCGGGCTCCCCTGTGAGCTTCTCTGGCTCCCCCCTGAACAGGGGCCTTCCATACTCGCCATCAAAACCTGGCTGCATCCTGACCTGGCCGTTCCTCACCCTTACCACAGCCTCTGCTATCCTGGGGTCCACGACCCTGGCCATCTCACCCTGCCCTGCCTCCATCAGGATCCTGTACTCAGAGCCAAAGGCCTCTATCAGCCTGTTGTACTCTGCCCAGACCTTCCTTGAGGACACGAGGCCTGTCCCGAGAATGGAGGCTATTACCTCAGATAGGGGTATGAGGCTCCTGAAGGGCCTTGACCCCTCTGGCCTGAAGCCCTCCTCCCTGTCAGCCAGCTCCTCCACCCTGTGGAGCACCCCTATGGTGAGGGGCCTCCTGCACACAGGGCAGACATTCCCTGCCCTGATGCTCTCCCCGGGCTCCATGCATACCCCACAGGCCCTGTGGCCGTCATAGTGGTACTTGCCCTCCTCGGGGAAGAATTCCAGCGTCTCTGTGAGGCCCTCCCTTGTCCTTATGGCCTTGATCATATTGCTATAATCCAACTCCTTCAGGTCAAAGACAGTGGCCTCCCTTCCCACCCTCCACGGCCATGGCGAATGGGAATCAGAGAACGAGACCAGGGAATACCTGTCAAGGGCGGACAGCCTCCAGTTCATTTTGGGATCGCTCGACAGCCCGGTCTCCAGTGCATGTATGTGCCTGGCCTGGTCCCCAAAACACTCCTCCACTGAGTTGAAACCAGATGAGGCACCCATCGCCCCAAAATGTGGAGTCCAGATGTGTGCAGGTATAACCTCTATTTTATCATCAATGTTTCTCATAGCTTCTACAAGTTCAATGCAGCTGAATCCGAATATTGGTCTCCCGTCATAATCAACCCTACCTTTTGTTTTCAGCCAATCTGTTATCTTTTCAGCAGTTTCACAATCTGGAGCAAGTATCACGTTATGAACCTTTCGCCCCCTTCCTCCTTGAGTGTATATAAGGGAGATTTCAGTAGAGAAAAGGAATTTCATTCCATTATATTCATAAATACCAGAAGACACCTCTGTGAGCCTGTTCTTGAGTTCAGAAAACCAATGTGGGTGGGTGAAGTCCCCTGTCCCCAGAAGGTTCACGCCCTTTACCTTGGCATACTTGGAAAGTTCCTCCATGTTCATGAGCTTTGACGTTGCCCTGCTGTAGTGGCTGTGTATGTGCAGGTCAGCTATAATTCGCATGAATTCACCTTGTATTCAGCATATCTTCTTATATTGCCAGCATAATATGGTAGGATTGTTTTAACAATATCCCTTCTTCTGTAGTTGCAGAGGAGATTCCGACACGACCCAACAGCACGCCCTGTCGCTCTTGCCAAATCAAGCGAGTTGAATGAGCACTTCTCCTTCTCAATAGATTTCATCTTAGAAATATAAATATCAGAACATTCCTTTTTTCGATATTGAATAACCTTAAAACTATTTATGAGCCCTCTCAGCTTTCTCCTTTTTTCAAGATGCCTTAAGTTGAATGAACCATTAATTCTTTTTATCTGATATGAGCCATTAATCTGAATTACTTTTTGAATCCTGTCTCTTCCTCTAACAGAACCATATTTTTTTCGTTGATAAACAGCTGGCTCAACACCTAGGTCTTCAAACAATCTTGTTATTCCTTCGACGAGATGGAATGTTTTGTGATTCTCCTCGATAGCAAAATTCATTTTTATGTGCTTTGAAGCTAGATTAACGCTTCCTTCGTCATCAAAAAGCTGGGATAAGAACTCCCATTTTTTGTCTTTGGTTAGATTGAAAATGAAATCAGGTATCTTTTGGTTGTTTACTACCTTTCTTCCGGGTTTCATTCCGAACTGAGAGAGTACTTTCCCGCACAAAGGAGGAAGGCTGACAATTTTGACTTTATTGTTGTCGCTTTTCTCTCTCAGGCTATATTCGATGTCTCCAAAAACCACTCTGGTATCTTGAATAAACCCCCTGATTAGGTTCTGGTTGGAATTTGTGTAATAAACCCCATATCTTCTGTTAAGGCAACCGTCACCAAGAATCGCAGCAATAAACCTTACTCCTGAAAATGTAGTGAAATCAAATGACATGAAAGGGTTGGTTATTTTGCATCCTTTCTTACCTCTCACGTATATAATATCGTTCTGAATATGTATCTTTTCAATACCGAGGATTGGTAATATTCTCTTTAAGACATCAACTCGTAAAGCAGACTCATCGCTAAGCCAGTGAAGTAATACCCTTTTGCTTACATCAGCATCTCTTGCAAATTTATATATTCCAATCCTTCGAATCTTGTTTGCAAGTGTTCTATGAAGTTTGGGTTTGAAATGGACAAAAACCTCTCTTTCAGGCAAATCCCATAATCCAACAATACCGTCTGTTTTCATTCTTTCAACCGACCTGATACTATACCTAACGATTATGATTGGTTCAAGTCGAATATAAACCTATGGATAGGACATTTCCGTTTTCCACCAAAACCAGTAGCAAGAATCATCACTGTTTTACAAATTTCCGTTAGAAACAGACTATCAGTCGTTGTCTTCTCCCTTCTTCCTCTTTTTCTTCATCTCACTGTATTTTCTCTCGTACCTGTCGATCCAGTCCGAGACCTCCTTTACTGTCCGTCCGGAGTTCCCGACACCCGAGGTGTTCCCGACCCCGACAACTATCACGGTCTCACCCTTCTTGGTCCTCTCGAGGCTCCTCTTCAGGGACTGCCTGACCTTGGGCAGGGCATCCTTCACGGCCTTCCTCATGGGCATGATTGCCTCTTCCTGGCTCATCTTCACCACAATGGAGTCAAGGGGTATGCCCTTCTTGACCACTATCTCCTCTATATATGACCTCTCCACCCCTGGTCCGCCCATGGCGACACCCACGCCCTCGGCCAGGGAGCCTGTCTTCTCGCCCTCGAGTTTGGCTGCCGCATCCACTGTAATGACCCTGACTGCTTTGTGCTTCTTCATGGCCTTGAGCACCGCCTTCCCTGGGAAGCCTATCCTTCCCCCGGGGCCCTTGGCCTTTATGACTAGGAGGTTCCTCCCGTCCATGGGAACCCTGGCCATTAAAACATCCTCTTCAATCTCCGTGGTCTTTGCGCTGCCTATAAGCTCTGCTGCCACCAGGGGGCCAAGCCCGTCACCAATGGGCTCCCCCCTTGCCAGGGCCTTTGTTCCCCTGAACATGGCCTTTGCTATCTTCTCAATCAGGGGGAGCTGCATCTGCAGGACCATGGCAATCTGTATGTTCTTGGTCTGCCTCACAAGCTCCACATAGTGCCTCACTATCTTGGCTATCTCATGCACGGTTATGCCCCCTGCCAGGCCCATCTGAATGTTGGCCTTACCTTCCTTGTCCATCTTGGGGGCCACCTGGTCCACAAAGTAATCGAACCTATCCTTCTGGTTCTTGAGCATGTGGTCCAGCTTGGGCACATACCCATAGGGGTCCAGGCCAACCGGGGTTATCATAAAGAACTCAAAGAACCTCTCCACAGAGTCCCTGAGCCTCTTGTCAGGCTTTTTGGATATCTGCTTGGTTATGAACTTCAGGGACTTGTCTGACATGAGCTCCAGGTCCCTGGCGGTCTTCTCAATCTTCCACATTATCTGGGAGACCATAATCCTCGGATAGAAGAAGAAAAACACCACCATGAAGAGAATCCATATAACCCAGGAGATCCAGTCACCCCCCGGAGCCAGCTGGAACAGAACATGAGTCATAAAATCACGTTACAATTAATTGTCACTGTCTGCTTTTAAAGACATTCCATGCATCTGGAATATTAATATTTATCATGGCAAATATATATAGTATCGGACAAAATCTTGTGCATCAGCACGAGAGTGCATGCACATCTCTCGCATTGGCCTGCAAGACCCTTTGGAATAATGTCCGATACAACTAGCAAAGGACAATTTCCAGTTTGTCATGTCCTTTACTATAATACTTGGTGAGAGCCATGTTTGACTGGAAGATACTCGCGGCATCCTTTGCGGCCCTCCTGGTGGTCTCCTCTGTCCTCGTGGGGGGCTTCGGGTTTACCGACATACTCGACAATCTAAATGACTGGCTGGGGGGCTCTCCCTTCGGCGGCTTTGTGGCAGCCCCAGTCAGGGCCACCAAGCCGGTCACGGTGATATTATTCCCTGAATACTTCGAGCTCCCCCTTGACGGGGTAAACTTCAGCGCAGGCGACACGGGCTTCGAGGACTTCACAGGAACCCTCCGGGCCAACCTCTCCTCAGAGACAGTCTCCCTCTCCCCTGGGGATACACTGTTCAGGGTCACCCTCCCGCTTTCTGACCTCGCCATCGATGACGTGAAGATAGGAAGGCTCTCCCTGGAAGACACCAACTTCCATGTGATAAGCCACGCCCTTGACACCTCGGGCGAGAACGCATCCCTTGAGGTCTATGATTTCTCAGGCAAACTGAGCATAACCCAGGAGCTTGTCCGCCTTGACGGCAATGTCACAGCAGTCAAGGGCAACGGAAAGGACATAGTCTAGCTGCCGGCTTTATTTAAAAAGGCATTTATATAATTAACAAGCCATACCAAAGACCATGCCCCAGTAGCTCAGCAGGTAGAAATTCGAAATCAAATCGATTTCGATTTGCTCTAAGCGCCCGGCTGTTATCTAGCCTCCTAAAGAGACTCAGCCGGAAACCGGTAGGTCGCTGGTTCGAGTCCAGCCTGGGGCGTTACAAGTGGTTGCCATGTCAAAGGCCCAGCTCATTGCAGATACATTTGAGCTCCAGAGAAGGAGCAAGCTCTGC
>Ga0307435_1000063_pt1 | contig 46387 bp, 38 predicted proteins | sample SalMarWE160470MG_FD_202164 | JGI IMG/M metagenome (GOLD analysis project Ga0307435, IMG submission 202164) | Salt marsh sediment microbial communities from the Plum Island Ecosystem LTER, Massachusetts, United States - WE1604-70 | ecosystem: Environmental > Aquatic > Marine > Intertidal zone >... | reverse complement strand
CTGTCCGAATGTTCCTCGACAGCCAAGAAAATCAACCGGGAAAACTCTTCAACCGCCAGGTCTTTAGGCGCAAAACCGCCGCTGTGCATTCCGTTTATGTTATGGATGAGGATTTTCTGCCGGGTCTGGGTGAACTCGACTATCTTCTGCAGAAGCTCCGTAATGTTATCCGTTGCGAGCGCGGGTAAATTCATTCTCGCTCCTTCCTGAAGCTGCAGTCTGCCCGCACTTGGCGATGCATCCTTGCATCTTCGCTTCCTGCGCAGGTCAATGAGCTCCTGCTCATCCCCGTCTCTTTCATTTTCATCCCTGATTTATCCGCCTGTGGCTAACGAGCTGCGCAACCGCAGCCGTTTAACGAGTTTATAGGGCGGGCTTTACCCCGCCGTTTTCATCTGTTTTCTTTGCTGAGTATCCTTCTTATCTCAAAGAGCGACTTGGTCTTCCTCAACTCCATTATCATCGATAATCTCTCGAATACCGATTCGTCATACAGCCGATGCCCGCCCTCCGTCCAGTCCGCCTCCCGTATCAGTCCCATGGTCGTGTAGTTGTGAAGGGTCTGTCTCGAAAAAGGCGTGCACCGAACCAAATCCCCGATTCTGTACAGTCTCGCGGGAATCTCAACCGTCTCTGCCGTTGACCTTGTTCGCATTACCAAAACTCTGTTCCTCCCCGCCCGGCGCAGGCGGCGTCTCAAAATCCTCTAAGCATCGCGAATCGATTTAAAGTTATATTCCGTTTTGTAATTGGTGAGTTTGAGGTGTTGACTTGTTTGTTGTTCGGGCCTGACTTCATTGCTGTCATTATTTGAAGTTTCACTTGTTCTGCCTTCGATATCACCTGCTCAGCAATTCGTCACATCTGTCTGCCTTTGGTATCACCCGCTCCATGATTCACCACATTTGCTCTACCATTTATATCACCCGCCGCCCGACCCATCGCGTATGTCTTGTTTGTATGTTCTGTCGCGGGCTGTTGTCATTACTTGAAGTTCCACCCGTTCTGCCTTCAATATCACCTGCTCAGCAATTCGTCACATCTGTCTGCCTTTGGTATCACCCGCTCCATGATTCACCACATTTGCTCTACCTTTTATATCACCCGCTGCCTGACCCATCGCGTATGTCTTGTTTGTATGTTCCGTCGCGGGCTGTTGTCATTACTTGAAGTTTCACTTGTTCTGCCATCGATATCACCTGCTCACCAATTCGTCACATCTGTCTGCCTTTGGTATCACCCGCCGCCCGACCCATCGCGTATGTCTTGCTTGTATGTTCCGTCGCGGGTTGCTGTCATTACTTGAAGTTCCACCCGTTCTGCCTTCAATATCACCTGCTCACCAATTCGTCACATCTGTCTGCCTTTGGTATCACCCGCTCCCTGATTCACCACATTTGCTCTACCTTTTATATCACCCGCCGCCCGACCCATCGCGTATGTCTTGTTTGTATGTTCCGTTGCAGACTGCTCATTGTATTTTACATTTTGCAAAATGTAAAACGCATTGCCATTCCCGTCAAGCAATTTTCTAAAATTTTTCAAAAAATCTTTTCCCCCCTGTTTCATCCCGCCGGTTTTACAGAACACACCCGGTAAAAAAACCGATAGATGGACAAGAGTCTGTGGCGAATTACCACGGCTGCCGGCTAACAGCCGCGCAAAATGGAGGTCGGATATTCTGGATTAAACAATTATGGGACGAAACCACACCGGGTCAGATGAGTCAAAAAAAGCATCCGTCGGGGGCATTTCACTCCTTGAGCAGATTACCCCCCTGGCACGACAGATTAACTGCCTCGATATCGAGCGTATTGCCGCTATCTGCGTCAGAAGGATACCTAAACTTCTCGGTGCAAAATTTGCCTCCCTCTATATCATCGATGAATCGAACGATATGCTGCACCTGCAGAAGTGCAATCATCCGTATTTAATCAATAAGATAGTCTCGCTGAATCAGAATCCGCCGTCGGCGATGGTTATGGCGGCGAGGGATAAAAAACTCATGCATATCAGCAATATCGACGCTCATACCGAGCCGGCCATCAGGAAGTCGCAAAGGCCGTATTCCAATAATTATGGGACAAAAAACTGCGTCATAGTGCCACTTCTGTGCCAGGACAAGGTGGTGGGGGTGCTGAATATATCAGACAAAACAGCAAGCAAGGGCTTCAATAATGAGGATATCGCCTTAGTGGAGCTGCTGGGGCAATTGGTCGGGGCCTCCATCGGCAATATCTCGCTTTTTGAGCGGATACAGCACCAGGCCAAGACCGACGGCCTGACCGGGCTGGTCAATCACAAGACGTTTTACGAAACGCTCGAAAGAGAGCTGTGGCGTTCCCGCCGATATGGCGAGCAGATTTCGCTGATTATGGTCGACGTCGATAACCTCAAGGGCATAAACGACCAATATGGACACCGGGCGGGTGATAAAGTGATAAAAGAGGTCAGCAGGCGGATTCGGCAGTCAATCCGTCAGATTGATACGGCCGCACGATACGGCGGCGATGAGTTCGCTATTATCCTTCCCAATACCTCGCTTACTGATGCGGCCGTAGTCGCCGAACGTATGGTTACGGTCGTGGCCGCGTCGCCGGTCGTCTGGCGCAAGGACGATATGCCGGTCTCAATAAGCGTCGGCCTGGGCCAGTATGGCCCGGACGACACCCCGGACGAGATAACCAGCAGGTCCGACAAGGCACTTTATGCTGCCAAACAGGCCGGCAAAAACACCGTCAAAATATCCCCCGCCAAAAACAGGCATCCCAACACGTAAAAACACTCCGCCTCGGGCGGATAAACGTCAAAATCTTCCCCGCAAAAGAAAAACACCCATCCACATAGAAAACATCAGTCTCCCCGGCCAATCCCGTTGAATCGGGATGCCGGAGCACGCTGAGAACGCAGAGATTGATAATTGCCGCGAAAACGCACAAAAGAATTAACCACAGACTATACGAATTATCAGCCGCGGACCTTGGGGCTCCTTACAAAGAGCATACAGAGAATTAAGCCAGTTTGATATTCAGTAGGTGGCAATACCACCTAGCGAAAGACAACACAGCCTATTTTAGCCACCCCCTGCTTAATACCTGCATCCCCGATAAATACATTCGAGGACAGGTGGGCAGGCGAGAACACCCGCCAAAAGGTGAGGTCTCGATAAGCGTCGGGCTGGGCCAGTATGGCCCGGAAGACACCCCGGACGAGATAACCAGCAGGTCCGACAAGGCCCTTTACGCTGCCAAGCAGGCCGGCAAAAACACCGTCAAAATATCCCCCGCTAAAAACAACCATCCCACTACGTAAAAAACTCCGCCTACGGCGGTCAAAAACAGGGATTATCAATAATACCAATAGATTTGTTGGCAACACTTATGTTGGCATATCTTTAGAAACTCTGGAAGTCAGGACGATGGGGGAATTATGGCCGAAGGCGTGAAAATGGTTTTGTTAACGTAGGCCTGCCTTTTTGGGAATAGGTGGTAATATTTAGTAGCGTAAACAACTCTTCATTCATCGGATTCTGCAGCCTGACGCAGCGTCAGAAATGCTTCTTTTAGCGGCTGGCTCACCGCACTATCCGGCTCGTACAGCACCAAATCCTGATAGCAATCCAGAAAAGTAGTCCGTAATCGATGAAATAAATGCAGGAAATGACGGACAAAACCAATGCAGTCAAGAATTGCGACTTCCGTCCCGTTGGTCTTCTCGTACATTGAGGCGGCATACTCCCGCACCATCGAGTCTATTGAGTCTGTGGTAATGAAAATATAATTGTCGATATGTGGGCCAACATTTAGTATTTTATGAACAGCGCGGTCTATGTCGTCCTGAATAACCCGTTTGCTTTTCATTTCGTAGACGGTAACAATCTGCTCGTCATTAGTCAGGCAGATTTCCACGTCGCCGACCGCTCCTGTTTGTTCATCAGCAGAAGTGTGGCTTCTCAGCGGACGGGCCTGCTCCCCCAGTTTCGACTCCGCTGCTGTGTATGCAGCCGCTACCATAAGGACCGGAAGGCGACTCGAATGCTTGCAGGCCAGATGCTGCTCAAGCAAAGTGACTATTGATTCCACGCAAAGGGGCAACGCACCAGCACCATCCTTGAGTCCTTTGACTAACGCATCAATTCTGGTTTTGCGTTCGTCTCTGACGGCTAACAGCAGCCGAATCGTTTCGGTCATCACGCGCTCAGCGGAGATTTTGCCTTTCGCCACGTCGTCTAATACCAGCAGGGTACTTTTATAAAGGTCACGAGGCCTGCCAATTAACTCGATATCGGGATTCAGCGGCGTGTTTTGATTTCGCAGTGTGGGCGTCAGAAAAGCAGTTGTAGAATTGCAAGGGAGGGCATACTTATTGATGAAGCCGGTTATATACTGTTCGTCGTATGTTCGCCCTGAAAAGCAATCGGCTGTGCTGATTTCGGTGTAAGGTTTGCGGGGATCTACCTTGGGATTGTCAAGCTTGCCTAACATGCAAGCCATAAGCAATCTCACACATGCCCGATTAGTAAGACAACGGCATACATACTCAATCCGCTGACGGATTTGGGGATTTGGGATGTAGGATTTGTTCCCAAGTTTCAGGGCCTTCTGCAACAGATTATCAAGACGCTTGTTCGGTGTGGGCACTATTTAAACCTCAATTTCCCCTGACCTCCCGATTTTTTAGAGGGGTCGTAATTCGTCCAAAGCACTTCTACTCGTTTATCTTTTGTAGAGTGGATAGTTCGGTTCGCCCCGGCAATCCTGTGCCAGCGAGAAGTCGGATACAGACGGTTTAGAAGGTCGCAATCGTAATTGGACAATGCCACCATCCCCTTAACAGAGTTGAGCACCTCGGCCAAGCGACGATGCTCGTCATCAGTCATCTCAAAAGCATATGCGCTGTCGTCGCCCCGCGTGTGGTGGATATATGGCGGGTCACAATAGAATAGGGTTCCCTTCGAGTCGTAAAGTCGAATGAGATCTATAGCGGGACGATTTTCAATCTGCACCCGGATAAGGCGTTCTGCAATTTCAGCCAACATGTCGAGTCCACCCAGCCATCGGCTAACAACACCGCTCATTCCTGACCGACTCGTATTTTTACAATTAGCCCATCTGCCCAAACTTGCGGTTTGAGCCAAACCGGTTCTAACTTGTCTTGCCCTAACGTAGAATCGTCTTGCGCGTTCCAGCGGCGGCAGGTCCGGCTCTATCTGGCAGGCAGTGGCAAATTCTTCGCGGGAAAAGGGGGTGAGACCGATTTGTTCTATAAGTCGCTTCTTTTCTTCTCTCAGCACGCGGAAAAAATTACATACCTCGCCGTCGATGTCGTTATATGTTTCTACGGGAGATGGTCCTCTGTTCAAAAGCACCGCTGCTGAGCCTCCGAATGGCTCACAGTAGTGGTGGCATTTGGGAAGTAATGGAAGCAACCAATCCAGATGAGAGTATTTCCCTCCATACCAGCCGAAGGCGATGAGTTTTCGGCGGGCCGGTCGGCCATTAATTGGTGCTGGCGCATTTCTCTTTTTCACAACAGCCTGACTCATCTTGCACACCATCGAGTACATATTTTCGTCGGTACTATCGTCTTAATCACAAATGATACAACAGATTCACTTGTGCCGTCAAGCCAGTAAAACGCAATCCCCTGGTTGCAATTGCTATACTCCGTCTTCGACATATCTCCCCGACAACGATATCCGAATCGTAACAAGAGCTAAACCGTGCCGAAGAGTGCGCAAACGACCCTGGATAACACCCCGCCATCTTCGCCCTTGGCGAGTGACGGGATTTTCTTCCGGGAAATTCAAACGGCCCTTCGACGGTTCGACAAGCTCACCACAGGCAAGCTCAGTGTAAACTCACTCTTAACCTTCTGGAAAATTGGGGCAGGCCCTATGACAAGCTCCCCCGATAAGGACATTCGAGGGCAGGCAGAAGGATTGAACCGCCCTTAACTGTCAAGCCCTCGCTACGCGAGAAATTTGAGTCCGTCTTCGCTTTCAGCTTCGCCGGGACCCCCACCAAAGAAATGTGAGGGCAGGCAAGTCGCAGAGCAGACAGGAGAAACTAAACCACAGACAGGCGGGAAAATTTTTCAAACCCATAATTTTGCGCAACTCGTATATATGATAGGACGGGTGATGATTCGTCCGGGCTGTCAGTTTTGTGGGTGTGGGCTGACAGCCCACTTTATTTCTGATGGTCTTTCCTCCAGCCGGAGACCCCCAGCGAAGCTGGGGGCTAACCGATAAGGATGCCCCGCCTACGGCGTGTAAACTGCGCTACGAGAAATTCAAACAGGCGAATTCGCCGTGATATTTCTTTGCGGCCTCGTCGCGAGCTTTAGCGGCGTCGATTTCGGAGAGGAAGTTGCCGAGATAATGGGTAATTCCATTGGCAGTAATATAGGCCCGCCAGCGTTTGGATTTTTTTACCCAGGTAACGCCGATATATTTCGAAGAGGCGTTTTTCTTCCATTTGGGCCGGTTACACATATTCTGATGATGGTTGACCAGTCGAAGATTCTCGCGGCGATTGTGGAGGGATTCGTTATCGCGATGGTCAACCAGGAGATGAGGAGGCGGAGCCATAAGCATCCTGTGCATAGTGGCCAATTTAGTTTTTCCGGGGCCGATTTTGAGGGTTGTGAAGGCATAGAAGAATGTTCCGTTACCGCAGAGGAACCAGTTGTAAGTTCTGAGCCAGTAGTAATCGGGCGGGTCGACAAGCGTCCATTCACCCTGGCCGAGGTAAATGCGGCGATAAGTGTAGCCGAATTTCAAATAACGGTAAAGCAGGACGGGCCAGGTGAAGATTTTGTCCAGCCAGACGGGAATGGGTATTGTAATGTCAGCTTTCATAATTCACTCCTCCCTTCATTAGTTCAGAGTTCAGTATTCATAGTTCGTTGCCACAAACCACAAACCATTCTGCCCGCCTTCGGCGGGAACCCTTGGGTCCCCTGATCAAGGCCAAGAGGGCAGCACTCGTGGATCTGCGCTGCGCTCCGAGGGGCTAAATTGACCCCGCCCGCAGGAGGCGGGGCTAACCAGGGACCTAAAGGTCCCTCCATCCTATGGCGCGAACTTGCGCGAATTTGACGAAAACTAAGGTATTTCCTGATATAAATCGAAGGGCCAAAATGAGCTTAAGTGCTTATGGCGTAAGGGATTAAAAATTTTTTAAAAAAGTCGGCTTCTAAGGGTTTTCGACTTGCGCGCTTTTGCTGAACAAATGTTTAATACAAATGTTTAATACATTTGTTTAATTCGCCCCGCCACTCTACATCGTATAGCTGATTTTTCGCCTTTGAATCCGGAACTAAAGAACGCCCAATGCGGAACAGGATAGGAAAAAGGGCTTTTGATAAGGTGCCGGGAAGGGTATAATCTGTTCATAATTAGAAGTTCATTGTTGTGGCTGGAAAGGCAAATCAGGAGTATGAAATGTCGGGACATTCGCACTGGTCGAGCATAAAGCATAAAAAGGCCGCAGTGGACGCCAAACGGGGCAAGGCCTGGAGCAAGGTGGCCAGAATGATAATAGTCGCCGCCAGACAGGGCGGGGGCGACCCGTCGGCGAACCTGTCGCTGCGATACGCGATAGACAAGGCCAAATCGGTCAATATGCCCAAGGACACGATAGAGAAGGCCATAAAAAAGGCGACCGGCGGGGCCGACGGCGTGACTTTCGAGGAAATCTCATACGAGGGCTATGGGCCGAAGGGCGTGGCGATTATGCTCGAAGTGCTGACGGATAATCGCAATCGAACCGCGGGCGAGATAAAAAAGCTGTTCGAAAGGCACGGCGGCTCATTAGGCACCACCGGTTGTGTAAACTGGATGTTTGCCAAGAAGGGGCTGATAACGGTGGGGACGGACAAGGCGAAGGAGGATGAGCTGCTGGATATAGCGCTAGCGGCGGGTGCGGACGATTTGCGGAATACGGGTGAGGTTTACGAGATAACGTGTCAGCCGGGGGCGTTCGATGAGCTGAAAAAGGCGCTGGAGGACAAGTCGATTCCGACGGAGTTGGCTGAGGTTTCAATGGTGGCGGCAAATGACGTTACGATAGATGACGTTGAGACGGCCAGGAAGATAATAGCGCTGATGGAGGGGTTCGAAGACCACGAGGACGTTCAGAACGCATACGCCAACTTCGATATCCCCGACGAGATAATGGCCAAGGCATCATAAGCTGTTAACGCGTTCCGGATGCCCAGTTCACTCAAGCCCTCGACAAGCTCGGGGCAAAGCTCGACTCAAGCCCGTCAGGCGGATGACGTTTGAAAGGCCAACACTTTTTGCGCATAGGCCGCAGCCGACACAAAGAGCAGCAGCACTGCGCGGGCGAGGGTCCAGTAACCTATGAAGCCGGCCCCGGAGGGATTGAAGCAACCGCAGCTTATCTCGAGACGCCGCCATAATGCGGAGGCCAGAACAAAGCAGAACATTGCAGACATAGCGATAGCCGCCAGAAGAGCAGCCGATATGAAAATGCCGCCTACCAGACATATCCCGACCAGAAGCTCCAGCCAGGGCAGCACCATTGCCACGGCGATGCCGAGTTTCGGCCCGACCATTTCATAGCCGTAAACGTCAGCCAAAAAGTCGTATGGCTGACGAAGCTTGGGAATGCTGCTTGCGATAAAGACAACGCCGAGTGCGAGTCTGGCGATAAGGGCCAGGCCGTTAACAAGTCGAGGTTTCATTTGGAATTCTGCGTCCATTGGTGCCATTTGCCTTTGTATATTAGCACGCCTGAAAAACCGTCCGATGCCAGCCGGGAAGCAACAATACCCGCCAGACGGCAGTCTGTGTCCCGGCAATAAACGATGATGCGGGCTTTTTTATCAATCCGGTCCGTTGATTTATTCCATTGGTCATCCGTCAGATACGGCGGTATGTTTACGGCGTCTTTCAAATGACCTGTGCTGAAGGCGTAATCGGGTCTGGGGTCAACAAAGACGGCCCGGTGGTCGGCGAGCAGCCGGCGGACTTTTCCCGTTGATATTTTCGGGATAAAGGCGGCCCGATACGCCTGTTGAATAAAGTCCGTCGCCTGCCGACGGAGAAGCATTCCATTGTCACTGAAGGAATGAAAGGTCAAGGAAGCTAACGTTGCAACTACCACCAGGGCGCTGCACCAGCCGAAGCTCAAAAAAAGCGCCCGTTTGCGAGACGCCACTTTTCGAGAAGAGAGAAATCGCCGGCGTGTCCATCTTATCGCAAGGACAATCGCAGTAACAATTGCAGCATAAAGTATAAATCTCCTGCGCGCGGGGGCGAAGACTGCGCTGAAGTGAATGGGATTATTCGATACGAGCAGGCCCGTGCCGTCCCATCGCGGCGCCAACGTCCAGAACTCCACCGATTCAGGCGGGCTCGGCGGGTCATAAATCAATGCCTTCTCCCGGCTGCGGCCCAAAAACAATTCGTAGTGGTCATACGTTCTGGCGGTCGGCGAGGACTTTGTATGGATAATAACGGGCAATGACAATTGACGAAGGTCTTTTATGGACAGGCGTGCGACCGGCGTCGCATAGAGGCCGTGGCTTTCGGCGGCCTTTTTCAGCTCGGCAAGTGAGCTGCCACGCACCGAACCGATATATATGGGGTCAATTAATTCGTTTGAGTCGGCTTCGAGGCCCAAAAACCTCATAGCGGCATACAGGCAATATATCCCGCAGTAACCGCCGGATGATTTTTGCTGAGGTGTTCGGCCAGTGGAAATATCGTTCGGCTCCGCCGCCTGCACAAACGGCTTACGGGCGGGTAGAAGCCCAAGAAGAAATACTGTCAGGAGAATCGAAAATCGACACCCGCGGCCTGAGAATAACTCCTTCACGCTACTGGAACCTCTTTTTATCGGCTCATCTTATTGCTGAGTCAATTCGGTAATCTGCAACAGTTTCTGATTTATATTTTCGACCTGCGGGTCGTCTTCGGGCAGTATCTCCAGTAATTCTTCGTAGGCCTTAACGGCTTTTTCGTTTTGACCCGTCTGCTGGTAATATCTGCCGAGTGCGTAGAGGGCATCCGTGGGCTTGCTTTCGGCAGGAAATTTCGCCAGGGCATTTTCAAAATAAGAGACTGCTTCCTGCAGCCGGCCCTGTTCGAAGCTTAGCCAGCCGAGTTTTATCATTGTATCCGCATTGCCGGGGTTATCGGGATATTTGGTCAACAGCTCTTTATAGGTTTCCTCTATCAGGGGATTTATTTCTTCTTTCGGCACGTCGTTTGAATCGCGGAGTGCCTCGTAACATTCGCCGATTCTCACCTGGACATCATAAGCAGGAGCATATTCAGAGTCGGGGTATTCGTCGATGATTTTCTGAAAATACTCTACGGCTCCGGGCCAGTTACGCTGCAGCCGGCGGCACCGGGCTATATGGAAATACACTTTGTCGAATCCGCTTCGGGCGCTGAAATCATCCGGCGGATAATCGACTATCCGCTGCAAAATTTCTTCGGTCTTGGCGTATTGATTCTGCGCCTGGTCCGGCTGATCGCGTCTGTCCAACTCCATCGCCTTCAGAAAGCAGTGTTCCGCAACCTCGTAAAGGCAGGTTACGGCGTAAGGGTGCTGTCTGAAATCGGTGACAAATTTATCCATCAGTGCCTGAGCGGTATTCTCGTCGCCTGCATCGAGCGCATCCTGTATTTCCAGGCGGCGAATATCGAGCACAGCGTTATCCGCCTTAATTGTTCCCGGATATTGCTCAATTACCTGCTGATATGTCTGCCGGGCAAGAGCAGTCCGTATGGGCCACTTCTGTTCGTAGTCGCGTGCAAGCCGGTAAAGCTCAACGGCTGATTCCTCCTGCTCCAAAGATACTGTCGCAACGTCCTGGTCCGCCTGATTCGAATCCTGCTGTTCGACTGGAGCAGCGATACCCAACTCCGCCAACCTCGAATTCGCCCTGCCGGCGTATGAATTGCCGGGATAATTTTGAGCTATTTTCAGATAGATTCGCGAGGCCTGCTCGAACCTGCTTTCTCGGTCATATCTTTCTGCAATCCAGTAAAGCGCCCCCGGCAAATCAGGATTTCCGGTAAAATCCCGGGCCAACTCATCTACCGCCTCGAGGGCAGCGCTGTAATCGCCGGCCATAAAAAGGAGCATCACCTCGGCCCTTGCGATAGCAAATCCGGCTTTTGCGGCCCAAGGGCTATGAGGATAATTATCGACTATCCGCTCATACAGTGTTTTGGCATCTTCGAACCTGCTGACCCGCTGGTATCTTTCCGCAATCCAGTAAAGCGTCTCGGGCAAATCCGGATTGCCAGCGAAGTCGCCTGCCAGCTTATCAATCGCATCTTTGGTCTGGTCAAACTGTTCGGACATTATAAGAGCCATCGCGTCGTTCCTTGCGACGGCAAATCCGGCTTTTTCGGCCCAGGGGCTGCCGCGATAATCATCGACTATCCGCTCATACAGCCGGCTCGCATCCTCGAACCTGCTGGCCCGCTGGTATCTTTCCGCAATCCAGTAGAGCATCTCGGGCAAATCCGGATTGCCGGCAAAGTCGTCAGTCATTTTATCAATCACCTCCTTTGCCCGGTCATACTGTCCGGACATTATAAGGGACATAGCATTGGACTTTGCATCGCCCAGCTTTGCCTTCTCGGCCCAGGTGCTTTCGGGATGGTCCTGTATTATCCGCTGATAGTTGAGTATTGCCCGGTCGAACTCACTTTTGCGTTCGAATCGTTCCGCAATCCAGTAGAGTGCCTCGGGCAAAAGCGGATAATCCGTAAATTCAATTATCAGCTTCTCCGTTGCCGAGTCGGCCTCGGCAAATTTACCCGCCTCTATAAGTGAGCAGACCCCGACCCTTGCCTGGTAAAGCTCCTCCTCCTCGTCAGCCAGACAAAGCGCTGCAACTGCTGAGAACAGGGCGATAAACGCCGTCAAATACAGAACAGAAATTTTCTTAAACATTGCTCTTGCCTCCGAATTGAGCGTTGATGTTTGTGAGTTACAGCCGGATTCGGGCTGCCTAATGACGACCTGATTTTTGGCTTCGGGCGCGGTCATTTTCACCTTTGCAAATCCTTGATGCCTGATTTTGTGCTATCAATCGAAATTGTCAACAAAATAGTTTCCGAATTTTTGCAGGCCGGCCATAAGTTCTTATACCGGGGGCTGAAAAATCTTAAAAAATACAGGATAGAGGAGGTCCGCTGCTTTTTATATATACCTGCCGTAACGCTTCGAAAACGAAATCCTTCGGCTCGCTGGATTTTGCTCACTCCGTTTCGGAAGATTTTTCGGACTCGTCCTACAAGCCGGAGAGAGTTTTGAGTTGTTTTTTCGCGAACAGATAGTCTTCAGCAGGCATTCTACTGATAACCTCACGGTCCGGGTACATCATGCGGAACTGCCGGCGGAAGCTGTCTTCAATCTGAATGGCTTTTTCGTAATGCTTTATCGCCATATCTATTTTTCCAAGCTCTTCGGCAATCTCGGCCAACTGCAGGTGCAGCCGTGAAGAGGCGGGGTACAGGTCAACGGCAATCAGGATGGAGTCGATTGCCTTGCCGAGCCAGAGATTTCTCTGTTCGGGCTGAAGCCGGGCGCGGAAGGAATACAAATCCGCGAGCGACTCAAAGTTTTTGAAATCAACGGGATTTCTTTCGATTGCGGTGAAGAGTTGCTGCTCCGACCGGTCGAGCATCTGCTGCTGCGGCATAACCGGAGAATAGAGATGCTGGAGATAGAGCCGGCCATCCATAGAGGGCGCTAGTGGACTGAGCAGGTCATCCTGCGAGGCGTCGGCAAGAAGATTGTGGGCAAGCTCGTACTGGCCAAGCTCCATCGGTCGGCGTGCCTGCGCGATTTTTGTGGTGCTTTCAGCGACGGGCAAAAACACATAGCGTAAATACGCAAATCCGATTATCAAAAACACTGCTGCGACTGTTATTTTGAGCCAGATGGGAACGGCGAAAGTCGAGGGGGGTTTTTGCTGTGTCCGGGAATTGACGGCAATCAGGCATCCGAGAGTTGCGAAGAATGCAGTCAGGACACCCGGCTCGAATATAGCGAAATCGATGAGGTTATGTATCAGCACACCAAGCAGGCCGCAGAAAAGGGCGATGGCGGTTAGCGAGTCGCTGCGCAGGGATTGGCCTGCGTTACGGCCGGAGCGAGGAGGTTCCGTGAGCAGCGCAGAGCCGACGATGAAAGCGGCAGCGGGGGCGAGATGGTTGGTGCAGAAGACATAGAGTTTTTCATAGTATTCGGTGGCCGTACCCCAGGGGACAAGAAGTGGGTTTAGCAATAATATTGCGGCAGACGGCGTGATAATACAGGCGGTGGCCAGTTTTTGCGATTGTGGGCCTGAAGGGCTTCGAGGAAAATCCCCGTCGGTAAGCGACTCGCGAAACAGAGGGACAAGGACTATCAGCAGAAAGCCGAGCAGGCCGAGCGGGCCATATTGCGTGAGGAGCATAAGGACAAAGGAGTGCGGGTCGGAGACGGTTTCCATTGCCGCGGCGGGTTTATATTGATGGTAAACAGTGGAGAAGTTACCGGGGCCGACGCCCGCGAGCGGATGGTCGGCGAACATCCGGGCGGATGCGAGCCAATACTGCCAGCGGACGAGCATCGAATTTCCGCCTGGCAGCCGGCCGAATTTGAAACCGTAAAATGCGATAAGGGGAATAGCGGCGCAGACGGCAATGAGGATGGCGGCGAGAATGATATTCTTGGATAATGTCGGCCGGCGTACTCGTATAAGGATGGCGAAAATTGTTGCGGAAATGAAAAACGCGGCGATTGCACCTTTGCTGCGTGTTACGAACAGGGCGAAGAGGACGACCGCGAGGACAAAAAAAGCCGGCGCGAGGCCGCGGAACGGCGAGCGAAATTCCTTTCGATTTTTGAGGCGCTGGGCCAGCATTGCTATCGAAGCAAAAACGGCGAGAATGGCAAAAGAGCCGGCGGAGTTTCCCGTGGTAAAAGAGGCGCGAACGTCTTTGGACTGGATGCGGTGTTCGAGCATCATATGATTGATAGAGCCGGGCTGAATACCGAGCGGCTGAAGTATTGCGCCCGGGTCCTGCCTGTAGTGTTCGAGCATAAGCTTGTTGCTGACGAAGAACTGCTCGGCCGACTGCCAGGCGGCCACCACGCCGAGGGCGATTACGGCGGTGAGCAGGATTTTGATTTTGGCGGGTGAGTCGAGGAGCTGGGCAAGCAGGACGGCCATAAGTATGGGGGCCAGCAGCATTACAATGGAGTTGATTGCGGCGCGCTTGTCGGGGGCATAGAAGGCGGCGAGAAACGCTACTGCGAGGAAGACCGCCAGTCCGATTTCGACGGCGGTGGCTCTGTATGAGAATCGTTTGCGCAGCAGGGCCACAAAAAGCCACAGCAAAAAGGCGAATATCAAAACGCCCGATACACTAACAGAGTAGAGCGCCTCGTCCACCGTGGACTGTATTTGCACGGACTGGCCCTGTATGGATTCCGGAACAGGTGATTCGGTGTGGACTACGCGAAGAGCGATAATAACAATGCAACAAACAAGCAGGATGGTATGCAGCAGCGAAACGATATAGCTGTCGCGGCTATCGGTTTTAATTTTCGGGGCCGTCATTGCACCTCCGGTGGATTATTTTTGGCGGTTGTCTCCATTATAGCGATAATCGCAAGGACCATAATGGTTTGAAGAAAGATAAGTGTAGCTCCGGCGAGGTTCACCTGGTAGAGGAAAGTTGCGCCTATGCCTGTGCAGAGGGTAGCAAGATACAAAGTCAGGACGGTCTGCGTATCTGTGAGTCCCGTTCGTCTGAGGCGGTGAGAAAAGTGCTGGGTGTCGCCGACGAAGGGGGACTTGCCCCGGCTGATGCGGAGGAAGGTGACACTTAAAAAGTCGTAGAGGGGCACGGCCATAGAAATCAGAGGTATCAGGACAGGATACCAGGGGCCGGCGGTGTCCTGATGGTAATAGGTGGTTCGCAGGGTGAGAAGCGCGAGTATGAAGCCGACGGGCAGTGAGCCGGCGTCACCCATAAAGATTTTTGCGGGCGGGAAGTTAAAGAGGAGAAAGCCGAGCAAAGTGCCAATGAATAGCAGTGCCAGGCCGCCGACGAAAACCTGTCCACTAGTAGCAGCGGCAGTAAAGAGAATGGCGGCGACGATTACGCCGATGCCAGCGGCGGCGCCATCCATATTGTCAAGAAAGTTAAATACATTAATAATCAGGACTATCCAAAAGGCGCTAATCAGGGACGTGAGGAGCCGGCTCTGGATGAACAGCTCGACGCGGATATCAGCGAGGAACGCGGCAGCGATAGCGACGGCAAGCTGGATGATGAGTTTAACGAACGGGCCGAGATGCTTTTTGTCGTCGATTAGGCCGAGGATGAAAAGCGAAACGATACAGCACAAGACGATTATTAGCTGATTTATTTTGCCGATGAAGCCGGTGACGTAAGCGTTTATGGAATCGCTGTGCGTGGGTAATCGGCCCTGAGCGCCGAGGGATTTAGCAATTAGGATAGCGGTGATGAGGAAAGACAGGATAGTGATTATGATGGCGATGCCTCCGCCGAGTGCGACGGGGCGCTGATGGTAACGGTCGGCTGTGGGACGAGCGACGAAGCCGAGTCGGCGGGACAGGCCGACAGTGACGGCGGTAAACAGGGCGCAGACGACAAATGAAGCGACGAGCAGGATTATGGCAAGAGTCGTCAGTGACACGATTTCAATTGCTCCAGTAAATGGGTTCGGACTCTGTTAAAAAAATCGTGGTAGCAGGACTGCCTGTAGTCGGGGTAGGTATATTCGAAATGCCGCCAGGCGCCTTTTTCATATATTAGCGTTACCTCGGCGAACATTTTATTGCCAATGTATATTCGATGCGAATAGTTTTTTGTTGTAGCGAGAACGAGCTTCGAGGATCCGATGTAACCCGGGTCGAGATTGACGGGTCTCGGCAGGGGCAGTTTTAGAGAATCAGCAAGCCATTGTTCGAGGTTTTTTGTGGTGTGTTTGACATCTGCGAGCGAGCCGGGGTCGATGAGATTTTCGAGCGAGACGAACTGGCGGAGGATATCCGGGCCGGTCTGGTCTTTATAGTAGTCGGTCTGGGTGAAGGGCCAGACGTCACTTGTTAGGTCGATTCGGCCTATGTGTCTGTCGATTGCCTCAATTGCTGCAGTCAGGGCATCGTTGTTCGCGGCGAGGATGCCGATTATCAACTTTGTGGGTTTTGGGTCTTGCAGGTCCCACATTAGTAGTTTTGAGTTATGAGTGTTGAGTTTTAAGTTGTTATTAGGTGTTTATTTTTTTTCAAAGAGTTTACGAGTTCGGCGGTTTTTTGGACGGCGGAGTCGGCGGGGATTTTCTGAATGTCTTTTTCGGCGCGGAGCTTGATTTCTACGTTGCCTGTAGCGAGGGCTTTTTTGCCGACGGTAATTCTGACAGGTATGCCGATTAAATCCGCGTCCTTGAATTTCACGCCTGCGCGTTCGTCGCGGTCGTCTAAGAGGACCTCAATACCTTCATCTTTCAGCCCGGCGTAAATTTTTTCGGCTGTTTCGACCACTTTGGCATCGTCCTGATTGAGCGTAACGATGATGACCTCGAAGGGAGCGATGCTTATGGGAAAGATTATGCCGTTGTCGTCGTTGCCGGCCTCGATTGCGGAGGCGACGATGCGGTTTATGCCGACACCGTAGCAGCCCATCAGGCAGGGATTTTCTTTTCCGGTTTCGTCTAAGAATTTGCAGCCGAGCTTTGTCGAATACTTTGTGCCGAGTTTGAAGACCTGGCCTACCTCGATACCTCGTTTGAAGAGCAGTTTTTGGCCATCGTGGGTGTCGCCCTCAACGGCGTTGCGAATGTCGGCAATTATTACGTTGTCGCCTTCGAGGGGGAAGTCCCGGCCGGGGACGATATTTTTCGTATGGTAGTCGGTTTTGTTTGCGCCTGTTACGCCGATTGCCATAGCCGCGACGGCGTGGTCGATAATGATTTTGTCAACTTTTTCTGCGAGTCCCATCGGCCCGGCAAAGCCGACCTTTGCGCCGGTGACTTTCTCGATGGTCTCCGGGTCGGCGAGGTCATTGTGTATGTCGCCGAGTGCCTGGGTGAGCTTTTCAGGATTCAATTCGTGGTCTCCGCGGATGAGGGCGACGATGGTTTTTGAATCCGCCGAGAAGATTAGTGTTTTTATCATCTCGGCAGGTTTGGTTTTGAGGAATGCGCAGACGGCTTCGATAGAGCCGACGTTTGGTGTGTGGACGTTTATCGGTTGCTGGTTACTGGTTGCCGGTTGCTTAGGCAGTGGATCAACGGCGGCTTTTTCGAGATTTGCGGCGTATGAGCCGTCTTCGGTATAGACGATGATGTCTTCGCCGGAAGCGCAGGGGATGGTGAACTGGTGGGAGCCGGAGCCGCCCATTTCGCCGGATTCGGCTTCGACGATGACGAAATCCAGGCCGCAACGTTTGAAGATGCGCTTGTAGGTTTCGTACATATTCCAGTATTCGTCGTCGAGCGATTTATCGTCGGCGTGGAAGCTGTAGGCGTCTTTCATAATGAATTCACGGCTACGAAGGACGCCGAAGCGAGGGCGGAACTCGTCGCGGAACTTGAAACTGATTTGGTAGATGTTGAGCGGCAGTTGCTTGTAGGAGCTGATTTCGCCTGCTGCGACGCTTGTTACGACTTCTTCGGCGGTTGGTGCGAGGACATTTAGCCGGCCGTGGCGGTCCTCGAAGCGAGCCATAGTCGGGCCGTAATCGACGTCTCGGCCTGTCTGCTGCCAAAGCTCAATCGGCTGGACAGCGGGCATAAGAATTTCCTGCGCGCCGGCTTTGTTCATTTCTTCGCGGACGATGTTGATTACCTTGAGCAGGCATCGCCAGCCGAGCGGCAGGTAGGTATATGTGCCGCTGGCTAATTTTCGCATAAGGCCCGCGCGGAGCATCAGCTTGTGGCTGGGAATCTCGGCATCGGCGGGCACTTCCCTGGCCGTCGGTATCAACATTCGACTGTATCGCATAAATTCAGACCCAAGACATAAGACCAAAGACATAAGACCAAAGACACAAGACCAAAGATAAATGATGGAAAGTTTATAGCCCAAAAAGGCGGGGACTGCAAGGTAAAAGAGCGACCCTGCCTACCCCCGATTACGACATTCGAGGGCAGGCAGGAGACGTGAAGAACCGATATCGATTTTTGATTGATTATTGTGGTGGATTGAGCATAATCACATAAGTGGTTTGTATTATTATAAGGAGTGTCCGCCGACGGCGGATAAGAGTGATGGCGCATAAGTTTATCAGCGAAATAAATCCGGGCGAGCCGGTCGATGATATTTACCTTGTCAAGGAGCCGGTTCTTCGGCCGACTTCGCGGGGCGATTTGTATATCGCAATGTTTGTCTGCGACAAGACCGGGCAGGTCAACGGGAGAATGTGGCAGGCGAGCGAAGAGACGTATAAGGCACTTCCAAAGCCGGGATTTGTGCACATAAAAGGCCGGAGCGAGGTTTACCAGAATTCACTGCAGATTGTGGTCAACAGCGTCGGCGTGATTGATTCGAGCAAGGTGAAAATCGAGGATTTTCTTGCGAAGACCGACAAAGACATCGACAAGATGTTTGCGGAGGTCAGGCGGATTGTTGGGGCGATAAAAAATCAGCAGTTGAAGGCGCTGGTCGATGAGTTTTTGGGTGATGAGGAGTTGATGAAGAGGTTTTGCAGTTGTCCCGGCGGAATTGCGATGCACCACGACTATATCGGCGGGCTTCTGGAGCATACGTGGAATATGCTGCGGGTGGCCTCGGCGATACTGCCTTTGTATCCGGAAGTGCAGGCGGATTTGGTATTAGCGGGGATATTTATTCATGATATGGGCAAGACCGAGGAGCTTGCCTACGATACGGCCTTTTCATACACCGATTCGGGGCAGCTCATCGGGCACATAACCAAGTCGGTTCTGCTGCTGCACAAAAAGGCGGAACAATTAGCGGCCAAGGGCGTGCAGATTGACGGTGCTATTCTGGATGCGCTGGGGCATATAATTCTGTCGCATCACGGGGAATACGATTTCGGCTCGCCCAAGCTGCCGGCAACTCCTGAGGCGTTTATGGTCTATTATATCGATGACCTCGATGCAAAAGTTAATCAGGTAACGCGACTAATAGAGGGTGACTTGGGCGACTCCAACTGGACGGGCTGGCAAAAGCCGCTTGAGACGCGTCTATATCGCAAGCGAATTGAGTGATGCGGCCTTGGCGGACAGCAGCAGGGAGGGGGTTTGTCCCGGGTAAATTTCTGTGGGTAGATATGCACGTCTTTCAAGCATGCGCAAAAAACCGGCCGGAAAAGTCATAATAGAATTTCCCGGCCGGCACACCCAGTTGGGTGTTTGGGCATAAAACGACTTGTGGAAAGTCATAATTTGAATCGGCGGGTCCCATTGGTGTGGATAAGCTAATGAGTCCGAGTGTGACAAATGTATGGCACTGAAGATTAAAGTTATGTGATTTTTTGGAAGCGGTGTGACGGGAAATTACTGAAAGCCAAGCAGGAGGAAAAGGCGGTTCTTTAGTCCGCAGCTTTTGTTTTGCGCTAGAGCCGGGCGGGGGTATAATAGTTCGACAAGCTCACTACGGGTAATTCGACAAGCTCACTATGAGTCGGGAATTATGGCAAACGACACAAAAAAGATATATACGGTCAGCCAGTTAACGACGCTGATAAAGACGGTTTTAGAAGGGAATCTGCCTTCCCGGCTGACTGTTACAGGCGAGATAAGCGACTGGAAGGTGCACCGGGCAAAGGGGCACTGCTATTTCTCGTTGAAAGACGAGAATTCGGTATTACCGTGTGTGATGTGGGCGAGCAACTTTAAGAAGGTCAAGTTCAAGCCGGAAAACGGGCTGGCGATATTTGGAAAGGGTTATATAGACGTTTACGAACCGCAGGGCAAATACCAGTTTTATATTGAGTCGATGACGCCGGCGGGTGTTGGGGCCCTGCAATTGGCGTTCGAGCAGATGGTGAAGCGCTTGGCGGCGCAGGGGTTGTTCGACGAAGCACACAAAAGGGCACTGCCGAGGTATCCGCAGCGGATAGGGATTTTGACGAGCGAATCCGGTGCAGCGGTCCACGATATCGTTGACAGCATATTTAACCGCTGGCCCTGTGTGAGGTTGTATCTGTATCCTGTGCCGGTGCAGGGTGAAGGGGCGGCTGAAAAAATTGCGACGGCGATTCGGGATGTGAACCGGCGAAATGAGAAACTCAAGTTAGATATTCTAATTGTCGGCAGAGGAGGTGGTTCGTTAGAGGATTTGTGGGCGTTTAACGAGGAGGTGCTGGCGAGAGCTATTTGTGATTCGAAGATACCGGTCATAAGCGCGGTCGGCCACGAGGTTGATACGACGATTGCGGACTTAGTGGCGGATGCGCGGGCATCTACGCCGACAAAGGCAGGGGTCGTGGCGGTGCCGGACGCGAGAGAGGTGCTAGGGCAATTATCGGCGGCGGAGGGTCGGCTGGCAGGAAAAGTCACGGCGGTTATCGAAATCGCCCAGGAGAGGTTGCAGACTCTGTTAGCCAGCAGTGTGTTCAGGAATCCGCTTTTTGCCGTGTGCAATCGCGAACAGCAGTTGGATGAGATTGGAGGTGCTCTCGCAGATTCAATGAGAGTGATACTGACTGGGGCGAGAGAGCAGTTGAACAAGATGTATGAGCAGGTGGTTCGGATAGAGCCGCATCGGCTGATAGGCAGGAAAATGGTTGATATCAATGAGTTACGAAGCCGAGCGAATGCGGCGGTGGCAGCATTGATTAGCAGAGCCAAGATTCGTCTGGCAGAGCAGGGGAATCGATTAGCAGGGCTGAACCCAAAGGCGGTGCTACGAAGGGGCTATTCGATAACAACGGCGAAACAGACGGGGATGGTCGTTAAGGCCGCGAAGGATGTGGATATTGGGGATACACTGGTTACCGAGCTTGCGGGGGAGAATTTGATTGAAAGCAGGGTTACGAAAAAGTAAAAGAGGGAGGACGGATGACAGAAGACAGAGGACAGAAGTAAAAAGGCAAAAGTAAAAAGGCAAAAAGACAATGGCGAAAGAAGAGGCAAAAAACGGTTCGACAAAGCTCACCACAGGCGATGTCAGCAAGCTGAGTTTCGAGCAGGCAATAAAGGAGTTGACGGGGATAGTGGGCAAAATAGAGCAGGGAGAGATTGCACTCGGTGACAGCTTAAAGCAGTATGAGAGGGGTATGGTGCTTATAAAGCACTGCAGGAAGATTCTTCAGGAGGCGGAGAAGAGGATTGAGAAGATTGCGGAAGATTCGGCAGAGCAGAAGTAAACTATAATAACGGATTAGGCGAGAGTGGCGGAACTGGCAGACGCGCAAGGCTTAGGACCTTGTGGGTGAAAAACCCGTGGAGGTTCGACTCCTCTCTCTCGCAGTTAATTCGCCGAAAGGACCGGCGAAATTGATAATCGATGATTGATAATTGATAATTTGACCGATGCCGGTCGGTGGTTATTCTATGACCGATGTGTGGTGTTTATCTCGGTCATCAATAATCAATGATAAGACAGGAGGTCGGATGTGGCGGGCGATTATTTTCGATTAAAAGAGAGGGGGACGGGAGTTCGGATTGAAATCGTTGCGGGGGTGACGACGTTTCTGACAATGGCGTATATCATATTCGTTCAGCCGGGAATGCTCGCTGAGGCGGGGATGGACAGGACGGCGCTGATAGCAGTCACCTGCATAATCAGCGGATTGTCGACACTTGTGACGGGATTGGTGGCCAATGCGCCGATTGCAATGGCACCGGGTATGGGGCTTAATGCTTTTTTTGCATATAGTCTTGTATTGGGCGACGGTATAAGCTGGGAGACGGCCTTGGGGGTGGTTTTCCTGTCGGGGGTGCTTTTTCTGCTACTTACGGTGGTCGGATTGCGTAAACGCCTTGTGGAGGCGATACCGCCGAGTCTGCTTTCGTCCATATCGGTGGGTATAGGGCTATTTATAACGTTTATGGGCTTAGTGAATCTGGGTGTTGTGGTCAACAATGAAAAGACGCTTGTTTCGGCGGGGGAGTTGACGCCGACGGTGCTGATAGGCCTTGCGGGGCTGTTGGTAATGCTGTTTATGGAAATCAGGAAAATCAAAGGGGCGTTGCTGATAGGCATAGTATTTTCGACCGTGCTGGCGGCGGCGCTGGGACATGTTCCGAAGCCCACCGAGTATATATCGCTGGATATAAATATATCGGCGGTCGCGCTCAAGCTGGATATCGTCGGCGCTATTAAGTGGAGTTTGTGCGGGGCGATTTTTACTTTGACCTTTATTGATATGTTCGACAGTATCGGCACGTTAGTCGCCTGCTGTCATCAGGCCAAAATGGTCGATGAGCATAATCGAATCAAGGGGCTGGACCGGCTTCTGGCAATCGACGCGGTCGCTACTGTCGTCGGCGCCGTTTTGGGGACATCTACCACCACATCATACGCCGAAAGTGCCGCGGGAATCGAGCAGGGAGGTCGCACGGGCTTAACGTCGGTGGTGACGGGGCTTTGTTTCTTCCTGGCGATATTGTTCGTGCCAGTTGTGGGTATCGTGCCGAGATACGCGACGGCGCCGGCTTTGATTATGGTGGGACTGTTTATGATGAGGGAGGTTCGCGGCATAGACTTTACCAATATAGAGGAGGCGTTCCCGGCTTTTTTTATAATGGTGATGATAGCGCTAAGCTACAGCATAAGCACGGGTCTGGCGTTCGGATTCGTTTCGTTCACCGTTATCAAGATAGTGTCGGGCAAGCTGAGCGAAATAAAGCCGGCGATGTGGGTGATTGCGGTGATGTCGCTTTTGTTTTTGACGGTGGACAGGTTAGGCGATTTGCTGAATTTTATTAAATGATGAAATCCTGTAAAAAAGACCTCTAACCGTCATTCTTCGCTTTGGCAACACGACAAAATATAAGGTTTATAGAACACAAACTGATAATATCATCGGCGGGTTGTGCAGGACGACCCGCCGATTTGTTTGGGGGTAAAGCCGGCACTCGCATAAAAGACGCCAAGAAGCTATACTATTGCTATAGCGCACAAGAATATGAATCTTGGGCGGCACAAAGCGGTAGCTGAGACAACCCGGCGGCTCAAAGAGGATAAGGGAGGGGTAGTGAAGGTCGCGGGGACGTGGGGGTCCTTTGCGCGCCTGCTGACGGCGCATCTTTCAAGGCAATTATCGCGGCCGATTCTTTATGTATGTCAGCACATCGACGACGCCGACAACGCCATCGACGACCTGCAAACATTCGGCGCGGAAGATGTTCAACACCTGCCTGCCTGGGAGGGTGAAGAGGACATAGCAGACGCGACTGATGAAATCAGGGCACAGCGGCTGAAAACCGTCGCTCGTATCTCGTCGCCCGCGGCAGGTGAAAAGGAAAATAACATCACAACCGTCTGTTCAATACAGGCCATTTGCCAGCCGATACCGAAACCGCAAGAGCTTGAGAAAAGTGCGTTAAATCTGCAAACGGGGGGGACGATTTCGCCTGAGAAAGCCGTTGAATGGCTGGTCTCGAACGGCTTCGAGCGGGTGGATAAAGTTGACCTGCCGGGGCAATTCGCAAGGCGCGGTGGAATCATCGACATTTACGCACCGTTACTGGATTCCAGCTCCTTCGACTCCGCTCAGGACAGAGTTCGCGGGAATGACAATACAACAGGACAATCGCAGGCGATAAGAGTCGAATTCTTCGCCGACACTATCGAGAGCATCCGCACAATCGATTTGGATACACAGCGGTCGGTAAATCAACTTTCCAACGTGGGTATTGTCTCGGCGATTTGCGGAGAAAAGCAAGAGCAGCGTGAGCTTTTCCCGAATATCCTGCCTGATGATACAATCGTGATTCTGGACGAGCCGACGGATTGCGCGGAGGTGGCGAAAGTCCATTATGAGCGGGCGCAGACGAAAGACCGGCTATATAACTGGCCCGACATTCACAAAGCAATCGAGCGATTCACGCAGCTTCACATCTGCAGATTCGCAACGGGCGAGCCGGGTGAATTTGTCAAGCTCGATATAAGAAGCATTCAGCAGTTCCAGCACAAGGCAACGTCGCTGTGGGCGGGGCACAAGGAAGCGATTGCCGAGCTGGTTGCGCTGGCGAGGCAGCAGGAGAACGTTTCACTTTACTGTGAATCGGAGGCGGAAGTCGCCCGCGTAGGCGAAATCATCAAACAGGAACACGGCGAGATTCCATCGCGATTCAAACTGCTGAAGGGTTTTATCCACCAGGGTTTTGCCATCCCTGCGCTGCATACCACGGTTGTCAGCCATCACGAGCTTTTCGGTCAGTTTGCAGTGAGGCGTCGTCAGCGTCCGATGCGGCCGAGCGCACCGATTGACACCCTGGAAGATTTACAACAAGGCGATTACGTCGTGCACAACTCTTACGGCATAGGCAAATTCCGAGGCATAGAGACCATCAGGAAAAAAGACCGGCAAAGCGAATATCTGACCATCGAATACGACGGCGGGGTGAAGGTCCAGGTGTCGGTGCAAAACATTGCGCTGGTCCAGAAATACATCGGCACCAGTCCGAGACGGCCGAAGCTGTCGAAGGTCGGCTCAAAGCGATGGCAGAGGCAAAAAGAAAAGGTTGCCAAATCAGTCAAAGACCTGGCGGCGGAACTGCTGGAAATGCAGGCGAAGCGCCAGGCATTGGGCGGCTTTACATACACCGATGATTCGAACTGGCAGGTCGAATTCGAGGAATCATTTCCGTATCAGGAAACGCCCGACCAGACAACCGTGGCAGCGGATATCAAGACCGATATGATTCAGCCAAGGGCGATGGACCGATTGCTCTGCGGGGACGTGGGGTACGGCAAGACGGAGCTTGCGATGCGGGCGACGTTCAAGGCGGTTGAAAACGGCAAACAGATAGCGGTGCTGGTGCCGACGACGGTGCTGAGCGTTCAACATGGGCGGACGTTTATGGAACGATTTGCGGATTTCCCCGTCGCAATCGAAGTGCTCAACCGTTTCAGGACAGCCGGCCAGGCAAAGGACATAATCGCGCGCACGAGAGCGGGCAAGGTGGATATTCTCATAGGGACGCATCGGCTGTTGAGCAGTGACGTGCGGTTCAAGGACCTCGGGCTGGTCATTATCGATGAGGAGCAGCGATTTGGCGTCGAGCACAAGGAGAAGCTCAAGAAACTCCGCGTCAACGTGGACGTCCTGACAATGACGGCAACGCCGATTCCGCGAACGCTGCATATGGCTATGCTTGGCCTTCGCGATATCAGCTCGCTGGCGACTGCGCCTTTGGACAGAAGAAGCATCGTCACGACAGTATCGCCGTATAACAGCGAGCTTATACGAAAGGCGATTATCCGCGAGCTGAACCGGCAGGGGCAGGTGTTCTTCGTCCATAACCGCGTCAAATCAATCGACAAAAAATGCTGGGAAATCCAGAAGCTTGTCCCCGACGCCAGAGTGGCGATTGCTCACGGCCAAATGACGGCACACGAGCTTGAGCGGGCGATGATAGCTTTCGTTCTTGGCAGAACCGACGTGCTGGTCTGCACGACGATTATCGAGTCGGGGCTGGATATTCCAAACGCCAATACGATGCTGATTAACGACGCGGACCGTTTCGGCCTGGCCGAGCTGCATCAATTGCGCGGTCGGGTCGGCAGATACAAGCACAGGGCATACGCATATATGCTTTTGCCTGCTTCGAGGTCCATTACACCCATCGCGGCGAGACGACTCAAGGCCATCGAGGAATATTCGCACTTAGGCGCGGGCTTTAGAATTGCGCTGCGTGACTTGGAGATTCGCGGCGCGGGAAACATTTTAGGCGCGGAACAATCGGGCCATATTCAGATGGTGGGCTATCAGATGTATTGCGAACTGCTGGCCGGGGCCGTAAGGCACATCAAAGGTGAGCCGGTCGAGACAATACCGTCGGCGAATATCGATTTGGGCTTTTCGGCGTCGATACCCAAAAACTACATACCAGCCGAGCGGATGCGCTTAGACGTGTATCGCAGAATCGCCATGACCAAAACAATCGAGGAATTGAAACAACTGGAAAATGAGCTGGCGGACGTTTATGGAACGCTTCCGGAGGAGGTAAAGACGCTGCTCGAATCGGCACAACTGCGGATTATGGCGAGCCGGCTGGGCATAAGAAGCATTGTCGCACACGAAGGAAATCTGATATTCTTATTCGCGGAAGAAGCCGACAGGCAGGCGAAGAAGCTGTTCGGGAAACTATCGTGTAAATATACCGTTGCCGACGGCGGGACCGTTTATCTGCATCTGGGAAAAAGCTATTTCGAAAAGCAAACGCTGACGGCCTTTTTGCGTAAAATTTTAGGAGGTAAAAAAATATGAGCGGATTACAAGCCAGATATCTTCAGGCAATAGTCATTATTGCGCTACTGGCAGGCGTGGTCCCGGCGATAAGTCCGTCGGAACAACAGCAGCTTGATAACTTCAAGGTATCGACGCTGAAGGAATTGGCGGGCGTAGCTGTAAAAGTGAAAGTCGTGCGCGATACCGCCGAAACGCTGCCGTTATTAAAAGAGGAAAAGCTTCAGGGCGAGGTGGAATTCGCTTTGCAGGACGCGGGCATCGAAGTATTGCCGCCTTCACCCAGTGCCGGGCTGTATGTAGTGATTGTGAAGGTGGCGGGCGGCGGGCCGGATAATTTGATTTGCGCGATAGACGTCAAGTCGTCGCTTTTGCAGATTGTTTACCTGACGAGGGACACGAACATCCGGACCGAGGCACAGACCTGGCCATCCGTAGGCCAGAGCCGCTTCGGCCTCGTATCCATAGCCATCGCCAAGAGCACTATAGAGCGAACCGTCAAGGAACAGGCCAAAGACTTCGCCGCAGACTACAAAGCTGCTAATCACAAGGTAATCAGCAACTCCGCCTCCGGACAATAACATTCAAATTGAGTATTGTAATCGGAGCGGCTGTTCAGTAAACTCTGGCCGCGACAGGACTGCGAAAGTATCAGGGGCCAAAAGATGCCGGCCAAAGGAATGGCAGAAAAACTCAGAGCAACATCGAGCCAGTTACTTAACTACACGCGCGACTCGTATCTCGAACGCACGAGCCGGCCCGTCTATGCAATCGTATTTTTGCTTCCCTTCATACTCTTCTATGAGCTTGGAACAATCTTCATCAATACCGACGTTCTGAGCCAGACCCAGATTCGCGTCGTCGCGTTCGTGTGGCTTCAGGAGCTGCTGCGGTATGTCGGCTTCGGCGGCAAATTTCTCTGGGCGGCCCCGGCGATATTAGTGATTGTCATACTGCTGGCGTATCAGTTCGTCTCAAGAAAACAGTGGTGGGTGTCGCTGTTTGACTTATTGCCGATGGCCGTCGAGTGTATTTTGTTGGCGGTGCCGCTTATCGTACTCAGCTTGTTTTTGCACAGCTCGTCGGTTACTAACAGTGCAACAACAGTTGTTGGGCTCGCAGCCGGTCAGGGCGCCGTCACACAGGGGAGTCCTTCCCTGCTTGCCGATATTGTTACGGGTATCGGGGCGGGTATTTACGAGGAGCTGTTGTTTCGTCTTATCCTGATAACCGCCCTGCTGCTTTTGTTCCAGGACGTGCTGGGGTGGGGCAAGAGCAATTCCATCGTATTGGCGGTTCTCGTTTCCGCGGCGATGTTCGGCGCTCATCACCATATAGATTTTTTCAGCGGGCAGCCAAATCACGGCGATATATTCAACTGGGCCAAGTTCATGTTCCGGACAATGGCAGGCGTTTATTTCGCCTTTATCTTCGCATTTCGCGGCTTCGGAATCACCGCGGGCACGCACGCATTTTACGACATAATCGCAACTTTGGTTAACGCCTGGGCGTTCGGGGGCTAAAAAGTTTCGGCATCCGGCCGTGCATTACGAATTTTTTTCTTCAAATCCCGCTTCCGTTAACCGTTGAGTATGCTTGGCTTGCGGAATAATCGTCCTATAAGTATCGGAAAATGCCTTATCAGTATTGATAATGGGCTTGAATCCGGGGTCTGGATTTTTGTATAATGAGGGCGTGGAAAGCATCAACAACAGTCGTATTTAGGGCCTGACGAACGATGGAATCACCACAAATCAACGTAGCAATCGAGGAATTATCATTCAGCTTATTTCAAAGACCCCTGCACCCCGAATTGTTCACGATTTACGCCAGCAGACGGCTCAAAACCGAGAAGTACGAAGCCGTCATCTGGGTAACGGGATGCACGCACGTAGTGAGCGTCTTTTCAGATGACGCGTGCCTCAGCGAGGTCATCAGCCCGCCGAGCCAGATGCTTCCGGAGCGAGGCCTGATTGAGCGGTTCCAGTTCCGCGGCCCGCGCTCTCACAAATGCACGCTGAGCAAAGGTGTCAGCTATATGACCGATTTTCAGGTGGAGCGTCTAAGCGCAAATCTCTATCGCCAGAGCTTCAAGGACCTCGAGCGATTCGGCCGGGACCGCGGTATCTTCGTGAGATTTCCGGAACTGGAGATAGACGGCCTGCAGCCATTCTGCTATATCGATTTTGAGGCACGCAAGACCGAGCTGCACATTCACACGTTCTGCGCCTACCCGGACCAGATAGCGATGATAAAGACGCAGTCGCTGTTCGACTTCCAGTAAGCTCCAAGCCAGCTCAAAGTTCTACCAGTCGCATAAACTCTCTGCGCACTCTGCCAATTCTTTATGCCTGCTGCCGTTGCTGCTGGGCTTTGGTTTTGAGGGCGTCGGTTTTTTCGCGGATTTCCTCGGCCATTCGACTGTTAGGAAAGTCTCGTATGATTTCCATCCCGGCCTCAAGGGCCCTCGCCCATTGTCTGCCGGATATGGCCAGAGAAAACTGGACGCCGAGATTGTGCAGTTTCGTTCGGAAGACGTCTCTGGCCGCTTCCTGAAGAGCAAGCCCCTCGTTGGGAGTGAGATACTGGTCAAGCTCACGGAGAATTTCGAGACTGCGGTCGGTTGCCTGTCGCTTTACGGCGTCATCCCACGAGTGAAGCAGGACTTTCTTTCGCTCACCTTTTTTCTCGATGAGCCGCTGTTGCATCGCAATCGCTTTTTCATCATCAGGATGCGCCCTGATTAATTGCTCAATCTGATCGCTTGCCTTTGCCCACTGATGGTCATCGAGCAGCTTTTCGATATGAGCGATAAGCTGGCTCATTCTTTCGACATCGGTTGCGTCCTGATATTTTTGGGCCTGAACGCGCAACTGCTGTGCGAGTTTGACATAGCCAGCATGCGAAATCTCGTCTATTATCTCATAAGCTAAGTCGAAGTCTTTCTGCTGGAGCTTATCAAACACGGCATCGCGCAGGACCCGCGTGTCGGCATCTCGAAACGCGATGACCTTGGCGGTTTCGCTGAGGTGGGCGCTGCTGTTCAACTGGCCGAGAACCTGGCGGGATTTCTCCAATTCCTGGGTAATTTTCTCAATCGCCGCGGCGTTGTCCCGAAGCTCGTGTAAAATGCCGATTGCCTTGGCGAGTATGAGTATATTTGTTAACAGCAGAAGCACGGCCGCAAACAGCCAGACAACCTGCGGTATCTCACCGAGCTGTTCGGTCTCGAAGACGCCCGTGAAGACCGTCAGCAGAACAACGCCAATCAGCGCAACGTAAATGAAAACGAGATACCATTTGAAATGCCAGACGGGACTATCTTTTCCCAGCTTCATAGCCGCTCCTTATCGGAAAAATAATCGCTGCAAGGAATAACAAATTCATTATAATCTTTTTCAGCCGGTCTTGTCAACAGTGCCGGAAATCAGAATATGGGCAACCGAATAACAGGGAGGCAAAGAAATGAAGACACTAAAAATATCCTGCCTAATCACGACTTTTCTTTCAACTGTTATTGCATGCACCGCCGCGGACAAAATCTTAACATCGTCAGAGGCCTTGTGTGAAATATCGGTCGTTCAAAACAACAACAAATTCGCTCTTGAGCTTTACGGCAACCTAAAAGCCCAACAGGGGAATCTATTCCTGTCGCCATACAGCATATCGACTGCGTTAGCAATGGCATACGCAGGCGCCAGCGGCGAGACCGAAATACAAATAGCGAAGACCCTTAACTTTTATCTATACAGCGATAGCAATGACACAACAGAGATACTGTATAAGCCGCTGTTCCACAAAACGTTCGGGGATATCATTCACGGGTTGAATGAGGCGGGTGAAAAAGGCAACTACGAGCTTGCCGTCGCGAACGCGCTGTGGGGCCAGAAGGGCTACGTCTTTTTGAAGGAATTTCTGGCTCTTGTCAAAACGAACTATGACGGCAACCTGGAGCAGGTTGATTTCGCAAGGCAAACCGAGGCGGCCAGAAAGACAATCAACGACTGGGTTGAAAACAAAACCAAAGACAAGATAAAGGAACTCATCAAGCCGGGGATGTTAGACACGATGACCCGGCTGGTGCTGACCAACGCTATTTACTTCAAGGGCAAATGGGCAAGTGAGTTCAAGCCCGAACGAACACAGGATGCGCCCTTCACCCTGTCGGGCGGCGAGAAAATCGACGTCCCTATGATGAACCGGACTGGTCAGTTCGGCTATATGGAAACGGATGCGATGCAGGTGCTGGAGCTGCCGTATATCAGCGATGAATTGTCGATGGTCATTTTTCTGCCGAAGCAGCTCGAAGGCATCGGGGAAGTGGAAGATGAGCTTACCTCTGACAATCTCTCCGACCGGCTCACCAAGCTCCGTAAGCGCGAGGTGGAAGTATGGCTGCCCAAGTTCAAAATGACCAGTGAATTCGAGCTGGCCGAGGTGCTCGCGAAGATGGGGATGCCGGACGCCTTTTCAGGAAAGGCCGATTTTTCCGGTATGACCGGCAGCAGGGACTTTTTCATATCGGCCGTAATTCACAAGGCCTACGTGGACGTAAACGAGGAGGGCACCGAAGCTGCGGCCGCCACGGCAGTTACTATGAAACTGACCTCCGTCGGCCCGAAAACGCCCGTCTTCAAGGCTGACCATCCCTTTGTCTTTCTCATTCGCGACAATATCACCGGCAGCATCCTCTTTATCGGCCGGGTTGCGGACCCTCGGAGCAACTGACCGCCCTGCCGCGTTTGAAAACCCGGCCGGATGAGCTTGCTGTCTCGGTCTTTATTTCTCCTGCTGATAGACCACAAAGGAATACACAATCACAAAAATCGAAACGGCCAGCATCGGGATAAGTATGAAATAAATGACGTATTTTTGAAAAGCAATCCCGACAAAAGCTACCACTCCGGCAATTTTGAAGAGCTTGCCGCCGAGGCGGTGCGTTCTGTCCCAGACCCGGTCGTTGCTCAGCGTCCACGGCGTGCGTATCCCGATAAACCAGTTGCGCTTCGCGTGCTCACACAGGATGCCGCAATAAAAGAACAGAAGACCAAGACCAACGGGAAGAACGATATTGGTGCTTATTTGTATGCCGAGATTCCACAAAATGACGTGATAGTGAATCGCCAGCATAAATACGCTCATCAGGACGATAAAGCCCTCGTAATAGGGCCTGAATTTTTCGATATTGCGCCGGAGCGGGTCGAGGTAAGGAATGATATAAAAAAGCAACGCCAGGCCCGCCATCACACACGGCAGTAGAAACAGCCCCACATTTTTGCAGGTATAGCCGTCGACCTGCCCTTTCGCATTCCAGTGCGACGCCATACGCTCGGGCATCTTCGGATAGAAATACAAGCTGACGGCAAACGCAACAATAACCAGACCAACAACAATAACCTGCCCCTTTGTAATACTCATTTTGCTCATCCTCACTTTATATAATATCCCGACACCCGCCACCGGCCATCCGGTTCGAGCATCGGCGTGACGGTCTCGACCGCCCTGCTTTTGTTTTCAAACGACGTTTCAAACTGGATGATGACATACTGCCCATCCGGGCCACCCGGAACTTCCGTAGAGTACCGGCTTGATTTGACTTTTCGCGACAGCATCTTACCCAAAGGCCGGCGAATACCCTCCAGCGAGCTATTCCACATCTGTTCCGTAACATTTTTCCTGAAAAACTCAGCGGCCTGCATCCAGCTTTGACCGTATGCACCATCATCCACCAATTGCAGCCAGCATTCTGCGGCCTCGATTGCAGCAACCTGCTCGCCCGCCTGCTGCGTTTCAACCTGAGAAACCTTTTTAAGAACGTAATATTTCGGCTGCATCCCCCGGATGGTTACATCGCCGCTTAGCCACGGAAAGAACAAGTAAGCTACGCTGTTGATTCGCCTCATCTCGTATTTCGCTCTGACGTCACTGTTACGGTCGATAATCCAGCCCTTCGTCCAGGAAAAGCCGCAGTCCGTGGTTCCGCCCGGATTAAACGTCAACTCCTTCAAGAACAGGTCTCCCTGCCACTGTCTTTCGCCGGGCCTAAACTCGTCAACCTCACTGACAAAATCGACGCTCACCCATTTGCCGACAAGCTCAGGGTCTTTCTCGATGACGCTCCTTATTTTGTCAGTCCAGGTTGGCAGTTGCCCTTGAGGCAGCAACAAAGGCAGCAGAATTAATCCGGCGGTCAGCGCTGCGAGAATGACGGCCATAACTACGACATAATTTGTGGACACCCTGCTGGCTGTAACTTTTTTCCCTTCGCCCGCAAGCTCGGCATACTCCGAAGGCGGGCCCATCTGGGTAATAATCTTCTGAAAGTTCTCCCAGTTCCGCTCATCGGCCGGCAACTCCGCGTAGCGCCGGTCAAGGTGGAAGCGCACATCAGCCACAATACCCTCCGTATTCGGCTGGCTCGAATCAATGAGTGCTTCTTCTATTTCTTGTAAGTATTGTTCCTTCAGCCGATGCCAGTTTTTTTCGTGTGGATTTTCACTGTTCATTTTCTAAATTCCTTTCCTAATCCGGCGGATGCTCTCGGCAATCCTGTCCCAGTGGACATTCATTTCACTCAGGACCTTCTCGCCGGTCGCGGTGAGCTGAAAGTACTTTCGAGGCGGCCCGTCGCTCGACGGCTCTGAGTAACTTGCTACAAGCCCTTCGGTCTGCAGCCGGGACAGAATCGGGTAAATATTGCCTTCACGAATCTTCAGCCCCTCGACTCGCTTCATCGTCTGCACCATTTCATAACCGTGAGAGGGGCCGTGCCGCAGCAGGTTCAACACGACTATATCCAGAAGCCCCTTGCGAAGCTGGGTCTGCCAGTTTTCGAGATTCATATCCCTGTCTAAATCCTCACCGTTCAGTACAGCCAATATATAGCCCTTTACAGTATACTATATAGCAGTATACCAGCTTGTCAATAGTAATTTCAGAAAAATTTGGGTTGCCCGCCGGGCCTTGCAACCGGCCTCATTTTGCGTCTGCTCAAAACCGTTCAGTGCCATTAATAAAACCCGCTGTCATCCCGGAACGTCGGGCTCAGAACAAGGAAATCTCGACCTGCTTATAGAACTCAAGGCCTGAAATTACCGCGTTTACACACTTGTGCGCGGAAGCTCGCAATGCCCTGTTAGAGCTTTTTATGTGAAGCAACAACTTTGCCCCCTCTTTCAGCCGCGATGCGTTTAATTCAGTAAACACTACAGTTGAGAAGAGAATACCCGCGGCTGGACATTGTTCTTATGTGTTATAGTCAAAATCGCCGGGGGATGTAGTGCTTAACCGTTGCCGTTTTGCAACCCCTAATCCCAACCGGCAAACAGCCCCCATTTTTCAAGATTCGGACAGAACGCACGACCGATACAAAAAAGCTCATTTGGCGTGCGTTTTTTCGGCCTAGGGTGCTTCTGGAAACAGAACAAATTTATAGCCGCAACCAGGTATGAGGTTTGCACGTATAAAAATTAGAGGCCTAAAACCGGCAAAGGTAATAATCGAACGAGAGGCAGGAAATGGACCAGGCAAAACTAGCAAATGAATTAAACGAGCTTGTCAAGCAGTTCGGCGGCGCCGCAGACCCTACATCAAGACGGCTGGAAATGATTGCAAAACAGGCCGAGAGCAACCAGAAAGAGCTTCAAAAAAGCGTCGACTGCCTGCGGGAATCCCTCGATTACCTGCGGGTTTGCATCAAGTACCTGCTGCTCGATATCGAGGCAACCCGCCGGGAAAACAGCTATCTTCGGGATATGCTCAAAGACCAGCAGGACGAAGACTAAACCCCCCGCCTAAACTTATGGATGCGGACAGCAATACCTATTCAGCAGACCCTTTTACTAAGGCGAATTAGCACCCGGGGGCAAAGGGACCGGCTGTTGCATCGAGGGCATTGATTCCATTTGCTGCTGCATCTGCTTTTGCATTTGTTGCTGCATCTGCTGTTGCATCATCATTTGAATCAGGGTCATAACCTCAAGAACGTGCTCTTTTGGCAGGGCAATATCGACAGCGGCACTGTCCTTAGCCAGCCGGGCTGCAAAAACGAGATTGCTTTTGCTCGGGATATTGAGCTTTGGCATCGGCACAGGGGCCATTGCCCGCATCATATCGAAAAAGCGCAAATAGTTATACGTGAAGAGCATATCCGCATTTTCCGAGTCAGGGATTAGCGCCATCGCCTTTTGGATTTCCGAACAGATTTGCGGAGGGGGTCCTGCCTTGACGCGGTCGATAAGCCGGCGAACGGTATTGAGGTCGCTCGAAATCGCGCATATCCACAAATCCTTTACGAAGGTCCAGCGATAGTCCAAACCGCCGCCGTATAGTGCATTCAGCATTTTGCCCTGTGGCGAGTTCGCATCGCCCCATTTCATGGAAAAGTTCGCGTTGCGAATTGATAGACCTTCATAATTATCGGTTTCGGGCTTAAGGGAAAATGTTGTTTCCATTCCCATTTTCTTAAGAAAACCGGCGATGATACTGCTGTCCCAGATCCGGGTGCATTCGGCCATCGCATTATTGAATTTGTCGGTATCGGTCATTGAAGCGACGTATTTATACTGAAACATCGGTTTGGCGTTCGGGTCAATGACGCACGAGCCGACAAAAGGCCCGTTAAACGAATCCGCGAAATCGACGCTCAGAGTCCTGATTTTTTCAACATCCGGGCTGTTCGGCTCAGTGCCCGCCAACTGTGCCATCAGGTCAATAAACTCAGAGTTGATTTTTTTCATCTGCATAGGATTCATCCGGCCGACAAAATTCATAGCCGCGCCATCCTCGAGGTAACCGACAAGCTTGTTTTGCCCTCTTGCCGAGGTGTCGGCGGTAAGCATGCCGGCTGTCTTGGTCTCCGGCAGGGCCTTGAAAGCGGCCTTTAAAAGAATAAGGTCGGGCTTTGGACTGCCGGTTATAGTAATAGACTTGCCCTCATCCAGCAGGGTCTTGAGCCATCGTCCGTAGAAATCTATTACAAAGGCAGGATTAATCAACTGCTTGGGCATGTTCGGGTCGGAAGAAACTTTTTCCAGCTCTTTTTTGGCCTTGTCCATCTCGGTAAGCAGCATCTGGCCATAAGTCTTCGAGGCCTTGGGGATATTCCCGTAAGCCCAGACAGGGGCGCTGCCGGCCTGCTTAACTTCGTCGGAGTCAAGCAAACTCAGCAGTTTCGGCGCATCAGCCGCTGATATTGTTTCTGATATAGCGAGGGTTTTATCATAATCTTTCGACAACAGCGCATAGTCGCCGACTTTGGTGATGCAACCGAATTGTTGCTTCTCACCTTTAACTATCGAGATGTTGTTGCCGTCGGGAGAGCCGACATTGGAATTGGCATCGGTGACTTTACCGTAATCGGTTACAGGGATAAGCACAAAAATATCTGGGGCACCCTGGTTTGGCCCAACGGTCGCGAAGAGCGAGAAGCTGCCCGTCATATTGATGCCGTTAAGCTGAGGATTGCCGAGTATTTTCGCAAGCGGCGTTCGCACGGACGTCGAGGCAGCGTAAGGAAAAGGCGCTATGCCGACAAGATACTGGTCGAGCATACTCGCTGTGTATTCGAGATTCCTTACCCGCACACAAAACAGCACGTCTGCGGGGACGGATTTGAGGATGTTGTCGCCGGCGGGTTCTGCTGATTGTGCCGCAACAGCAACACATAAAACGGTTAATAAGACTGCCCAAACGACTCTCGAACGTGCTCGCAACATTTGTCAAACCTCCCTTACAGCGGTTTATTTTGGATGTTTCCAACGGAATAACCAGTCCGAATTTATACCCCACAGGAGCCATCAAAAGCAAGTAAATTGCGCAAAAATCCGAAACTGGCTCATCAGCCGGCCTTGGTTAGACTCGTGCAAGTTTGTTTTTACTGATTAGAAGCTTATTTTTTGGCAATGTGGGCGGAAAGTCAGGGGCCTTTTTGGTCGATAAGACAACAGAACAACGAATCTAAGGGTCCGGTAAACGAACATAGATTCCCCTGCAGCATATAGATAATAGATATTTAGATACCTGGATGCGGCGTCAGTGAGCAGTGTGCATTGACAAAATGAAGCAATGCTGTTACATTAGCAGCATCGAAGCATCGCTAAAGGAGCCGGACGGGTAATCCAGGGATTGTAAGGATTTTCAAACGAGCCAACATTGAAGGTTATTGAGGTAAAAGATGTTTGAGCGATTTACCGACAGGGCACGCAAGGTAATGGCGCTGGCCAATCAGGAGGCACAGCGATTTAACCACGAATACATTGGGACTGAGCATATCTTGCTGGGGCTGGTAAAGGAAGGCAGCGGTGTAGGCGCAACGGTGCTGAAAAACCTCGACGTTGATATAAAGAAGCTGCGCCTGGAGATTGAAAAACTCGTCAAGAGTGGCCCCGATATGGTCACGATGGGCAAGCTGCCCCACACTCCCCGTGCAAAGAAGGTCATCGAATTCGCAATTGAAGAGGCAAGGTCTCTCAATCATAACTACGTGGGCACCGAGCATCTGCTGCTGGGTCTGCTGCGGGAAAGCGAAGGTATCGCGGCACAGGTGATGATGAATCTCGGGCTTCGATTAGAGGACGTTCGTCAGGAGGTGCTGAACCTGCTCGGCGCCGGAGTCGATACCGAGCCGACCGGACTCAATATGAAGATGGGACCTGCCGTATCGGGGAAACCCAAGAGCAAGACACCAGCGCTGGACAGCTTCGGCAGAGACCTCACGCAGCTTGCAACAGACGGCGAGCTTGACCCGGTAATCGGCAGAAAGCGAGAAATAGAGCGACTGATTCAAATACTTTGCAGACGCACCAAGAACAACCCGGTGCTTTTAGGCGAAGCAGGCGTGGGCAAGACCGCAATCGTCGAGGGGCTCAGTCAGCAGATAATCAGCAAGACGGTGCCGGAGATACTAAAGGACAAACGGATTGTTGTTCTCGACCTTGCGATGATGGTCGCGGGCACAAAGTACCGGGGTCAGTTCGAAGAACGCATAAAGGCCGTAATCAACGAGGTCAGAAGGGCCAAGAACGTCGTGTTGTTCATCGATGAGCTGCACACACTCGTAGGAGCAGGCGGTGCCGAAGGCGCAATCGATGCCTCCAATGTGCTCAAGCCGGCCCTTGCCAGGGGTGAGGTGCAGTGCATCGGAGCTACCACTCTCGACGAATACCGAAAGCATGTCGAGAAGGACGGCGCCTTAGAGCGCCGATTCCAGACGATTATCGTTGAACCGCCTTCAAAAGACGAGACGCTCGACATACTCAGAGGACTACAGGACCGTTACGAGGCCCACCACAGAGTAAAATTCACCGACGAGGCGCTGTTCCAGGCGGTGGAGCTTTCGACGCGTTATATCACAGGCAGATGCCTGCCCGACAAGGCGATTGACGTTGTAGACGAATCCGGAGCGAGAGTTCGGCTGAAGAATATGACCCCGCCGCCCGATTTGAAGGAGCTTGAGACGAAAATCGAAAAGCTGCAGCGGGAAAAAGATGAAGCGGTCCGCAATGCCGACTACGAGCGTGCGGCGGCGCTGAGGGATGAAGCGCAGCAGTCACTTAACGAAAAAACCCAGATGCAAAAGCGGTGGTACGAGGACAACAAGGAGGCGACCGGCGTTGTCGATGCCGAGGTAATCGCCGAGGTCGTCAGCAATATGACTGGTGTGCCGTTGACCCGGCTGGAGAAGAAAGAGACGCAGCGACTGCTCGAACTCGAAGCCGAGATTCACAAGCTGGTTGTCTCGCAGGACGATGCGATAACCGCGGTGGCCAAGGCGGTCCGCAGAAGCAGAAGCGGGATGAAAGACCCCAACCGTCCGATGGGCTGCTTTATCTTCTTAGGCCCCAGCGGCGTCGGCAAAACGCTATTGGCACAGGCGCTTGCGGAATTTATGTTCAGCGACCGAAACGCCCTGATCCGGCTGGATATGAGCGAATTTATGGAGAAGCACAACGTCAGCCGGCTCGTCGGCGCGCCTCCGGGCTACGTGGGCTACGAAGAGGGCGGACAACTCACCGAGAGAATAAGACGCCGGCCTTACGCCGTGCTGCTGCTTGACGAAATCGAAAAGGCGCACCCGGATGTTTACAATATCCTGCTGCAGATAATGGATGAAGGGCGCCTGACCGACAGCTTCGGCAGGGGCATCGACTTCAAGAACGTTGTCGTCATTATGACAAGCAACATAGGCGCCGAGCTGATTAAAAACAGCAGCGGATTCGGCTTCGGCAAGAAGACCGCAGAGGCAAACTACGAAAAAATGAAAGATACGCTCCATAAAGAAGTGGAGCGTCACTTCAGGCCGGAGTTCATCAACCGCGTCGATGACATAATCGTCTTCAAACCGCTCACAAAAGACGACTTGAAGACAATCGTCGATTACGAGCTTGCCAAGGTATTCAAACGGCTGACCGAGCACGGCCTAAAACTTGAGATGGCCGAAGGAGCCAAGGAATTCCTCATTGAGAAGGGCTACAATCCTGAATTCGGCGCACGCCCGCTGCGAAGGGCGATTGAGCATTACATAGAGGACCCGCTCTCAGAAGCGGTGCTGCGGGGCGAATTCAAAGGAAAGAACCTCATAAAAATAGACGTCCAGGACGAGGAGCACCTGAAGATAGAAGGGGTCGAATCAAAGCAGCCGAGCAAGAGTGAAAAGGCAACGGTCTAAAACCGGCCCGGACACTGAAGAACATTCTTAACAGGTTCGCTGAAAAGCAGTTACTTTAAGGGAGCCATATCTTTCTCTATCTGGCTTTGCTGACCCGCCAGCAGCGGCTCGAACTCATGTGAATCAAGCCACTCGACCCGGCCATCAAACCGAAGCACAACTGTCCCAGGATGCAGGAGTAAAGAACGATAATTCTTTCTTGCGTAAGCGAGAATAGTGTCAGGCGGCGAATTAAATTCTATCCAGCGTGCCCTGTACTGTAGATTTCCGAGCCGGGCCTGTCCTTCGAGCGATTTTTTCATGGCATCCACATACGACTGCGGCGGCACAGAGCCATTCTTCTGCCTGTAGGACGCAATCAGTGAGCCCAGATGCTCCATTGCCCGCATCGCCTCTGAACGATTCACCCAGTTCTTCAACTCAACCATTCCCAAGGCCGCCACAATAGTAACAATTATTACGACCGCGAAATTTACCAGAATCCACTTTTGTCGTTTGTTCATTGTGATATGCTTTAAGCTCCCACTGTCGGTTTTACTTTCACTATCCCGTCCCGAACGGTCAATCGACCTTCGGCAAACAGCCGAATCGCCTCCGGATATGCGATACACTCCTGCTCAAAGACCCTCGCCGCCAGGGTATCCGGCGTGTCGTCGCCTTTGACCGGGCAGCAGCGCTGCACGATAATCGGGCCCTTGTCGTATTCATTGGTGCAAAAATGCACCGTGCAGCCGCTGACCTTGCAGCCGGCTTCCAAAACCGCCTCGTGCACGTGATGTCCCCACATACCCTTGCCGCCAAAGCCGGGCAATAGTGCGGGATGTATGTTCATTACCCTGCCTTCAAAGCGTGCCGGAATCTTCCAGAGACACAACCACCCGCCCTGCACGACAAGCTCTACATCGGCGGCAACAAGCTCCTGCTCGATGCGGTTACTGAACTCGTCTATATCGGGGCAATCTTTCTTGCGGATGATTTTGACATCCAGGCCTGCGGCCTTGGCCCTTTCCACACCGGCTACGGTCGAACGCGAGCTTATCACAACGCCTACCTCCGCATTCAGCTCGCCACTTTTTATACACTCGACCAAATTTATCAGCGTCGTGCCGCCGCCGCTTATCAGCACACCCAGCCGAACCGGTTTTACATTCATAGGCCGCCGGCTTTCGGCTTCCACATCATTCTGGAGATTTAGCGCACGATTGACAAGCTCATCGGCCTGCTTGTTTTTCTCCCTGGGAATATGCAGAAGCTGCCAGCTATCGAACTCATTAAGCAGTGAAATCGCCTGAGCGAAAAGAGGCCTGATTTGCTCGCTTTTAACTTTATATTCGCCGTTTAGCTGCCTGACCAGCAGCTCACTGTCGCTGTAAATAGTGATCTGCCTCGCTTCGAGCGACCTCGCGGCATCGAGCGCCTTTTGGACAGCCGTATATTCGGCGACATTGTTCGTAGCCCGACCAAGGAAAAACGCCCTGGCCTGTAACTGTTTGCCCCGGTCGTTAGTCAGTATAAACGCCGCCGCGGCCGGACCTGGATTGCCTCTGCTGCCGCCGTCTATATGAGCGACTATCCTCTCAGTCAACACATCGCCTCCGCTTTTGCCCGGTTTTGAGCAAGCCGCCCACCGACCTTCCTACTCTTGCGTAGTACTGAGGACCAGGATACGCGTGCAGTTAGGACAGCGGATGACTTCATCTTTGGTCATAAGCATGTTGACACTCTCGGCTGTGACCCCCATAAAACAGCCGCCACAGGTATAAGCACCGGTCCTGCCTTCGTGCTGCTCAATCACTGCAACGGCCTCGCCGTCATACGTTTCAGCGACGCGCCTGAAAATCTCCAATTGCTCGGCAGGCACCTGTTTGGCCGCTTCGTCCCACTCACACTGAATCTGGTCTATCTCGGCCTCGTATTTTGTCGCTAACTGCTCGGATTCCTTCCGGACCTGGTCAAGCTTCAGCTTTTGCTCATCTATCTGCTGCTGGATTTTGGCACACTCCGCCTGGTCGGTCTCGACGTCTTTCATCAGCTCGAGAATCTGGGATTCGATTTTGGAATTGTCAGCTCGCGTCGTGTTCAACTGGGTTAATACGGCCGCGTATTCCTTGTTTGTCCTGGCCGAATTCAATGACGCCCTCAGCTTGGAGATTTCCTCATCCCTGCTCTTAAGCTCAAGCTCCAGCCGGTCCGATTGTATCGTGGTAAGCTGTATCTCCTCTTTTTTGGCTTCGAAGGCATTTTGAAGCATCCTGATTTGATTTTCCTGGATGATGACGTTTCTTCGACATCTGGCAAGCTTGGCCTTTGCCGCTCTCAGAAGGTTCTCGACACTTTGAAGTCTTATCAGCGCCTGTAACACTGAACCCATTAATGACCCTTTAAAACACGCACCAAATTCCTAATCCCTCAATTATGCACACTCTGAGCTCCTCCTGCAACGGATTTCTGTGGATTTTTTGGTCCATCGATTGTCCGTCTTTCGACGCGATGGCCCTGCTCCCATTCCAAACATCCTCACGGCTCAACTGCAATCTGCGGTATTTGCCTGTTTAGAATCGGGCCTCGCCACACCACCAGTCCTCGGCGGTGATGGGAAAACCCCGTTCGGACACCTCGCAGAACGTTCGATACGTCCGGCCCACAAAAAACACCGAAGGCGGATACCTGCGGCACTCTCCCTGCTGCCGTTGTGCCCCGTGCTCAGCGAGCTGGCTCCACCATTTGCACTCCCTGCAGTGCGTGTAAGTGTGTTTCATTCGTTCTCCCCACAATTTCCGTCTTCTGCCTTGGTTTGCCCGTGCGATATCAACAGCGGAAACCCGTGAATAAAATTATAAGACCTGCGTGTGCTGGAAAGCAAGAGTGTAAGATACTAATGATTGACTTCGGCTTAAATTATTGCTGACGCCGGGCCTTGTTTGCCGCCATAGAGTCGTGCAATATCCCTGGCCACGATATCAGCCACTATGGGGTCCCATTCGGGTGCAGAGGGTTCAAAGGGGCTGCTTTCCACAGGCGATATGACAGCAGGCGAGTCAATCCGGGCTTTACCTGCCGGTCCTTTTCGGCGAACCGCGGTTAGATGCCGCTGCTGGACCATTATGTCTTCAGCCAGGTTGAAACGGGGAATATCGGCCCTGCCGTCGCCTTTGTCTTCGCCACTGGATTCCGCCCTGGGTATGATATCCCCGGCACGAAGCACATCAGGTTTGCCATGCTGATTAGAATCTCTAATTTCTTCACCGCTCTCGGCCATTTTGCCTTTCCAGAACCTCTCTATTTGCCTATTTTAACGCAAACACCATACTTTTTCAAGCGCCAATTCAGAAGATACCCAAGCAGACAGATTATAATCCACCAATAAAACACAAGGCCTGCCGGAGGGCAGGCCCTGCGATTTTCACTATTTCTGGAAGCAACCTATTCGATATACTCAATTTCAGATTGTTCAAGCTGCGGCTGCCGAAACTGCCCGGCCTTGGATACGAGGTCGGCAAGCTCGATTACGTCGGCGTCGCCTTCAAATGCCTCTGCCAGACGCTGGGCATTCTTAAGGACCGGCTCAAGTGTAGCGCCTTTTGCCCAATAGCTTTCCCGGAGTATCTCGGCAAACTCAGCCGCCGTGGCCGCCAGCCGGAACTGCTTACTCGAATCATCGAAGCTGTCCTTCAAATCCGTGGTGGCGATAAAAGACTTGAACTCAGTTACGTCGTCGGTCTGCGGGGCTTTGTATCGGACAAAAGTTGTTGCGATGGTTCCTTTCTTTTTCGGCCACAGTTTCAGCTCATACAAAGCGGTAGTCGAATGGCCCGCGCCGATTTCACCGCCGTCGTATTTGTCGTCTCTGAATTTGTCATCGGGAACGTCCCTGTTTTCATAGCCGATTAACCGATAGCTGCGAACAACATCGGGATTGAAATCGACCTGCACCTTTACGTCCTTTGCAACCACCTCAAGTGTTCCGGTAAGGTTGTCCTCGAAGAGACGTTTGGCCTCGGTGATGGTATCGACATAGGCGTAATAGCCGTTGCCCTTGTCGCCTAACTGCTCCATCAGCACGTCATTGTAATTACCCATCCCGAAACCGACAGCAGACAGCGTAATACCCTTTTGAGCTTTTTCCTTAATGATTTTGAGGATGTCGTCGGCGCCGGTCTGGCCCACATTGGCAACTCCGTCAGAACAGAGTATTACGCGGTTAATTCGGCCCTGTTTGAACGCTTTTTCCGCCATCTCGTAGCCGATTCTGATTCCTTCTTCGGCGTAAGTCGAGCCGCTTGGTGATAATGATTCAATTATCGCAAGAATTCCGCTCTTTTCGTCGAGACCTTTGTGGTCCATCAGCTTTCTGCCCCTGCTGCCGTATACGGCGATGCCGATTTTGTCATCCGGGCGAAGATTCTCAACCAGCATACGCAGCGACTTTTTCACAAGCCCCAGCCGGTCTTCGCGTCCCATCGAGCCGGAGACGTCTATCACAAACGTCAGGACCGCCGGCCTGCGATTTTCATCGCTTATCTGTCTGGCCTTTAATCCGATTCGCAGCAGTTGGCTGTTTTTTCGACCCTCGCCGAACGTCCACGGCGCCGCTTCCATATACACCGCAAAATCATCCCCCTGCGGAGCGGGATAGCCGTATTTGAAGTAATTGACGAATTCCTCGACCCGCACCGCATCATTCGGCGGCAGGTGACCATCGTGCAGATAGCCCCGCACAACGGTGTAGCTGCCCGTATCGACGTCCGTCGCAAAGGTGCTCAGGTGGTCGTCCTCGGTATCGACAAAGGGATTGACTCCGTAATTCTTGAAGAACATCGCATCGACGTCCTCACCGTTCGGCGGTGTCGTACCCCCGTGGGCCATCGGATACCGACGGGCAGGTTCGCCCGGCAATGGAAAACACTGCACAACTCCAGAAGGCCTTGTCGGGGCATACGCACTATTAAGCGACCTCTCTGAAAGCGATTTATCTGCCGGTCCCGCGATCCCAAGTTTCACAGCATCCTCAACCGCAGATGTCCTGGCATACTTAACTCTATCGGCAGAACTTACAACAAGCGCATCTGCCGGTGCGGCCTGCGGTTTCTGAGCAAACTTTCCACTTTCATCACTGACAATTGTCCTCACTTGCTGCGTATACTCCACAGGCGAAGAACTCATTTCGCCTTTAGTTTCCTTTTCGTCGAGTTGACGTGCTGCCTGCGACAGGGCCGCTGTATTCTTTGGCACGATACAACCTCGGCATAGTCAGCACTACAAGCACGCCGCAGACGACAAGCACCGCGGCGGCATAAGCCAATAATTTTTTAATCGACATAACTGTGCTCCTTTGCTTTCGCGTCCGAATCCGGCCCTGCTCAAGCTCAGCGGCTGCCTGCTCAATCAGCGAATCCGTAAACGCCTTGGTCGGTTCATTTTTCCCGCCGGCCTGCTTGACCAGACGCGAGATGTTCTTTTCCAGATTGTCATTTTCAGGTTTCATTTTTTTCGCTCCTCTTTCTTTAGAGGCGCTATCCGACGCAATTCGGTGCGAAGCGACCGCCTCGCCCTATAAAGCAAACTGTGCACAGCTTTTTCCGTAATACCCATCTGACCAGATATATCCAGCGCCGAAAGCCCGTCGACGTATTTGGCCGTCAGCACAAACCGCTCTTTTTCCTCCAACTCTTCCATTGCAGCGCGAACAATTCCGGCCGTCTCCTGCTGCTCCAGAACCTCGTCCGGCAAAAGCTCGTTTTCGATTCGGTCAAGATATAAACTAATGTCCCCATCGACGCTCGGCCGGGTCGCCCGTCTTCGTATTTCGATACGAATATTGTTTCTCGCTATTCCAAAGAGCCATTCTTCGATACCGCCTTTGCCCGCATCGTAGGTGCTCAATCCCCGCACGGCATCAAAGACCGTTTTCTGAACCAGCTCTTCAGCCAGGGACAGGTTCGCCCAGCTTTTCAGGAACAGCCCGTAGAGCCGGGGAATCATCGACTCTAAAAACCTTCGCCACGCCTGGCTGTCGCCTTCGGCAAGTCCCGCCCAATCCTGATTTTTTGGCTGCTGATTCACCTGCTATCGTTCCCTGCCAGTGTCATCGCCTTTCACTAATGTATTATGCGCAGAACACCGCTATTACTCACAGTTTTTCTGCAATTAGTGCTTCTGAGGTGTTTTTCGGCCTATCAGGCCGGGCCTAAGGAAAATTGTGCAAACTCACCCAACGGGTAATCACTGATAAGGGAGTTTACATCCTTAACGGTCACGGCCTTGATGGCCTCCACTTCCTGTTCGACCGTCCGATAATGGCCTAAGTATATCCAGTGAAAGCCCAAATCGACCAGCCGGCCCATCGGCAGCTCGTTTTTTATCACAAGCGCGCTCAAGACCTTGTTTTTGGCTTTTGAAAGTTCTTCGGCGGTAACGCCTTCTTTATTCAGGTCTGCAAAAATATCCCCGACGACCTCCATAGCCCTGTTTGCATTTTCGCTGCTGCAGCGAATATACGTGCAATATGCACCCGTCCCGTCCATCGGTACAAATTGCAGCGACGCTGTCTCGGCTATCGCCTTATCAACCAGTTCCCAGAAAAATCTCGACCCCAGTTCATCGCCGACCATCACACTCAGAAGCGCCGCGGCAAATCGTCTCTGGTCCTGTGCGGCTACGGCCGGACTCATCAAACAAATGTGCTCCCGGACGAGATTCGCCTTGGCTAAGCGCTGCCTGTCCGGATTGCCTCTGGTATCAAAAAGCTGCCTCGCGGCGTCACGGCTCTCCCAGCCCCCACAGCTCGCTGCAACCAAATCCTGAACTTTAGCCCAGTCAAAGTTGCCCGCAAAGGCCGCCACCATATTATCCGGCGCATACCTGGCTGAGAAATACTCCCGCATTTGTTCGGCCGAGAGCGCTTCGATAGTTTCCTCGCTGCCGAGGACGCTGTTGCCGCAGGGGTGGCTTGCAAAATAAAGCGACCTGCATCTGTCAACGACGTCGAAGCTCGGCTCATCCTTATACATTGCGATTTCTTCTTTGATAACCTGCTTTTCGATGTTGAAATCATCCGTGCGCAGGGCCGGTCTCATAAGCTGCGACAAAAGATTCGTCACATCGGCGAGGTACTCCGGCAGGACGGCCGCATAAAAAACCGTGTTCTCCTCGCTGGTGAACGCGTTATAATGCGCGCCGGTGGTGTCAAACGCCTCATTCACATCGAAAGGGCTTAATTTCTCGGTGCCCTTGAAAACCATATGTTCCAAAAAATGCGATACGCCGTTTATCTGTTTGTCTTCATCGCGCGAGCCGGTCCTTACGAAAAAGCCAACGGC
>Ga0307435_1000062_pt1 | contig 46751 bp, 50 predicted proteins | sample SalMarWE160470MG_FD_202164 | JGI IMG/M metagenome (GOLD analysis project Ga0307435, IMG submission 202164) | Salt marsh sediment microbial communities from the Plum Island Ecosystem LTER, Massachusetts, United States - WE1604-70 | ecosystem: Environmental > Aquatic > Marine > Intertidal zone >... | reverse complement strand
AAGGTTTTACCTTTTGTCTTGAATGGTGGGCCTAAGGAGACAGTTGCCAAACTTCTATTCGAGAAGAAAGGACTGATTCCGGCGCTGCAACAGTTGCTGGTCAGTTACCAGAAAGCACCCGAGTAGTAGTTTACGGGAACCGGAATGTCAATTACCAAAGCAATTACGTTTGGATTGCTATTAGTATTATTGGAAAACGTATGTTGTCCCCACGGTTGTAAGGATGAACTGCTGAGGCATCTCCCTGGCGAATTGATTGACGGCCTGCCAGCCGGTGCAGTGCATAGGCATGACAAAATCTGGGCCTATCTTCTTCATCTCCTCAATTGTCGGACCGATGATTGGCTCAAAAATCGGCCCCGTGAGGTGAAACCCGCCCAGAACTGCGTGAACCTTGCTCTTTTGTGCAGCCGCCTGGAGATGCTTGACCGTATTAATGATGCCAGCATGGGAACATCCACTGATAACCACTAGACCCCTGCCTTTCACCTTGACTGCCACCCCCTGGTCATCATGAAAGGGATCCACAACCCATTTGTCATCAATTTTCGCTTCGGCCCAGGGGAAGCCTTTCTCAAAATCCGTTACCCGCCGCACTTCCCCTGAAATCAGGATGAGGTTCGAGGCCAACGTAGAAGCCTTTTTAATTTTATGAATCACGGCCCCCGTTTCTTCTAAGGCTGCTTCATCTAAGCGGTGGAATTCCACCCGTCGTCCGGTAATGGGGTTATTTAGACCCCGCTGAAGAAAAGCATCTGGATGAAGGACAACAGGTATTTCCTTTGCAGCCTTGTTTAGAAAATCTGGTAGAGCTCCAAAATGGTCGGGATGACCGTGGCTGAGAACCACCGCTTCAACTTTGCTCAAGTCCACATTCAGAACGCGTGCATTATGGAAAAAACAAGTCGATGACACACCTGCGTCCATTAGTACTACGTGTTCTTCGGCTCCCTTGCAGACTCTGAGGAGACACGAGAATCCGTGTTCTGCTAATGGAAAATTCGGAGGAGGTGTCATTGGCCGTTTGACCATGTCTGTGCTCTGAAGCAAGAACACGTCTGTGTAATTGTCTATCAAGACCGTAACTTCCAATTTGTCCACTTCTTGTAGATTCAGTCCATTCATTGTGTTGACCTCCTGTATATGCATGTCCAGTAATGGCTTGACTTGTTGTGACTACCTGCTGCCCGTTGTCGGTAACTATGCCAGAGCTTTGCAGGTCCTTCAGCAAGATTATATTCCCTGTCGAGACAGGAACGCAAACGAAGAAGAGGATACACTTCAGAGGATAAGGTAATTCAAGTGTCAACGAATGAAACCAAAAGATAATCAAAGGGTAGGAAGAGGGACATTATTCGTATCTAAACGGTGGTAATCAAATTAACATTATGGTGGGCCACAGCGTACAATAGCAAGAACTTTCACGCTTGCCTTTGCCTTGACCTTTTAGAAATTATATCCAGAGACTGCTTGGAGGTCAAAATGGTTGAGATACTTAGCTTAAAACCCGAAGATGAGGAAAGACTTAATTCTCACGCACTAAAGCGCTTCAATGATTGGCAGGATCGCATTATGAAGGAAGCACCACAGCTACGCCAACTCAGCATAGAGCGAATTAGAGCAGATCTAAATACCTATCTACATGACAACGAGAGGGTTGAATTTAACAGTTGCTTGGCCGATATAACAAGGTGGCTGTCCGGCTGTATGGATACTGGAGATAGCTATTTCCCATATGCCTATGACACACGGGTTATTGACCCGATGTCCCGAGTTGAATCGTTGATAATAAGGGCATATCAAAGGGTTGAGGCGGAACGACGGAAGAAGGAATACGAGGATAGACGGTGCGCTGCATTCGTATCTATAAAACCGCCTGTTTATGACGCCGAGAAATATCTGAACAATAAGGAACACGATGAATTCACGCTAGCCATCGGAAAAGCTATAGATGCATACCTAGAAAAGGGCGTGGCATACATGGCTGACGTGAGGGCTTTCGACTATGGCTGGTGGTTAAAGAAGATTCAAGAACGCAAGGAAGAAGAGGCACAAAAGCTGCGGGCTATACGTGCAGCCGATGAATACAATCATCGCCTTAATCAAGAAATAGCGAACCTGACTGCTAAGCTTGAGCATAAGCAGAGAGACCTGGCAAGTTATTTCCGGGTGAAAATTCAGGATAAGCGGTATACAAATCACAACTTTGATTATGTCCTTTCTAAAGAGGATGAAATGAATTTTGACGGCACTCTGGTCAAAGTGGCCAACAAGAAATTACAGCAACTTTTGTCGAATGACTTGCGCTACTTTGTCACTCTTCCGTCCCAATACTACAGGCTTTATTTCCCGTTGCCTATAACGAATTACAGCTTTGAAAAAGTGCCATGTATCGATATAAGCTTTAACATTTTTGCTGCTGCCTACGCAGAGGTCTGGCTAAAGCCTGAAAAGAAAAACTTCAACGGCTACGATTTTCCGCTACCACGGATAGAAGAAAAGAATAGTGTGGTCCTCTTAGAGAAGCCGAGGTTTCTTGCCTATTATTACTTGATTCTTGCACCTGAAGATCTCGGGGGCTATGTATTCTGGGAAAGTATCCCCCTGATTCTTTTGAAGGGGTTACTCAACGGTGAAGCAAGGCCTGATGGATGCACAATTTCAGCAGCTTCGGACAGTGTCACTACGTATAGAGTCCAGGGATTTAAGGAAGAAGTTGACGTGCCGGATAAGTTCGTCGAGTATCTAAAGAATATCGGTAGCATCGACAAGATGGTTGACATGGGTGTTATGACTGAAAAGGTGGGCAATATCGTCAAGGCCGCACTTGGCGAGCTACAGGTAAAACGTATAATTCCGCCAGCTAGAAAGAAGGCCGGAAGAAGAGACAGTATGAAGGGAAGGGCTTTTCGGTTATTTGACGAAGGTAAAAGACCGGGCGACCCTGAAGTGAAAGCTTTGGGCATCAAACCGAACTCAGCTTACCGCTACTATCAGGACTGGAAGAAAGCTTGAAGTCGCAGCCAATCTTAGTGCGATTTCGGTGGTAAATCATAGTAGTAATCATAGCGTAAAATCATGGTAGCGGTCCTAGGCAATCATAGCAGTCAATCATAGTGCAAATCATAGTAAATCATAGTAGAAAATCATACTGGTAATCACAGTACTTTCCCAGCTTGGTAGGGGCTAAACAGAAACCGCCAGGCTGAGTTATGGTATGAGCGGAGCCCCCTTACCTGCCCATTCTTGATGCCCAACTTTCCGACGGACTGTGCCTCATTAATTAAGAGAGGCTAATGTGACTTACTGAACAAAACAAGTTAATGTGCAACAAAATAGGCTAATGTTCAATACGCCGGCTGGCCTCCGGAATAACATATTCGTTGCAAGCAAAACGGCATCAAAGCAGTTTCTGGATGATAATTCCTGCACTTTGGGAAGTTCCGCGGATGTAGGGAAGTGGTTCTTCCATTCAGATCAAGCCCGGTTAATGATGAAAATCAATGTGGCCAACTAAAGTCAGTTTTTAAAAAGTAATTACTTTTTAAAAAGACGTTTATTCAAGAAAAAACCTGCCAAAGCCATACCAATCACTACAGCTCCTATAGTTATTCTAATAATTTTAGAATATTCAATGGCAATATTAAATCTTTGATAAGGGAAAAAAACAGAAATAAGCAATATAACAAGTACCAAAATATAGATGATTTTAAAGGTTCTGCGAGACATTCAAAGACACCTCCATCAGCTTAATTAATAGAGGCGGTTATTCCATTCAGATCAAGCCTGGTTAATGGCGAGAATCAATATGGCCAACTAAAGTCAGTACAAGAAATAATTTGCCACACTCATACCAATCGCTACAGCTCCTATAATTATTCTAATAATTTTAGAATAATTAATGGCAATATTAAACCTTTGATAAGGGAAAAAAACAGAAATAATCAGTATAACCATTACCACAATAAAAATGATATCAAATGTGCTTTGAGACATTCAAACATAACCCCATCAGCTTAATTAATACAAAGTATAGAAATTGAGGGGTTTATTATAACAAATAATAAACCCCTCATAAGCTCTTTTGTTATTGGGCCCCTATATAGGTGGGGAAGGGTAATATATAATGAATCCTTATTTTAATGCCCGTGTTGTTTCTATTGATGTAACTGATAAGCGAGGCACCTATCGCCAATACGCCAGCAACTATTAGGGCAATCGGACCAATTGGTCCAAGAACAGCGGTTAATATCGCAGTAATTCCTGCGCCCATTCCCATTGCGGCAACAAGCGCATCGCAAGTGGCATCAGACAAATAAATCCAAAGCCCCCACCAGTAATAGTAAACTGCATCTATACCTCCTGAAGAGGATAAATATTGAATCCCTTCCACCGAGTCTTTCTCCGTAACAGTAAGTGTAAAGTCAGGGTTGGCTACTAAGTATCCACTATCAATCATCGAGTTTGTTTGTTCCAGTCCTGCCAATAATGCTTGATATACCTCACTGTCAATACTGTTAATTATCCCCTTCGGTGCATCTAGTACGATATTGCCGGTCTCTGAGATTGATAAATAACGCTCCAGCTTGTTTATGGCTCTAGTATATTCCCGTTCCTGTGCGAGCCCAGCCCCTACGCCTGTTTTCGCGATGTCATATTCCGATACTTCCGATGGGCTAGCAGCACCAGCATAGCTTGGTACCAGAGCCACTACGATTGCCACAGATATAAGCAAAGCTAATACTTTCTTTATCATCTTTTCCTCCCTTTCTTTACCTTCTTTTATTTTTTGCTTTCAATTAGTGTTATCTCTTCCAGGCCATCACCCCCTTTCTTTATTTCTTGTTTTAGATGGCTTATTCATGATTCATGCTAAAGCCATTCGTGCTAAAGCCTGTCGTGCTAAAGCCTGTCGTTTAAGATTAACACTACCACGAAAAAAAGTCAATACTTTTTAACCCTATTATCGGTTTTTTTATAAATAATTTAACGCGAAATTCAATTAAGCAAATTTTTAAATGGACCATGATTGAGATAACGCAGGGCTGCGCAGGACAGGAGAAAGTTATTATTAGGTCATATTAATTGTTATAATAGAAGCAGCACAAACGAGTAAAGGTTCCACGGAATAGTCAGGAGAAGACAAATATGCTGAAAGAGTTAGAATTAAGAAATGTAGCTTTGAGAACGTGGGTATTGGAGCAACGAACCCGTGACCTGCTTAGTAAGTGTGAAGACAAAGTATTGGGTGAATACAATGTTACTACGGAGCAGTACCTAACGCTTATAGCTATAGAATACCTCGATGATCCTGTAAGGCCAACTGACATAGCCCGGTGGATGCTACGCAAGGGGAACAGTGCAAGCATGATAATCGACCGGATGGTCAAGGCTGGTCTGGTTAGAAGGGTAAGAGACAGGCATGACCGCAGGGTAGTGCGCGTGGTTATCACCAGCAAGGGGAGGGCGACTTTTGAACAAGCAACTCCAGCATTCTGGGGGCTTATCGAGGAAATACTGTCGTCACTATCATACGAGGACAAACATACCTTGATTAGCCTGCTGGAGAGGCTAAGAGACACGGCATTTGAGTATCTCAATCCAGAAAGGGATATCCGGGAAATAAGTAGATATGAGATCGAGGACATGGCTCGTTTTATGAAATGGATAACCAGGTACATCTCGATCTCCGCTACGCTGAAAGGGTTGGAATTAAGAAATATAGCTTTGAGAACGTGGGTCCTGGCGCGCCGAACCCGTGACCTGCTTAGTAAGTGTGAAGACAAAGTATTGGGTGAATACAATATTACTACGGAGCAGTACACAGCGCTTATAGCTATAGAATACCTAGATGATCCTGTAAGGCCAACTGACATAGCCCGGTTGCTGCTACGCAAAGGAACCACTGCGAGCATGATAATCGACCGAATGGTCAAGGCTGGTCTGGTCAGAAGGGTAAGAGACAGGCATGACCGCAGGGTAGTGCGCGTGGTTATCACCAGCAAGGGGAGGGCGACTTTTGAACAAGCAACTCCAGCATTTTGGGGGCTTATCGAGGAAATCCTGTCGTCACTATCATACGAGGACAAACATATCTTGATCAGCCTGCTGGAGAGGCTAAGAGACACGGCATTTGTGTATGTTAATCCAGGAAGGGATATCCGGGAAATAAGCAGATATGAGATCGAGGACATTGCTCGTTTTATGAAACGGATGACCAGGTACATCTCGACCTCCGCTTCTTAAGCCAAACGTCAAGGTGGTGAGAAAGAGAAGCCATATGATGAGGGTAGTTCACTTTATTTGCGTTAGCTGGCGTAGAGGAGCCTCGCAGGGTCCGCAATAGTCCCGGTAGGACAAAACATGCTCCCCGTTTCAACCCACAGGTAAAACACCTTAGCCACCACGAAAGGCCGCCTAGATTTTGATTAGTGCACCAAAGTCAGGGATGTACAACAGCCATTCGGTGCATCACACAAAACGCTAAAAAGTTTAGTCGCTTCTCCAATAAAGAAGACCTTTGGGAGCCCCACTGGCCATTATGTCCATCAGTCTCGCAATACCTGTCTCCTCGAGACTTAGCTGATTGTGGTTGATAAATAGCTCGATTCGTTGTATGATTGTTAGCTAGAGTACCTCAATTCCTCAAAGCAAATGGCAGTTTCAAGAGGAGGGCAGAATAATGGGAGCCAAGAAGGGAACTGAGCAAAAAATAGGGAGAGACGCAAAAAGCGGCAGATTCATCCCCGTTGAAGAGGCCAGGAGAAAACCTTCAACTACCGTTGTCGAGACGATAAGGAAAAAGGGGAAGTAAGGATCGCGAGTTGCAATCAATGTTCCCTTGGTGCCTATAGGAGACGGCAAACCCCGGCCGCAAACTGAAGGGGGAACTTGTCCAGAACCTCAAAGTGACCGGTAATTTTAGCGCCGAAACTGTGCCATTCACGCTGACGATCTACACTCGTATGGCTTCACGACATTGTGAAATTGTATACGTTGCCATGCTTGGCCTTTCTTAGACTGCGTTGCACAAGTTGAGTAATTGTTCAGTCCAGTGCATCTGGTAGGCTGATTTTGACCTTCAGTGCATGGTCACCCTAAGCCTACCCGGCTGCAGACAAAACGATAGCCAGCAGGATAGCCGAAGAAATGCCTATTCTTTTCATAAACAGCCCCCCGCTTAATCAGGATTGTAACGGACCAGACCGAAACTTGTAGCGAACCAGAGATTGCCTTCATTATCCTCAAAAATCGATATCACATTATAATGATACTTATTGTCCTTGCCCTCCCAAGGGTCAAAGTTCTGCCACTGGGTGCCGTTGAAACAACTGATGCCATAATACCCATGAATGCTATAAGACCCGAACCATAGATTTCCCTGATTGTCTTTTAACATGCAATGAATAGCATCACTTACTAGGCCGTCTTCAGGAGTAAAGGTGCGCCAGTTCTTTCCGTCGTAACAGCTAACACCGTTGGCCCAGGTACCAAACCACATGTTGCCTTGATTATCCTGAGAGATAGCAACAACGTAATTATCTGCTAACCCGTCTTCTGTGGTGAATGTCTGCCAGTGAGACCCGTCATAGTGGGTAACTCCAACATTGGTTCCGAACCACATGTTTCCATCGCTGTCCTGAAAGACCGTTTCAACATCAGTACGGTCGAGAAAACTCGTCCAATCAGTCCCATCGTAGCGGGTAACGCCATAATCAATGGGGGCTGTCCTTTGGCCTACGTTTCCGACGGTGGCGAACCAGAGATTATCCTGGTTATCTACAAAAATGTCTTTTATCGCTGTGCCGGGGAGACTGTTACCGGTATTGCCGGGAGTAAAATTCTGCAATTCTTTTCCCGTATATTTAAAAGCACCTTTCCCATACGTACCGAACCAGAGGTTGCCCTGTTTATCTCGCGCTGCGCAAAGAATGTGAATGTTACGCGTGGAGCCAGCATAAATCTCCCAGCTATTACCGTCAAACCGTGTTAGACCCTGGTCACTACCAACCCAGATTATGCCTTGATTATCCTGGGTTACGCTCGTAACTATGTTGCTGGCGAGCCCGTCGTTAATGGTAAAAGTAGTCCAGTTAGCAGATGTAAATGTTACCCCCGGTGAACCGGCGCGACCAGCAACTATTACTAGGATGACTACAAGACTAAGCAACAGAACTATCATTGTGGAATGTCTAACCACGGCATGTCTCCCAGCTAGGGAAAAGGACTCTCTTCTTCAAATTATAGTCGCCCATTTTCTGTTCTGTCAAACGATACTTCAATAGGATAGGAGGTCAGCAACTGTTCTACAGCTGGAGTCAGCCCTTTCTTCTCAAACAGAAGTTCGGGAACTGTCGCCCCAAGGTCCAGTATTACAATGGTGATAAAGTAACAATTGTCAGAATTGTTTAATGCGAAGAGCGGCAGTTTCGTAATTCCAAGCTGAGTGTCCCACAATCTCCCTTTAGCTACCAAACAGAACCTTTCGGTTTGGCGTTTTGTTCGTGCATCCCCAGCAAGTCCCAGACCGTCCCAGATATTTTAACGTCAAAATAGCGCCAAAATTCTAGCTTCGGCTTGCAAATGAGCCTGGATAGGTCATTGACAGATTGGTGTCATAAATAGGAATATTACACTAAGGCAATTTGGAGTGGGATGCCGCATTGCAGATTGAAATAGGAGATGTTGACCATCGCGACTAGCTTTAACGAGCATGGAACACAAGGAATCTGAGACCGTACTTTGGAAAGATAGCGAGTGGAGCCAGATTGATGGAGAGCTTTGCCGAGTCACGCAATTCGGCACATTAGGCTCGTTCATAGGCGTAAATGGCAAGGTGCATGCTGGGGTCAGGGCTATGCCGTATGCATCGCTTACGCTAGAGTGTGAGAAACTCGGGATGAATGTGACAGGATACGTGACCCATAAGATGGACTTTCAGCATTTGTGGGCAGCGTTCAAGGAGAGAAAAGTCAAAGAGGACGAAGAGGTGATAATCATCTGGACCAAGAAACATTACAGATGGAAATTGACCAGATTTCTTACGCCCTTTATGCCTAAGTTGTGGATAATGGTTTGTCCGAAAGGGGCTTATGAGTTGATGGTTGACTCAAATTACAAGCCAGAATTGTCAGGCCTGGCAAGATGGAGTGAAACGAGGCCGATCGTCCAGTGGAAACCAGAAGTAATGGAGTAACCGCGCTGTAGGAGGCTCAGTAAAGCCCCTGATTGCATTTCACCGACTCCCTTTCTAGTCCCCGGGAATAACTTGCCTTAAAATGGTCGGAGAATATATTCACCGACAGAACTATAAAACCGGTGTTCTCATATAGGCGACCAGATAGAGACGCGTCGCTTGATGCTGGGGAACACTTCGTCGGAGCATGGACGGGATTCTGCATCTAGATCGTGGTGCAATACATGATTGTCAGGTTATACATTTCGTCAGATTGTTCTGCGTGGTATAATTATTTGAAGTTGTTTTGGCTCACAACCCGGAGGTCGTTAGTTCAAATCCAACCCCCGCTACCAATTGAATTGACTTGGGTCCGTCGTAGTTGGCGGGCTTTTTCTTTGCCGCCTCGCCTCTCCGTCATTCTCTTTGACCGCCTCCCTTTCCAGGTGAGGGCTTACGCCACGATTTATTATGGCGCGTTCCCGCTGGTTTGTGAGCCCCTTTTTACTAATTTTTCATAAGCCTTTAGTCATGGCTCAAAAAGGGACGTTATGATACTTGCTTGGCGTAAACTCAGTGAATTGCCGTTATATTCATGTCTTCTATTTACTCCATTTCCTTTGGCTAACTCTTGACTTTCACAAAATATTCTGTTACTATTCTTTCTGTAGGTATACCATTTTTAAATACGAATATTGAATATTCTTATTGTAAGGAGTCTGTAAGATGGCAGAACGTGATTATTACAAATACCATCTAAAGAGGGGTCGCAGAGTTATACACCGGGGCATTACAAATGACCTGACACGTCGCGAGGCCGAACACCAAGCGGAATTTCCAAAATCGCGACTTCTACAAATAGGGCGCCGCACGACAAAAGAAGCCGCCTCAAATTGGGAGCGTAGAGGAGGGAAGCGCCCATACAATCATTGAGCTTGCTAAAATTATTATAAAAGAGCACAGGAGGTCAGATTATGCCAACACCCAGAAAAGACAGGAATGACATTAGGATTGGAAGGTTTGAGGAGAAACACGGATTACCCCCAGGTACAATGAGGGATCAAAATGGAAGAGATATTAGATCTGATGCGAAACTTGGTACGGTCAGGAAACGATATGAAAAATAAGGTTAGGTGGAAGTAATGGCAAAGAAAAAGGTCTCATTTATGGCCAATGGCAGGCGGGTGACATTCTATACAAAATCTGTCTCGACGAGAAGAGCCAAGGCACGCCGTAGGCCATCCAGGATCAGCAGCAGAAGGAATTACAGAATCAGAAGGGATACCGAGAGGTTGGTCGAGGCGGGACTGGCTATGGTACACCCGGCAGCGCCGGTAGTGATGGCCGGGGCACGACTGATGAAGGACATTCTGGATGCATAGCTATCCAACTAAGGTAAAGAGAGGGTGCAAGCGGTGGCTGTTTAAGAGAAGATTCCTATCCGAGAAGTGATACCTGCTCAGGATTAGGTTGTATCGCGAAAGTTGATTGACCGCACGTTACCATTGTAAGCTCTCCAGAAGCATAATCCGATGACCGGATTACTGAGGTAAGTTCATGCCTTTATCAGCGCAAGAGAAAAGATGCATTGACTGTGCTTGCCACTACCTCGGAGAGCACTACGGAGGCAACTGGTCTATCCAAAAGAACTTGGATGACCTTAAGCTCCAAGAGCCTACTCCAGAGGTGATTGCTGGCAATGGCACTAAGACCGCCGCAGTGGAAGTGAAGCGGCTCATAGATTTCCCTTATCGGGATTACATAGCGTACCTTCGTAGTAATGAGAAGCGCCTTAGACCGCCTTGCGGTGGCTCTTACTATCTTTGCCCAGCGCTAGGTTTCAAACTTCCGATGCCTGACAATCTACAGCAACTCGTCAAACACGAGATAAAGCGGGTTGCTCCAACCCTGAGCGTAGGGCAGAAGATCACCATACGAATACCACGGCAAGGTCACGTTTCGTTGATTGCGGAGCCTGGCCCACCATTCTTGAGTTGTTCACACGGAGACCCCTACCCTGAACTTATGAGCAATATCAAGGAGAGGGTGACAGGGAAGTTCATGCTTATTGATGAGGGTTTAGAGCACTCTTTCATCACCCAAGAGTGCAAAGAGGCATTCGAGGAGGCAGTAGTAGCCGCGTGTAAGGGTTGCCTTGAGGGAAAAACCAGCCCTTTCGATTGGTATGAGGAGTGGGAACTGACTAGGATTGATAACGAGGATGGCGAAGATGGCGTCTGGATAATAGCTTCTACCGGCGCTCATTCGATGCAGGCATCAGTCGAGCAGTGTGTTCATTATTCCCTCGACAACGCAATACGGAAGTTCAGGAGAACACCACGCTGGGCGGATTTGCACGTGGTAGTAATAGAGGCTTCCCTGGGTTGTCCAGCAGGCTTAGCGGCTAGCGCAGTAGAACGCTTCATGCCAGAGGACAGAGCGCTCATTGACCACTTTCTTATTGTGGAAGGTGAAAATATTGTCGAGCCGAGTGACCTCGTGTCTTCTATAGCACGCGCAGCAGAGGCTGAAGAGCAACGGCGATATCTCCATATCATTGAATCCCCTGTATCTGAGGCTAGAGTGCAGCGATTCAAGGATGACTACTTGAAAGGTAGACGGGATATTGGTGCAACGGAGAAAATCTTTAAGTACTACGGCGCCTTTCAATACCGAACTGAACGTAATGAGCTGGCGAAGTCTGGCTTCAATAGATTAGTCGATAAAGGCCCTTTCGTTGATGGCTCTAATTGGGCTGACCTGAGGGGATGGGAGTTTGCAGTAGCTGAAGAGCGTTACCTACTGAAGAACCTTCATACCCGTCTGGCGGAATCCGTCAACCATACCAGCCAGATACTGTCAGACACCATCACACGGGAGCCGGATGCAATTCTGGATGCCACTAAAAGTATGGCAGATTTATTGGACATAGGTGAAGCGACTCTAATACTATTAGCCGCCCACTTGGATACCGAAGCAATAGTCTCACTTGAGAAGGCGCTAACTACACCCGGCTGGGAACTTGGAGATGAACTAAGGACAAATTGGGTCTTAGGCAAACATGAAGAAAGCGTTGTCCTTTATCTGAATGAATCAGAATTGAATAGCCTCTATGTCATTGACGTGCCACGATTCGCCTCTGTCATTCAGTATGACCCCTTAGTAGATTTGCATGTGTTGGCGATAGATGAAGCAGCAGCGAAGCATCTGTTGGAAGAAAACCCTAAGCTAAAGTCAGATGTAAATACCCTTCTCTCTATGATTCAACTTATCCTTTATCAGTCATATGAGCTTCAGATTCGCGACCAAAACGCAGTTTGGGCCGCCAAACTTTCAAATTGAGGGACAGGTTGTTAGTTCAGTCCTGTCTGCACAGACCAATAGGTTGGCAAAGTAGAAAATTAGGATAGTCTCAGGAACACCGATTAGTTACTGCCTCATCAAATAGCTGGCAAGCTCCTCGGCGATGATATAGCGCGAGACGTTGTTGTACGTGATTTCTCGAATGAGTCCATGATTTTCAAGGATAAGCAGTTTATTCTCCAGTTCGGGGTGGTCTTCGAAATAGTACACCAGTTCATTACCTTTTGCCCAATACGTCCAAGACTTCTTTAGGATAACGAACTCGCGGCTCAATGGGTAGGCAGTTAGGTCGTTCCGCATCTCATTGAACATGTCTGGCATAGTGCTTTCCAGCTTGGCAAACTTATCACCGGGGTACTCACTACTTGAACTTTCTAACTCGCGGATAGCTGTTGTCTCGGCCAACTTCTTCCATAGGTGTAATACATCGACCGCATAACGGACAGGGTCATTGTCCACAAGCTTGGCGCACGACTGACAAAGCCAGATACCGTTTTCAATCCCCTGTCTCGCGTCAGAGGTCATAGTTGGGTCAAAGCGGGGGCCACCCGCTGAGGCAGCAGTAATATGTGCCGCAACTCCGATGTTGACCGCCTTGTCAGGGTCTGTCTGTGGCCCGCTCGTCACGTGGCGGCATTCCGGGTTCGAGCAGCGATAAGCAACCCGCTTAGCGAGGAGTTCTTTGGTAGTTAGAGAAAAATCGTCTCTCACCACAAATCCAATGCTAATGTCTATTTGTTTTAGCTAAAGATACAACTAGTTTACATCCGACAGTAGATGATTATCAATTAATTTTTGTACCCCATATCCATGTTGGTTGGCATTAGCTCGCCTGCTCAGCAATCTCGCAGCGCCTAACACCATCTTTCCCTATGCCCTCCGCGCCAATACCGCCATCAAACGCACCACTGGCGGGCGCATAACCCTTGAGTTAACGGCTCCATCCCATATCGGCCCTATATTCATCGGGAATCACGGGAACCGACAAGGCCCAATACGGCACGTTTAATGGACCTCGGTATAAGGCATGCTGCGGGAATGAATTAAATTTAGTTGCACAAAAAGCCAGATTGTGACTTCAGGATCTGTCTCCCGGTTTCCGCTTTGATTTCCGCCTCAGTTACCCCTCTGTTCCGCCTCGGTCACCGCTCGGTTCAGGCTCAGTCAACCGCTCCATTCCGCCTCGGTTACCGCTCTGCACGCTCCGGTCCTTACAGCGGTGTGGCACGGAGCAAGGCACCTCCCAATCAATGGAGCGGCGGAGCGGGGGGAGCAAGGAGCAGGTCAACTTGAGGGAAATGCTTCGCAGCCAACAAAACGATGTTTTGTTCAACTCAAAGGTTAGCTGCCAGAATCATCCGCTATACGCTTGATTTTATACATAATCGCCAAATTCTTGGCACCATCTATAAACAGCACAGCTACTTTTTCGTAGCTATTCTCGATGGTCGGTTTTACACCGAAATGAATCGCATTTCGAGACTCTCTGAGGACATCCGACCAGATGATGATATTGTCTAGCTCTTTGGGAGAGATTCCACATTGCTTGATCACGTGGCCAATAAGGTTTTTTTGATTGTAGAGGTCTCTCACTTTTTGAATCTTGGTGGCAATTCCTGTGTTATCGTCACTCATTATATCTACGAACTTATCTTTGTTAAAGCCACCTTCTGCGGGTACAGTACGTGCTAAAGAGCAACCAAGTTCAATCCAAGCTCCCTCCATCGCCTTGCCTAGCATAGTTACAGCAGGTCGATACAACTCGTGGCGAAAGCAACGCACAGCGTCTTTCAATGCCTCGATAATTTCGGGGTCAGCATTCTCAATCCTAGCCTCAAGTACAAAAAGGTCTGGATCGGTCATGGGTTGAGGACGTTCATGGCGATAGGACGGAGCAAGCACGATCTTGTGTGGCAGCTCAATGGAATACTCAGGGAAACTCCATCCTGCTGACATACCTCCTTGACCTGGTACTACAGTGGTCCACTCTTGATGTGCATCCCAAGCCCGAGGGTTGCCCATACATAAGAAGTATCCTTGGTGAATGAGTGCCCAGATTGCCTCTGTAAATGCAAGAACACAGGCGAAATATCCCGACGTCTGCCGAAGTGGCGGTTCTGGATCAACACTCGGGTGCAATACAATCTTGTCAGGTAGTTGGTATCCCTGTTGCTTAGAAAATTGATTCATAAGAATAAATGGATCATGGGGACCAATATCCTGCAACCTCTGCAAAAAAGATTTGGCCAGTGTTACGTTCTGTCTAGTGACGACTACTCGTTGTAATATTTCAGCTTTTGCCTCGTCAGCTGTCATTGCCATCGTCCAAGTTTACACTTTTTCTCACATTTTAACCTTTGTGGTAACCTTAATCATAGCATGCCTCCCACTCCACGTAGATTCTGACTAGTAGAATCGTTGGTTAATATACCAAGGTGGCTTCTTGTGTGATAGGCGACTAGAGTGCGAAATACCATTGTCTGAACCTTGTTCTTCGTGACCAGCCTAGATTTGCTTTACGCTTGTTTATGGATGGGTGTGAATAAAAGTCACGCGTAGCATCCATCTTCTTCAACTTAGCCAGTGCCGTAAGAGCAGAGACAACTGCGCCCTGCTTCACACATTGGTCCGCCATTAAATCGGCTTCGTATTCATCTGGCCACGACCTGAATCTTATAGCTATGCCTACGAGACCGATTGCCAAAATTGATAAGACTGAGAAGCTGAAACAGGAAAAACCTAGCTGGCAGACGCTGTACGTGAATACCCACGGAACCGTAGCGCGTATGACGCAAACGAGTACTGCAGCGACCAATACAAGCCACAGCAAATGCCTCCGCTTCCGGTCGTCATTTATCTTAATATGTGCGAGTTCGTGGGCGAATACTGCCTTTATCGAAACGCTATCCAGACTATGTAATACGGGCCGACCTATTTCTATCGTGGTGCCATTGGCGCGCGCGTTGCGCAAATTGGCAAAAACCTTCATCTTAATATGCTTTTCAATACCCATCGATTGACAGAATTGCCTCCATCCCGGCACGATAGTATTGGGGTCCTCTACGAACTTAGCTTTGCCCTTTGTCATGCGTTCCAGCACGAATCCGTGTAAGGACGGCACCACTGCCACCAGAGTTAGCACCCATCCGATTATGATACATATGATTCTAAGGGTCTCTTCATCGACGAGATTGGAAACGGCAGCACATACGATTGCTGCTGCTAGAAGAGAAACGTTGACCCTTAGTGAGAAACCGTGGAGAATCTTTTGCATCCTATGTCTATGATTATACCGCATCACCGAATACATCTGACGATACAGCATGCATGATGGATCCTAGCGCAGTGCCATTCGGTCACAATATGACGACTTGTTAAGCCCTCTAGGTGGGCCATCCTTGAATACGGCTGCCCTTGACATGTTGGATGACGAATGGTATTATTATGCTAAGGGTGATTAAGGTGATAGAAGTGAGACAGGTGAGAATTGTTCTGCCCGATCAGTTGCACCGCGATTTGAAGCGACGAGCTATCGACGAGGGGATTCCTCTAAAGGAAGTAATTGAGAAGGCTCTAGCTAAGTACATTTCGGAAAATCCACCAATACAAGGTAGACTGCACCTTGCGCAATCAATTGAAAATGTCCAAAATACAGGGTAAGTGTTCCGGGTGTGCATGTTACACATCTAGAACCAAAATATATCAACTTCGAAAGGAGATGAACATATGTCTGGGTTGCCATCTCCTATATACTTAGATGAAAGCAACGGAGATCTAAAAGTTAACCACAAAGTATTTACGCGCCGGCCTAAGTTGATAGCGTTTGGCTGGTATGGTGGGAAATTTTCACACTTGGAATGGCTGTTACCGTTACTACCGGAATGTCATCATTATTGTGAACCCTTTGGAGGATCTGCCGCTGTTCTACTGAACCGGTCTCCCTCACCAGTCGAGACATACAATGACGTTGACGGCGAAGTCTGTAATTTCTTTCGAGTCCTGCGCGAGCACAAGGAAGCTTTGGCTGAGGCGATTGGGCTTACCCCGTTTTCTCGCGAAGAATTCGCCATAGCTTGTAAACCTGATGCAAGTCTACCACCACTTGAACGCGCCCGCCGCTTCTACATTAGAGCTCGCCAAGTTCGAACAGGTTTAGCTCAGACTGCGTCAATAGGCCGGTGGGCGAATTGCAGAAATACTAGTCGCCAAGGAATGAGTGGAGTTATTAGTCGTTGGCTTGGTGGGGTTCAGGCACTTCCGGAAATCGCGGAGCGTTTGCTCCGAGTTCAGATCGAGAACAGACCAGCGATTGATGTCATCAAGCTATACGATTCACAGGAAACGCTCTTCTATTGTGATCCACCTTATGTTCATACCACCCGAGGCGATTCAAAGGCCTACGGATATGAAATGACTGATGATGAGCATAAGAAACTCGCAGACGAACTGAACACAGTCAAAGGCAAAGTCGCACTAAGCAATTATGATTGCGAGTTAATGAATCGGCTCTATCCGGCACCGAAATGGCGTAAGTTTGATGCAGCCGAGCGCACAATTCACTCAACGAAAGGCAAGAGGGCTGAAGTCCTCTGGACAAACTACGGCCCAAGTGAATCTGTAGAAGGTTACCATTTGTCACTTAACCTGTAATCTTGTTCCAGAGTTCTGCAGCCTGGTTAGCACTCTCAAATCTCCTCATCCTTCTCAATAGCTCAACAACCTTCATGCCAAACCTCGCCCGTCTAACAGGATTTAAAATACCAGCGAGAAGCGTCTTTGCATGCCAGATGTCCACTAGAAGCAGGTCAACTTCGGCAGAATGAGCGCTCAATTCCTTTTTTATCTGTTTCTCTTGCCCCGCAGCTAAACCAGCGGCAATTACGAAATGATACTCGGGCACCTCTTTCTCTAGTGCCTTTCTGATGCCATGTTTAACGTCATCCAAATTCAGGGGTCGATGTTTACATTCAGAGGCGGCTACGAGTATTTCATTGTAGTAGATCTGTACATCGCCAGTTGTTCTACCAAATTCGTCTGCTACGTTTGGTGATGTAACTGATATCTTTCCGCTCTCAGAAATCAAAGCCATTATTGCTCCCCATATACTTACCAAACGCGAACCCCCGTCAGTTTCTTGAAGAAATACTTCTATGAATTCCAGCACAGCTGAAAGATTGGCTCGGGCTTTGACGCGGGCCATTTTTTGATCAGCCGCACGTTTAGCACCAACACGCAAAATATGCACAAGACCGCGGTAAACATCTTCAGCTTTCGCAGAATTGGCGATCTCCAAAGCATCATGCAACTTCTGAGCTAGAATCTTGTTTCGCAGTTGGGGATTCCCGCCATCGTGCTCGGGATGTCGTGCTGGCTTGTTTACGAATGGCTCATTTGAAAGGCCGAAAAGATTCCCTTTTGTCTTTTCAAACCCGACAACCACTTTGTGGCAGAGACTTCGTGCGTCATAAGCCTCGCTGAGTTTACTGCCGACCTGCAAAGCACGGGCATGAATGGAGGGGTTTGTATACTTGGCCAAATAACCGGTTACTAGAATATACTTGAAAGTAACATCAGTCGCGGCAAGAACTTGCTCGATCAACTGTTGCATCCGAGCAGGTGGACGGTCTTTCGCCCGTCGGTCACTCCACGCCCGATTCAATGCCTCAAGCGCACTATCATGATCTACGGTTGTGGCCATAGCGCCCTTATACCCATTGGCTTATTTACCACCTCTATTTGGTCCTACCGAATCGGAAGACCCTTACCGGCCTCATTGTCGTTTACTAGTCAAGCCTGGTGAACTTGCCCCCAAATACAAGCCCTACTAACTACGGGCATTCTATCACCGCTTCCATTGTGGTGCAAGGAAATATCACAGCTTTGACGACATAGCTATTACTGAAGATAACATTTCCGCGCCCTGTGTGATGAGCCTGGTTATCGTCGCAAACGAAACTGACTTTTGTGCAGTCTCGTTCATCCCACAAAAAGTCATATGGTAAAATTTCAAGGACTAGCTAATCTGACTCCTTCCTCGGGCGGAAAGAGAAGATGAGAAAAACAAAAAGCCACCCTGATAACAGGGTAGCTTAGGTTATCGCGTTAGAAGGTTACTGCATATGGAAGCAAAGATGATTTCTAGTTTTGTAGCCAAGATATCACTTGGTGATATAATTGAGTGACGATGAAGAAAGGGAGTCGAACGACCAAACAAGACGAATGATTCCGAGAGATAGTGCCCAATGACCGAATCGCGGTGGGAACCGCTGTCCAGAGCGCGAATTGCTGAACTAACAAAGGATCAGTTTGAGGCTCTCTGTTTCTTGCTACTCCGCCAAGAATTCGGTGAAAAACTCCAGCGAGTAGAGGATCGGTTAGGTTCGGGAAATGGGCTCGATGCAGTGATTCTACGAGAAGATATAATCGGATTCCAAATCCGTTGCTATGATCCGCAGAATGCTCGTCGCTTTGGTAGCCACCATAAAGACGGAGTGGTTGATTCAGTTCGCAAGGCTCGGGCATGGAGCCAGTCGCTTCGTAAGCGACTATCTCAGTTCACCCTCGTTTGCAATGTTGACTTGCAGCCGAATGAGTTCGCTGAGGCGCTCAATTGGTTTGCGGAGATAGAGGATCCATATCAACTGGTCACAGACTTCCGTCCACTGCTTTGGGTGTATGACGCCCTTCTTAGGGCACCTCGGGCAATCCGTGAGGAGTTCTTTGGACCATCACCAAGCGACATAGGGGAGCGACTCTCCCGGATATCGGCGGTCCAGATAGAACATGGGAAAATGCTGGAAGCTATACAGGAGCAGCTGAAGCAGTTCGCTCAGAAGAGCCGGACGGAGAGCGTGGTTGTACAGAGGTTGATTCGGGAGGCGCAAACCCATTATTCGAGGGCGAAAGAAAGGCGGGATACACTCGCATTCAGGGATGCGGTAGAGCGGGCACGCGACGCCCAGCGACTCCTTGAGGAACACTGGGAAGACGAACCGCTTTTCGCCGATATCACCTACATTCTGGCAACATGCTTAGACGGGATGGGAGCTTGGAACGAAGCAGCAACCGAGTTTGAGCGGGCAGACAGGCTTTACCAAAGAATAGGAAATCCAACTGATGCGCTTTTCGCACGTGGGAACGCTGCACGTATGCGTAGGGACATAGCCGACGATGATACTGGGTTGCAGACGTTCTTGGAGCTGTACGAGGTGTGGGATCTAGAAGGCAGCCTGCACAATATTTTAGCGAGCGTACTCAACATCGGCAATTGCTACAAAGCGACGCATCGAGAATCTTTGGCGATACTGTGGTATAAAAAAGGCATTGAGCGTATTGAAGCTGCACGAAGTCGCCTGAGTGCAACGGAGTGGTTGGATTATATCCCAGCTTTTTTGCAGCTGTGGGGTTCAATGGGAACAGCCGCCCAGCAGATGGGAGCCCTTAACAGCGCTAGAGAAGCCTGCAATGCAGTTGAGACCGCAATTGTGAACCTTGGCCGGCTAGGCGAAGCGCCAGAAATCAAGCTTATCCGCGGTCAAAATCTTGTAAATCGAGCTACTGTGAACATCACTGAAAAGAAATGGAAAGACGCACTAATGGATGCGTCCGCCGCAGAGAGCTTTTTACAGCAGTTCCAAGACTTTCGATCTCTTGGAACCGCGTCTTACAACAAAGGTGAAGCTCTGCTTCGACTAGGCGACCCCGCTGGTGCTGATAAAGCATTTGAACGTGCCGCAGAATACTTCAAGGAGATAGGTGCCTCGTCAGACGAAGCCGACGCGCTGATAGGCCGTGGTGAGGCGCTCACACAGCTTGGCCTTAATAAACAAGTGGAGGAGCAATATGGTCGGGCTCGGGAACTCCGTAAACACTAGAGGGCTTGCGTTTGGGGTGACGTTATGTTCTTAGGCATATCCCAAGAAACATGGGCGGGTGTCCTAATTGGTGCTGTGGTTGTGCCCGTCTTGTGGTGGTTTCTTAGGAAACTCAGAGACTGGCTTTACACAACCAACCCCAGAGCTATGGTTCTTGGCGCCATTGCCCTAAACGAGGAAAGAACTTGCATATTCGTCCGCGACCTGCAAGTCCAGCTACACCAGCTAATGCCCGGGATGAGGCAGGAGGACCAGTGGCCTCTTCTAGACAGATCACCTGCGAGACTTGGCGGCGGGATAGAAGGCAGGGGCATCAATATCCCAGTCGTCTGGGCGGATGTTGATGCACAGTCAGTCGCTGACCTGTTGAACGTTCTCGGTCAGGTGGGGAAAACTCATAACTTGGAGGTAGTGCGCCGCAGTGAAGACGAGGGGGATAGGGATTGCCACCTTATTGTCGTCGGAGGCCAAGACCAGAATGCTAGGCACTTCTATGCTCATATGCAAGATGTTTACTACAGGATGGATGATGCAGGCTTGTATGAGGCTCTTACGGGCACGCAACTGGCGCCTGATCCTGTTAGCCAGTACGGCTACGGGGTGATACTTAAGGCAAGGAACCCCTATAAAGTTACTGGGCGTTCCGGATTGGCACTACTCGTAGGAGGGTTTGGAGTACTGGGAACATTAGCCGCTAGCCACTACCTCAGAACCCATTTGCGTGACCTCGGTGTATTGTTCGGCAGGGAGACTTTTGGCGTGGTGGTAAGGGCTTCTCTGACGGGTGGACATCAAACTGTAGAACGGGTTGTGCACCTCGATCGTCCTGGCTCGACAACTTGGCGCAACGTCAAGCGGGCCTTAAGAGGTTTGGGCATTCCGAAGGGATAGTCGTGCTGAGTCTGACCCCGTCTTTTAAGTGCAACATTGCACAAAAACTCACTTTGTTGGATTGGTAGTGCTAATCTCTTGATGCAGTTATGACTTCTCAGTAAGCCTTGTCTGAGATCCGTGCCTCGCCCTTTGCGCCAGCCAAGCATTAATGAAGCTGACATATTCAGGAATTGGCATCATCTGCAAATCTTCTTCTTTATATCCTTCCTTCTCTCTTTCTTGATAGAAGTCAGCCATGAATTCGTTGAAATCCTCCCATATTTTGGCAGGGCTGGTTGCTGTGCCTAGCTCGTTCGTTACAAACCAGTTTCTTACCTCCCTAATAACCTTCTGCGAATCCTCGCCGTGCGCTTTCACGTCCACGCCAGAAAGGTCAGACAGTGCCTTTTGATATTCGTATGATTTTTTCTCAAGAATCAAGCAGATCTTGCTTCGTGTCTCACCTTCTTTGAACAATCTGCAGCCAATATCTATTCCCAATTCGAAGGGCATATTAAGCCTGTAAACCTCACCCCTTCGCTTGGCTTGTGTTCTTGAGAGGTCATGTATACTAAATTTGGATGTTGTAATCAAATTACAAATCTTCTGAATCCGCTGTTCTCCTGAGTCGAATCGCTCCGAAGTGATTCTTGGGTTGTAGCCTAGATAGACTACTGTGAACAGAAGCGGTCTAAGTAAAGGTATGTATTCTGTGTCAAAAGGACAGTTTATAAATACATTTTTTGAAAAACAAAGAGCTGACGTATTCACATCTATCTCTTCGCCTTTTCCCATCTCTCAATTGAGCCATCTCTTTTGTGAATGATGACATCGTGGCCACGTCTTCTCAGTTTTTTGGCGCCGTTCACAGCGGCCTCTTTGGTTTGATGTATTTTGCTTGCTCTAGACAATCCTTCTTTCTTAATAGCCCAGTGCTTATCTCGCGATATCACGTGTACCCTTTCACTAGATTTAGCTTTATGTCCTCTATTAGACATTCGGGTCTCCTTACTTCATTGCGTACGGTTCCGCAGAATCAATCTTCAGCTACTAGAGCTCTCTCCACACGCAAACAGCCAGACTGAGCCTTCCTCATTCTGCCATAATGTTAGCGAAGTGCATATTTATTTGCAATAGTAAAGCCAATCCAAATTACGAAAACTTCCTAAACACTTTTATGAGTCGACCCATGCGGTCGGTCAAACACATTGGTATCACCACCCATAGTCTGTGCAGCAAATGACATCAAAACGGATTTGTCACTCTAGGTAGTGTCACTTAACAATCTAGCGTTTTGTTCAGCTTAGGAAACAAAAGCATGGAAGGTATCCACACTTTCATTTTAAAATCATACATGCTGCGCAACTAACCCCTCTGAAATCACCTCTAAAGTGCATTTGACGGACTGTCTGCAGAGAAATAGAATAGAGATAGGGGGTGAGGCGTGAAACTGAATAAAGAGATCGCGCTACATTCAGTCATACGTTCAATGCTACATTCAGCCATATGTTCAATAATTCTTTTCATTGTGATGATGGTTTTCATTGAACTGAACTACATAGGTTTTCAGACTATTAAACAAATATACCTTCCCATATGGGCTACTGCAATTATAGCGATTGTGTTTAGACAATATATCTTCAGTTATATTTTCGTTTCGTCAGCAGCACTTGGATTAATAGTTGAGTATATAATTCATTACTATCAAGCGGAACCTTCAATGAAAGGTGCTGTCGTTAATACCCTGATTATCTGCTTGGGATTTGTGATTGGAGTTGTTGTGCAGATAGTAGTTATAAAAAGTAGAAGGCATAGTGTAAGCAAGCCGACGAAATTATAGAAATTGGGCTACTCAGATTCTTGAGAACAGCCCAACGGCTTGACGGAGCAAGGTTTAGGAGTCCTGTGCTTTTTTCGACAGGTATTTTTCACTCATACTTGAAATACCCTTACTGTAGCTCAGCCAACCAATGTTTTCATTACGTACCTAGTTATGCCGTTGAACAATAACTTGTATTGTTACTTTAGAGGCAAAAAAATAGGGCCGAGGAATTAACCTCGACCCTATTCGTTCGCACCCTGTCCCAGCTAAAGCCAGGCTATATTTAACTTCTGGCCAGCTTCCGATTGACAAGGTAACCAGCTTCAACTAAGGCTAATTTGTCCATCACCTCTGAGTAAGGCTTGTGGAGATGATTGTTTATCGTCTCGTAGCACTCGTTGCAGACCTGAATACCTTGTCGTGTGTAAACACGCAGGTTTATCAGACCAGGGGCGTCTTGGTGACAAAAGTCGCACTTCACATTTTCTCCTTTCTTGCCCCTACCACGTACAAAAAAGGGGTATCCCGACCCCACACAAGGCAGGGATACCCCTACAAAAAGCACAAAAAGGCGGCTACCGCCGCCTTCCTGTGCGTGGTTGTTTTTGTGGTTAAGCGTTCAGTTATGCTACTGCTACTGGTTCTCTCTTACGGCTACGGCTACGCTTTGGCTTCGCTTGGGCTTCCGCTTCGGCTTCAATTGCCTCTAACTCGGCTGCGGTCGGCTCGACTTCAACCTCGGCTTCTGGCTCGGTTTCCGTTGGCTCGGCTTGGGCTGTGGCTTCCTTCTGCGCTGCCTCTGCCTTGCTACTCATCATCGGCATTACTACCACTTGATAACCATCGGTAGTAAAGAGCATTGGCGAGTAAGCATTGGTGAGCTTGAAGTCCACCATACCACCGCAAGCCTTTAGCGCATCGGCGAGATAACCGCCATCTATCCTGACAGAACCTTGTCCATCGGTGTCGGCTGTGATTATGGCTTCGCCCTTCTCATCGGGATTAGTGATAATTATCTTGCCTTCGCCAATGGTCAAGTCCAGCGGATTTTCTTTAGGCTTGTCTGAAAGGGCTTTGAGTGCGCCAACTGCCTTGAGAAGCTCCAGGGTATCAAGGTGTGCGAAGGTGTTAAACTCCGTTGGTATAACCTTCTCATAGTCGGGAAATTGCCCCTCAGCGCCACGCCACTTATAGCGTATTGCCTCAGTGTCAATGATAAGGCTCATACCATCGAGAGTATCACCGCTTGCCTCAAAGCCTAGCCGAACACGCTTTGCCTTGCGAAGTGCGCCAACGATGCCTTTCAACTCATTACGATTGATTAGGACTTGCCCCTCTGTGTCCTCGTCAAAGTCCAGTGTAACCTCTGCTAGCCTGAACCCATCAGCACTCACCAGCTTTAATTTACCCTCACCAGCTATAAACTTGACGCATTGCAGAACTGGTCTGGCGTCGTCTGTGGCAGCGAAGGGCAGCACTCTATTGAGCGCTTCTGCTAGCTCTATGCTTCCGATGTTAGGCTTGACAGTGTTATTAGGGCTTATCCTAACCTCAGCGAAGGTCATTGGCGTTTTATCGCCAACCCAGGCTGTGTCCTCAAGGTAACTGGTATGAGCACCGCAAACTACCTTCAGCCTTTTATCAGAAGCCCGCTCCCCGCTGGCACTTCCGTTAGTGGAAGGCACTATCTTAACGATATTGCTTCCGCTAAGAGCCTTTATGTATCCTGCTAAGCCTTTACGCCCAATGGTGAAGTCCAGTAGTAACAGCCTTTCAGCCATCACTCTGGACAGGGCGTTTACCAGTGTAACCTTGTGAGATACAAAGCCGTCGCCTGAACGCTTGCCCACGATATTCAGTTGTTCTATTAGAACACCCCCTTTTGGCTATTGTCCGATGGCGGGCAAGTCCATCGGTAGCCAGTAGTAAGCCCTCGCATAGCTGAACCTCGCTAGCCTATGCGATTGCTTCTACTATAGTAATGTCCGCTTTTACTTAAAACGTCAGCCCCCTGATAAAGTTAGCTGGTATCGCTTACGCAATTTAGTGAGATATTGTCTTTCAGCGTGTGTTAATGTATCGCCTTTGCTCCGTTTATTAGCGATTGCCTTTAATCGTATTGGCGCTCCGATTAGGAAGGTCTTGGCGTCTAGCCATTCATCTAGGTCTAGGGCGCTATCATCAGCTATCAGCTCGGCAAGCTCGGTGACATTGCCCTCGCTGCCTATGATAGGTTGGTTTATGCTTTCCAGAGTGATAGCTCTATGGCAATCGGAATAAGCCCAATTTGCTCTACACTTCGCCCGCTGTGCTTTGCTGCAATGCTGGCAATCCAGCCCACTGTGGTATGAGTAGTGTCTATACCAGTAATGGTCTTTGATGTGCTCGGCAAGCCGATACATTGCAGCTTCGCTGAGTGCCTTATGCTCTGCTACTCTAGCAAGCCCCTCGATGATATCATGGAGTAGGTCTTGTCTATCGTCTATCAAAGCCTTGTGAGCAAACTTTAGAGCTACTTTGTAATAGGTTAAATACGGCTCTGGTAGATGGTCATAGCTGTTGTTACCGTTGTCGGCTTGCCTTCCATTTCCGCTTTCGTTAGACTTTAGCTGGCGAGGCTTTGTCGTTGTGGGCTGGCAGCTTTCGGTCTGTCCACACCAAACGCCCCGCCTTTCATATTGTCCAGTCATTTACTTGCCCCCTTCGTCGCATATTTGCCCAAAGGTGAGCAAGCGCTCAGGCTAGGTTTACCTTGTATTCAGTTGTTAAGGTGCTGTTGCGTTGCGCAATCGTAGATATTATCCAACAAAAGGACATTTTGTTCATTAAAAGAATGAACCTATATTTTCGTGAAGGATTTCAAAGCGGGGATTTTCCGTGATTTCACAAAGGAACGAAAACCGCTGCTGCTATTGGGGTCACTACCATGTGCCACTACCCGTAGAGGGCAGCGAAAGGGTTTGCCCAAGCAGCTTCAGGAGCAGCCCTGCCTGCCTCAGTGAGGCGAAAGAACTTACGAGGATAACCTCGGGGATAATTGTCCTGAAAAGCTGAACGTTCCACCTTACCGCTTTCTTCCACCCAGCCAAGCCTCTGAAGGTTTGAGAAATAGACTACAAACGAGTGATAGCGGCAGCCACTAGACTTATAGGGTGTCTGAAGCAGGTATCTTGTGGCAAGTTTCTCTATCCTATCGGGAGAGATGAGACGCTTCTCACGCTTAGCTTGTCTTTCTTCCTGCCTTGTAGCTCTATCCACGGCAATCGCCTTGAGAAGAGCTTTCTTGTAGTGATAGCAGATGTCAGATTGAGGCGCACCGATACCTGGGTCTATCTCTGGTGAACCATCTGGCCCGTGACCCATGAGAAATTCCCTAATAAACCAGCCGCAGCCGAAGGGACGCAGAAAACCACCTCTAGTCGGCCTTAGTGGTTCAACCACTGCCTCCCTCCTTTGGCTGACGCGAGACAATCAAGCTATTTCCTTCTCCCACAACTTTTGGTACCACTCCTTGTGCTCTTCCCCCGAGACCTTTCGATACTTGGCTGTAGTGTTAAAGCTGGCATGCCCCAGGTGTTGCTGTAGGAGCCTGAGCCCATCTCCTGAATCATCCGTCTTAACTGCACGTACAGCAAAAGCGTCCCTTAGTTTGTGAGGGCTTACATTGTGGATTCTTCCAGTTTCAGGGTTGACCAACTTTGGCAAATCTGCTCTCTCAGCACATTCCTTGATGATCTGCCAGCCTCTGTGTCGATTGATGCCGAAAATCAGCTTCTTACCATCTCGAAGCACCGGGCCGCCACGCCGGACGTATTCATTGAGCAAGCTCAGAGTGTCACTATCCACTGGCAGCACCCTTTGGCGATGACGTTCTTGCTGCTCAGCTTGAGCCTTCTCGACCTTGCTCCCGCACTTGGGGCAGAACATATGGCTTCGGCCAAGTCGTTGTCCGCACCCGTTACAGGACAGCTTTAGGCTAGCCTTGAGATGTTGAATGCTAATCGTGCCATGGTTGAAGTCTACGTCTTCAATCGTCAAACCCAGAGCCTCGCTGACACGGCAACCGACATGGAAGAGTACTCTGATAAGCAATTTATCCCGCATGTTGAATGTCGCCTTCTCAAGCAGGCTTATTTCGCTTGGTTCAAGATATGTTTTCATCCGTACTCGGCGAGGCCGATGAACCATCCTCACTCTGCTCATATGCCCTGGCATGCTCATCTCTGCGTGACTTTGCCAGTTTACGGGCGATGAACCTCGCCAGGATGCGCAGACCCTGTTCCTCAAGGTCCTCGCCTGATTGAGGGTCTATGGGAGGAATTGACTGGTCGGTGGCCTTGATTTTCATGTTCTCGATGAAATTAGCGTACCACTAGCCAAAATATCTGTCCAAACGTCACTATGCTGCACATGGTGTTGACAAGTTGCGCATAGATGCGGTAAAATACAGTCATCAGTCGAGACAAAGTGATAAAAACACAGCGGAGGTTTTTATGCCAAGAAAATTTGACGATGCAAAGAAGAAAGAGTGGCTAGAGCTCTATGATGGAGGAAAGTCTGAGAAGTGGATTGCCAATCGGGCTAAATGTGACGTGAGAACGGTCAAGAATGCCATCAATGAGGCCCGTCTGAAACGGGATGTGGCGGTCGCCAGAATAGAGTTGGTCAAAGACGCACTGCACAACCATCAGGACGGACTGCTCGAAGAAATTGACCGAATCAAGACCAGTTTGGTCGTCCCTGAGAGAGATTTCACCGTGCTCTCTTGGAACCGTGGGAACAACTCTATTTTGGATGATGCCGGTGAACAGATAAAGCTGGAAAATGATGAAGATAGCACCATGCGACGTCTATTGAAAGAACATCTGAGGCGAGACAAGGTCTGGAGGGTGCTGACTCAATGGAAGAAAGCCAGAACCAATCATCTGGTTGCCAAGCTAGCATTACAGCGCAAAACAGTAACGTTATTGGAGGAGAAGACCAGCTACAAGGTGATCGATGGTGACGGCCCCTCGCCGTTCGTGTGTTCCTATACTGCTGGCGCGCTGGTTTACAAGGCCGCCATTGACATCGCTTTTGCTGCGCCCGACGAGAGGGCCCAAAAAGATATCATCAAGAAGATGGAAGCCGCTATTACTGTGAATACCCACAATGGGGATGTGGTTTTCGGGAGTGGATCGATTCTAGCTGTGGCACCTGGCAGTGAACAAGCGATAAGGCAACATCTGCTCGACGCTCTAAAAGACTTGGGAAAGTCGCCCGAAGCCAAAGCTGTGGTGGAGACTTATCAGGCGCTTGAGCAAATTACGAAAAAAGCCAGACAGGTGGTCGAAGATATCAAGCTCTTGGGGTTGGTGCCCGGCCAGTGCGAGATTTGCCATCGCTTGGGCATGTAGAACTAAGAAAGGAGGATAACAACATGAGAACTGTACTTTATGTAAGAGTATCTTCAGACCGGCAGGATGTCGACCTTTCGGTTGCAGCGCAGCTCAAGGCACTGCGAGAATATACCGCCAGAAACGGTCATTCGGTAGTGCGGGAATTCATTGATGAAGCTGAGAGCGGGCGTACTCCTTATCGACCGCAGTTTCGACAGATGATAGCAATGGCGAGGCATAGTGATAAACCGTTTGATTTGATACTGATCTATAAGTATTCACGTTTTGCGCGCAGCCGGGAAGACTCCATAGTGTACAAGGCACTCCTCAAAAAGAGCGGCGTGCAGCTCATTTCTATTACCGAACCGGTTGAGGACACCGCTATGGGCAGATTCATGCAGTCTATAATCGAGTGTATGGATGAGTTCTACTCCGAGAACCTGGGTGAAGAAGTAACAAGGGGCATGAGAGAAAGCGCCGCTCGTGGATTCTATCTCCACTGCCGCCCCCCGTACGGTTACCATAAAATCAAGGTGAGTGATGGTGGGAAGGAACGCGCGAAGCTGGATATCGACGAATTCCAGTCCCGGGTCGTAGCCTCGATCTTCGAAGAGGTGATAAATGGCAAAGGGCTTACTGAAATTGTGAAGGGATTAAACTCGAAGGGCATTGCCAGCCCAACAGGAAGCACCTGGGGCAAGACGAGCGTTCACAATATACTTAGCAACGAGATTTACACAGGTAATATGGTTTGGGGACGCAACAGCAAGCGAGGTTTGCCCCCAGTCCGTGCAGACAATGCCTGCCCTGCTGTTGTCGACCAGGAGACGTTTCGGCGAGTACAAGGTCTCCTAAGAGAGCGGTCTTTCGCCAGGGTACATCCTCAAAGAATATCTAGCCAGTACCTCCTAAGTGGGCTCGCTCGCTGCGGACACTGTGGGAAAGCTCTGATCGGACTTGAGGCGAAAAGTGGCAGGTTTGCCTATTATGTATGTGGTACGTTAGTTAAGAAAGGAGCGCAGTCATGTCCGTCTCGGTACCTCAATGCCAGAAAACTGGAGGAGTTGGTCATTGAAAAGATTAGAGAACATGTGCTCACCCCAGCGAATTTAATCCGACTGGCAAAAATGGTCACGGAAGAATTGAATCGGAACATGGCTACCTACGAGACCGAAATCCGCACAATCGATAGCGCGATTGTTGATGTTGCTTCTCGGTTGGTTCGGCTTTACGATGCTTTAGAAACCGGGAAAATCTCAATCGATTTCCTGGCCCCACGTATTCAAGAGTTAAAGGAACGTCAGGATAAGCTCCAGGCGCAAAAGGACGAACTACATATGCTCCTAACTGGCGAAAAAGCTGAGGTGGCCACTCAGCGAGAAGTGACCGAATGCGCGGCAGACTTCAAGAAACTGCTACAAGAGGGATCCCTGATCGAGAAGAAAGTTTTTGTCCGCAGTTTTGTAAACGAGGTAAGAGTGACTGGGAAGCAGGTGTTGGTGAACTATACGGTACCTATGTCGCTGCCCAAGCTCAAAGACGAAAGGAATTCAGTTCTTGATATTGTACACTGTGGTGGGGAAGGGGGGACTCGAACCCCCACGCCTTTCAGCACATGATCCTAAGTCATGCTCGTCTGCCAATTCCGACACTCCCCCGATAGGAAACTACCTAATACAATAGCATTTTACGGGGCTCGCCTCAAACCATCGGAATTCCAGAGACACCATACCAATCAGGCCTACTACGAATCAGGTATCATGTCCCCGGAATAATCTGCGTAAACAAAGAGACGGTTTTTTAAACCGTTACCTGAAAAAGTTTAAAAATTGAGCACCGCAAGTGACGTCGCTTCAGATGCTATTTGTACTTGGGTTCTCGGCTCTATTTACATTCGCCATCGACTATCCTAAGTACGTTGCTTTCAAAAGATTTGAGCTGCGACTCTTATGGGAATTATAGGCCAATCCCCCACTTAACCCATACATAATACCTATGGTAGACTGATGGCTTGGCATCACACATAATATAGAGCAGCATATGTCAGCGAATTGGAAATCATCACCAATGATTGCCTTAATTGCCCTTGTTGGGGTGACGGCAGTCTGGGGCTATACTTTTCTTGTTGTACAAGATGCCATAGCACGCATGGCAGTCATGGACTTTCTAGCGTGGCGCTTTGTAGTAGCTAGTGTTGTGATGATTGCCTTGCGTCCGACCTGTCTGCGTAACGTGACGCGTCTCGAATTACTGCGCGGCGTTGGACTAGGCACAATACTTGGGCTGGGTTATATTGCTCAAACATACGGCTTGCTCTATACATCCGCAACTATTTCGGGGTTTATTACCGGCATGTTTGTCGTCCTTACCCCAGTTATGTCATGGATATTACTTCGCCGTAAAACCAATCGTAATACCTGGATGGTAATAGCACTGGCTACTGTGGGCTTGGCATTACTCAGCCTCAACGGTTGGTCAGTTGGAATCGGTGAACTGCTCACACTAGGAGGCGCCGTATTTTTCGCTATTCATATAGTTGGTTTAGGTGAATGGTCATCACAATACGAGCCGTACGCCTTTTCCCTGCTTCAAATTGGGACTGTCGCCCTAATATCGCTCATAGCTGCTACACCTGAAGGCATTGCCGTGCCACCCGATCCTGGAGTGTGGGAAGTTGTAGGGATTACAGGGGTACTAGCAACCGCTGTGGCTTTTTTTGTACAGACGTGGGCTCAATCACTTGTATCACCAATGCGTGTAGCGGTGGTAATGACAATGGAGCCGGTCTTTGCCGGATTATTCGCTGTTGTCATTGGTGGAAACCAGCTGACACTGCGAACTCTCGGTGGTGCAGCGTGCATACTGGCAGCAATGTTCATTATCAATCTAAAATCAGGTCGGAGCGTTACGCGACTGAAAACATAACAGCCTCCCAGACTACTTGGTTATAGTTACAGCGTTGAGTGGGGAAGGGGGGACTCGCCTCAAACCACCGCCGTTCCAGGGACACCGTAGCAATTAAGCCTACTATAAATTAGGCATTATGTGCGCCGAATAATACAGGGGAAGGCTAATAGGTAGTTTGACACCATTCGGCCATCGACTTAGACTTTATGCAAGAGCTGCTTGGATGGTGGGATAGGAAATTAGAATGAGAAAGATAATTGTGGAGGAGCTTCTAAGAGCTGGTGGTGTCTTCTTACTTTTGATGTGGGGCCTTTGGTACCTTCAGAACAGGGGTGTGCTTGCTGTTTCTACTTCAAGTTTGTTTGCCGTTAGTGGTGGAGTCTCAGCGGCTGTGTTTTCAGTTTTGGTCGTGCTGAGGAGGAGGACCGGAAAGGAATTTATGCTCAAGCGTGTGCGCTATTTACTGATCTTGCTGTGGGGGTTCGGTGTGCCCGTGTTTATCTGGCGTATACTGGAGGGAGAAATAACTCGAGCTGTCCTTTTTCTCATTGGAATGCTATTCGTGTCCCTACTGCTCGTTGGCCTCAGGAAAAAGGCCGGACTGAAATGGTAGTTGAATGATTAATTTTGAATTAGATTGGGGACTGATTATTGTGCTATCTGTAAGTATCGGTCTATTGGTCGCAGCGGTTGTTTGGGCTGTCTGGTGGTTCAAACGTATGAGGCCTGAACTGAGGGAACTGAGGGATATAATTAAAGGTATCGCCAAGTACTTGAAAAGATAGCGAATTCCCGGGACACCATGCCAATCATGTCTACTACAAATTAGGTATTATGTCCTCAGAATATCTTTTCTGTTCAATGGGGAATGAAAATATACAAGAACAATGAATTTTGTGGTAGAATAAAAAATAAACTCTTCCTTGGGGGTAGTTTGAGACTATGAGCGTACAAGCAGAAGATTTAATAAGAATAGCTCAGAAAGTTCTAGACATCGTGGGTGTTATAGATTATTCCGACTTGCAACTTATATACGCACTAAAGACTGAGGAAAAATGGAAAGTAAGCTTTGCGTATGAATATTCTCATGGCCGTGGCGCTATTGGAAAGATAGGATCTTTTGCGGTTGATGCGGAAAGTGGAGAAATTGAAGGGATGTGGTTGGATAGGTCATGGAAGTAAATATAAATATCATGCTCTAAATGACTGGTAAAATCACCCTGTCAGCTTCAAAATGCAGTTCTAACCCCTTTCAAACTCTTGAATAAACCCCAGCAAATTCCAGCGACACCATACCAATCAGGCCTACTACAAATCAGGTATTATGTCCCCAGAATAATGCGAGAGCGAGTCCATCACCCAATCCAAAGGGCATACCCCCCTTTGATATTAGGATACCTGTCTCTGACCTATTTGGATTTTGGGAATGGTTTGAGGGTTTTCAAGGTCACCCACGGCTAACCTTCTCAAGGAGACTTCTTTATTTCAGCGAGTGCTTGTCGTGCATCATTCGTAAGTTCAGGGTCAGTAGACAATCCAATGCATTTCTCTAGGTCACTCACCGCTTTCGGCACTTCACCTTTGTTATGGTAGGCAACCCCCCGACTGTAGTACGCATCGGCATCATCGGGGTCAAGCTCGATGGTTTTGTTGTAGTCAGCTATGGCCTTCTCATATTCGCCTATTTCGCTGTAAGCGTAACCTCGGTTGTAGTAAGCGAGGGCATGATTGGGGCGGAGTTCAATAACCTTGTTGTAGTCAGCTATGGCTTTGCCATATTCATTTATCTCACCGTAGGCGCAACCTCGGTTGTAGTAAACCAAGGCATGATTAGGGTCCAACTCGATGGCCTTGTTGTAGTCAACTATGGCTTTGCCATATTCCCCCAGCTCATCATTGGCATCACCTCGTCTGTAGTAGGCATCTGCATTATCTGGACCCAATTCGATAGCTTTGTCATAATCGACCGCGGTTCGGCCATGTTCATCCCTCATGAAGCTGTGATTCTCGATGAGCAGGAAGAACCACGTCCAACAGATTAACAGCCAAGCTAGACTTCTATTCTTTTTTCTGAGAACCCACTGACCTACTGCAATGACTACTGCTAGGTTAGCAATAACCAATGTGACTACGAATGCGTCGTCCGATACATAGGGGTTTGCCAGTATCACGAGAGACGCCACGATGAAGGTAACTAGATAGGTACTTAACCATGCCAGAACCATGGTCCAGTTTAAGTGACGTTCAAACCAAGTCCTTTCCTTAGGAGGCGCTTCAGGTTTCGGGATTGACCTTCTCTTTTCCTGCAAATCAAGGCCCATTAGCCTTTGCCCACATTGTGGGCAGAATTTCACTCCTTCGATTCCTGCCTTTCCGCAATTAGGACAGTATTTCACCAGTAACTCCACCGTTCATTTTGCCACTTTTATAGGCTACTTCAATACTCGGAGACTCCTGACTATGGCATCGAAATCATCTTCCCATTTGCTATACTCGTCTGGTAATGTTGCGCAAGTTACGCACCATTCAGTCCTGCCCACAATTGGTTGCATCTTACTTAAGAAATCACTCATTCCACTTGCCGTTATTCCAGTATATTTCTACCATGCTTACAATCCCCATCGGCTCATAGTAGTAGTCTGGTAGAGTTGATGCTATTCTATCCAGTTCTACTCTCTCTTGTTCCAATCTATTGTACCAATTCAGGAAATATGAATACTCAGGTTCATCTAGGAATACTCTACCTCCAAGTGCCGCATTGTATGCATCAACTTCAGCATTGTAGGATTCCAATCGTTCATTGTAGCTTGCTATTTTTGCACTATAGCTCGCATAGAAGCTATACTCTGTAGAGTCTGCAGAGCTTAGCTCAATCAAACCATATTCTTTGCCTACAGAGATATAGGCTACTTTGTCCTTTCCTTTAGCAAGACTATAGACTGGGTCACCAAAGAAGTAACCTGTAACGACGAATTCTAAACCTGCTCCGGTGTCATCTATGTATACTAACCCCTTATCTGTAGTATAGAAAGCATTTATGGCATGTGGAGGGCCATTAGTAAAGTAAACTATGATAACGGCTGCCCGGAGACCTGCTTGTTCAGCATTATTATGTAGTCTTTCAGCAAAGTCTCCGCAAATAAATGAGTCATAGTTGTACGGATTTAGCTCTGTACCATCAGAGTCTAAGAAGTATTTGAGTTCTCGCCAAGTTGGATTGTGGGTTCCTTTGAGATTATTCCATAGTGCTATTGGAGTTCCATCAGCCTTGCTATATGGGAGGGTTCCTTGAAGTTGCTCTTGCAGACTGTTGTTTTCTTCTAGCAGACTATTATTCTCATCCTGAAGATTGCTCTTCTCCTGCCGCAATGTAGCGATTTCTTGTTTGAGAGAAGTGGCTTGGTCCTGTAAAGACCGGTAATTGACATATAGTACAAGATTTATACCTATTGAAAGTACAAGAATAGTGGTTAGGAAGGCCTTTAGTTTTGTGTTCGTACTCTTTCCTTTGACGGCTTTTCCCACTGCCAGCAGACGCCCACACTCGGGACAAAACCGAGTATCTTCACTTACTACGGTGTGACAATAAGGACAAAGTGGCATAGCGTCACCTCCAACCTATGTCATGCCCCATTAAATGAAGCATCTTCATTCCACCCTCATTTCTTTTGTTCAAATATATCATATGGGAACTGGCGGGACCTGTCAATACAACTAGCTTTGTCCACGAGTGAGGGCGTGTTACCCTACGACAAAACACGCTCTGAGAGGCAGAAGGTGTGGCTAGGAACTACTTTCTGGCTATGAATGAAATGTCAAAACAGGCATTTTCCCGCCAAAACAGGGGCGAAACCGCCTATGAAATTCTATGGAGACTATACCAATTAGGCCTACTACAAATCAGGTATTATGCCTCCAGAATACCCCGTAGTTTTGAGGGCATACGGTAGACTATCTTTGCAGTGTGATTCATTTCTCTCTGCTCAGTCTCGCAAAATTACTTAAACTGAAAATTAGATGGCACTCTTACCCCATTTCTGAAGTCTCTATTATCTATTGTGTATCTATTGTGCTATAATATAGTTGTTTAATGTTGGATATCGACCACAAAGTATACAACTGGCTGCAAGAAGGAGGTAGCTTATGGAAGATAATAAAACTAGGATAAGGATATCAGTTGGTAATTCTTACATCGAAATAGAGGGGACTGAAGATTATATCGAGAAAAAACTTAAAGAGACTGAAAGTTTAGCCCCAATAATGGAAAAATTAGGAGGGGCAACGACTTCATCATCTGCTGTTATCGAAGGTGCTAAACCTAGAGTAAAGCCAAGAACCGCGAAGAAAAAGAAACCAGTTAGTAGAGCGCCAGAAAGTTATAACGTATTACCTGACCTTGATTTGGCTGGTAAAGATGATATTCCATCCCTAGAGGATTTTTATAAAGATAAAAATCCTAGTAACGCAATGGAATCTAACGCAGTCTTTATCTACTATCTTAAAAAACTAAGAAACATTAGCAATATTGGGATTAACCATGTATACAGTTGTTACAAGAATGTAAACGCAAGAGCTCCAAATGCACTATACCAAAGCCTAGTTGACACTCGTAAAGATAAGGGATGGATAATCACGACCAATATGGATGATATTGGAATAGGCATCGGTGGGGAAAACTTTGTAGAACATAATTTGCCAAAAACTAAGAAATCCGGGAAATGATTAATAAGGTAAAAGACCAGCTACTCAAAACCTATCCTCAAGAACTGGTTGATTCAATCCTTGACTCCTATACAGAGCTAGCAGGGAATTTCATACGCAGTAAAATAAGACCTTCTGAAGTAGAAGGCGGTAGGTTCTGTGAAGCTACTATGCGGATGTTGCAATACAAGACTACGGGAACCTATACATCTATCGGGACGTCTCTAAATCTGGACACGGAAATCAATGTACTTAGAAACTTACCAGTAACGAGCTTTGATGACTCTATTAGACTCCATATACCAAGGACTATAAGAGTAATCTATGATATTAGGAGTAAAAGGGATAGTGCGCACTTAGGTAATATTAACCCTAATCTAATGGACGGAACATTGGTTCTAACTTGCTGTAAGTGGATTTTAGCGGAACTTTTCAGAATGGAATCTCAAATATCAATCGAAGAAGCACAGCGCATTATTAATAGCCTAGTTGAAAAGGAAGTACCTATAATTCAAGACTTCAGGGGTTTCGAAGTTATCTTAAATACTCAACTTCCAGCAAGAGGCAGGATACTAGTATTATTGTATAACAGAGGTGAAAAAGGAGCCACGAGGACAGAGCTTTCATCGCGGCTTCCTCCCAAAATGAGAAACCAGCTCGGTACTCAGCTGAGCAGATTACAGTACGACAAGAGTTTTATTCATAGAGATGAAAGTCGAATATATATTACCAGGTCTGGAGAAAAGTTTGTCGAAGACAATATCTTGCCCAAGGTACCATAAGCTTCTTAAGTAGAACCAGGACTATTGTTACGCTCAAGTCTAGTGTTCTTTTATCCAATTAATAAGGCCTTCTTTTAGAAAGACTCGCTTCTTGCCTATTTCGTGGTAAGATAAGCCTTCTTTCATCAGCTTATAAATAGTTTGATGGCTCACTCCTAAGAACTCTTGAGGAATTCCAGCGAATTCCAGGGACACCATACCAATTAGGCCTGCTACAAATCAGGTATTATGTCCCCAGAATAATAGTCAAGCGGAAATAAATCTGAGAAGGTGGCATAATTATAATAAGCTAAATCGAGATGAAGGCGTTAGTGCAGCGGGTTTCCAGAGCCTCAGTGAGCGTGAATGACGATATAGTAGGCGAGATTGGCCGGGGGCTGGTGGTTTTCCTGGGCGTTGCTCAAGGTGACTCGAAGGAAGACGCCGGTTACCTGGCAAACAAAGTGGTTAACCTGCGTATTTTTGCCGATGAGTCAAGTCATTTTGCCCACTCCGCGCTGGATACAAAGGGAGATATTCTAGTAGTCAGCCAGTTTACTCTGCTGGCTGATACACGCAAAGGGAGGCGGCCCAGCTTCACTGAGGCAGCCCCGCCGGAACTGGCTGAGGAATTATATGAGTTTTTCGTGGAGCAGGTTCGCTTCACAGGGCTCAAGGTGGAAACGGGGCTTTTTCAGGAGCATATGCTGGTGGAAATCCACAATGAGGGGCCAGTCACCATATCGCTGGAAAGTAAGACGGGAAAGTAATCGCATTAGCAACTTGTTGCAATAATTTTGTTTTCTTGTTATAATACCCCCGCCAATGAGCTGCCACGTAACTCTTATAGAAAAGGGACATCGCTTAACTCCCCAGCGAATGCTGGTCATCGAGGCACTTCACAAAGCCGACAAGCACATCAGCGCTGAAGAGATCTACGAGCATTTACATAGTCGTTATCCCTATGCCAATATATCCACTGTCTATCGCACTCTAGAACTACTGAAGGAATTAAATTTAGTTACGGAAACTAACTTTGGCGAAGGGCGTGTCCGCTATCATGTTGCTGAGAAGGGGCATCACCATCATCTCATTTGCCATAGCTGCGGCAAGATAATAGACCTGGAGGAATTTGTGCTACATCCGTTAAAAGATACCTTGCTTCAGGAATACGGCTTTGATGCCGATTTAAGGCACCTGGCCATTTCAGGAGAGTGCAGCAGGTGCCGTGGGAAAAAAGAGGACAAGCCTGGCCAACCATTGTGAGTAAAAGTATTGCTATGGATGATGTTCAAGAGAAACTGCAAACTCTGCTTGACTACTGGATTGAACATAACAGCGAGCATGAGAAAGAGTTCCGTGATTGGGCTGATAAAGCTGTCTCGTTATCCACTGAGGTAGCACAACAGTTACGAGAAGCAGCCACCAAGATGGCTGCGGTTAGCGACGAACTCATGAAAGCAAAACAGGCTCTGTCAAAGAGCAAGGAGAGGCACTAGGATGTGTATGGCTAAACTTTATGAGGCTAAAGAAGGTGACAAGCCAATTCTGGAGGACATCGCACGCCTGACAATTGCTGACCGGCAAGTAGAAGTAGAGACCCTCTTCGGAGAACGGAAGGTTTTCCAGGGCAAGGTGCGACAGATAGATTTCTTAAAGTCTCGAATACAACTAGAAAAGGATTAATTTTTTTGCTCGATAGTTGCAATTAGTCCCACTGCCTTGAGTATCGAAGAGAGTATAGAATGGAAAACAAATTCGGCTCAGAAGATGAAGAAGTAAGCCATCGCCTTCAAAGCTGTGATCCCTGGGCAGTGTACTCGGCCAAACGATTTCGAAAGCTGGCCGGGCTTCAAGGAGCACAGGGTTTAACCGAGCAGCAAAGACGGATTTACGAATTCATCAAATCCAAAGGCAAAGTTACCTTTGAGGAACTCTACCGTACAGTGCATCTCCCTCAGCAGGAGCTGGAAAATCAACTTGCCGTTCTAAGACACTGTGAGCTAATCAAAGGGCAAAGTGAAGACGGCAAAGTTTATATAGTTCCTTTTTAAGCTGTGTGTTTACTGGTGAACCCTTCTTCATAACTCCCCTTGCCCCTCTTACCTTAAGAAGGGTAATGTCAGAAAAAATTACCTGTTAGACTCGCAGAATTTTCTTGGGCCGCCTTGGGTTTTGCTCGACAATGGCAATCGACTACAAATGCTAGTCCGCCAGGTATCTACGAGCCTCGGTTTCGACGATGCGATAGACGTCTTGTAGAGGAATGTTGCGCTCCAGCGCGATGTGGCGGCACTCTTCATACTCCGGGTGGATGCTAAGAATATTGCCCATAAACCGCTTGACCTTTACCTTCGTGTGTCCTACGCTGGAGTCAAATTCAATTATTTCCCGCTCAGCAATATGCCGGAAAACAGGGCTTATCCTTATTCCAAGCGTTGAACTCTCTCGCATTATGGTTTGAGCCAAATCGAATTCGGCGTGTCTGGGGGCGAGAACACTCAACATCACTGCCGGACGATTTTTCTTCATCTGTATCGGCGTAAACCAAACATCAACAGCTTGCATAGTAAAGAGTTTCTCCATGAGGTACCCGTAGATTTCCGGGCTCATGTCATCAATATTCGTTTCAAGCAAAATCAGGTTTTCACTACCGACAGGTTCTATTTCTTCACCAATCCAGATGCGCATGACATTGGGCCAGGCTTCAAAGTCCTTGGTTCCAGCCCCGTAGCCTACCTTTTCTACGGTCATACCAGGCCTGCCGAAGTTTGCCAGCGTGGTAACGATCGCCGCTCCCGTAGGCGTCACCAGTTCGCCCTGAGGTTGCGACTGCTTTGGGGAATCGACGATTGGGGCATTGGACATCGCTATAAGTCGCAGCGTAGCCGGAGCCGGCACAGGCAAGATGCCGTGTGCTGTCGAAACACTGCCGCTCCCCAGAGGTAGCGGAGACGAGTAAAAACACTCTATCTGGAGGGCGTCAAGTCCAAATGCCACTCCCACGATATCTATAATGGAATCCACTGCTCCTATCTCGTGAAAAGAGACCTCTTCCAGAGGGACGCCATGAATTCTGGACTCAGCCTCCCCCAGGCGTTGAAAAATAGCGCTTGCTGTATTCTTTACCTTTTCGGGAAGCTTACTAGCTTTGATGAGCCTAAGTATATCTTTAAGTGAACGCTCTGGCTGGGCTTCGGTCTCATTCATTGTCACCGTGAACTTGGTTGCAGTAATTGTGGAGCGTTTCACCTTTTCTGCGGAAAGCTTGTAGTCATGAATAGCAAGGCTGCCTAATCCCTTTTCCAGCATCTTTAGGGGAAGCCCGGCATCAACCAGAGCGCCCAGAATCATGTCGCCGCTGCAGCCCGAGAAACAATCAAAATAAGCTACCTTTGCCATGTTACTTCCTTTCCTCAACATCCCTAATAAGCTCTTCATTTAAGCTGCCGCTTCTGTATCCGCCAAGGTCAAGGGTGACATAGGTATAACCCAGGGCTTTTATTTGTTTCACCAAGTCCTGGCGTATTTGACCGTTCAGGAGTAACGACATGCCTTTCCCGTTAACCTCGATGCGGGCAATGTTTTCATGATGGCGTAAGCGGTACTCACGTATGCCAAAATTTCGCAGATACCGCTCTCCATCAGCTATCCTGCGGAGAGTATCCCGGGTAACAGGAGTGCCATAAGGGATGCGTGTCGCCAGGCAAGGTGATGCTGGCTTGTCCCAGGTTGGTAGTCCCCTCTTCTTAGATAGTCTTCGAATTTCGTCCTTGGTCAGTTCAACTTCGCAGAGGGGGCTGCGGATGCCCAACTCGGCTAAGGCTTTTCTGCCGGGGCGGTAATCACCAAGATCATCATAATTGGAGCCGTCAGCAATCCAGTCTAAACCCTCAGCGGCAGCAATCCTCCGTAGCTGTTGAAACAGTTCTTGCTTGCAGTAATAGCAGCGGTCAGGTGAGTTAGCAACAAACTGTGTGTTTTCTAGTTCGTTAGTTTCAATCGTGGTAAATCGAAAGCCGAGCTTTCTAGCGAGAGTTTCTGCATCCTCGCATTCATGGGTAGGATAAACTGGTGAGTGAGCAAAGACAACCATAGCACACTGTCCAAGCACCTCACTGGCAACAGAAGCTAAGAAAGTACTGTCCACACCGCCGGAATAGGCAATAAGCACCGACCCCATCTCCGTGAGGGTCTCTTTCAAGCGTCTCAGCTTCTCTTCAGCCTTCACTTTGGGCTTTCGAGCCACGATTAATCAATCCGGCGATATAACCGGCACCGAAGCCGTTGTCAATGTTAACCACAGTCACACCAGGAGCACAGCTATTGAGCATGGTTAAAAGTGGCGCCAGCCCAGCAAAGCTGGCCCCGTAACCAACACTGGTTGGCACAGCGATTACGGGGATTGGAACAAGCCCACCGATAACACTGGGTAAGGCTCCCTCCATACCGGCTACAGCGATTATTACCCTTGCCTTGCGCAACTGGGGCAGCTTGTCTAATAACCGGTGAATACCCGCCACGCCAACATCATGGACCCTTTCTACTTTGTTCCCCATCAGCTCGGCGGTTACAGCCGCTTCCTCAGCCACCGGGATGTCAGCGGTACCGCCCGTGACAACGGTAATCCCCGGACGAGGAGCGGTCTGTTTCCGGTTAAGAATAATACTCTTCGATAGCGCGTTATAAGTTACATCCGGTATTTTTTCCTTGACGGCACTAAAAGTTTCCTGGCTCACTCTTGTTATCAGCAGTCGCCCAGAATGGGCAGCAAGCCCCTCAGCGATAGTTACTATCTGTTCCACAGTCTTGCCTTGTCCAAAGATTACCTCGGGAAAGCCGAGGCGCAGGCTACGGTGATGGTCAGGTTTGGCATAGGCTAATTCTTTATAGGGAAGGACGCTCAATTCCTCCACGGCTTGGAGAGGAGATAATTCACCCGATTTCACACGCTCCAGGGTTTGCAATAACCATTCCTCGGTAACCAGGGTTGTACCAAGTTGGGGCTGTTTTGCTGAGCTTCGGGTCATAAAGTGCTCCTATGCTATTGCTATGAGAACAATATCTATCTTACTTCATTGACATCATTCAAGCAAGCTGAGAGACGTCACTCATTTGCCTACTTCTGCAATTGGTCATACCATCAGTCGCCTTAAGTCATGTGGCGCACTTAAAGCGCCTTTAAAATATTGACAAATTTTTCATTTTTTGTTATTTTGCAATTTATTGCAACAGCATTTAATTGCGACATATTCAAGAGGTAATATGTTCCAAAGCATACCAAATTGGCGCGTCAAGGATTTGAACACTTGCAAAATACAATCTTATGGCAGGGATTCTATGCCTTAGCAGCCTATAGATATTATTTTTTTACCTTAATGTTGCAATTAATTGCACATGCAAGGAATACTAAAAGGAGGTAAAAGGAATTTGGAAGATAAGTTTATACAGAATCCAAGATATGTCATCGAGGACGCTATAAAAGTGCGAGATTTGCTCAAGTTAATAGCAAAAGCGGGAGAGTTACATGGGCATTTTTGTCCTTTTCTGGCTCTGGGAGTAAAGGCTGCCGTTCGGGCAGTGAATGAACTGGGTGTCAGTTCTACTGGCATGGAGGAAGTAATCGCCATCATAGAGACTAACAATTGTTTCAGCGATGGCGTTCAATTCGTTACTGGTTGCAGCTTTGGGAATAATGCACTTATCTACCGCGACTACGGCAAGACTGCCTTCACTCTGACCAAAAGGAATGGAGAAGCAGTCAGGCTGTCAGTTAAGGACATTAGCAGATTGTTGGAAGAACGCGAACCCGAAGCCCAACGCTTGTTCCAGAAAGTGGTGGTTGAGCGCAAGGGGACAAATGAAGACCAACGAAGGCTGAGAGAGAATTGGCGCCGGATTGGTTTCAAGATGTTAGACATTCCCGATGATGAGCTTTTCGATGTCACTCGGGTGGCTATTCAGGTTCCAGCTTATTCTCGCATCTTTGCCAGTGTGAAGTGCAGCATCTGTGGGGAGAATGTTATGGAACCCAGGGCTAGAGTACAAAACGGCCAACCCGTGTGCATACCTTGTTCCGGGCAAGAATACAACCAACTTAGCGGAGATGGCATATCTTTAGCCAGAAAGGAGAATTAAGATGCCACAGTTGAAAACGCGAATGCCTTTTCGAAAAGCGCTCCTCATCCTGTTACCCTTAGCCTTGGTATGCTGTTTACTGGTTATCGTTTACGGCGGAAGGGGGCAGCCATCGGAGTCTACTTCCTATACTATAGCAGATTCTACGGGAGACTGGGGCTACCCATCTCCCTACCTTTATTACGCCCGGGGGCCGGGATACATCCGCATGAGTTTTATCTTTGAAACCCTCGTCTGGAAAGATTCCTCTGGTTTTGTCCCACAGCTAGCTGAGGAATGGGAATACGTCCAGGAAGAAAATGCCTATATTTTTGAGCTACGCGATGACGTTACATGGCATGATGGTACAAATTTCACAGCTGAGGATGTGGTTTTCACCATTGATTACGTAAAGGCCCACCCTAATCCCTTCGTCACATTGATAGGTCCCAGCGGGGTAAGAGATGCAATAGCAGTTGATAACTACACCGTAAAACTATACCTGGAACAGCTTTATGCTCCTTTCTTGAATGATGTAGCGGGAACCCTGCCTATCATTCCCAAGCATATCTGGGAGGGCATCGAAGAACCCGAGAAATTTGCAGAAGCAGAAGCCGTAATTGGGACTGGTCCCTACATCTTGGCTGACTACAGCAAAGAACATGGCACCTATCTGTACAAAGCCTATGCTGATTACTATCTAGGAAAACCTTCTGTGGACGAAATTAAGTTCGTCAAAATAAGTGCCGAGATGATTCCGGCGGCACTGAAGGAAGGCTCAGTAGATGCTGGTGACGTACCCCCCGAAGTCGTCTCTGAAATGGAAGAGGCAGGCCTTACCGTAATTACGGCACCGGTTGCCTGGAACGCCAAGATGATGATAAACCATCAGAAAGAGCCTTTATCTTCCAAGCAGTTCCGGCAGGCGCTAGCCTACGCTCTAGACCGGGAGTCCCTAGTGCAGATTACCCAGCGAGGCTATGCCATAGCGGGTAGCCCGGGGATGATGCCACCTACCAGCGACTGGTACAACCCTGTCACTCCGCAATACGAGTACGACCCTGCCAAGGCAAGAGAGATTCTGGAAGGGCTTGGCTACGAGCTGAAGGATGGCTATTTCACCAAAGACGATAAGGTACTGGAGCTGGAACTCATAGCTGCGGCTGACTACCAGGAAGTCGGGCAGTTCATCAAGCAGCAACTGGAAGCAGTGGGCATAAAGATAGACTTCACAACTATGGAAGCCAAGACGGTTGACTCCAAAGTAGGAGCCTGGGATTTTGACCTATCTATCTACGGGCATGGAGGTCTCTACGAACCGTCTTTCCTTAAAAGGGTGATTATGGACGAGGGCTTCAACAGTGCCCGCTACACATCAAACGAGAAGTTGAACCAGCTTCTTGAGGCACAGCTAACTGAGATGGATGCTGAGAAGAGGAAAGACCTGGTATTCCAGATTCAGGAGATTTATGCCGAGGATCTGCCAGCACTCACTCTCTACTATCCTAAGTGGTACTTGGCCCACGACGGCCGCGTGGATCTGTTCTACACCAAGGACGGCGTTGCCAGTGGTGTACCCATCCCCTTGAACAGAATGTCTTTCGTGAAACAGTAGAAGTGAAGAGAGGTGAACTGTAAAGTGCAAGCAGATGATATGCAGGTGCAATCAGAAATAGCTGGCTTACCCCATAGGCTCTTGGTTTTTACTTGCTATGGTGGATGTGCAACAGGCGTCGCTGCTTCAAGAGCTTGTATCAGGATATGGGAGGAAAACCCAGATGATGTCAAGATAGGATGTCTTCCTGCTGTAATAGTACCGTGGAAGCTTAAGGAAATTACGGAAAAATCAGAGAAACGAATTCTAATCGATGCCTGTGGCGTCCGATGCGGTGCCAAGCTAATCGAGAGGGAGGGAATGACGGTGGACCACTATATCGAGCTTACCTCATTGCTTGGCATCCGAAAGGAGAAGAGACTGCCCTCGAACGACCTGGAGGACAAAGTTTACAGAACCATCAAAGGGGAAGTAGACGCTCTTCTAGCACAGAGAGGAGACGGTGAAGTGGAATCACCAGAAAAAGTACAGAATGGCAAAGGCTTACCTGAGATGTTGCTAAGGCCAGTAGGGGTAGTGAGAAGCCCATTGAAGGAGCCGAGTCTGGTGGCTGAGTCCGGCGATCTAGAGTGGCGGCCGCGAAAGGCGGGGATAGGCGATAGCCGGGAGGTAATATCTGAACTGGTGATCGATAGCAGCCTCGCTGGTATTCTTGATGGTATAGAAGATTTCTCCCACCTTCTGGTTCTTTATTGGGCACATCGTGTTGCCCCCGAGGGTCGCTCCATCATCAAGGCTCACCCGATGGGGAGAAAGGATTTACCGCTGGTAGGTATTTTCGCTACCTGCAGCCCGGCACGGCCTAATACCATTTGTGCCACAGTGGTGCGATTAGTGAAATGCAAAGAGAATGTGCTGAAGGTGCAAGGACTGGATGCCCTTGATGGCAGCCCGTTGATAGACATTAAGCCTTATATCCCCAGCTACTACCATGCCGACAATGTAAAGAGGGCTGACTGGATGCTCCAAATAGAAAGAGAGTTTGCCGAGGGTTTAATTACAGATGGTGACAGCAAAGAAACCCCGTAATCTCAGGGAGACTATAACGGAATGTTCACCAAGCGAAACACTATCACTTATGCTATAGCCTTCTTGCTCATTCTAGCGCTGAACTTTTTACTGCCCAGGATGATGCCGGGAGATCCACTGATGGCAATCTACGGTAACGAGGCACTGATTGCCATGACGCCGGAGCTCAAAGCTCATCTCGTAGAGCGCTTTGCTTTGGACCAACCCCTGTGGCAACAGTTTGGTGCTTACCTGCTGGCACTGGTTCAAGGAGACCTGGGCCATTCTTACTATTACAATTCGCCGGTGTCATCAGTAGTCCTCGGGAGGCTTCCCTGGACATTGCTTCTGGTAGGCACGGCACTCATCATTTCTACTCTTTTAGGCATTGTTCTCGGCATCGAATCAGGCTGGAGGCGAGGCAGCCGCCGAGATAAATCTCTGCTCATCAGTCTTATGACAGTCAGCGGCTTTCCCGATTTCTTCCTGGGGATTTTGCTTCTCATCGGGTTTGGCGTGACTTGGGGGATTTTCCCATTATCAGGGGCAATTACCCCTTATTCAGGACTGTCCGGAGCTGCCCTGGTGCTGGACGTTCTTCATCATCTCTTCTTACCACTAACTACCTTGACTTTGTGCCATATTGGAGCAAGTTATCTACTGACCAGAAATACTATGGTCACTGTGCTGAAAAATCCCTACATACTCATGGCGAAAGCCAAAGGACTACCTGATCGGGCAGTAAGATACAAACATGCCGGGAGAAACGCCTTGCTTCCAGTAACTACTCAAACAGCGATACAACTGGGCCGGATGGTTACAGGTGCGATTTTTGTCGAGATCGTCTTCGCTTATCCTGGACTAGGATACCTGACCTACGAAGCACTGCTGGCCCGAGATTACCCCGTTCTTCAAGGTGTGCTTCTGATTGTGGCCGTTTCCGTCCTTATAGCTAATTTCCTGGTGGATTTAAGTTATTCTAAACTCGACCCGAGGATTCGTTATGCACATTAATCCTAAACAAGAAATAAGGCACAGTAAGTTTGCTATGTTTGGAATAGTCATGCTTTTGCTTCTGCTAATCATAGCCATATTTGGTCCTTTGCTGACACCATACCAGCCGAATACCCAAACTCCCTTCGCTTTTGAGCCTCCTT
>Ga0307435_1000059_pt1 | contig 47259 bp, 45 predicted proteins | sample SalMarWE160470MG_FD_202164 | JGI IMG/M metagenome (GOLD analysis project Ga0307435, IMG submission 202164) | Salt marsh sediment microbial communities from the Plum Island Ecosystem LTER, Massachusetts, United States - WE1604-70 | ecosystem: Environmental > Aquatic > Marine > Intertidal zone >... | reverse complement strand
GAACGGGGTCTTGAATGTTTCCACGGTCCTTTCTTGTCCGTGTTCGATGTATCTCTCTTCAATTCTTTCTGTATTCCCTGACTCAATCACTCTTTTATCGTCTGCTCTATATTTTTCGGCCAGGTCCATGGGATAGAAGTCATAATCTGTATGCCCCGAGAACTCTGTGGGCTTTATCTTCAGGTCTTTGGCGAAATTGCTATTGCAGGAAATGTAAACTGAATTCTTATCCTTAAAGAATATTTTCTGTGGAATATTTTCAACCAGAGTTCTGTATTTTCCTTCGCTTTCTATAAGAGCCTGCTCCGCCTTCTTGCGATCGGTGATATTCCGCGCAAATACGACTATTTGCCCGCCCTCCACATCAATGTAATTTGCGCTAACCTCAATATCAATCAGCTTCCCGTCTTTACGTTGATGCCGGGTCTCAAAAAAGTCGTAACCCTGCGCCACTATCTTTTCTTTATGCTGAGCAATCTCTTCGAGCGTTTCTGCCGCTTCAATATCAGGTAGGGACATCTTAAGCAGTTCTTCACGAGTATAACCAACCATCTTACAGTATGAAGCGTTGACCTCTAGCAATCTAGCACCCAGACCCACGACATAAAAACCGTCAAGGGCTGTTGCTATTATTACCCGATGTTTCTCCTCTGCCTGCTTGCGCTCGGTAATGTTCCGGGCTAGCTCCAGGCAGGAGACAATCTTACCTGCGGAGTCTCTAACGGGATTAGCCGTATTCTCCCAGTAGGTAACTTCCCCCGAAAGCGTTACCACCATCTTCTCTGAGGTGTGTGACTTACCATCCTTAAATGCCTTTTCTAGCGGGCAGCTGTCACAAACCTTTTCTTGACCTTCATAGACCCGGTAGCACTTCTCCCCGAGGTGGTCACCAAAAATTCTCCTCAACATCGTACTCTGATAAATAATATTATAGTCTTTATCCTGTACGCCGAGACCATATCTCATGGCATCTACTAGTGACAGTAGCATATTATGCTCGGCTTGAAGCGCCTCCTCAGCCTGCTTGCGCGACGAATTCAGTGAGGAATCTGTGGAATTACGTGGCGAGGTGTACTTCGCTTTCATCATTATATCTCCTTACGTACCGTTTTCTTAGCCGGTAACATCCCCCTAGCTTAAGGCTGCCATGTCACTGGAAATAATACCATTTACCTAATTACTTATGCCAATACCTGTCCTCGTCCAGTACCTTAATGACGCGTCACCTCCTTTTTGCAAATAGCACTCAAGGCACTCCTGAGGCGTGGGATAGCCCAAAGATTGACGAAGACGATGGGTCAGGTGGGCTCGCTCCACATAGTCGTTTAACTCGGGTGAATTGGGTAGAAGTACGAACAACCTGTGCTAAATGGAATTTAAGCAATGAATGAATTCTTGATAAATAATAGCCGTTCGCGGTATTGATTCTTTTAAAGTATTGTTGTTGTCTCCAGTCGAGGCAGAGAACTACAAAATGGGTAGTGGTGAAGGCATGTGAGCTGCCCACCAAGAATACCTAGATAGGGAACGACGGGAGTTTGACTCGCTCCCGTCGCCTATATTGAAAAGAAAGGAGGTTAGGTGATGAAAAAAATTGTTAATTGCCCCTCTGTATTCCGTATGGTGGCTGCACCAATTTCTTGCTTAGCACTAGTCTCGTTCGCATTTTTATAAATCATATTTTAAACAGCCTCCTTATTAAGGAAAAGGAGCAGGAGGGTAGGTTGTCAGGCAATCTTTACTTATTATAACGGTGGTATAATTGAAGATAGGTCTCCATTACTTCGCTTGCTAGGAGTGGTTGCTGTTGAAACAAAGCCACGATGTAATCGTTGTTGGTGCTGGTCCGGCCGGGGCAACACTGGCTTATGAGCTAGGCAAGAGGGGGATCGGGGTATTAGTTTTAGAAAAAGAGAACCTGCCCCGCTATAAGTGTTGTGCCGGCGGAATCACCAGCAAGGCGGTAAAACTTCTGGATTTCGATATCTCCGAGGTAACAGAAGACGTAATCTATGAGCTTAGTTTTACTTTTGAGCTGGGCAGACCTTATCTGGGACAACATAGCCAGCCACTGATATATACCGTAATGCGTGATGTATTTGACTATTTTTTGGTGAAGAGGGCACAGCAACTGGGAGCTGTGCTTATGGATGGGCAGAAGGTAACGCAAATACAGGTGAGCGCTGATTGGGTTGAGGTTTCCACTGATGACAACATTTTTCGCTCCCGGCTTGTGGTCGGGGCTGATGGGGCTTATAGTGTAGTGGCAAGAGAGCTGGGCATGGGAAGGAGCATCGAATATCTCGTGGGTATAGAGTCGGAAATTGTTGTGCCCGAGGAAGAGCTGGCAAAATGGAAATCGCGGGTTCATATAGACCTGGGGTGCATTCCCGGGGGTTATGCCTGGGTGTTCCCCAAGCATAACCATCTCTCTATTGGAGCTGGATGTCTTGTCTCCAAGTCAAGATATTTGAACCGCCGCCATCAAAAGTTTCTAAACTCACTTAGTATGGGTGATTACACTATCGCCAGGTCAAGTAGCCACTTGATACCAACGTGTACAAAAGGGAGGCTTGTTTGGCAAGATAAAGCCTTGCTTCTGGGGGATGCGGCTGGGCTTGCTGACCCATTAACTGGTGAGGGAATTTATAACGCCATCCAGAGTGCCCAGCTTGCCGCACCAGTGATTGAGAACTCTTTACTTGGGGGCGAGGTTGGGTTGCAGGATTACCAACAGATTGTAGAGAGGAAGATAATGTCCGAACTGAGAATAGCGCGTACGCTGTCAAGAAAGTTTGTCCGCTTCCCTCGTCTGGCGTTTGGAATGTTCAACCAGAGTGACGGGGTGTGGAGGGCTATATCCAACTTGACGCTTGGCGAGATAGACTATGCTGCTGTCAAGGGAAAGACAGGCGGATTTAAAGGCATATTAAATCGCCTGTTTCGAGCTTAGCACAACAATCCTAGTGGACAGAGCATACATAATAGTAAAATTTGTTATAATTTAAAGTGGGAGAGTGAGGTGTCTAAGATACTGGGCAAAATAAATGGCCCCAGCGATGTTAAGGGGCTGAACCAGGATGAACTGGGTGAACTTTGTTCCGAGCTCAGGGAGTTATTGATAAGCAGGGTTAGTGAAAACGGAGGGCATCTAGCATCCAATCTGGGAGCGGTGGAGCTTACTGTTGCCTTGCACCGGGTGTTTGATAGCCCGAAAGACAAGATAATCTGGGATGTGGGGCACCAAAGTTATGTTCATAAGCTATTAACAGGAAGAAGAGAGCAATTTCCCTCCCTTCGCCAATACCAGGGACTCTCAGGATTTCCTGATAGGGATGAAAGTCTTCACGATGCTTTCACTACGGGACATGGTGGCACCTCTATTTCAGCAGCTTTGGGCATGGCTCTGACTCGCGACCTTGCTCGCGGTAATCACCACGTGGTAGCTGTCATCGGCGATGGGTGCCTTACCTGTGGCATGACTTACGAAGCACTGAATCACGCCGGCCATTTGGGCACAAGGCTTATTGTTGTACTCAATGATAATGGCATGTCCATTTCGCCCACAGTAGGAGCGATAGCCAAGCGGCTAAATGTAGTACGAATAACCCGTGGCTATGTGCAGGCTAAGAAACAGACGAATCGGTTGCTGTCTCTCTTGCCTGGAGGGAAGAGGCTGCAGTGGGCATTGCGCCGTCTTAAAGAAGGAGCAAAAGCGGTAGTCATGCCCACCATGATGTGGGAGCAGCTTGGCTTCACTTACTTGGGTCCGATAGATGGTCATAACACTGCTGAACTGGAAGCAGCTCTGACTCAAGCCAGGGATTACTACAAACCGGTCATTGTTCATGTCTTGACTACGAAGGGCAAGGGTTACAAACCGGCAGAGGATGATCCCACTTACTTTCATGGTTTATCTCCTAAAAGCAAGGGCTTGGGCACAGTACCTACTTATAGTCAGGTATTTGCTCGAACAGTCGGTGGATTGCTGAGGGACAATCCCAAGGTGGTAGTGATAAGCGCTGCCATGGTTGAAGGCAATAGCCTATCTTCTCTGGTCAAGGAGTTTCCTCAACGCATCTATGATGTAGGAATTTCTGAGCAGCATGCGGTTACCTTAGCTGCCGGCCTAGCTACTCAGGGCTTCGTACCTATTGTAGCTATATATTCCACTTTCTTGCAGCGTGCCTTTGACCAGGTATTGCACGATGTTTGTCTGCCTGACCTACCTGTCATTTTTGCCCTCGATCGCAGCGGCATTGTCGGAGAGGATGGCAAAACACATCAAGGGATATTTGATTTATCTTATCTTAGCTTGATGCCTAATATGATTGTTTGCGCACCTAAGGACGGGAATGAACTTCAAGACCTGCTCTATACTGCCCTCAATACAGAGCATCCTATGGCAATTCGCTATCCTCGGGGTCGGGGAACAGGCATTCCCCTGGCTACCGAGCTTCATCAACTTCCTATAGGCAAAGCTGAGATAATAAAGCAAGGTGAAGATATAGTCATAATAGGCATCGGCTCTACTGTCATGCCTTCTCTGGAAGCAGCGGAACATTTAGCTCTGTGGGGCACTGATGCCATGGTAATTAATGCCCGATTCGCTAAGCCCCTGGATACAGAGCTTATTTTGGATGTAGCCAACCACGCTAAAAAGATGGTCATAGTAGAGGAGAATGTGCTTAGCGGCGGCTTTGGTGCCGCGGTGCTGGAGCTGATGGAAAAGGCCGAAGCTTCAGATGTCAAAGTGAAGCGATTGGGCATTCCTGACGAATTCGTAACCCATGGAAAGCAAGATTTTCTTCGCTCTCTCTATCATCTGGATGCCCTGGGAATAGCCAAGGAATGCGTTGATTTCCTGGCTCACGTCCAAGCGAAGGCGGAGGGAGAGTTCCACACCGCTACACCTCAATAATACTAGTGCCTGGTCTCATGAATAGGTTTAGTAACATGGCAGCCTTCGCCAGAATTTATCCTGCGGCTAGGGTGGCGAGTCCTTATTCTCCTGAGCCATTCGCTTGAGCTCATAAAGCTTGGTGATTGCTTCCAGAGGGGACATGGAATCGATGTCAAGCCGGGCGATTTCATCAGTTAATCGGGAGTCTTTCAAGAAAAGAGGAATTTGGAGCGATGCTTTGCGGCGAGGGACCTTGCTGTTTTTAGAAGCATGGCTTTCCAGCTCAGCTAAGACTTCTTGAGCTCGAACGATCACCGATTTAGGCAGGCCAGCTAGCTGAGCCACATGGATGCCATAGCTCCTGTCGGTGCCCCCGGGGACAATCTTGTGTAGGAAGATAACTTTGTCTCCTTCCTCCGCCACCGCCACGTTAAAGTTTTTCACTCTGGGCAGGATATCAGCCAGGTCCACCAATTCATGATAATGAGTGGCAAAAAGGGTCTTCGCCCCAAGCTCAGGGTGGTTGTGGATAAACTCGGCCACTGCCCAGGCAATGGAAAGCCCGTCATAGGTGGAAGTGCCCCGACCAATTTCATCCAGGATGATAAAAGAGCGAGGAGTAGCGTTATTCAGGATATTTGCCGCCTCAGTCATCTCAACCATAAAAGTGGATTGGCCAGCAGCCAAGTCCTCCTGAGCGCCAATGCGAGTAAAGATGCGGTCAACAATTCCAACATTCGCTGAATCGGCAGGGACAAAGCTTCCTATCTGAGCTAATAGGATGACGAGGACTACCTGCCTGAGATAGGTAGACTTTCCTGACATGTTGGGACCTGTAAGTATGATGAGTTGATTATCCTTATTACATAAATAGGCGTCGTTAGGAACGAAATTATCGCTGCCTATGCTCTGTTCCACAATAGGGTGGCGCCCTCCCTTAATATCGAGGACGTCCTCATTGGTCAGTATTGGCCTGACATAACCGTGACGCACTGCTACCTCAGCAAGGCTGGAGAGGGCGTCAATTTGAGCTATGGCTCTGGCGGTGGTCAAAATTTGCCCCCCGACAGCGCTTATCTGCTGGCAAAGTTGCCGGAAAATGGCAGCCTCCAGGTCAGCGATCTTTTCCTGAGCATTGAGAATCAGGGATTCATACTCCTTAAGTTCGGGGGTGAAGAACCTTTCCGCCTCCGCTAAAGTCTGCTTACGAATATAGTCTGGGGGTACTAAGCTGAGATTAGCCCGAAATACCTCGATATAGTAGCCAAATACCCGGTTGTAGCCTACTTTTAAGGACTTAATCCCTGTGCGCTGCCTTTCCCTCTGCTCGAGGCCAGCCAGATATTGCTTAGCCTCCCGGGAATTACGGCGAATTTCATCCAGCTCAGGGGAGAAACCTTCCTTTATCACGCCACCTTGCTCCAAATCCCCCGGTTCATCGGCGATAGCCCTGGCGATTAAGTCCGCGATGTCGGGGCATGGCTTAAGTTCGGCGCTTAGCCAATTTATGGCGTCCCCTTCTGCCATCGCTGCTTTTAAGCTCGGCACCTTCTCCAAACTAGACCGGAGCGTTATCAACTCTCGAGGCATGACTCTGCCACTACTCACTCGATTAACCAGCCTCTCCAGGTCAGCAATATCCGATAAGAGAGAAATGACCTTTTGGAGAGCCAGACTATCTTGATGAAACCAGGCAACCGCCTCTTGCCGCTGATTCAATATGGCGAGGTCCAGAAGGGGATGTCCCAGCCAATTCTTGAGCAGTCTGCCACCCATGGCTGTCTTGCTCAGGTCAATGACAGAGAGGAGGGAGTTGCCGGTTTCTCCCCACCGGCCGCCCTGAAAGAGCTCCAGATTGCGGATGGTCTGGCCATCGAGGGTCATAAAGGAATCTGTGGAGTAGGTAGCAAGTTTGCTTAGCTGGGGCAGAGTTTCCTTCTGCGTTTCCTTGACATAATGTATTAATGCGCCTGCGGCTCTTATAGCTAAAGGCAAGCGGGCACAGCCATAGCCTTCCAGGCTAGCCACGTTGAAATGTTCCAGCAAGGTTTCCTGGGCAATTTCCAAATCAAACCAGTAGTCATCAAGTCGGCTTATGGTGAATGGCAACTGAGGATAATCGTCGGCACCTTCGGGAATAAGGAGCTCGCTGGGCTGAAGTCGCTCCAGTTCAGGCATGACTCTTTCAACAGGAAGCTGAGTGGCGGCAAACTCGCTCGTGCTTATATCAACATAGGCAATTCCTGCCCCCTCGCCTTCAAAGACCAGGCTGGCCAGATAGTTATTGCTCTTACTCGCAAGCAAAGTAGGCTCGACCACCGTCCCCGGCGTCACCACGCGAATGACGTCCCTTTCCACCAGTCCCTTGCCAGGCGGAGTGAGTTGCTCGCAAATAGCTACCTTATGACCCCGGTTGATGAGCTTAGCCAGATAGTTATCCAGAGCATGGTGAGGTATCCCTGCCATGGGCACCCTCTGCCCCTTGCCCATCTCCCGGGAGGTCAGGACAACGTCCAGCTCTCGCGAAGCGACTTTTGCATCCTCATCGAAGGTCTCGTAGAAGTCGCCTAAGCGGAAGAAGACGATAGCTTCAGGATACTTCTGCTTAACCCTGAGATACTGCTTTCTAAGAGGCGTTACAGTCATCTATGTTATTTTACTATAAAGACCTCATTGAAACGAATTAACTTGCCTGCTATGATACTTTGGTAAATAATTTACTATGAAAGAACAAATTGGCATTCACGTTGAAGAGAAATTCCGGGGGTTAGTTGACGAGGGCTGGGCGAGGAGGATAGCTCAAACTGTCCTCAGGGCGGAAGGGGTGGCGCCTCCTTACGAGGTGAGCTTGGTTTTCACCGATTCCGAGACGGTGCAGAGGCTGAATCGAGATTACCGGGGGGTGGATGAGCCTACGGATGTGCTTGCCTTTTACATGCTTCCGCAAACGGAAGTCGATGATTCTTTCGCACTCCCTCCTGACGGGGTAACTAGACTAGGAGAAGTAATCATCTCCTATCCCCAAGCAGTGGCACAAGCCAGGGAACAAGGGCATTCACCCGAAAGAGAGCTGGCATTGCTGGTTATCCATGGAATACTTCATCTTCTGGGCTACGACCATGAAGAGCCAGAGGAAGAAAGCAAGATGAGGGAAAGGGAAAGAGAACTCCTGAAGAGATGCTTGCCCGGGTAGTGACATAATATCAGTGACTGGTATTCCAGCGTCATTTAGTGTGAGGCACAAGCGGGACTTAAGCCGAGGTCTTTGAAGTGCAAAACAGCGCAGAGGAGGTAAAAGATGGCTAAATTCGTAATGATGACGACCCTCACTGATGAGGGAAGAAAGACTATCACGGAAAACCCCGGAAGGATCGAAGAGGTCAACAGAGAAGTAGAAGCAATAGGGGCGAAGGTCCTAGCCCAGTATGCTGTGCTGGGTCCGTACGATTTCGTAAACATTATAGAAGCTCCCAGTAATGAAGTAATATCCAAGGTGGCGGTAACTTTGGGGGCAAGGAGTACGCTTCAAACCATGACCATGGCCGCTATGGATGTTGACGCTTTCGTTGGCAGTTTCAAGAAATAGAGATAACCCTCGGCTACCCGCTTGTGCCATCAACTTTTAAGGCCGATTGGAATTTGGCATTAAAGCACTACTGGCAGAAACGCAAAACCGTAAAACTGTCAAGCTGCAAAACTGCTCAATTCTCGGGATTCAGGGTTTAGAGATAGTTGAGAACTATGGTTTGTGTGCTGCTGGGCAGAGACGATGAAGTAATTGAGAGCTTTGGCCTTGCTTCTAGCTCCCGAATTCTCATTTTATCCAGGAATTTGTCCACAGGACTGAGATCGCCAGTGAATGCCTCTGTCTTATAGTGCATGGGGATGACAATAGGGGGCTCTAATTGCCTTACTATTTCCACAGCCGTGTCAATGGGCATAGTAGATACCTCGCCGACGGGCAAAAATAGTATATCAATATCTCCTATTTCTTCTATCAAATTTGGGCCCAGAGGATGCCCCAAATCACCTAGATGACATAAAGTTATACCATCCATCTCGATAATATAAATGGTATTCTTGCCCCGTAAATCCCCTTTCCTATTATCATGGAAAGTGGCGACGCCTGTAATAAAAGTTCCCCCTATTTCATACTCTCCAGGGCTTTTTATTAGTTTAGGCTCATTGGCGACGCCTTCGATGTAGTTATGACCAGGGTGGAAATGGCTCAATGTCACTATGTCCGCCGCAGGTTCACCAAGGCGGTAGCCTAAGTCAGGATGATATGGGTCTGTGATGATGGTTTTTTCTTTCCCTCTAATCAGAAAGCAGGAATGTCCTAGCCAGGTAATCTCCATCAGCATCTAAAGGATAACCCTTTTCTTTAGCTTTGTCTATAGCAATACGACTCTATTGGCTAGAAAATGCGTCAGCTTTTCGGGTGCGATCATCTTTTTCTACAGGGATTATTAGAAGGGTCATTCCCTCTATGCCCACAACGGCAATTTCCTCTCCGGAATCTATAGTGGAATTAGACGAAGCTTGCCACAATTCACCGTTAACCCGAACATAACCTTTGGGGGAAACGGGGGTCGCTGCTCTACCTCGACTACCAATGTCCGGCGAAATCATTGGCCTCTTAACGAGCGCCTTCTTGCCAAGTCGGTAATTTATATAATTATATACCCCGAGAGCAATCATCATAAGGATGAGACCCCAGAGGGGGATATTTATCGCAACCCTTGGCAGCAGCCAAAGCACGACTGCCACCAAGGCTGCCTGTTCAAGCAAGCTTGTTGTAATGGTGAGTATTGTATATCTCCTGTATTTCATTTTGGTATTGATATAAAGGGTAATGATATGCAAAGCAATAGGAATAGTCAAACAGTAGGCAATTGACAAAAACCAACACACTCGTTAACATTTAGAAAATGAAGGTTAACGAAACGAATAAGCGAATATTGAGAGCTCTTCGAGAGTGTGATGGTTATCTTTCTGGCGAGACACTTTCTAACCAGCTTGGCACTTCCCGGGTTTCTATCTGGAAACATATTCGCAGCTTAAAAGAGAACGGCTACGTAATAGAGGCCTCGGCTAGAGGATACAGGCTGGTCTCCTCTCCAGATTTACTGCTTCCTTACGAATTTCCCGGTTTAGAACAAAGAATTCACTACTTCCCAGAGATTGGCTCGACCATGGATGCGGCAAGAGAGTTAGCTAAAAAGGGGGCAGGGGAGGGGACAATCGTGATTGCCGAAGCCCAGGCTCATGGCCGAGGAAGGTTAAGCCGGGAATGGCTATCGCCAGAAGGAGGGATCTACTTCACTCTCATTTTACGGCCCAGTATAAGTCCGGCATATGCTCCCAGGATAAACTTGATGGCCTCTGTTGCCGTAGCAGCTACGATTAGAAAGCTCTGTGGGTTAAAGGCCGAATTAAAATGGCCCAATGACGTCTTGATCGGAGGTAGGAAGGTGTGTGGCATACTGGCTGAAATGGATGCTGAAATGGATGTTGTAAACTTTGTGAACGTCGGGATAGGTATAAACGCCAATACCTCTATTCCCCAGTTTGAAAAAACGGCGACCTCCTTAAAGGATGCGTCAGGAAGGGAAATCTCCAGGAAGGAATTTTTAAGCGTATTGTTAATGGAAATAGAGCGACAGCAGCCTCTGTTAATGAAAGCAGATTTACTCGAAGAGTGGAAAAAACTCTCTGTGACATTAAATAAGGATGTCAGGATAGTAGCACCAGGTGAGGTGATAGTAGGGCGGGCAATCGACATTGATACCACCGGAGCATTGATAGTAAAGGAGAAGAATGGCTCTTTGAAGAAGGCAATGGCCGGGGATTGTATTCACTTGAGGGAAGAGGCACCAGATACTGATATGGGAGCAGTCAGTAGTCAGCATTCAGTATGAAGCTGATAAGTGAAAGCTACATCGTTGTAAGATGCCGCAACTAGCTATCATTGCCGTCTATTTTCTTGCCATAATTGGCATAGGGGTGTGGAGTAAGCGGAGAGCTGGGGGCCAAAATGGATTCTTCGTCGCCCACCGTCAGGGAACTCTGCTCCTTATCACCGGCTCACTTGTAGCCACCGCAATAGGGGGGTCAGCAACCGTGGGGATGGCTGGCCTGGGGTTCAAGCAAGGTTTGACTGGCGCCTGGTGGCTTCTTGTTGGCTCCATCGGCCTCGTGATTCTGGGAATTTTCTTCGCCAAGAAAGTAAGAAGTGCTGCGCTTTATACTCTTCCAGAACTGGTAGAAAGGCAATATGACCGCCGTATGAGTTTGGCGGCTTCTATTCTTATTGTTATGGCCTGGGTGGGGGTGGTGGCAGGACAAATTGTTGCTGCTGGGACAGTTTTATCTATCTTGGGAATAGGTTCTGTTGCTTTCTGGATGACCGCCTTTACTATAGTTTGTGTAGCTTATGCCATTCTGGGGGGCCAGTTCTCGATTATCCGCACCGATGTTTTCCAAGCGGTGCTCCTTTTCCTTGGGATTTTTGTCGCTTTGGCGCTGGTTTTCTCACAAGTGGGAGGACTTGATGGGTTAAAAGCCTCTCTACCTCCGAGTTATTTCTCTTTTCCAACAAGCCCTGAGTTCGATTGGAAGATGCTCTTGTCTCTTTTGATTCTCGTCGGAGCGACTTACGTGGTGGGACCTGATATGTATTCTCGGCTTTTCTGTGCTAAGGGGGAAAAAACGGCCCAGCAATCGGCCATTTTGTCAGCATTTCTTTTCATCCCCCTGGCTTTTGCCATCATCTTTATAGGGATGGCCGCCAGAGTTTTATATCCGGAGATATCTGCCGAAGGAGCCTTTCCTCAAGTAATAACCGCTGCGCTTTCCCCCGGTTTAAGTGGACTACTCTTAGCTGCCCTGGTCGCTGCGCTTATGTCCTCAGCGGATACCTGCCTGCTTAGCCAGAGTGTCATTTTAACCGAGGATATAGTTAAGCGAGTTTACCCTGCGCTTGACGGAAGGAAAACAGTTTTGCTAACTCGCTTGAGTCTAGTTGGGTTAGGTCTGGTGGCGTTGGGGCTGGCTTTGGCCTTAAAGGGGGTGATTTCATCCCTCCTTTTTGCTTACACTATATTCACTTGCGGCTTGGTTGTTCCGGTGGTTGCTGGATTTTACAAAGAGAAGCTGAGGGTGACACCACGAGGTGCCCTGGCTGCTCTCATAGGTGGCGGGGTAGTAGGCTTGCTGGGAAAGATACCGGGTCTTGACATTCCTCTCAAAGAAGACCTTGGCCTCATAGGTTTTGCTGTAAGTGCAGTGCTCCTTTTCGGAGTGAGCTTCCTCGATACAAAGAGGTCGTCCCCGCGAGGCACAAAGTAAATCACAGCTTGGGCGGGGACAAGCCCCGCCCAAGCTTATTACTATTCTGAGCCCTTTTACTTTACCCTAATTCCGCCATATGTCCCCCGTAGCTTCAACAACCCAAACAATGGGGTCAACCAGTAGCTCCCTGACCAGGGTCCTCAAAAGCTCATTTCCTGCTATGAAATCCGCTACGGGAGGGCTAAGCTGGTAGTACAGGGCGACAAATTGAGAGCCCGCGATGCTTTCCAACAACACGATATCCCGGAACTCTCGTAATACATTGATCTGTTCAGCGGTGGGAGTTCCGTAGGCTGCGGTAGCGATAAAACAACCTCCGGTGGGTGGTGGGGTTGATGGTGAATTCTCTTCAAAATTGGCGGTGATTTCGTAGTTGGCATGCATGGTGATGGTGGTGATGGCAGCCTCGAAATCGGCAATGGTGCCCACATCACCAGTCCATTCGACAAACCGGTAACCTTCCTCAACCTCGGTCACTAGGTAGACTATCGTTCCTTCATCATAAGTAAAAGTTCCTTCGCCAGGTGTGGTTACCGAGCCTCCTCCCGCGCTGTAGGTGGTGAGGTCGTATTGAGGCGGTATCTCCTCAAACTCGGCCATGATGGAATAGCTGCCACTCATGGTGATGTTCGTTGAGGTAGCATAGACATCGGCAATTGTGCCCACATCACCGGTCCATTCGACAAATCGGTAGCCTTCATCAGCTACGGCTACTAGGTCGACCACCGTGCCGCAGTCATAGGTAAATGTACCTTCTCCGGGGTCGGTTACCGAGCCGCCATCGGTGCTGTCTGCTGTAAGGTTGTAGCTCAGCAGTGCAAAGTCAGCGGTCACGTTCTTAGCTGCACCCATGGTGATGTTCGTTGAGGCAGCGTAGACATCGGCGATGGTGTCCACATCACCGGTCCAGTTGATGAACTCGTAACACGCATCCGCCTCGGCTATCAGATCCACTACCGCTCCCTCGGCATAGGGAAACACTCCCTCACCGGGTTCGGTTACCGAGCCTCCTTCCGTGCTGAAGATGGTGAGGTCATATGTCACCCATGTAATCACGACTTTCCCGGCAGCACCAGCACCACCAGCTCGATTGCCTCCATCTTCCTGTGTCCGTGCTCCTCCTCCTCCTCCTCCTGGTACATTTCCGGGATTGCCGTTTGAAGTCCCAGATGTCACTGTAGCACCACCAGAACCACCCTCATTGGCACCGTCTCCACCGGCGCCCGATTGAATTCCTATACCGGTGTTACCACTTTCACCATCGGATCCTGCAATCCTAGTATCACCAATTGAGGCTCCTATTGTCCCGCCCGCACCTCCTGGCGGGCTGCCACCGTCTGTATTTCCCGTTCCGCCTGAACCAGCTGCGGCACGAACGAGCGCATTATCAGGATTTGTATCTGGCCCAACAAACGAGGGGCTACCAGCATTACCATTGGCTCCAGAGACTTCAATTCCTCCCGCCCCAACGACAACCTGTAACTCCTGCCCGAGTTCTACAGTTAGTGTTGAATTTGCATAAGCGCCACCACCGCCACCAGCACCACCTCTTGCTCCGCGGCGGGCATTAGTACTCCCTCCACCTGCACCACCTCCGCCCCATGTCTGTATGGTAATTTCCGTTACTGTTTCTGGAACAATGAAGGTACCACTCTCTGTAAATTCCTCGGTCTGTGTAGTTGCACCTACCCTGGCCAAGGGTGTCATTACCAACACCAGGCTCGCCACCAGCACCAGGGCAACTAATAAATGAATTACTTTGCTATGCCATTTTGTTTTATTCATATTTCCCTTTGTTTCTACAGACATATGTAACACCCCCTAAAACTAACTGAATATAGTCTAAGAGCTGTTCGCTTTCCCGTCAATCACCCATTAGTAAGCCTACTTTCGTAGGGGAAAGGCTTGTCCCCTCTCTCAATTTGCGGGGGAGCACATAAGGGGCTCCACTACAGAAGTTTCGGGCAGCCCGGAACATACAGTGCGCCTCTTTGGGGTCATGCAGCATGAGGCTAAAGACTCGGATGTTATTGCGAGCACCTGAAAGGTGCGTGGCAATCTCGGGGATTATGAGGTTGCTTCGCCACTGCATGCCTCTCAATGACGGGATAATTGAGTGGCATAGTCGGCTCCTGGCTTGGTAGGTATGATGTCCTAATAACGGAGCACTCTACATCATCCTAATTCCGCCATATATCCCCCGTAGCTTCAACAACCCAAACAATGGGGTCAACCAGGAGCTCCCTGACCAGGGTCCTCAAAAGCTCATTTCCTGCTATGAAATCAGCGACAGGGGGGCTAAGCTGGTAGTACAGGGCGACAAATTGAGAGCCCGCGATGCTTTCCAGCAACACGCTATCCCGGAACTCTCGCAACACATCAATCTGTTCAGCAGTGGGAGTTCCGTAGGCTGCGGTAGCAATAAAACAACCTCCGGTGGGTGGTGGGGTTGATGGTGTGTCTGTGGTGAATTGAAGGGTGGTACCCTCAATCACAGTGTCGTCATACTTAAGCTGAGCTTTGAAATCATACTTGGTGCTGGAGTCAAGCCCGGTGAGCGACTCAGCATGGGGACCACTTCCTGATTTAGATACCCAATCAGTATAAGACCAAAACAAGCCGGCAGACTTCTTGTAGGCAAAGCGTACTTGCACCGGACTGAAGTCACCCACAGTGTAGTTCATATTCAGGGTGCTTGAGTAAGCGGTGATGTTGGTGGCGGCTTTGGTGGTGACCGTCGGATACACTGGGGACGGCGGTATCTCCTCAAAGTTGGCCGTGATGGAATAGTCGCCGTTCATGGTGATGGTGGTCGTGGCGGCATAGGCATCGGCAATGGTGCCCACATCACCGGTCCACTCGACAAACAAGTAGCCCTCCCCAGCCTCGGCTACCAGGTCGACTACCGTTCCCTCATCATAGGTAAACACTCCCTCACCGGGTGTGGTTACCGAGCCTCCTCCCGTGCTTGAAGTGGTGAGGTCATATATCGCCACGAAGTTGGCCGTGATGGAATAGTCTCCGTTCATGGTGATATTGGTCGAGGCGGCATAGACATCGGCGATGGTGTCCACATCACCGGTCCAGTTGATGAACTCGTAACAGGCATCCGCCTCGGCTATCAGGTCGACCACCTCTCCTTCATTATATGTAAAAGTATACTCACCGGGCTCGGTTACCGAGCCTCCTCCCGTGCTTGAGGTGGTGAGGTCATACTGCCTGACAAACTCGGCTGTTATGGAATAGTCGCCGTACATGGTGATAGTGGTCGCGGCGGCGTTGACATCATTAAGGGTGCCCACATCACCAGTCCACTCGACAAACCGGTAGCCAGCACCTGGAGTCGCCACCAGGTCAACTACCGTTCCTTCATCACAAGGAAACACTCCCTCACCGGGTGTGGTTACCGAGCCTCCTTCCGTGCTGGAGATGGTGAGGTCGCGTGATGCTGGTCTAACCGCTATGGTAAAGGCAATCCATTGCTCCGTTACTGGAATAGTGAAAGGGCCCGGGTCTTCCGAGGTAGCAGTAAGAAGCACCCTGCGGGCTGAGTGCATTCGGCAACTCAAGGTCGTGTCAGAAGACAGTGTACTTATCCCCTCTGTATAACCAATTGGGTAAGCCAGAGTTCCCGACTGGTCTCCCCGGTCCTGCCCTGCCACAGCTAGCCAGAGGGTGTTTGATACACCCCATCCGGCTGGGTCAAGAAAAGCCGGGTCTGGCGCCGTACTTGTGTCGGTTGCAGCTGCTGAAATCTCTGGTGGGGTTGTGCCCTGCCAGTCTGTAATCCTGTAGACCTGCGCTGCCGCCTGCTCAATGGCGGAGGTTACAAAGTTTACGGTTGTGCCACCCTCTGTCCCTGCGGCTATCTTGTAATAGGCAGATAACCTGACCTGATTCGCACCATTGGCATCTGATGCCAGTAAACTCCATCCACCGGGTGTAGTTACTGATGTGTTCTTATCATTGGTGAAAAGGACAATCAGCAAGTCGCCCACATTAACCGTCGCTGGCATATTGACATAATGGTCTGTTGTATCGGTGCCGAATGCTGTTTCTGTTACTGAGGCCACTACTGGCGCTGCCAGCGCCGGCACCGTCGTCACCAGACTGAAGCTCAGCACCAGCGCCAGGGTAACTACTAAATGAATTACCTTGCCCTTGCTATGCCATTTCATTTTACTCATATTTCTCTTCATTTCTACATTCATATGTAAAACCCCCTAAAACTAACTGAATATAGTCTAAGATTCGTTCGCTTTCCCGTCAATCACCCATTAGTAACCCTACTTTCGTAGGGGAAAGGCTTGTCCACTCTCAATTTGCGGGGGAGCACACAAGGGGCTCCCATGCAGAGGCTCTGATGAGATTGCCTCGCTTCGCTCATAATGACGGAGAGCTACGCTGGCAATGACAGGCGGGCCTTACACTGCTATAATAATATCGTGCTGATTACCATTATCGGTTTAGGGTTAATCGGCGGCTCAATCGGGTTAGCGTTAAGGCAAGGGAAGAAGCCCGGGTGGGAGATAGTAGGCTATAGCCGTCGTCAGGAAACTGTAGCCAATGCCTTAAGTTTAGGCGCCATTGAGCGAGGCGAAACCAGCTTGAAGGATGCGGTGAAGCAAGCTGATTTTGTCATCATCGCCACACCGGTTCTGACGGTAAAGGAAATCTTCTCCGAGATAGCTCCTCATCTTCCCTCTGCTTGCATTATCACCGATACTGCCAGCACGAAAGTCCAGGTTATGAAATGGGCCGACGAAATACTGCCGCCAACGGTGGACTTCATTGGCGGACACCCCATGGCCGGGAAGGAAACTTATGGCATCCAGGCTGCCGAAGCCGAATTATTTCGGAGGTGCACTTATTGTCTCACCTCATCGGAGAAAGTTTCACCAAAATCAATAGATACGGTGACAGGCATGATCAAGAAGCTTGGAGCCATACCTTTTTTCATCGATGCTCAAGAGCATGACAACCTCGTGGCTGGCATTAGTCATCTGCCTATGTTGCTCTCGGCAGCCCTAGTATCGCTAACCACCAAGAATCCTTCCTGGTCTGAAATGTCCAAACTGGCAGCCTCTGGCTATTATGACCTTAGCCGTCTGGCTTCGGGAAGTCCTGAGGTAAATGCCCATATCTGCCTTAGCAACAAGGAAGCTATAGTTAACTGGATAGATAAATTCAGCCAGGAATTGGAGAGGTATCGCCAACTGGTGGCTGAGGGGGATAAACGCTTGGAACAAACCTTTACTGAGGCTAACAAAGCGAGACAAGAATGGCTGAACAATTTGTCGGCTTAAGGTCGTCTTCGCCAAGAGCTGAGACAAGAACCATCAAACCTTGCCCTAGGTTGGAAAGGGAGGTAGTTCTACCTGGTGATAAGTCTATTTCCCACCGGGCTGTCATCCTGGATAGCTTAGCTAAAGGTAAAGCCAGGATCGATAATTTTGCTCCGGGGGAAGATTGCCTGGCTACAATCAGGTGCCTGAGAGCCCTGGGTGTGAAAATTGGCAAACAAGGGTCGCGGGACTCACCTACTCTATTAGTCTCGGGAACTGGCGAGGATGGTCTTAAGGAGGCCGGCAATGTGCTTGATGCCCAGGATAGTGCCACTACAATGCGCCTTCTTGGTGGTCTTCTTTCCAGCCAGCCTTTTCTGTCTGTTATTACCGGGGACGTCTCTCTTCGTAATCGCCCCATGGGCAGGTTGATCGAACCACTGAGGTTGATGGGCGCTGAGATCTGGGGAAGGGAGCGAGATTCCTTTGCTCCTCTGGTCATCAGGGGGAAAAAGTTGCGGGGTATAGATTTTACCTTGCCTGTTCCCAGTGCTCAAATTAAATCGGCCATTCTGCTAGCCGGTCTTTTTGCCCGCGGCAATACCGTCTTACATCAGACAATCCTTTCCCGGGACCATACGGAGAGGATGCTAGAACGGATGGGAGCCAGTTTGGAAAGCCAGGGAAATTCGATTTCCTTGCTGCCTTTGAACAGTCCTTTAGTTCCCGTCAACCTTCGTGTCCCGGGCGACATCAGCTCAGCAGCCTACTTTTTGGTTGCCGGAGCTATTCACCATAACGCCAGGATAGTGATAGGGGATTGTGGAATTAACCCGACACGAACGGGAATCGTTGATATTCTCTTGGCTATGGGAGCTAGGTTAAAAATAAGTAATGAGCGTCTGGAAGCTGGTGAATCTTTAGCCGATATTGTGGTAGAATCTAGCGAGTTAAAGGGTATAGAGGTGGGTGGCGATATTATCCCTCGCCTCATTGACGAGATTCCCGTGTTAGCCGTAGCTGGCTGTGTCGCTAAAGGGAAAACTGTGATCAGGGATGCTGGGGAGCTGAGGGTGAAGGAATCAGACAGGATTGCCACTGTGGTAAGTGAGCTTTCCCGTCTGGGTGCTAGAATTGAGCCTCTGCCGGATGGCATGGTCATCTATGGTGGTAGACCTTTGTCGGGCACGGAGGTTGACAGCCATTTCGACCACCGATTGGCGATGAGCCTGGCAGTAGCCGGTTTGATAGCCAAAGGAGAAACGACCATCAAGCATGCACAGGTGGCACAGGTATCATATCCTGCTTTCTGGCAGACTTTGCAACAAGCACTAAATACTGATAAATCCTGAGCAATGTTGAAGCACTATAGTTAGGAGGGCAGCATGTCTACAGAATTAGTTCCTATCGGTTTTGGTAGTGTCATAGCTGTAAATAGGGTAATTGCTTTTCTATCCATAAATCAACAACCAATCAAGCGACTCCTTCGGGAAGTAAGAGAAAAAGGACTTTTAATTGACGCCACTCATGGCAGGAAAGCCAAGACCGCTATTCTTTTTGACACTGGTCACATGATGTTGGCTGCCGTGACAGCGGAGACCATCGCCCATAGATTAGCCACTGCATCCATGCTGTCTGAGGAAAAAGTTGAGCTGTGAAGTGCCTGACCGAAGCCTTAAGTCGAAACTTCGAACAAAGCGAGGAGGCGACAGAAGCTCTCGACCCCTGCTCGTCGTTCTTTCTGGACCTTCGGGAGTAGGTAAAGATGCTGTGCTTGCCAGAATGAGAAAGTTAGGGCGTCCCTTTCACTATGTCATTACCGCTACTGCACGTCCTAAGCGTGCCGGTGAGAAGAATGGAGTGGATTATCACTTCCTTTCCCGAAAAGAATTTCAACAAATGGTAGATAAACACCAGTTCCTGGAGTGGGCCAATGTCTACGACAACTACTATGGTGTGCCAAAAGACGAAATAACTTCGGCTTTGTCCAAAGGGGTAGATGCAATAGTCAAAGTAGATGTTCAGGGTGCTGCTACTATCAAGGAAATCCTGCCCCAAGCAGTATTTATTTTCCTTATGCCTCCTTCAGGGGAAGAACTGGAGAAGAGGTTAAGGAAGCGACGCAGCGAGTCTTCAGCAGATTTGGCCCTAAGGTTGGAAAGGGCTAAAGGGGAAATAAAAAGCCTGCCGATTTTCGATTATGTGATAACAAGCCGCCAAAATAAGCTTGATGAAGTTGTATCCCAGATAGACGCCATTGTCGCCGCCGAAAAACGCCGTGTGAAACCCGGGATTGTGGAAGTTTAGCTTTCTGGTTTTCCCAGGAAACTGCCTGCATTTTTTGACAATATCCCCACTTCACTTCTACAATAAGCCCCAGCATGAGTTTGGTAGGGCAACTTTATAAGTTGCAACAGCTTGACCTAGAGCTTCAAAGGAAGCAACAAGAGCTAAGTGAGATTGAACATCAGTTAAGTGACAATAAGGCCTTGGTTGTCGCCGAATCTAAGCTTGCTTCACAGAAAGAACAACTGGAAGACGCGAGGAGAAAGCAAAAAAGTTCTGAATGGGAACTGGAAGACCTTCAAGAGAAAGTCAGGCAGATTGATAGCAAACTTTACGGTGGCACAACCAAGGATCCCAAGGAACTGGTTAACCTTGAGAAAGAAGTCAAAGGCCTTAAGAGCAAGATTAGGCTGAAAGAAGATGCCCTCTTAGGATTAATGAGTCAGGTAGAAGAGATAGAAGCTGAAGTAGAAACTATCACCGAAGAGCTTGAACGATTGAAACGAGAATGGGAGCAGAGGCAAGAAACTTTTGGGCAAAGGAAAAGCGAAATTGAAGCTCTGCTTGCCAGGCTCAGAGGGGACCGTAATGGACTAGCGCAGCAAATTGACTCTGAAGCCCTCAACACTTATGAGCGAATCAGGCTAACAAGGGGACAAGCTGTAGTCAAAGTGGAGAGAGGAAAATGCCAGGGATGTCACATCACCGTGCCTACGAGTCAATGGCAAAAGGCTAAAGCTGGCGATTTAATCCAATGCAATAGTTGCAGCAGGATACTCTATTTGGAGTAGCCCATACAGAATCGTGTTCGTGTCAAAACATTCCAAAGCACCCCGACCAGCTGCTGCCCAAATCTACTGTAGGCGAAGAGAGCCTTGCACTAGAGGGCAGGCAATGCTGCAAGGCCTTCACCATTGACAACCCCAGTGCAAGGGGCATAATCTATAGACAGGCCGAGGTACGCTAAAAAATTAGCTGTCAAAAGTCGGAGATGGGGATTTTGGTAGGAAGGCGGATGGGGATTCGACGAGTAAAAATAAAGGAGGATTCAATTCATGGCTGGCATTATTTCATACGGTTCCTATATACCGTTATGGCGACTCGCTCGAGATGCTGTCGCCGAGGCTTGGGGAAGTGCCTCAACTAGGGGTGAAAGGAGCGTAGCCAACAACGACGAGGACACTATCACCATGGCAAGTGAGGCTGCGATTGACTGTTTAGCTGGCTTAAAACGAGATAAGGTAGATGGCTTATATTTTGCATCCACTACCTCGCCTTATAAGGAGAAGGAATGCTCTACCTTGGTGGCCATGGCTGCCGACTTAAGACCGGAAATTATCACCGCTGACTTTGGCAACAGCTTGAGAGCAGCGACGGCAGCATTCAGAGCAGCGTTGGACGCCGTGGTCAGTGGCTCTGCCAGCCAAGTTTTAGTGACCGCCTCTGATTGCCGCATAGGTTATCCTCGGTCAAACCATGAACAGACCTTTGGTGATGCTGCAGCAGCTTTGCTGATTAGCAATACTGCCAAACCCGCTGTCATGGTGGAAGGCAGTCATTCCTTATCCAACGAACTATATGATGTGTGGAGACTAGACAAAGATATCTATGTCCAATCTTGGGAAGATCGCTTCATCATCGAGCACGGCTATACAGAGAATATGGAGAGAGTAATTTCAGGATTACTGCGAAAGAAAGCTCTCTCCGTCCAAGATATCACCAAAGCTGTGCTTTATGCTCCCACGTCGAGAGCGCAGCAAGGGCTAGCGCGCCGCTTGGGGTTTGATGTTAAGATGCAGCTTCAAGATTTGCTTATCAGCAATGTGGGCATTACTGGTTGTGCGCACGCTTTGCTTATGCTTGTGGCTGCTCTGGAGGAAGCTAAGGCTGGTGACAAGATCCTGGTGGCTAGCTATGGTAGTGGTTGCGACGCCTTCCTGCTCAACGTGACGGAAGAAATTGAAAGGGTCAAGGGTAACAGAAGAGGTGTGAAGGGATACTTGGATTCCAAGAGACCTCTTCCTAGCTATGCAAAATATCTTAGCTATAGAGGACTGTTAGAGCCTCAACCTGGTGAACCGTTCAGGCTCTTTCCGGCAGCGACCACTAGCTGGAGGGAGCGCAACTGGGCCATTCGCATGCACGGTAGCAAGTGCAAGAATTGCGGTACCGTCACTTTCCCCATAGAAAGGGTTTGCTATAACTGCCGAAGCAAGGATAATTTTGAGGAAGTCAGGCTCTCGGATAGAAAAGCTAGGGTGTTTACATTCACCCTGGATAACCTGGCTGGCAGAAGTGATGACCCCACAATACCACAGGTAGGGGTAGAGTTTGACTACCAAAATACCAGAACTTATCTTCCCATGACGGATTGTGACCCCGGCGAGGTAAAGGTGGATATGCCCGTAGAGATGACTTTTAGGAAGCTATATGAAGGTGCGGGCATGTACAACTATTTTTGGAAATGCCGACCTATAAGGTGAAATATCAAGATGAAAGGATGAGAAATGGCAGAGCGAAAATGGAAAAAGGTACCAAGGTTTGATTTCAAGGATATCATCTATGAAAAGAGGCCTGGAGTAGCCAGGGTAATCATAAATAGACCTGAGGCATACAACGCTTTTACTACCTACACCCAAGATGAACTGATAAAAGCTTTTGAGGATGCGGCACGCGATGATACTGTAGGAGTTGTGGTGTTTACTGGCGCTGGAAATAAGGCATTTTGTACTGGCGGTGATGCCAAGGAAGCAAAAGCCGGCTATCGGAAGGGAATGTTGGAGAAGGATTTAATGGTCAAAACCCTGATAAGAGAGATGCCCAAGCCGGTTATCGCAGCAGTGAACGGTTATGCCATAGGAGGGGGTCAAGTCTATCAGCAGATTTGCGACCTCTCCATAGCTTCAGAAAATGCCGTCTTTGGCCAGGTCGGTCCCTTGGTGGGAAGTTTTGACCCAGGTGTAGGTATTATTGATTTGATGATGGTGGTGGGAGAAAAGAAGGCCAGGGAAATTTGGTATCTCTGCCGCCGATATACTGCCAAAGAAGCCCTGGAGATGGGATTGGTGAACAAGGTAGTGCCAGCAGATAAATTAAAAGAGGAGGTGGACAAGTGGTGCGACGAGATATTGGATAAAAGTTCTGGAGCTATAGCTGGCATCAAAGCATGCTTCAACGCTGCCACCACCTATATGCGGGGCATAGAGGCAGTTTCGGCTCAGTATCTCTGGAAATATTACGCTTCGGAGGAAGCTGAACATTGGAAGAACGCATTCTGGCAGAAAAAGAAGCCGGACTGGCAAAAATTTAAGCGGAAGGAAATATTTCCCGAAGTTTATGAAGGTGAGGAAAAGGAAGAGTCGTGAGCTAATAACCAAGGGAGGGTAGATAAATGGAGAGTATAAAGGACAAAGTTGCCATTATTGGTATGGGCTGCACCAAGTTTGGCGAAAGATGGGACGCTGGACTGGATGACCTGGCCATAGAGGCTGCCTATGAGGCTTACGAAGATGCCGGGATCGACCCCAAGGATATTCAGGCTTGTTGGTATGGGAGTGTCACCCAACCGGTGGTCGGCATTGGCTGTACTCATCTGGCGGGACCATTGAAGCTACATGGCATACCCATGAGTCGAGTGGAGAATTGGTGCACCACTGGGCATGAGGCTCTGAGGAATGCGTGCTTTGGTGTCGCTTGTGGTATGTATGATTTAGTTTTGGTACTGGGTGTGGAGAAGCTCAAGGATACTGGCTTCCCTGGCCTGGGGAGCGGACGGGGCATGAGCACAGTACTGGAGGCACGCCGTACTGCGCCTGGCTCGTTTGGCATGATTGCCACTCGATATTTCTACAATTACGGACTGAGCCCTGAAGAGGGTAAACGCATCATTGGCAAGATTGCGGTTAAAAACCATTACAACGGTAGCCTTTGCCCCAAGGCTCATTTCCACAACCAAGTAACCTTGGAACAGGTGATGAATGCTCCTATTATCGCCTGGCCTCTGGGTCTTTTTGATTGCTGTGGCAACAGTGACGGCGGTGCTGCAGCCCTCTTGGTTCCCGCCAGCCAGGCTAGAAAATACAGAGACGATCCTATCTATATAAAGGGCTTAGGCGCGGCTCATTCTGCTCTGCTTCCCCAGAACCGCCCGGCTTTCGATTGGCTCCATTTTGAGGAAGTCATAAATTCGTCCCGCCAAGCTTACGAACAAGCTGGGGTAAATGATCCCCGAAAGCAAATCGACATTGCTGAAGTTCACGATTGCTTTACTAGCACTGAGTTGCTTCTTTACGAACTCCTTGGCTTTAGCTCGGAAGGCAAAGCCAAGGAAGACATCGATTCTGGCTTCTTTGAGCTTGGCGGCGGCTTGCCTGTAAATAGCGATGGTGGGCTGAAATGCTTTGGGCACCCGGTAGGTGCTAGCGGCCTCAGGATGACCTACGAAGTTTACAAACAACTCCAGGGCAAGGCTCAATCGCCTGAGCGTCAACTGAAGGATGCCAAGCTTGGCATATCACAGACCTTCGGTGGCCCCCCTCAAGTAGCCGCAGTGGCTGTTCTGGGCAAAGAGCCAGGCTATCCTTAACAAAATCTAGCTGTCTCATAATTTTTTCATAGGAAAAAAGCGAGGATATACGAGTCCCTTCACTACTGTCATTGCGAGCACCTGAAAGGTGCGTGGCAATCTCAAATAATTCCTTTGAGATTGCTTCGTCGCTACGCTTCTCGCAAAGACAAAGGAAAAGGAGGGAGAGGAGTCATATTTCTCCAGCACGATTTGGTCGAAGGAAGGAAGTGTGCTAAAATTTCCTTGCCAAAGGAAAATGCCTATTTATGAGTATTGGTGTGATTCCTGTCGCCGAGTTATTAGCTCTTATCGGCAGAGCTTCTCTGTGTCCCCACCATCTTGTCCGCGTTGTGGCAGCAGCGAGCTCAAGCGGATATTCTCCACTTTTTCCGTACAGAAAACATACAGGGATGTTTATGAAGACATACTTTCCGACCGTGAGCTGACCCAGGGCATGATGCGCGATGACCCCAGAGCCATAGCCGAATGGAACAGGAAAATGAGTAGCGGTGAAAAATCTCCTCCGGAATATGAGGAAATAACTGAGAGAATGGAGAGGGGTGAATGGCCTGTTACCCAGATAGAAGAAAAAAGGAAAGAGTTCTCTGTCCAAGGGGAAAGCAAGTCTGAGAGTGGTTGAACGGGAAGGTGTCCCATGCCCATTTATGAATTTATTTGTCAGAACTGCCACAGAAGATTGTCTTTTTTGGTAAGGGATATCTCTGCTCCCTTTGCTTCAAAATGTTCATCCTGTGGCAATACCAACTTATCTCGTGCCATTTCTGGCTTTGCCTACCATAAGCCGTTGAAGACGGTATGGGAAGAGAGCGGCGAGCCTACAATGCACCCCGGTGAGGATTATTACAAAGACCCCAGGAATATCGGCCGCTGGGTGGAAAAGAAATTCCAGGACATGGGACAGGAGCTACCGTCCCAGATTCAGGAGAAAATACAAGCAGCCAGGGAAGGCGTGTTGCCTGAGCCGCTGAAGGACCTAAAAAGTGCCTCACCAACCGCTGCGTATGATTGATGCCAATCTAAACCGCTCCAGTGAAGGCTTGCGAGTTTTGGAAGATGTCGCTCGCTTTCTTCTCAACGATGCTGAACTGTGCCAGCGGTTAAAGACTCTACGTCATGATTTAGCCCGGGAGACTGAATCACTGAGTATAGGGCTCTTATCTAAGAGAGATTCAGAACATGATGTTGGTAACCCTTACCGTATCCCTCAAGGGAAGAAGGAAATAAATATGAAAACGACCTCACTGCAGGGCTTATTGGATTTAGTCACAGCCAATGCTAAAAGGGTGGAAGAATCTCTTCGCGTGGTGGAGGAGCTGGCCAAATTGCCAGAGATAAGTCCAATGCTGAATTCAGCCACCTTTGAACAGGCGAGGTTTGCCCTTTATACATTAGAGCGAGATTTGATTTCCCGAATATCACGCCGGGACAAAATAGAAAGGATATCTGGGCTTTACGTTATTCTGGATCGGCAATTTCTGGCTGGCAGGGATGAGCTGGACATTGCCGGCCAAATCATTGAGGGAGGTACCAGAGTGATCCAGCTTCGCGACAAGCAAAGTAAAAAGGGGGAACTGCTACTTATAGCGCAAAAGCTCAATGAGCTCTGTAGTCAAGCTGGTGTTCTATTTATAATAAATGATTATCTCGACTTAGCTATGGCTGTCGATGCCGATGGACTTCACATTGGGCAGGAGGATTTACCCCTGCCTGTAGTCCGCAGGGAATTGCCCATAGACAAAATAGTTGGCTGTTCCGTCACCACACTGGTTCAGGCTACAAAAGCTCAAAATCAAGGAGTGGATTATATTGCCGTGGGCTCTATGTTTCCCACGACAACGAAAAGGGAAGCCACTGTAGTGGGAGTGAATATACTCAAAGAACTCAAGCAAATAGTGTCTATCCCTCTAGTAGCCATCGGCGGTATAAACCAGAATAACGTCGGTGAAGTAGTGGCTGCTGGCGCTGATGCCGTAGCTGTGATTAGTGCTGTTTTGGGCGAGAAAGATGTTAGGGGAGCTGTGCGGAAATTGGTCGCAAGAATGGACTTGACGAAAGAGAAATGTCAAAACCAGTAGAAGATTTGGAGATCATCGCTGCGAAGCTTCGCCCCTACTTTGCGGCTGAGGATAAGGCGCGAGAGAAAGCCTTGCGTAGTTGCCGTCAGGTCATCCGCTACAGCGCTGATGCCATACGTGCCGTACATCGCCAGGATCACGATAAGGCAAAGCAACTCCTTGATTCGGCTCACGAATTAGTTCGAGAACTAAACCACGACCTGGCCAGCCACGGAAAGCTACTTCACTCAGGGTTCATCCACGACGCTCAAAAGGAGTTCGCTGAAGGGTATATAACCTCAGCTTTGATTGCCGGGAAAGACTTGCCGAAGCCAAGAACACTGGGCGTAAGCAATGCTGCCTACCTTGATGGCTTGGGCGAATCCGTGGGAGAGTTACGGAGGTATATTTTAGATAGTCTAAGGCGAGATGACTTCTCACGTTGCGAGGAACTACTGACTATAATGGATGAAATTTACGGAATATTGATAACCATGGACTTCCCGGAATTGCTCGCTCATGGCTTGAGGCGAACTACCGACACCTTACGAGGTATCATAGAAAGAACTCGAGGAGATTTAACAGTATCCTTAAGGCAAAAAAATCTGGAAACAAAGCTTAACGACCTTAGCTAATTTTCTTTAGTGCACTACTGTTCTTTTTTATACTTGTAGAACCCTTCACCCGTCTTACGTCCCAAACGACCAGAATCGACCAGCTCTTTCAGGATAGCAGAGGGGGCCAGGCAGGGGTCCTTGCCCCTTTCATACATCGCCCAGCTTACCATATAGCCAACGTCCAGGCCGTTAAAGTCGGCTAGGGCCAGTGGACCTATAGGATGACCCAGCCCAAGGGTCATACTTTTGTCAATATCCTCTGCGCTGGCTACTCCATTCTCCAGCAGGCGCTCAGCGGCTCTCGTCAACGCTATCAGCAGATAGTTGAAAATGAACCCAGGAGTATCTTTTGCGACAAGGATTTCCTTTCCAAGTGAGCGGCCAAACTCCTTTACTGTCGCGAGGGTCTCTTCACTGGTCGTGTCCGCCCTGACAATCTCGAGTAGCTTGCTTGGCGGTACCGGGGAGAGAAAGTGTGTCCCCATTACCCTGTCCGGGCGGCTGGTTGCTCGAGCAAGCTCTGCAACAGATAGACAGGATGTGTTGGAGCAAAGGATGGTATGTCCAGGGCAGATCCTATCCATCTCGACAAAAACCTTCTTCTTGCGTTCCATATCCTCCGGGATAGCTTCTATAACCAAATCGCGGTCATTCAGGTCTTCCTGAGTAAGGCTCCCCTTGATGCGAGCCCGAGTCAAGTCTTTATCCTGTTGAGAGATTCTGCCCTTCTCGACATCCCGACTCAGGTAATATTCTATTGTTGCTATGCCCTTGTTGAGACTCTGTTCTCTCCTTGCTACAAGCACCACCTCATAGCCAGACTGAGCACAGATCTGGACAATGCCGGAACCCATAAATCCACCGCCAACTACACCTACCTTCTTAATTCCCATAGTAGTTACCCCTTTCGTGCTGCATTGTTCAACTTCTCAAGATTGCCCCCCATGCCACCAGACTGGCAGAAGTATACTCAACCCTGACAATCACGTCAATCGTTCAGGCTCTGTTCCAACTTAGTGTTGACTTAACGGTCACAATCCCATCTCTCTGGCCACTATTTCTCGATAGAAATTAGCATCGCCAAAGGCAAGCTCGGCAGCTTTGGCACGCCTAGTGTAATAATGCAAGTCATGTTCTACGGTAACGCCAATAGCCCCATGAATTTGGTGCGCCAGAGCAAAGACGCGCTGGGAGGCCTCGCCTATCCAGGCCTTAGCTATGGCCACTTCTTTGGTGCAGGAAAGTCCCTCACTTAACATCCAGGCTGCTTGGCAGGTGCTAAACCTGGCGCTATCAACATCGGTTGCCATATCGGCGCAATAGTGCTGTATGGCTTGAAAGCTGCCAATGGGACGGTCAAATTGTTTCCTTTCTTTGGCGTAGTCTACGGTCATCTCCAATACTCGCTGGATGTTGCCGACCATCTCACAACATTTTCCCATCGCTGCCCGCTCAATTATCTTTTGCGCTGCGCTCCATCCTTGGTTCAGCCGGCCCAAAATGTTAGCTTTGGGTACTGGCATTTGGTCAAAAACCACCTCACATAGCTTATCACCAGCGATGGTCTTTAGAGTGGTGTAATTTATTCTGGGATTCTTGGCGTCGACCAAGAATATAGTGATTCCGTCTTTGGATTTGGTTCTGGCGACGCATAGCAAGTAATCAGCAATATGAGCATCAGGAACAAACAGTTTTGTGCCGCTGATGATATAGTTGCCATCATCGCGAGTAGCCTCGACCGTGACTGAAGAGGCATCGTAATTGTGATAGCCGGGTTCGGTGAGGGCTAAGGTAAAAATCTTCTCACCACGGATTAGCTTGGGCAGGTACTCCTGTTTTTGCTCTTCGCTCCCAACATCTAATATGGACAATCCTCCAAGAACCACTGTGGAGAAAAACGGGCCGGGTAAACAAGCACGTCCCATTTCCTCTAATAGCACTGCCAGGTCGAGAAAACTCATGTCCCCGCCGCCATATTTCTCTGGGAAGGCCAAGCCCATCCAGCCCAGCTCACCCATCTCCTGCCAAAGTTCTCGGGAATAGCCTGTCTCGCTTTCTTCCATCTGTTTAACGAATGTTTTTGAGCACTTATCACCCAGGAAGTCGCGGGCTGTCTTTTTTAGCATTTCTTGTTCCTCAGTAAGAGTTAACTTCATAGCTATCCTCCTGTATCGAACATTCCAAGCGCCATTCTGAGCTGCCGACGAAGAATCTTTGAGCCATTGAACCCTTCGCTTCGCTCAAAGTGACGGCTTATGAGCTTGGTAATCCCAATCCCCGTACAGCCAGGATATTTTTCAAGATTTCCGTTGTGCCTGCTTGAAGACTGTAACCTTTAGAGCCTAAGTAGGAATGCAAGGCCATGCCCCGCAGAGGGACTAACTTGGAACCCGACATCAACTGTCCATAGGGACCCAAGACCTCCATAGCTACGCCAGCCAGGTGTTTCTCAAATTCCGTGGAATAGGCCTTGGACATGGAGGATTCCCAATTAGGAGCCCGCCTTTCTTCCATGACCAAAGCCACTCTATAAATAAGCAAGCGTCCCACCTCAAATTCAATCTGGAGTTGTGCCAGCTTATTGCGAATTACAGGCTCCTGAGACAATTTATTATCCTTGGCAAACTGTATGATGGCCTCAAATAGGGGATAATTGCCCATGAGGCGTTCCATGCCACTCCTCTCGTAATCAAGCTGGTGGAGGACTTGATAAAAGCCACGATTTTTCTCCCCCACCAAATATCTCTTGTGCACGCGGACATTGTCAAAGAAGACATCGTTCCAAGCCTCGGTGCCAGTAATATCAGTCATGGGGATACGACTGAGGCCAGGCGACTGTGCATCCACGATAAACTCACTAATACCCCTATGCCTTGGCACCTCGGGGTCTGTTCGGACATACACATCAAAGTAGCGAGCAAAGGAGGCGCAGCTAGCCCAGGTCTTTTGCCCGCTAATTACATAATAATCACCATCTTCTACTGCCCTGGTTTGCAGCGAGGCCAAGTCAGAACCAGCTCCCGGTTCGCTCATTCCTAGACCAAAATAAGCCTCTCCCTTGGCAATCCTGGGCAGAAATTCCTTTTTTAACTCTTCTGAGCCGAAGGAGAGGATAGCACCTCCTACCTGTCGGTCACCAAACCAGTGACAAGCTGCCGGCGCTCCATAGCGGAGCATTTCTTCGGTAAGGATAAGTCTATCTACATGGCTGCGCTCCTGCCCCCCATACTCTTTAGGCCACGTCAGACCTATCCAGCTCCTCCGTGCCACCCGTTTGGTAAATTCAGGGTCAAAGCCTTGTACCCAGGCATCACAGGCAGGTTCCCAATACCCCTTCTTTATCTCCTCTTCTAAAAAGTTCCGCACATCCTGTCTAAATTTATTTTGTTCCTCTGTGAAGCTGAAATCCACCTTCCTACTCCTTTCTTAAAGATTAATGTTGGAATACTTTCTCCACGGCCTAGCCACACATTTCCCTTCCAGAACATCCAGTGCCCTGTTTATGACCTTTCTGGTATCTGAGGGGTCTATTACATCATCGACATAGCCTCTCTCCGCAGCGCGGTAAGGGTTTTCGTACATTTCTGAGAATTCCTTTATCCTTTGTGCTTGTACTTCATCAGGCTTATCCGCCTGCCTTATTTCTCTGGCGAATATAACGCTGGCAGCAGTTTCGGCGCCGACAATGGTAACTTGGGCCGTAGGCCAGGCAAAGACAAAATCAGCCCCAATAGCTTTGTCCAGCATGCCATAGTGAGCGCCGGCATAAGACTTTCTAATTATAATTGCAATCAGGGGCACGGTAGCATCAGCCCAGGCAAAAAGCAGCTTGGCACCATGGCGCAGAATTCCGCCCCAATCTTGTTGAGAACCTATCAGATACCCCGGGGAATCATGAAGAGTGACCAAGGGAATGTTGAATAGGTCGCAAAATCTGACAAACCTGGCTCCTTTGTCGGCAGCATCAATATCTATGCAACCAGCCATCCACTTCGGTTGGGTAGCTACTATTCCCACAGGACGCCCGTTGAAGCGGGCAAAACCTGTGATTATATTACGGGCGTGGAGTCCCAAGGTCTCAAAGAAATAACCCTGGTCAACTATTTTTTCGATAACCTCGTACATATCGAAAGGTTCGTATGGATGTTCTGGGAGCAGGCTAAGCAAATCCTCCTTCCTTCCCGGGTCATCGTCCGTTTGGATGCGAGGTGGTTTCTCTCTGTTGCTGGAAGGCAAAAAGGACAAAAGTTCCTTGCACTTATCCAGACAATCTGCATCGTCTTCAGCCACGGCGTGTGTTTGCCCTGATTTGATGGCATGGGCTTTGTAGCCGGAAAGTTCCTCGAGGCTGATTTCTTCCCCGGTTTGCGTTTTAACAAAAGCCGGGCCAGCAATGCCCATAAATCCTGTATGCTTCGTTTGAATGAGGAAATCTTGCATTACAGGATGATATGCCTGTCCTCCTAAACAAGGGCCCATAAGCAGGGCTATCTGGGGTATTATCCCCGACGCAAGTATTTGAGACCTGAACAGCCATCCATAACTTTCCAGGGTATCCATCCCCTCTTGCAGTCGAGCGCCTCCGGAGTCATTCATGCCTACAAATGGCCATCCATTATCCTTGGCGAAATCTACAGCACGAACAAATTTCTTGCCATGATATTCGCCAAATGTTCCCGCCATTGCGGTATAATCCTCAGCAGCAACAACGACATGCCTGCCATTTACTTTACCGAAGCCAGTAATTACTCCTTCAGCAGGCACCTCCCTTTTGTCCATGCCAAAAGCAGTCGTCCTATGCTTAACAAACAAGCCTATTTCTGTGAATGTGCCAGGGTCGAAGAAATAATCTATCCTCTCCCGGGCCGACATCTGCCCCTTCTTATGGCGCTCTTCAATCGCCTTTGGCCCTCCCATCTGCAAGATGTGTTCTTGCTTTCTTTTCAGTTCCTTTAACTTATCGAGACCTTTGTCAGACTCGTCAGCCATAAATTAACCCCCTTATGATTATAATTCGCAGAGCTTTTTGTGATTCCCATTCCCTTCCAAAAGGGATTCTTGTGCGAAAAGTAATCGTTTATTGCTTAACCCTGCTATCATATGGCATAACCGCCAGCTTTTCAATGCTCCGACTTGTGATTTGTCGGCGTCCTTTATTTTGATGCTACAACCACCTCTGGTGCTAATTGCATGGCTTGAATCAGAGCCTTGGCTTTGTCCAGGGTTTCCATATATTCAGCTTCCGAATCAGAATCATAAATAATGCCACCCCCTACTTGAAAGTAAGCTCTGCCTTCTTTGATTAAAAAAGTCCGGATAACGATGTTGATATCCAGGTCCCCATTGAAGCTCAGATAACCTATGGAGCCTGTATAGACGCTCCTCTTACTTGGCTCCAGTTCATCGATAATTTCCATAGCTCGCACCTTAGGAGCACCGGTAATAGAGCCGCCGGGAAAAGTAGCCTTAAGCAGGTCAATATCGCTCTTGCCTCGACGTAACCTGCCTACAATGGTAGAGGTGAGATGAAATATAGTGGGGAAAGTCTCTAGGATAGCCAACTCGGTGACTTTTATCGTGCCATAGCGGCAAACTCGCCCTAAATCATTCCTCTCCAAATCAACAATCATCACGTTTTCTGCTCGGTCTTTGATGCTGCGGGTCAACTCTTGAGCCAGTCTTTGGTCTTCAACATGGTCTCTGCCTCGTGGCCTCGTGCCCTTTATCGGTCGCGTCTCTACTAGGGCACCTTGGACTTTAAGGAACCTTTCTGGAGAGGCACTGACGATGGCTACTCCAGGGAAATTGAGATAGCTGGCAAAAGGAGCGGGATTAACCCTCCTCAGTCGCTTATAAAGCTCATAGGGCGGAATTTCCAAATCGGCCTCAAATCTTTGAGAAAGATTGACTTGAAAGACATCGCCAGCGGCGATATACTCCCGCACTCTATTTACGGCTTTCATGTATTCCTCAGGGGTAAAATTAGACTTAAGCCTGATTTCTTTGTTTTGCTTGTCATTGTGAGGAGCAGTAGCAACGAAGCAATCTCTATCGCGAGATTGCTTCGCTTCGCTCGCAATGACTGAATGGCCGGGACAAAGCCAGTCCTTCATCTCTTCAAGCCTCATCCTGGCTCGCTTTAACCTTTGCCCTTCCTCCAGCTCGGGAAAACCTGTGGCAACAAGGTAGGCCCTCCCCTCTAGGTGGTCAAAGGCGAAGATAGCATCATAGAAGGCAAAGTAACACTCAGGAAATTTAAGGTCATCTATAGCTGTGGATGTCAGGTGTTCGATGAAGTGGCACAGGTCATAGCTAAAATAGCCAACCGCTCCACCCAGGAAAGGCACAGGTGCCGGGCAATGGTCTAATTTATATATCTCCAACAGCTTGCCTATAGTATCGAAAGGGTTGCCATGCTGCACTTCGTGCTCCCGTCCACGAACAAGGGTGATTTCAGAGCCTCGACTGCTCATTACCAGAAAGGGCTCACTGCCCAAAAATGAATATCTCCCCAGCCTTTGAGGGTCCATGCCGCTGTCTAAAAAGAAGCTATAAGGTCTGTCCTTGATTAGCTCAAAAAATTCAGGGGCAGTCAAGGGAGTAAAGACTTCTTCGATTAATGGATAGCGATTCTTAATCATCCTATGAGCAATACCTACAAACTTTCTAACACTTTCTTGGTGGTGAGGCCAACTTCAGCCGGGTTGGGGGCTATAGTGGCCCCAGCCTGTGACAGCGCCTTTGTCTTCTCTGAAGCCTTGCCAGCACTGCCGGTAATGATGGCTCCAGCATGTCCCATTCTTTTCCCCGGCGGAGCAGTACTACCAGCGATAAAAACGACCACAGGTTTAGTCATCTTGTGACTGATAAATTCAGCAGCTTCTTGCTCCATAGTGCCACCAATTTCACCAATAAGAATCACAGCCTTGGTATTCTGGTCTGCCTGAAATAATTTCAAGATGTCTACAAAGGTGCTGCCGGGCAGAGCATCACCGCCGATGCCAACACAGGTGGATTGTCCGATTCCCAGGCTGGTGAGCTGGGATACGACGTCATAAGTCAGAGTGCCGCTGCGAGAGATTACCCCCACGCTGCCGGGAAGATGAATTTCCCCCACCATAATCCCAGCCTTACATTTACCCGGGGACATGACTCCTGGGCAATTAGGCCCGATGAGCCGGCTTGATTTACCTTTGAGATAGCGATGCACTTTCACCATGTCTAATACCGGTATGCCCTCAGTTATGCACACAATCAAAGACATGCCAGCGTCAATCGTCTCCAGAATGCCGTCTGCGGCAAAGGCAGGAGGCACAAACATGAGACTGGCATTAGCTCCAGTTTTGGCTATGGCCTTCTCTACGGTATTGAACACGGGCACTCCCAAATGTTGACTGCCCCCTTTGCCAGGTGTGACTCCGGCTACTACTCTGGTGCCATATTCTATACAGCGCTGAGTATGAAAGCTCCCTTCGCTGCCAGTAATACCCTGAACTAAAAGCCTGGTATTTTCATCAACGAGGATGCTCATTTCGTTACTCCTTTTGCTGCCTTGACTACCTTATTAGCGGCATCATAGAAATCTTTAGCCTGGATGAAAATTATCCCTGACTCAGCCAGGATACGTTGACCTTCTTCTAAGTTTGTTCCTGCCAGTCTAATGACTACGGGGAAGGGAATATTCATTTGCTGGTAAGATTCAACTATCCCTTTGGCGATGACATCTACCCTGGCCATACCTCCGAATATATTCACCAGGACAGCCTTGATTCTGGGGTCAGCAATAAACATCTTGAATGAGTTTACCACCCTACCAGTGTTATTAAGTGTGCCGATGTCTAGGAAATTTGCTGCTCTACCGCCACAATATTGAATAAGGTCGTTGACTGCCATGGCTAACCCGGCGCCATTGACCATGCAGCCGATATCGCCATCCATCTTGACATAATTGTTAATTCCCCAGTCACGAGCCTGGATTTCCAGAGGCTCCTCCTGCTCTTTATCTTGAAGTTCCTGGATATCTTTGTGTCGGTACAGGGCATTGTCGTCAAAATTAAATTTAGCGTCTAGAGCCAGCAGCTTTTCGTCAGCGGTAACAACCAAAGGGTTTATCTCGGCCAAGGAGCAATCCTTGTCTATAAATAGCTTATAAAGGTTTGTCATTAACCGTGTGGCCTCACCTACCTGGCCTCCGTCCAAATTCATCCCATAAGCCAGTTTGCGACCCTGGAACGGTTGAAAGCCAATAGCAGGGTCGATATCACTCCTGAATATTTTCTCAGGAGTTGACTTGGCCACTTCTTCGATTTCCATGCCTCCGGCTTCACTGGACATCATCACTGGCAAGCGGCTTGTTCCATCAATGAGGATGCTGAGGTAGAGCTCCCGTGCCACGTCGCTTGCCTCTTCTACCAGGACTTTACTTACCGGCACTCCTTCCGGTCCCGTCTGATGGGTCACCAGTCTGGTTCCAATCAATTGACTCGTTGCCTTCTCTGCCTCTTCTGGGCTATTAACCGTCTTTATGCCACCCGCCTTGCCCCTCCCCCCGGCATAGACCTGGGCTTTGATTACCACCTTGCGGCCAATCTCAGCAGCTATGTCTCTGGCCTCGGCCGGGGTGGAAGCCACCTTGCCTCTGGGAACAGGAATACCATATTGAGCCAGAAGTGCCTTAGCCTGATACTCGTGGATTTTCAAATTGCCTCCTTGTTTTCTTGAAGCTTTTTAGCTTTGATTTCGCGTTCAACCTTGGGCATTTTGGAAGCCTTTCACCCTCAGATTTTTGTAGTTGCTTGATTCATCAAGCATGAACAGCCTCTCGTATCATAGGCAAGGTATTTCCCCACTGGCGGAGGGGGTGGGATTCGAACCCACGTTCGCCAAAAAGGCGAAAGCGGTTTTCAAGACCGCCACCATAAACCACTCGGTCACCCCTCCTGGCTTCAAATTCTACTTCAAAACGACCTCTTCAGGCAATCTTGCCAACCTTTTGCTGGCATCTCTACCAGACTTTGACCCAACATGGATAATATATGAGCTGGCGGAGCAAGGCGTCACGGATGCCCAAGGGGACATGTTATGAAGGCACTACTTTACGATAAAACACGCTCTGAGAGGCTGAAAAATGCGAGGGTTTTGCCTGGCGAGTGAAATTATACCTATTTTGCCTTAACCCTCAGGGATTTTCCCATCGCGTTGACCAGTTCGCTCTGTTTCAGCTTTTGCTTTTTACACCTCCTGGTAAATCTGTCTCGGTATACTTTCATACTCCTTCTGGGTTCCTGTCTTTTAGAGAGTCCAGGGTTCGGCTATAATAGCGCTACTGAAATCATGAAGGCTTGTATGGTAAGCTTCAGATTGCACAGGAGACATAGGAAACTGGTTTGGGATGTGTACTCTAGGATGGGCTTTGACCATCTGAATCAAGGAAGGGGATAAGATTTCATTCCTTAACCTACTGCCTAAAGTGATTGGGAAATAGAAGTCGGTTATTTATCATCAAGGAGAAGGCGAAAATGATGAAGGTTATCGAAGGTTATGAGCTGAAGAGTGGTGCAGATATACAATCTCTATTTCTAAAACTCAGGTCATATGCCATGACATTTCCAGGTTTCATTAGTGCTGAGCATATCAGAAGTGTGAAAGGCACTCCTATTGCTGCCTTGTTATACAATTGGAAGAGACGTGAGGATTGGGAGGCATGGGAGAGTTCAAAGCTTAGACAACAGCTACTACACGAGACAGAGGCACTCTTGATATCAAAGCCGAGGATAACTATATATGAAGTAATTCCTACATCAGCATGGACATACACTGGGTACTAATCATAGTTTAGGCAATTGGAAATCTATGATAGCGAAGATTCTATCTCTCGTAGTGGGGGTGTCAATTTTGTTTAGATTCAAAGCCTGACTGGGCTTTTTAGGTCTGTGCCCTTTTAGAGGCTAGTTTGCGCGAGGGCATTAGCAGGCGCGAGTCAGGGCAAAGTTAAGGAATGTTAGGCATCCTCTGCTTTGATACATGGGAAGGCAACTACGAAGGGAACCTCTTTTTTATATAGTGAGTGGTAGAGAGATACGGCTTCGTCTACCTCTAAGGGGGCGATTTTCCCCGTTTCAACTTCGTGTGGCAACAGCGTTTGATGTTGGGCGAAGAAATTACCATTTGGGGTTCTGAATAAGAATGTATTACGGCCACCTTGTTCAAAGTGATAGCCGTTCCAGTATTCGTCATGGGCTATTAGCGTGGATTTGTCTGTGCGGTATCGCTTACCTGCGACAACCCAGATCATGTTTTGTGGTTGCATCGGTTCACCTCCAATTATATTTTTGGCCCTGGCTGTGTCAATATTGCTGGAGCCCGGTCATCATCCTCTTATATTATACATCAAGGATGCGTTTTGTTGTTGTGCCACAACTCACCTTTGCCCATTAGCTTCAATTCGAGAATTTGACCTTTATTCTAGTTGACTATAAAATAGACTCGGGTGAGTAAACCGGGTGACCGCCCTGGATTTAATCTGCCAGGGAGGAAAGTCCGAGCTCCACCGAGCAGGGTGCTGGGTAACACCCAGGAGGGGTGACCCTACGGAAAGTGCCACAGAAACACACCGCCAGCGGCTGGCTTAGCCAGTGCGGGTAAGGGTGAAATGGTGAGGTAAGAGCTCACCAGCAACCAGGAGACTGGTTGGCTGGGCAAACCCCACCTGGAGCAAGACCGAATAAGAGGGCTCAACTACTCCAAAGTCTCAGGACTCTGGGGTAAGTTTAAGGTGCTCGGCCGAAGCCCTCGGGTTGGTCGCTTGACCCTGATGGTAACATCAGGGCTAGATGGATGGTCACCACTCCATGTGGAGTACAGAACTCGGCTTACAGGTTTACTCGCCCAAAAATATTTTTCAGGCTTATATGCGGCAAAGGACAGGGGTGAGGCTCAAGCCTTGACCAGAGGGTTATCCAAGGGAAAAACAAGGGAGAGAATGGCATCCCAACAGCCATAAACAGGTTTGTTAAACCAGGGTTCCGGGCATAAAATAATAATGTATGGATGAAATATCCCCTCAGCTTCGTGATTTCGTTCTCTTTTGTGCCCAGAGGCGGAGCCCGGAGTGGCCGGCTATTTACGATGAAATGACCAGAGTAGCCGGAAGGAAATTATTCCAGGGATTAGGCTACAAAGACCTTAGGCAGCTAGGGTTATCATTCTCCCTATCTGGTATGGACAAAACCATCCGATTGGTGAAACAAGTTACCTCCCAAAACCATTGGTAAGAAGCATTTTGCAGTCTTTCATTCAAGATGCTAGCATTTTTAATTGACCAGCTTAAGATTGCCTGCCGCTGGCAACAGATATCAAGTCCCCGATGTAGTTCAAGGAGACTTTTTATGCGAATAGCGGTGCTTGCCGATACCCATGTACACATGCTTGAACACCTCCCTAAAAAGATAATTGATGCCATCGCCACGGTAGATTTGATAATCCACGCTGGAGACTTCACCGATGTGCAAGTGCTTAAGGAGTTGAAACGGCTAAGAGGGGTGAAAGCAGTCCAGGGTAATATGGATTCAGTGGAGCTAAAGACTGTACTCCCGGTCAAGGAAATAGTTGAAATAGAAAATAAACGAATTGGCATAACTCATGGCTCAGGCAGTCCTTGGGGAATAGAAGGGAGGGTAAGGAAAATGTTTGAGTCGGACCGGATTGACATTATCGTCTATGGCCATTCTCACCGATCCCAAAACAAGGTCATCGATGATATTCTCTTTTTTAATCCCGGCAAGGCCACAGACTCTTTTGGCATCCTCACGATTGATGGAGGAACCAAAGGAGAAATAATCAGCTCTAGATAATGATTGTTTACCGTCTTATCACAATGGAGCCATAGCCGACCACTTGGGAGAAATCGCCACTAGTGTCTCCGCTGGTGGCATATTTCAATAAATTTGCCTTTTTGGCCTTCATTTCTTTGGCTGCGACAATAGCTGAAGCAACCGGACCATACCCGCACATAGTACAATTAAGGCTCTCACAGCGCTTGTATAGCTCTTCTTCATCAAGAGCAACTATGGCCTCAATTATGGATTCATCCTTTTCCATGACTACAGAGTGAGGTTCATAATGCGTAAAATCGCTGCTGGCGATAATTATTAAGTTATTGCTTGCCTGGGAAATAGCCTTGCCCACCGTTCGAGCTGTTTCTATGTCTTGAGCCAGCATAGTTATGGGCACAATTTTTACCTTCTTATAGAGGTGTTGGAGCCAGGGTAATTGCACTTCAATACTGTGCTCATGTATATGAGCAGTCTCGTCTGCTTTGATTACCTTCCCCAACAGCCTTTGGCCAAGCTCTTTGTTTATTTCTACCTTACCCAAGGGGGTGTTCCAGGCAGCTCCTGCCCATAGAGAAACAGGATACCCATACCCGGTGTGGTTAGGACCAAGTATCACTGCGGTATCGAATATTCCATCATCAGCAAGCTCCTTATAGGCATGGGCTGCTACTGGCCCCGAGTAATAATAGCCAGCATGGGGGGCAACGATAGCCACAATCTCCCTCAGCCCTTTGCTATTCACCCGGGGTATAGCTCCCGGTCCAAGCTCATGTTTGTAGCACCATTCAATTTGTTCTTCTAATTCTCTGGCAGTGCCGGCATAAAACATACCGGAAACAGCAGGTTTTCTTATCTTCATGAGACAGCCCCGCAAAACAGGATTACCCTTTAGGCTCTCTTTTCGTCCTTTTCCTGGTCTTTTTCTTGACCTCCTCAGCTTCTCCCTTAGTCTTTCCTTTGTTCTCCTCTGCGAGCTTCTCTATCTCCAGCCTAGCTTGGTCACGGTACCAGCGGTGTATCTCGTCCAGAGCTGGTGGGAAGATACTGAACACCTCTATATCACTAGGAAATTGCACTGAGTGTCCCTCTCTAATGAACAAAAGCCCAGCCTCATCGTCTTTAAGCGTCTCGCTTATCTTTTTAGCCATAAATTCATTTCTATTTTTTGTCGCCTCAACATAAAATTCAGAAACTTTACTTGGCACCTTATCGCTTATAAAGCCAAGCATCAGGCATCTCTGCCAGTCCATGACCTCTTCAAATAATTCCCTTTCTTCGACTGCTTCAAAGATAGCACCATCAGCACACTGAGTTTTAGCAATTTGATAACTGCTTGGGTTCAGCCTCTCCGTAGTCTTCATGCCATCCTCACCAGATTGAAAGATTGATTCGTGGTAAACCCGGTTTACCCTCCCGATCTTCGACGATAAATTGGTTAGCTGTTCTGCTACTTGTTGCCAATAACGACTGCATTTTTCTTTATATTCATCAAGGGCTTCCTCGCCGGAATATACAAGTGGGACGAGGTAAAGCTTCTTTCCCTGTTTGAAGCGCTCAACTTCAGGCCTCTCTATTTTGCCTAATTGCTCTGGCATGGCTATTTAGCTCCCAACAATAAGTCCCTCAAAGCCTCAGTGCACCTTATAAATGGGTTTAAGTGGAAAAGGTTAAAGCAAACTTTTCATGGGCGCTACTCATCAGGCTCTCCTTCTTTTCCCCAGTTCTGCATCATCTTCTTGATTCGCTGGGCAAGTGTGGGATCCTCCTTGAGACGCTGAGTAAATACAGGGCAGCTCTGAAGAATCATCTCCTGACTCATAGAGGCCATACTTTCCATAATCTGGTCTAGTTCGCTTTTGGCTTGTTCGGGTAGATTTGTCCCCTGCATAGCTATCCTGAACTGTGAGATATCCTCAACGCTAACCTGAACCGGAGTTAGGCAGTTTTTATACCAGGGACATTCCTTACATCTGATAAGTGCCGTGACTTCATCTAAAATATCGCCCATTTTAGTCCTCCTGGTTGATGTAATTTTAGCACTTTTCCTTGATATAAAGGAAATCAAATTCCTTGAGACTAGTTATTAATCACCGCGTGTCATTGCGAGATATCGCGGGCACAAGCGAAGGAACTTACCGAAGCAATCTCGATGGGTGGTATAGTTGAAAAATTATCGGGGATTGCCGCGCTTCGCGCACAATGACACTAGGGGAAAGGGCTTGGAATGACAAAAGGTACGTAGGGTCGAGGCTTGTCCCTGACCTCACTCCGGTTTTACTAATTGATTCCTTGTGTTATAATGAATCAGCGCCAGGGACAGCAGGTACCCTGAGGGTTTAAATAATTTGCCTGCCGAGGCTTAAGTTAACCCTGTGTTCGCTGGCACAGGGATTTTTGTTATAGACTTCCTCTCCCATGACGGGAGTGAATTAAAGAGAGGGCGAATATGTTAAGAGAAAAAAAGGTGCAAATAGTAAGCAATCTAGCCGATGATTTGTCGCGGAGCACTATTATCATCGCTACTAACTATCAGGGCCTGCTTGCTAAACAAATGGCTGAGTTACGTAATGCTCTGGCAAAAGCAGGTGTCGAGTATCATGTGGTCAAAAACACTCTGGTCTATCGTGCCGCTGACCATGCAGGCAAGCCACAACTGAGGGATATAATCGAGGGTCCTGTGGCCCTGGCCTTCGGCTACGATGACATAGTTAATACAGCTAAAGCTCTTAACCAATATATCAAATCTGCGGCGTTGTCTTTACAAATTAGAGGAGGATTGTTAGGGGACCGAATTTTGCTTCCAGAGGAAGTGGTAAGCCTGGCTAACTTGCCACCTAGAGAAGTTCTCATCTCCAAACTAATTGGGCAATTACAAGCCCCCGTAGTAACTTTACATAATATTATTAACTTTCCCTTGCAGGGGCTTCTGAACATATTACAAAACAGGGCTCAAGCTATTAGCAAATAACAAAGGAGGACATCATGTCACCAGAAGAAGTAGAGAAAGAAGCTAAGGAAGAAGCGGTAAAGAAAGCCTCAAAGGCAAAGAAGAAAGTTAAGGAAGAGCAGGTAAAGGAAGCCCCAAGGGCAAGGAAAGAGGGCAAGGGTTTGACCAAGGAAGAAATTATCGCTGCCATTAAGACTATGACAGTGCTGGATCTGGCTGATTTGGTCAAGACCCTGGAGAATGAATTCGGGGTTAGCGCTGCCCCTGTAGCAGTAGCAGCGCCGGCAGCTGCTCCAGGCGAGCAAGCAGAAGCACCCTCAGCGGAAGAGAAGACAGAATTCACCGTCACCTTAAAGAGCTTTGGCGAGAAGAAAATCGAAGTTATCAAGGCAGTGCGTGAGGTAACCACTCTAGGACTAAAGCAAGCTAAGGATTTGGTAGAAGCTGCTCCACAGGTAGTAAAAGAAGGCGTCCCCAAGGAAGAGGCCGAAACAACAAAACAGAAATTAGAAGCTGCTGGAGCGACTGTAGAGCTTAAGTAGGGTCATCTCAAAATTTTCGAATTCTTGAGGGGAGGTTGAGTAACATGCCTCTGGCTACTTACCAGGTTATCTTAGTGATGGGAGGATCTTTCCTCCTCTTGGGTATTATTTTTATTCTCTGGAGCAAGAGGGAAAAGGAAAAATATTACAATTCTATTTTGCTAACCCGAAGAGATATTAAGGAGACTATAACCCATGAACACGAGCGTTTCTGGCTACAAGCCTGGCAAATAGGAGGCAGGATTTCCCTTATCGTTGGCATTGTACTGCTGATTATTGGTGTGATTCTGTGGTTTATTGCGCCTTAAGCTTGTCATGGCATTGGAGTGTGGCGAAGGGGCTCTCAACGAAGTGGTTCATTTTTTGGACTTGAATATTTCACAAAACTGGACTAATTGGTATTAGTCGGCAACAACCAGTCAAGAGCTTGCTCAAAGTATTCGCATGAAGGAAAGGATTCCTTCATGCCTCAGGGTTTGGTACTGACGCATTCTACTCTTGGCTTGACGTGTATACCGAACAGGTTCTATGCTCAAATTATTTCCTTGTGCCGGTATTGTAGAGCTTCAGCCATATGGTGTGTCTTGATGATGTCGCTATGCTCTAAGTCGGCGATGGTGCGGGAAAGCTTGAGGATGCGATGGAAGGCACGACCGGTGAGATGAAGCTGCTTCATGGCAGCGCGAAGCAGGCTCTGGGCTGCCGGTTCTATCGTGCAAAATTCCTTCACCTCCTTGGGCGTCATATCGGCATTGCACTTCAGCTTCGTCCCTCGAAAACGCTCAAGCTGTATTTCATGTGCCGCCTTGACCCTGGCCCTGACTTTATCCGAGCTTTCCCCGGGCTTATCCTCAGTGAGCTTTTCATAATCGATATGGGGAACATCAACAAAGATATCAATACGGTCCAGTAGCGGTCCGCTTATCCTTTTATGATAGCGAGAGATTTCTCTTGACGAGCATTTACATTCCTTAAACGGGTCACCATAATACCCACAGGGGCAGGGGTTCATAGCGGCAACCAGCATAAAGCTGGCAGGGAAGGTAACACTGCCATGAGCACGGCTGACGGTAATTGTTCTGTCTTCTATTGGTTGGCGCAGCGATTCCAGTGTTATGTGCCCAAACTCAGGGAATTCATCCAGAAAAAGCACTCCGTGGTGCCCCATGCTTATCTCCCCGGGCCTTGGCCATTGCCCCCCTCCCACCAAGCCAGCATGGGAAATAGTATAGTGAGGGGAGCGAAAAGGACGCTCTACAATGATGGGAGTGTCTTGCGGCAACAATCCACTAACGCTGTAAATCTTGGTTACCTCGATAGCTTCCTCCATGGTCAACAGGGGAAGTATTGAGGGCAGAGAACGAGCCAGCATAGTCTTGCCGCTTCCCGGTGGACCACACATGAGGATATTGTGTCTTCCCGCCGCCGCTATCTCTAGAGCTCTCTTGGCATGCTCCTGGCCCTTAATATAAATGAGATCGAAGGCGTAACTAGGGCGAAATTCCTGCTCCCAATTTAGCTCGCTATGGTACTCCAGGATGCCTACTTCGCCTTGAAGATGAACAACCAGTTGCGCTAACGATTCCGTAGGGAATATATGTATATTATCTATAAGGGAAGCCTCTTTAGCATCATCCAAAGGCACGAATATGGTAGATAAGCCTTTATCACGGGCTAAAGCTACCATGGGCAATACCCCATGGGTATGGCGTAGCTTGCCATCCAAAGAGAGCTCCCCTAAAAAGATACTGTGGGTGAGGTCGGCGTTTAGCTGTCCTGAGCTCATCAGTATGCCTATGGCTATGGGTAAGTCGTAAGAAGGGCCTTCCTTTTTTAGGTCTGCTGGAGCCAGGTTGACAGTAATACGCCTGGTAGGGAACTTGTAGTAGGAGTTTCTTATGGCTGACCTTACTCTTTCTCTTGCCTCCTGGACTGCCTTGTCTGGTAGTCCAACGATGGTGAAAGAAGGTAAGCCTGGTGATAAATCCACCTCTACTTCCACTACGGCTCCCTCTAGACCCACAACAGCAGCGCTTTTTACCTTGGCTAGCATCTTGATAAAATTCTCTTGTCTAAGTAAGACTCAGCCTTTTTCCCTTAGAAAATCCTCAGTTTTTTTAATTAGTTCTCCATTCTCTTCCTCAGATAGCATAAGGTTGCTTTCCAGCCTGTTAATATAATCATCGATTTGAGGAAAGCGAGACCTTGCCTGGGCTAGCTGTTCATTCTGTTTTCGAATCTCCTGATAAAGTCTGATTCCCATCGCACTCCCCAAATCTGCTTTCATATTATATACTATCTTCTCGCCTGTATGGTGAAAAAATAGCCGTCGCCTATTTATGAGGAGATAGGGCAATGAAAAATTGGGAGAAAGACCTTCCGCCAATCGCTAGAGAAAGATTAGCCAAGATTGGTGATTTGACCCAGGAAGAAAAAGAGAAGATGGTAGATTCTGAGAGGGTGAACTCTCTACTCTCGGAATTTTACCAAGGGCAGATTGACCCTGAAAGCTTGTGGAAGAGGTTAAAGGAAGAAGGCAAGCCGTCTCTTCTGAGGGAAGCCCAGATAAGACTGGTAGATTCCCTTAGTTTTGGGAGCACTCCAGCCGAACTGCAAAGGAAAAGAGACGGAATTTTAGCCATAGAGACCCTCAAGGAAGAGCAGAATACTTCTATAGTTGAGCTAAATTTAAACCTGATGGAGGACTTACAAAAGAGGTATAGAACAGAAATGGAGCAAGCCTACAATGGCATAAGAGCTGAAGTAGAAAGAAATCCCCAACTAAGGGTAAAACAAGTTCAGCAAGGACAAAACACCATGGTTGTTCAACTGAGTGTTGATGAGGCGATAAAACAGCTTCCTCAATGGCGAGATTTTCTCTCCGACCAAGAGAAAAGATACAGCCAAGAGTTTGCCAAAGTAATGGAAAAATTAAAAAAAGAGTTAAAATAAAGAGCTTTATATACCTATGGCTACAGCAACGGCATGCTGCTTACTATCGGAAAGGCTAACAGAGACCTCTTTTAAGTTTAATTCTTCAGCTTTATTCAAAGCTTGCCCGTAAAGTTTGACCGATGGTTTGCCATCGTCGCCAGTGAGAATCTCAATTTCACGCCAGCCAATAACTATCCCACCTGTTCCCAGGACTTTCATCACCGCCTCTTTAGCAGCAAATCTGGATGCTAAGGACGCAAGTCTATCCTGGCAAGTCCTGAGCTCCGTTTCGGTGTAAATCCGGCTTAAAAAGCGCTCTCCCCATCGTTTGATTGCTGATTCAACGCGCTCTATCTCCACAATATCAACGCCGATAGCTGTCACTCCGTCTCCTTTTGGGTTTTAGGACTACATAAGCAAACTAGATACCATAGTTGACATAACATCAAACTATAAAATAGGCAAGTATTGCTTGAGCTCATAATCGGTTACTTGACTGCGATAACGATCCCATTCCACCTCTCTATTCTGGATAAAGGTATTAAATACATGCTCACCTAAGGCTTTCCTTACCAATTCGCTGTTTTCAGTAAGTTTTATAGCTTCATACAAGCTGCCGGGAAGTGTACCTATGCCCTTTTCTTGCCGCTCCCGCTCAGTCATTTCAAAGACATTTCTCTCCACAGGTGGCGGTGGTTCATATTTTTTCTCGATTCCTTCCAACCCAGCAGCCAGCATGACGCTAAAAGCTAAGTAGGGGTTGCAAGCAGGGTCAGGGGACCTGTATTCAATCCTGGTGGATTTCTCTTTCCCTGGCTGGTATTCAGGTATGCGAATTAAATCAGCCCGGTTTCGTCTCGCCCAGCTGATGTATACCGGTGCTTCATAGCCTGGGAGGAGGCGCTTATAAGAATTCACCCACTGGTTGGTAACAGAGGTAATTTCGGGGGCATGAGTTAATAAGCCAGCGGCAAAATGTTTGGCTATCCTGGATAAATGAATAGGGTCCTTCTCATCAAAGAAGGCATTTCTATCGCCTTTAAACAATGACATATGGACATGCATGCCGCTGCCGTTTACACCAAACACGGGTTTGGGCATGAAAGTAGCATAAACGCCATGATTTTGAGCTACTTGCTTAACTACCAATCGATAGGTCATGACATTATCTGCCATGGCCAAAGCGTCGGTGTAACGTAAGTCTATTTCGTGTTGACTGGGAGCAACTTCATGATGGCTATACTCTACACCAATGCCCATCTCCTCCAGGACAAGAATCGTCTCCCGTCTCAAATCAGTAGCTATGTCGGGTGGGGTTAAATCGAAATAGCCTCCGTGATCCAGAAATTGGGGTGACTCTGAATTCTGAAAGTAGAAATATTCTAGCTCGGGGCCAACGTAGAAGGTATACCCCTTCTCAGCAGCTATTTTTAAGTTCCTTTTCAGCACATATCTGGGGTCGCCTTCAAAAGCTTGCCCCCCGGGCCAACAAATATCGCAAAACATCCTGGCAGTTTTGTGCTCCTGTGGTCGCCAGGGAAGTATTTGGAAGGTAGTAGGGTCAGGCAAAGCCACCATATCGCTCTCGTCAATACGGGCAAAGCCCTGAATAGATGAGCCATCAAACCCGCTTCCCAATTCCAAAGCTGATTCTAATTCTTCAAAGGTGATAGCAAAGCCCTTAAGAAAACCCAGGATGTCAGTAAACCATAACCTTATGAATTTAATATCTTGTTCTTTGGCTAACTTAAGGATATAATCTTTTGTCTCAGCTCGGTCTTTAGCAACCATCAATCCTCCTAGTTCTTGGAGTAATTGGCTGCTATCAAACCACAAGTTAGAGCGGAAGTCAATTGTGTAGTTGACAAAATATTTTGGGGGATGTTAAGTAGGTAAACGGTTATCGATGTCCACTG
>Ga0307435_1000057_pt1 | contig 47608 bp, 44 predicted proteins | sample SalMarWE160470MG_FD_202164 | JGI IMG/M metagenome (GOLD analysis project Ga0307435, IMG submission 202164) | Salt marsh sediment microbial communities from the Plum Island Ecosystem LTER, Massachusetts, United States - WE1604-70 | ecosystem: Environmental > Aquatic > Marine > Intertidal zone >... | reverse complement strand
GCACCCTGGCTCGGAGTGTCGACGCGTCCATCACCGGGACTCTACGCGCCGGTGGCACCGGGCACCGGACGGATCACTCCCCCAGCACGTGCTGCCGGATCCAGGTGTGCATGGCGATGCCGGAGGCGACGCCGGCATTGATGGACCGGGTGGAACCGAACTGGGAGATCGAGCACACCATCGTGCAACGGGCCTGCATCCCGGCCGACAGCCCGGGACCCTCCTGGCCGAAGACGAGCACGCACCGCTCCGGGAGCCGTGCCCGCTCGATCGGGGCCGACCCGGGGAGGATGTCGATGCCCACCAGCGGAAGCTCCGCTTCCTCCGCCCAGGCCACGAACTCCGCAGTGGCGGCATGGTGGCGGATGTGCTGGTAGCGGTCCGTCACCATCGCCCCCCTCCGGTTCCAGCGCTTTCGCCCGACGATATGCACCTCGGCGGCGAGAAAGGCGTTGGCGTTGCGGACGACGGCACCGATGTTGAAGTCGTGCTGCCAGTTCTCGACGGCGACGTGGAACGGGTGGCGGCGCCGGTCGAGGTCGGCCACGATGGCCTCCCGCCGCCAGTAGCGGTAGCGGTCCACCACGTTGCGCCGGTCGCCGCCCGCCAGCAACTCGGGATCGAGGCACGGATCGTCGGGCCAGGGCCGCGGATGAGGACCCACCCCGATCGGGCGATCCTCCTCTCCGCTCACGGCCGGCGGGTGACTGCCGGGCGCGTCAGTCGCGGATGGCGAGACCGGTATCGAGATCGAAGAAGTGGCTCGAGTCCATGTCGACCGCGACCTCGACCGGGCTCCCCACCTTGGCCGTGCTGTCGGGAGCGAAGCGGCCCGCCACCAGCGTGGTCTCCCGGGACAGCACCTCCTCGGCGGCGGCCTCGTCGCTGATGTCGAGGGCCTCCTCGGAGACGACCGGCTTGGCATCGATGTCGAAGTACACGATCTTCTCGAACCCGAGCGACTCGATATTCTCCGTCGTCGAGCGGAGCCGCTGATCGGCGGGCGCATCGGTGTGCACCGACGCGTCCTCGAAGTCCTTCGGCCGGAGGCCGAGGACCACGGTCCGGCCGACGTACTGGCGCAACGCCGGGCGCTTGGTGAAAAGGTCGGACGGGCCGGTCAGGGTCTGGCTCCCGAGGGTGAACACGGGGCGCTCGCCCTCCTCGGCGAGTTGGGCTTCCATCAGGTTCATCGACGGGGATCCGATGAAGGCCCCGACGAAGAGGTTGTCCGGCTCGTCGAAGAGCGTCTGCGGCTCCGCCACCTGCTGCAGCACGCCGGCGCTGATGACGGCGACCCGGTCGGCCATCGTCATGGCCTCCACCTGGTCGTGGGTGACGTAGAAGGTGGTGACTTCGACCCGGCGCACCAGCGACGTGATCTCCGCCCGCATCTGGACCCGCAGCTTGGCATCGAGGTTGGAGAGTGGCTCGTCGAGGAGGAACACCCGAGGATGGCGCACGATGGCCCGACCCATCGCGACCCGCTGCCGCTGCCCGCCGGAGAGCTGTCCGGGCTTCCGATCGAGGATCTCGGAGAGCTCGAGCGTCTTGGCGGCGTCCTCGACCCGCTGCCGCAGCTCGACCTTCGGCACCTTGGCGAGCTTGAGGGCGAACCCGATGTTCTCCGCCACCGTCATGTGCGGATAGAGGGCGTAGTTCTGGAACACCATGGCGATGTCCCGGTCCTTGGGATGCATGTCGTTGACGACCTCGTCGCCGATGTAGATCTTCCCGCTCGTGATCTCCTCGAGACCGGCGATCATGCGCAACGTGGTCGACTTGCCGCAGCCCGAAGGGCCGACCATCACGAGCAGCTCGCCCTCCTTGATGTTGAGGTTGAGATCGGTGACCGCAACGAAGCCGTTCGGGTACACCTTGTTGACGTTTTCAAAGACAACCTCTGCCACAGGCTCCTCCTTCAGCAGTGCGAACGGCCGGGCTCACTCCAACCGAACCGAGCCGGCACCTACCGACCCGGAAACCGTCGAGAGGCACGATCATCTGCCAACGCAGCGTGCGCCTCGCACGCGATGTTGGTCTGCCCCGCGATATCGGGCTCGTCCACGACTCTACCGCACCAGGTCCCCCGCTGCCCAGAGAAACCGGACCGCGACCCTCCCTGGAATCGGAAAGCGCCCCCGGTCAAGCGCCGGATCGTCCCCACGGCCGATGCGTCCCGAGCCCGGTCCGGATACGATCGTGGCGATGCACATCCTGGAGGGGCCTAGAGGTCGCTACCTGATCGACGGCGCGGTGGCCGCCGGCTTGGCGGTGCTGGTGTTGAGCGGTCTCAACGCCTACTCGGGGACGACCCTCGACGAGTCCTACCGCCGGCCCGACGCCTGGCTGATCATCCTCATCCTGTTGGCGGCGCTGCCACTGGCGCTGCGGCGGCGCTACCCGACAACGGTGATGGCGACGGTGCAGATCGCATGGATGATCGAGGTCGCCCTCGCCTATCCGGACACCATGTCGATGTTCGGGCTCGGCGTGGCGCTCCACGCCGTCGGCTCCAACCTCCCGCCGCAACGATCCCGCGTTGTCGCGTTCGTCAGCATCGGCACGGCGCTGGCTTGGACCGGGCTCGGTGTGCTCATCCAGAGCGACGTCGCCCCCGACAGCCTGCTGACGATGGGCGCATTCAGCCTCTTCGCCTGGCTCCTCGGCCGGGAGGTGTCGCTGCGGCAGCTCCGCACCCAGGATCTGGAGCGCCGCGCCTCCGCCGCCGAACGCGACCGAGAGGAGCGGGCCCGTGAGGCCGTGACGGAAGAGCGGATCCGCATCGCTCGGGAGCTGCACGACGTCGTCGCCCACGACATGACGGTGATGACGGTACAGGCGGCCGCCGCCCGCCGCACCCTCCACCGCGACCCCGCCAAGGCGGAGATCGCGCTCGAAGCAGTCGAACAGGCAGGTCACGAGGCTCTCACCGAGATGCGACGTCTGCTCGGAATGCTACGCACCAGCCTCCCGGAGGCCCGGACCCCACAGCCGGGACTGGTGCGGATCACTCAGCTCGTGACGCAACTCGAGGAAGCCGGCCTTCCGGTGGAGTTGGCCATCGAAGGCGACGCCCGGCCGCTGCCGCCGGGGATCGACCTCAACGCGTTCCGGATCATCCAAGAATCGCTCACCAACGCTCTCAAGCATGGCGGCCCCGACACCCGGGCCTCCCTCCGTCTCATCTACCAGCCCGACCGCATCACGATCGAGATCAACGACGATGGAAGAGGTGCGGCCGAGGAGCTGGCGACACCCGGCGAATACGGCCATGGCCTGGTCGGGATGCGTGAGCGCGTCTCCCTGCTCGGAGGCAATCTCACCGCCGGACCCCGCCGCGGCGGTGGCTACCGGGTCCGTGCCGAACTCCCGCTCGGTGCCCTGTGAGCGAGCCGGTTCGTGTCCTCGTGGTCGACGACCAGGCTCTGGTGCGGGCCGGGTTCGTGATGATCCTCGAGGCCGAGGACGACCTCCTCGTGGTCGGAGAGGCCGCCAACGGGATCGAGGCAGTCGCCGAGGCGCGGCGCCTCCGGCCCGACGTGGTCCTGATGGACATCCGCATGCCGGAGATGGATGGCCTCGACGCCACCCGTGAGCTGTGCGCGTCGCCGCGGCCCGGTGGGCACTGCCCCCGGGTTCTCATCCTCACCACCTTCGACCTCGACGAGTACGTGTTCGAGGCGTTGCGGGCCGGCGCCAGCGGGTTCCTGCTCAAAGACACCCCGCCCGACGATCTGGTGGCGGCGATCCGGATCGTCGCCGGCGGCGACGCCCTGCTCGCCCCTTCCGTCACCCGGCGTCTCCTCGCCGAGTTCGCCCGGGTCCCGGCGGGGGCCCACCCGTCGGCCGCGATGGAGCGCCTCACCGAGCGGGAACAGGAGGTGCTGCGCCACCTCGCCCGCGGCCTCTCCAACGCCGAGATCGCCGAGGCACTCTTCGTGTCGGAGACCACGGTGAAAACCCACATCTCGCACATCCTCACCAAGCTCGACCTGCGGGATCGGGTCCAGGCTGTGGTGATGGCATACGAGTCGGGCCTCGTCGTCCCTGGCGACCCTCCCGACTGACCTCCCTCGCCCCCGGCTCATCCCCGCGAACGATCCGGATATCGGCCTGGCGGCTGACGACGCGGCGCATCTCACCCCGTACCTTGACGGTGCCACATCAACCGAAGGGGAAGGCACATGACCACACCATCTCCCACGACGTCCACTCGCGTCGCCGCCAGGATGGAAGGGGGGACCAAGATCTACGGCAAGGGCGACGCTCAGGTCCACGCCCTGCGGGGGGTCACGGTCGGGTTCGAACAGGGCCGCTTCACCGCCATCATGGGACCGTCCGGCTCGGGCAAGTCGACGCTGCTGCACTGCATCGCCGGCCTCGACACCCTCACCGACGGCAAGGTCTACCTCGGGGACGTCGAACTCGGGTCCCTCAACGACCGGGAACTCACCCTGCTGCGCCGCCGGCAGGTGGGCTTCGTGTTCCAGGCCTACAACCTCATCCCCACCCTCAACGCTCGCGAGAACATCCTGCTCCCGCTCTCGATCGCCGGCGCCAAGCCGGACGCCGCCTGGTACGACCAGGTGATCGCCACCGTCGGGCTGTCGGATCGGCTCGCCCACCGCCCCACCGAACTCTCCGGCGGTCAACAGCAGCGGGTGGCCGCGGCTCGTGCCCTCGTCTCCCAACCGGAGATCATCTTCGCCGACGAGCCGAGTGGCAACCTCGACTCGAAGGCGAGCGGTGAGCTGCTCAGCTTCATGCGGCGCGCCGTCAAGGAGTTCGGGCAGACCATCGTCATGGTGACCCACGACCCGGTCACCTCCAGCTACGCCGACCGCATCGTGTTCCTCGACGACGGACAGATCGTCGACGAGATGCTCGATCCCACGTCCGACGCGGTCCTCGACCGCATGAAGAGCTTCGGAGCCTGACGCCATGATCAAGACGACCTTGAAGGGCATCATGGGTCACAAGCTCAGGCTGCTCTCGACCGCCCTTTCGGTGATGATCGGCGTCGGCTTCATCGCCGGCACCTACATCTTCACCGACACCATCAACGTCACCTTCACCGACCTGTTCGACAACGTCTACGCCGGACAGGACGTCATCGTGCAGTCGCAGACCGAGTACTCGGCCGGGTACGAGGGACCGCCCCCGTTCGACGAGCAGCTCCTGGAGACGGTCCGGGCGGTGCCCGGGGTCGCCGCCGCCAGCGGCAACGCCGACGGCTTCGCCGTGATCTACGACAAGAACGGGGACGCCATCGTGCCGATGGGCCCGCCGACCCTTGGCGGCTCGTGGATCGAGGACCCGCGTCTCGCCGGCAATACCGAGCTCCGGGAGGGACGGGGACCCGAAACATCCGGCGAGGTCGCCATCGATGCCGCCACGGCCCACGACAACGACCTGCAGGTAGGCGACACGGTCACGATCCAGACGCCCGGAGGAGTCGGGCAGTACCAGCTCGTCGGCATCGTCGGGTTCGGCGAAACCGACAACGTGGCCGGAGCCACCTACGCCGCCTTCATCCTGCCCGAGGCCCAGACCCTGTTCGGCCTCGAGGGTGAGCTGAGCTCGATCACAGTGCTGGGGGACGAGGGGATCGACCCGGCCGTGCTCCGCGACCGGATCGCCCAGGCCCTGCCGCAGGGCCTGGAAGCCGTCACCGCCGCCGACCAATCCGCCGAGGCTTCCGCGCAGCTCCAAGAGTCGCTCGGCTTCCTACGCACCGCGCTGCTCGTCTTCGCGCTGGTGGCGGTGTTCGTCGCCTCGTTCATCATCCAGAACACGTTCCGCATCATCGTCCGGCAACGGCAGCGCGAGCTCGCCCTGTTGCGGGCTGTCGGCGCCACCGGAACCCAGGTGGTGTGGATGGTGGTGATCGAGGCGCTGCTGGTGGCGCTGGTCGCCTCGATCGTGGGCATCGCCTTCGGATTCCTCATCTCGATCGGGTTGACCGGGATCATGAGCGGGATCGGCTTCGACATGCCCTCGTCCACAGCGCCGCTGGCGGCCCGCACCATCATCGTGTCCCTGGCGGTGGGCATCCTGGTCACGGTGGGCGCCGCGGTGCTGCCGGCGATCCGGGCCTCCCGCATTCCGCCGGTGGCCGCCCTGCGCGACACCGACATCCGGCTCCGCATGTCGCCGCGTCGGCGCATCGCCGTCGGGTTGGTCTCGCTGCTGATAGGCAGCGTCCTCATCGGATTCGGGCTCGCCGGCAAGGTGTTTGGGCCGCTCAACGAGCTCGCCATGGTCGGGCTCGGGTCGCTGATCGTGTTCCTTGCAGTGTCGATGCTGAGTTCGACGGTGGTCAAACCCATCGCCTTGGCACTGGGGCTCCCGCTCCGGCGTGCCGACCGGGTCACCGGATCCCTCGCGGTCGACAACTCGATCCGTAAGCCGCGGCGCACCGCCACCACGGCGTCGGCGCTGATGATCGGCCTCGCTCTGGTGGCGTTCTTCTTCGTGCTCGGCGACTCGATCAAGGCCTCCACCGGAGCTGCCATCGAGCACGGGCTGCGTGCCGACTACGTGCTCAGCGTCGACGGCTTCGCCGGCGGGTTCAGCCCCGACCTCGGCAACACGTTGCGGGAGAACCCGGACTTCGCGGCGGTCACCAACCTTCGTGTGGGGTACTGGGACGAGGACGGCACCGACCAGATGCTCATGGGCATCGACGCCACGACCGCCGACCAGACGATCTTCCTCGACATCAAACAAGGCAGCCTTGACGATCTCGCCGCCGGCGGCGTCTTCGTGTACGAGGGCACCGCCGACGACGAAGGGTGGAGCCTGGGTGACAGGATCCCGATGGGCTTCAACACCACCGGGCTGCAGCAGGTCGAAATCGTCGGCATTTACGGCGAGCAGAACGTGGTGCAGAGTTCGTTCCTCGTCGGGCTCGACTTCTACGAGCAGAACTTCTCCGGCTACGGCACCGACACCGACTTCGTGCTGGCGGTCAAGACCGCCGACGGGGTCTCGCAACAGGCGGCCCGCGCCGCCCTCGACGCCGCTGCCGCCGACTACCCGAACGTGACGGTGCGGGACCAGGTCGAGTACCGGCAGTCACAGGAGGACCAGGTGAACACCTTCCTCGTGATGTTCAACGCTCTGCTCATCCTGGCCGTCATCATCGCCCTCATCGGCATCACCAACACCCTGGTGCTGTCGATCTTCGAGCGCACCCGCGAGATCGGCCTGCTGCGGGCCGTCGGCATGACCCGCTGGCAGGTTCGCCGTATGGTGCTGTGGGAGTCGATCATCGTGGCCATCATCGGGGCCCTGCTCGGCATCGTGGTTGGGCTGGTGTTTGGCGCCGCCGTCACCTCCGCCCTCGGCGATCAGGGCATCACGGAACTGTCGATTCCGCTCGTCCAGATCATCGGCCTGGTGGTGTTCGGAGCCTTGGTCGGCGTGGTCGCATCAATCGCTCCCTCCCGCAAGGCGGCCAAGCTCAACGTGCTGGAGGCCATTTCCTACGAGTGATTCCCGACATACAATGAAAGGTATGGACACCGACCTCGCAGACGTCGTCCGCCGGCTCCTCGAGACGGCGAAGCGCCTCGACAACCTGCCCGCCTCGGCGGTGACGGAACGTCTCGATCTGCGGGAGCAGCTCCGGGCCCTCCAGGCGAGGGCCCGGGCGCTGCAGGGCCGGGTCAGTATCGACCTCTCCGGCGATTCCGTTTACGTCGAGGTCGACCACCGGCGGCGCCGGGCCGGCCGGAGGCGACGGCGGCAGGAAGCGCTGTCCGAGACGGAGCTGGCACGGGACCTGGCAGAGCTGCGAGCCCGCCTCGCCGAGATCGAGAACGTCTGATCGGCAGCGACGGCGCCCCCGGGCATCGCGGCCGGCAGGTTCAGGGACTCGTTTCCCGTAGGTCCGCTTCGACCATGAGGGCGACCAGCTCGTCGAATCCGACCTTTGCCTCCCAGCCGAGCTTCTCGCGGGCCTTGGTGGGATCGGCGAGCAGCAACTCGACCTCGGCCGGGCGGAAGTAGCGGGGGTCGACCCGCACCAGGACCCTGCCCGCCGGATCCATCCCGACCTCCTCGACTCCCTCGCCGCGCCATTCGATCGGCATCCCGGCGAAGGCGAAGGCCTTCTCGCAGAACTCCCGGACCGAGTGCTTCTCGCCGGTTCCGATCACGTAGTCGTCGGGTTCGTCCTGCTGCAGGATCAGCCACATCGCCTCGACGTAGTCGCCGGCATAGCCCCAGTCGCGCTCGGCGTCGAGGTTTCCGAGGTGCACGGGGCGTTGCCGTCCCCGCTTGATGGCGGCAACGGCGCGGGTGATCTTGCGGGTCACAAAGGTCTCGCCGCGGCGCGGGGACTCATGGTTGAAGAGGATCCCGTTGGCGGCGAAGGTTCCGTAGGCCTCCCGATAGTTGCGGGTGATGTGGAAGGCGTAGACCTTGGCGGCCGCATACGGGCTGCGGGGATGGAACGGCGTCGTCTCCGACTGGGGAATCTCCACGACTTTGCCGTACATCTCCGAGGACGATGCCTGGTAGAAGCGCGTCTCGAGGCCGGCGTCCCTGATGGCTTCAAGGAGCCGCAACGTCCCTAGTCCGGTGATGTTGCCGGTGTACTCGGGAACGTCGAATGACACTTTGACGTGCGACTGGGCGCCGAGGTTGTAGATCTCATCCGGCCGAGCGGTCCTGATAAGGTGGTTGACCGCCGAGGAGTCGCCCAGCTCCGAATAGACGAGCCGGAGGCGGAGATCGGGCTCGTGCGGATCCTGGTAGATGTGGTCGATCCGGCCGGTGTTGAACGATGACGATCGGCGGATCGTGCCCCACACCTCGTACCCCTTGGCGAGCAATAGCTCGGCCAGGTACGAGCCGTCCTGACCGGTGATTCCCGTGATGAGGGCGGTCCTCCCATTCCGTTCGGGTCGTTCAGTCACCCCGCACTCCCCTTCCCTCGGTGTCTCCGGTGTAGTGCGCCGCAAACCACTCGTAGGTTGCCCGGAGCCCTGCCTCCAGTGTCGTCTGATGCCGCCATCCGAGCTGGTGCAGCCGGCTCACGTCGAGCAGCTTGCGCGGAGTCCCATCGGGCTTGGAGGTGTCCCACACCAGCTCGGTATCAGGCGCCACGATCGAGCGGATGAGTTCGGCCAGCTCCCGGATCGAGATTTCTTCTCCGGTCCCGACGTTGAGGTGCCCGGGCCCGGCATAGTGGCGCATGAGGTAGACACAGGCGTCAGCGAGATCGTCGACGTAGAGGAACTCCCGCTTCGGCGACCCAGACCCCCACACCACCACCTCGCGGTCGCCGCGCAGCTTGGCTTCATGGAAGCGCCGCATCAGGGCCGCCGCCACGTGCGAGTCGGTGGGGTGGAAGTTGTCCCCCGGACCATAGAGGTTGGTTGGCATGGCCGAGATGAAGTCGTTGCCGTACTGGCGCCGGTAGGACTCGGTCAGCTCGATGCCGGCGATCTTCGCGATGGCGTACGGCTGATTGCTGGGCTCCAAGTAGCCGCCGAGGAGCTGATCCTCGCTCATCGGCTGGCGGGCCAGCTTCGGGTAGATGCAGGAGCTGCCGAGGTAGAGGAGCCGGGTGACGTCAAAGCGGTGGGCGGCTGCGATCACGTTGGCGGCGATCATGAGGTTGTCGTAGACGAAGTCTGCCGGGCGGGTGCTGTTGGCCATGATCCCGCCAACGGTCCCGGCGACGAGGAACACATACTCGGGGCGTTCCGATGTGAAGAAGCGCTCCACCGCGTCCTGGCGGAGCAGGTCGACCTCGTCGCGGGTCGGCGTCAACAGCGTCGAGAAACCCTCTCGTTCCAGGCGTCGCACCACGGCGGAGCCAACGAGGCCACGGTGGCCCGCGACGTAGACACGGGCGCCGGTCGGAAAGGGAAAGGCCATGTCGTGAATCTAGCATTCGCCCCCGATCGATCCCGGCGCCGGTACTCGAGCGCCCCATCGTGACGACCGACGACTCGTTCCCGGCCCGGAGCCGCCCCCCGGGCTTCCCTCCTCACCTGGTGAGCCAGGTGGCGGCGGGATATCCTCACATCGCCGGATGCCGCGGAGAGGATGACCGGTGACGTCAAAGACAGGAACCCGCCTCGTTCTCGCCCTCGCCGTTGCCGGGCTGGTGGGTGGGGCGGTGTCGTGGGCGGTCGGAGCTTCGAGCGCCGCCGACGTGATCTGGGCCGCCACCGGGGCGGTGGCGCTGGCTCCACTGATCCTCGGATTCGTCGAGAGCATCCGGCGGCGGGAGGTCGGGCTCGACATCGTGGCGCTCCTCGCCATCGGCGGCGCGCTCGCCCTCGGTGAGTTCCTCACCACCGCCATCATCGGGCTGATGCTGGCGACCGGACAGGCGCTGGACGGCTACGCCGCCGCCCGGGCGGAACGGGACCTGACTGCCCTCCTGGCGCGAGCCCCCAAGGTGGCCCACCGCTTCGAGGACGGCTCGCTCGTCACCATCGCCATCGACGACGTGGCCCCCGGCGACCGCCTGGTGGTGAAGCCCGGCGAGGTCATCCCGGTTGACGGGGTGGTGGCGGAGGGGGTCGCCGTGGTCGACGAGTCCGCCCTCACCGGCGAGGCCCGTCCCGTCGAGCGAGGGGAAGGCGATCGGGTGCAGAGCGGCACGGTCAACGCCGCCGGGTCGCTCCAGATGTACGCCACCGCCACCGCTGAGCACAGTACCTATGCCGGGATCATCCGCCTGGTGAAGACGGCGCAGGAATCCAAAGCCCCGACATCGCGCCTGGCGGACAAGTACGCCCTCGGGTTCGTCCCTCTCACCCTGGTGATGGCGGGCGGGGCATGGGTCGTCAGCGGTGACCCGGTGCGGGCCCTCGCCGTGTTGGTGGTGGCGACGCCGTGCCCGCTGCTGCTGGCGGTGCCGATCGCCATCGTCTCGGGCATCTCCCGGGCGGCCCGCCGCGGGATCATCATCAAGGGTGGGGGGGTGCTGGAACGCCTCGCCGTCGCCGACATCCTCATCATCGACAAGACCGGGACCCTCACCATGGGCCAGCCCCGGATTGCGGGTGCGGTGTTGTTCGGGGAATGGAACGACGTCGGAGAGCTCCTCCACCTGGCGGCGTCGCTGGATCAGATGTCGAACCACCTCCTCGCAACCGCGCTCGTCAAGGCGGCCCGCCAGCGCGGGCTCCATCTCGTCTTCCCGAGCGACGTCACGGAGGTCCCCGGCGCCGGGGTGTCCGGCACCGTCGACGGGCACCGGGTGTCGGTCGGGAGCCTCGACTGGGTCGCCGAGAACGAGGGGGGCCGGAAGGAGCTGCTGTCGTACAAGCGGCGGGCGGCCCGGGAGCCCACCATGGGCGTCTTCGTCGCCGTCGACGGGGTCCCCGCCGGCGTCTTCGAACTCGACGACCCACTCCGCACCGACACCCCTCGCACCTTGCGCCTGTTGCGGCGTGCCGGCATCAAGCGGGTGATCATGGCCACCGGCGACCATCCCATGGTCGCCGAGTCTGTCGGGGCCGCCATCGCCGTCGACCAGGTGCTCGCCGAACGCTCCCCCGAGGAGAAGGTCGACGCGGTGCGCCGGGCGGTGACCGAGGGGACGACGGTGATGGTCGGTGACGGCATCAACGACGCCCCGGCCTTGGCCGCCGCCGACGTCGGCGTGGCGATGGGCGCCCGCGGTGCCACCTCGTCGTCGGAAGCGGCGGACGCGGTGCTGGTGGTCGATCGGCTCGATCGCCTCGCCGAGGCGATCACGATCGCGCAGCGGTCTCGCCGCATCGCGACCCAGAGTGCCCTGACCGGGATGGGACTGTCACTCGCCGCCATGGTCGCGGCCGCGGTTGGTTTGCTGCCCCCCGTGTTCGGAGCGCTGCTCCAGGAGGGGATCGACGTGATCGCCATCCTCATCGCATTGCGGGCACTACGGGATCGCGGCTTCGGGGCGGTTCGGCCGCAGCTCCCCGCCGACCTGTCGGAGCGGCTCCGCGCCGAGCACGACCACCTCATCCCGGCGCTGGAGCAACTCGACGTGGTGGCCGATCGACTCGACCGCATCTCCCCGGCGGAGGCCCGGGAGGAGTTGGAGCGGATGGACCGTTTCCTCCAGGAGGAGATCCTCCCCCACGAGGCCGAGGAGGAACGGGAGGTGTACCCGCAGCTCACGGCCCTCATCGGAGGCGACGACCCGCTCGCCCCGCTGAGCCGGACCCACGGCGAGATCTTCCACCTCACCGGGCTCTACCACCGCCTCGTTGAGGGTATCGGCGGCGAGGGACCGGGACCGCTCGAGCTGCGGGACGTACGCCGGGTGCTGCACAGCCTCCATGCCATCCTCCGGCTCCACTTCGACCAGGAGGAGGAGCTCTACCTCTCCCTCGACGACAGCTACCTCGACGCCCGCGCCCCCGTCCCCTGACCCTCCAGGTAGGGTCGCGACCGAACGGACGGAGGGCTCCGACGATGGACGAGCGGCGCATCATCAACATGTGGTCGGGGCCCCGCAACGTCTCGACCGCCATGATGTACTCGTGGCGGCAACGCTCCGACACGACGGTGTGGGACGAGCCGATGTACGGCCACTACCTCGTCGTCTCGGGGGCGGACCACCCGGGCCGGGACCGCATCCTGGCGGCGGTGCCCACCGACCGGGACGCCATCGTCCACCAGATGCTCTTCGGTTCCGCCCCGACCCCGATCCGGTTCTACAAGAACATGGCGCATCACCTGCTCGGCTTCGACTGGGACATCGTCGACCGGATGGAGAGCCTCCTCCTCATCCGCGACCCGCGGGATGTGCTGCCGTCGCTGGCAGCCGGCCTCGGCCGTGCTCCCACCATGGTCGACGCCGGGTTCGAAGTGCAGCTGCGGATCCTGGACCGCATCCTCGCCGCCGGCGGGATCCCGATCGTGGTCGACTCCCGGGAGCTGCTCACCCGTCCCGAGGCCGTGCTCCGGGAACTGTGCGCTCGCCTCGATCTCCCGTTCGAGCCGGCGATGCTGTCGTGGCCGGCCGGGCCCAAGCCCGAGGACGGCATCTGGGCGCCCGACTGGTACCGGCGGGTCCATCGCACCACCGGCTTCGAACCGCCCCGGATCGGGCATGCCCCGCTGCCGCCCGGACTGGAGGCGTTGCTGGCCGAGTGCCGGGACTGCTACCGGCGGCTGCGGGAACACGCCATCGGCGCCACCTGAGCGGAGCGTGGCGGCACCTCAGTCGTTGAGGGGCCGGTCGATCGGCTTCCAGTCCGCGGTGTGGTCGATGAGGTACTCGCTGACGGCCCGGCAGCGCTCCAGCGTCTCGCAGAGCTGCTCACGGCCCATCATCACGTCGACCAGGGACAGCTCCCGGCGGCCCACGATGGAGAGCCGGCGCTCGGCCACGGTGGCAAGGGCGCCGGTCGACTCGACGCTGGAGACCTCGATGGGGAGCTCCATCCCCCCGATGCCGGCCAGCTCGGCGGCCAGCATCACCAGCTCCGGTGGGGCCGCCAGCGGCGGCAGCGCCCAGTTGAACAGCAGCGGCAGCCGGTAGTCGCCCTCGGGCTCCTCGTAGTCGTTGCCCATCTCGACCATCTGGTCCTCGAGGCTGAGCACCACCCGCGGCTCGACGTCGAAGGCGACGTTGAGATCGAGTGGCCCGTCACAGGCGAAATCGGGGTGCATGTCGACCTCCCACGCCTGGCGGAGCGAGTAGGTCTCGATGAAGTGACGCTCGTCGTGGACGTGGAAGCCGTGCTCGACGGCGTGGTCCTTCAGGTAGGTGATGAAGCCGGCGATGTCGATGGCCATGACCCGATGCTACCGGGAGCGGGTGACGACGTCGGGGGCGTCCTCGCCGGACCCGGCAACCGTGAGCGATACGGTGAGGCGGCCGTTGCCTGTGATCGACACGGCCCGGAGGTCATCGACGGTGGCGGCCGCCTCGAAGGAACCGGGAGGGTGGGTGGTCGCCACCGCCACCACCACCGCTCCGATCGAGCGGGCCGCGGCGGCGCCGCTCGGGGAGTCCTCGAAGACCACCATCGCCGACCCGGCAACCCCGAGCGCCTCCGCCGCCGCCAGGTACGGATCGGGATGCGGCTTGCCGCGGGCGACGTCGTCGGCAGTGACCAGCACCGGCGGATCGGCGATGCCGGCCGCGGCGAGACGGGCGGTCGCCAGCCGTCGGGATCCCGAGGTGACCACCCCCCAACGACCGTCCGGGAGGGCGGCGATCAGTTCGGCGGCGCCCGGCACGGCCCGCACCCCGGGTGCCCGCGCCTGCTCGAGGTCGGCGAGACGGGCCACCGCGGCCGCGGCCTGCTCCGGTGCCAGCCGGGGACCAAGGGTGTCCTCGGCCCGGACCCCGTGCATCACCGCCATCACCTCGGCGGTGTCGAGAGCGAACTCGGCACAGAGCTGGCGCCAGGCTTCCTCCACCGCCGCCACGGAATCGACCAGCACGCCGTCGGAATCGAACACGACGGCGTCACAGCTCAGCTTCACGTTCTGCCACCCCACCGTCTCGGCGCCGGATTCTGGTTGCCGCCGCAGCCTACCGGCGCCCTCAGTCGAGCATCCGCACGATGAGGCCGCTGCCGACCTTGGGAAGAAACCAGGTCGACTTGGGCGGCATCACCATGCCCCGGTCGGCGACCGCCTCCACGTCGTCCATGCTCACCGGGTGAATGGCGAAGCACACCGCGCAGCCGTCGCGGTGCTGGAGCTCGTCGAGGCCCCGCGAGCCCGGGACGTAGTCGATGCGAGGGTCGGAGCGGGGATCGCCGACGCCGAGGATCGGATCGAGGACCAGCTCCTGGAGCAGCACCGCGTCCAACCTGCCGTATACGTCGTCGGGAACCCGCTCCGGCGGCACGGTGAGCCGGAACCATCGGTCCCCCATCGCCATGCCGAACACGCCGGCCCGGAGGGGACGGGCCGCTTCGGGATCGCCGGACGGCAGCTCCTCGACGGTGACGACTTCGCCGACCCGTGCCAGGAACTCGGCCGGAGCGAGACCGTTGAGGTCCCGGATGCAGCGGTTGTACTCCATGATCCGGAGCTGGGCCTCGGGGAAGAGCACCGCCAGGAGGTAGTTGTAGGACTCGCTGCCGGTGTGGTCGGGGTGGGCGGCCGCCTCCTCGTGGGCGTAGCGAGCCGCCGCCGCGCAGCGGTGGTGGCCGTCGGTGATGTAGAGGGTGTCGATCGAAGCGAGGGCGTCCTCCAGCCGGCGCACCTCCTCCGGGTCGTCCACCACCCAGATCGTCTGCCGGAGCCGATCGGCCACGAAGTCGATGAGCGGCTCGCGGGAACAGACCTGTGCGGTCACCGCGGCGGCCCCGACGTCGGTCCGGTAGGCGAGCGCCACCGGATAGGAGTCGGCTCGTAGCTCGGCGATGTGGCGCGCCAGCCGCTCCTCGGTGGCGCGGGTGGTGTACTCGTGGCGCCGGATCCGACCCTCGTCGTAGGCGGAGACCGCGACCTCCGCCACGACGCCGGTGCGTCCCTGGACGCCGTCCGACAGCCGGTAGACGTAGAACGCCGGGGTGTCCCTCCACCGGTAGACGCCGTCACGGATCATGGCATCGAGACGGGCTCGGCCTCCGACGACCGCCGCGGGGACGAACCCCTCGCCGGCAGTGCGGATGGTGTCGCGCATGACGTGCTGGAAACTGTAGGGGTTCTCCGCCTCGAGACGCTCCCAGTGCCCCTCCGGGACCCGGGATACCGGCGGCGTTGCCACCTGGGCGGCCAGTTCGGGTCGCGGCAGGTACGCGCGGAATGGACGGATCAGTGGCCCCATGTCCCCATCTCAGTGATCGCCGGTCGATACCGCGATGACGTCACCCAGCGCCTCGATCGCCCACACGACCTCCTTCTCGACGTCACCGGCGACCCGCATCACGACCGAGGCGGCCCGCCCGCCGGCGAACACCGAGTTCTCCATGTGCTCGACGTTGAGGTCCGCTTCCCGCAGGATCCCGAGGACTCGGGCCAGCACCCCGACCCGGTTGTGGTGGCGGATGGTGAGCGACGTCATGCCGTAACCGGTGGGGAGCAGGTTGACGCAGTTCGGCACCGACCCGTCCTCGAAGGCATCGATGATCCCGATCACGGCGTCGGCGATCGCTTCCTGGGCCTGCTCGGTCGAGGCGCCGATGTGGTGGGTGCCGTAAACGTTGGGGTGGCGGGCGATCGCCGAATCGAACTCGGCTTCGCCGGTCTGCGGCTCGCCGGCGTAGACGTCGAGGCCCGCCCTGATCCCCTTGGCGTCCATCGCCTCGATGAGCGCCGCCTCGTCGACCACGCTCCCCCGGGAGGTGTTGATGATGATGGCGCCGGGTTTGACGTGCTGGAGCAGGTCCCGGGAGACGAGGTGCTCGGTGCTGTCGTCGGCGGGCACGTGGAAGGTCAGCACGTCGCACGTCTCCGCCAGCCGGACGAGATCGGGGACGTAGTGGACCCCGAGGGCGTCGAGTCGGGCCTGGATGTCGGCGTTGCGGCCGGGACGCTCGATGACGACCAGCTCCATGGCGAAGGCCTTGGCCCGCTCCGCCACGGCGAGGCCGATCCGGCCGACCCCGACGATGCCGATGGAACGGCCGGCCAGTCCCCGTGCCTTGCCGTAGCGGGCCTTGTTCCACTTGCCGGCGCGGAGATCGTGCACGTTGTCGGCGATGCTGCGGTCGATGGCGGTGAGCAGCCCCATGGTCAGCTCGGCGACGGCGACGGCGTTGCGGCCCGGGGTGTTGCACACGAAGATGCCGCGGTCGGCGGCCGCCGCGACGTCGATCGTGTTGGTCCCCGCCCCGGCCCGGATGATCAGGGTGAGGGTCTGGGTTGCTTCGACCGCCTTGGCGGTCACCCGGGTGCTGCGGACGACGAGGACATCGTGCCCGTTCAGCTCGGCGGGAAGGGTGTCTCCGGTGAGGTCCGGCAAATAGGTGACGGTGTGTCCCATCTGCTCGAGACGCTCGCGGTGCGTTTCGGGGAATGTGTCGGCCAGGAGGATTCTCACGGTCTGCCCTCGCGATGAGTGGGGTGACGACCACCATCTTTACACTTCGTACAAGCGGCGGCCAATGCCACCTCGCAGCATCGCACAGCGGTGCCGGCTTGGGGAAGGGTCTTCGAGCCGAAGAGCGGCGAGGCCGGCCATGCCGCGCGTCGCGGCGACGTCACCCGGGAGGCGGCGCCGAGCGGCGACGTTCGTCGAACGCGTCCAACATGTCCCGCACGGTCCGACGGCAGGTCGCCTCCCGCCAGTCCCGCATGCGGGTGGCGACGGTGGGCGGAAGCCCGTGGTCGCCCTTGTCGATGTCGTCGTCGGCGGACCGATCGCCATGTACGGCCTCGACTACGAGAACGGGGACCTCTTCCTCGGATCGTTCTACGTCATCGTGGTTCTCGGGGCCCTCGCCATCCCCACCGGTGCCGCCCGGGAAGCGATTCGACAGGGCACACCGCTCGGGCGGATGCCGGCAGAACAGGAGACGATGGCCGGCACCGTGTCCTGACGGCGCTCACGGCGCCGCCGGCTCGGCGGCGTGATCTCAGCCGGCGGCGTAGGCCGCAAGCTCGGCAGCGAGTCGCTGCTTGGCCCCGGCATCGAGAAAGCTGGCTTCGATCGAATTGGCGGCGATGGTGACCAGTTCCTCAGGAGTGAGGCCCAACGCCTCCTGGGCCGCCAGGTAGTTGTCGCCCACGTACCCTCCGAAGTAGGCCGGGTCGTCGGAGTTGATGGTGACGCAGAGCCGGGCGTCGAGCGCCCGCTTCAGGTTGTGCTCCTCGAGCGTACCGAAGACGCCCAGCTTCACGTTGGAGAGGGGGCACATGGTGAGCGGGATGCGATCCCGACGCAGCCGCTCCACCAGACGGTCGTCCTCCAGGGCCCGCACCCCATGGTCGATACGCTCGGCGTGGAGTAGGTCGAGAGCCTGCCACACGTAGGCCGGGGGCCCTTCCTCCCCGGCGTGGGCGACTCGGTGCAGGCCCTCCGCCTCGGCTCGGGCGAAGACGTCGGCGAACCGTGACGGCGGGTTCCCGACCTCTGAGGAGTCCAGGCCCACCCCGAGCAGAAGGTCGCGGTGAGCCAGCCCCTGCTCGAGGGTCGCCATCGCCGCTTCGGCCGAGAGATGGCGGAGGAAGCACATGATGAGACCGGTGGAGAGATCAAGGCGGCGCTCCCCGTCGGCCAGGGCGGCGCTGATGCCACCGATGACCGCTTCGAACGGGACCCCGCGATCGATGTGGGTCTGTGGATCGAAGAACACCTCGGCTCGCCGCACCCCGTCGGCCTGCGCCCGCTCCAGGTAGGCCCACGTCACCTCGTAGAAGTCGGTCTCGGTCTGCAGCACGGCGGCGCCCTGGTAGTAGAGGTCGAGGAAGTCCTGCAGGTCGCCGAATCGATAGGCGGCACGAAGCGCCTCCACCGATGGGTAGGCGAGAGGAACCGCGTTGCGGCCGGCCAGCTCGAAGAGCAGCTCGGGTTCGAGAGTACCCTCGATGTGGAGGTGGAGCTCCGCCTTCGGCAACCCGCGCGAAAAGGAATCCATGTCGATCCACCTCCAGAGCCGTCGATTCGGCGATAGTACCGGATGGCATGCGCGCCGACGGTCTCACGATCAGGAGGTCACCATGCGCTTCGTCTTCGGATCTCCCCGCCGCCGTCCGTTGGGGATCGCACCCATCCTGTTCCGGGATCGATCGAGCTGGTACGACGCCGCCGGCAGCGACTTCGGCTGGCGTCCCACCCGGCCCGCCCGGGAAATGCGAGACCTGGAATGGGAGTTCGACGAGCCGGACGAGTACCCGGCTCTGGTGGCCCGCCGCACCCCCGGCATGCTGGCCTCGGCGGCGGAGAAGGCGATGCAGGCCGCCATCGCCGGCGGCGACCCCGAGCAGATCCTGGCGGCCGCCGAACAGCACCCGACCCAGCGCATCGTGGGCCAGGCGGTCGCCGGCCTGCTCCTGCTCGAGCCGGCGCTCCCCCGCGGCATCGAGTTGCTCACCGCCGTGATCGGGGCCGACGAGGACGTGCAGAACCACCGGTTCGTGCGCACCTACCTGCAGGATGCCGGCCTCACCGTCGCCATCGCTCCCGCCATCGTGGCCCATCTCCCCCTCATGCGGATGTCCCTCGGCCTGCTCGTCGCCGAGCTCCTCCAGCTCCGGGGCCGCCACGACGAGGCGGAGGCGTTGCTGGCGTCGCTGGAGCAGACCACCTGGGTACGGGTGTCCTACGCCGAGATCGCCTTCGCCGCCGGTGAGCACGACACCGTGATCGCCCTCACCGAGGGGGTCGTCAACGACGACGACGTGACCGCCCTGCTCCTCACCTACCGGGGCCGGGCCCTGGCCGAGACGGGACGGTACGGCGAGGCGATGACCGCCTTCGCCCGCGCCCTCGACTACGACGGCCGGGCCTCCCAGATCCGGGCGATGGCCCACGTCGGCCGCGGCCTCGTCCACCTGGCGCAGGATGCCGACGAGCAGGGCATCCAGGAGCTGACCCTGGCACTGGTGGAGGAGCCCAACGAGCCGACGGCGCTCAAGGTGCTGGCACGGATCCGGGGACACGCCGGTTCGTGACATCCGGAGCCGAACCCGGAAGGAGCCCCATGTTCCACCCCATCCCGCCGCCGATCCTCGCCCGCATGGAGGATCTGGAGCGGCACGACACCCGAGACCGGCGGGACGGCACGCCCCGCCTGGAGCGACTCCGCCAGATCCCGGCGGAGACCGGCCGGTTCCTGGCGATCCTGCTGGCGACCGCTCCCGCCGGCGCCGTCGTCGAGATCGGCACCAGTGCCGGGTACTCGACGTTGTGGCTGACGCTGGCCTGCCGGGCGGTGGAGCGCCGGATCACCACCTTCGAGGTGCTCCCCGAGAAGGCGGCCATGGCCCGAGAGACGTTCCGGTTGGCCGGGGTGGATGATCTCGTCGACCTGGTCGAGGACGACGCCCGCCGCCACCTCGCCACCATCGGGGACGTGGGTTTCTGCTTCCTGGATGCCGAGAAAGACGTCTATCACGACTGCTACGAGGCGGTCGTCCCCCACCTGGTCCCCGGCGGCCTGCTCGTCGCCGACAACGCCATCAACCACCGGGAGATCCTGCAGCCGATGCTGGACCGGGCTCTGACCGATGCCCGGGTCGACGCCCTCGTCGTGCCGATCGGCACCGGGGAGCTGGTGTGCCGCCGCACCGAGGCGGGCTGACCGGGCCGGGCAGTGGCGCCAGCAGGCAGAGGGCGACACCTCTAGCATCGACCGCATGACCACCGACACCATCCGCTGGGGCGTGCTCGGCGTGGCGAACATCGCCACCGGGACCGTCATCCCGGCCATCCAGCAAGCCGACGGCTGCGAGGTCGTCGCCATCGCCTCCCGCTCCGCCGAGCGGGCCGCCGCCGCGGCCACCCGGCTCGGCATCGCCCGCGCCCACGGCTCCTACGAGGCCCTCCTGGCCGATCCCGAGGTCGACGCCGTCTACGTCCCGCTCCCCAACCACCTCCACGCCCCCTGGTCGATCCGGGCCCTCGAGGCCGGCAAGCACGTGCTGTGCGAAAAGCCGCTGGCGCTCGGGGTCGACGAGGCGGAGACGATGGTCGCGGCGGCGGCACGCACCGGCGGCAAGCTGATGGAAGCCTTCATGTACCGGTTCCATCCGCAGTGGGAGCTGGTGCGGAACCTGATCGCGGCAGGGCGGATCGGTCCGCTGCGGATGGTGAACAGCTGGTTCACCTACGAGCCGCAGCCGGAGGACGACTACCGCAACGTGCCGGAGGCGGGCGGCGGCGTGCTGCTCGACATCGGCTGCTACTGCGTCAGTGTCGCCCGTTTCCTCTTCGGCACGGAGCCGACCGTGGTCGGCGGCGCCATCCGGCGCGACGGCCACGGCGTCGACATCGCCACCGCCGGGATCCTGCGCTTCCCCGAAGGCGAATCGGTGTTCTTCTGCGGCGGCGACCACGCCCACGACCAGGGGGTGCACCTCACCGGCGCCACCGGGACGATCACCGTCGACCTTCCCTTCACCCCCGATCCGAGCCGGCCGGCCACGATCCGGGTGGTGACCCCCGACGGGGAGCAGACCCTCGAATCGGCCGTCGCCAACAGCTACACGGTGGAGGCGGAGCGTTTCGCCGAGGCCATCCGGCACGATCTGCCGGTGCCGACGCCGCTCGACGACGCCCTGGCGAACTTGCGTGTCATCGAAGACGTCGCCGCCGTAGCCCGTTGAGGCCGACCCGCTGGCCTCGGCGGGGCGCCGCCGGCGGTAGCCTCGTCTCCCGCAACCTGTGAACCGGGAGACGGAGCGCGTGCAGAACCATCCGGTGTTCGAGCTGAGCGACGCCATCGTCGACGACCTCGCTCGCCTCTTCCCCAGTGCCGCCACCATGCTCGGGGTGTCCGGTCACGACGACCGCTGGCCGGACCTGAGCCCGGACGGCGCCGAGGCCACCGCCGCCGAGCTGCATTCCTGGCGACGGCGCCTCGAGGCGCTGCCCCCGCCCGGGGACCGCTGGGACCGCCTCGCGATCGAGGTGGCGAAGGATGCCCTCGACGAGGAGCTGGCCCACTTCGCCCACGACGACCACCTGCGGGACCTCAACTCGATCGCGTCACCGCTGCAGAACTTCACCGAGGTCTTCGACCACATGGCCACCGAGACACCCGGGCAGTGGGAGCTCGTCGCCATCCGACTGGAGCGCCTCCCCGCCGCCCTCGACGGCTACCGGGCCTCGCTGGAACGCGGGCGCCGCCACCGCCTCGTCGTGGCCCGCCGCCAGGTGGAGGCGGCCGTCGCGCAGTGCCGGGTGACGGCGGCGCCGGGCACCCGGCTGGGCCTGCTGGTCGACGTCTACGACAGGTCGCAGGGCGGGGCCGGGTTGGGCCGGCGGCTGCGGGAGGCCGCCGACGGGGCCCGCCACGCCTTCGGGGAATTCGGCCGCTATCTCGCCGAGGTCTACGCGCCCGACGCCGTTGCGACCGACGCCGTCGGCGAAGGTCGGTTCGTCCGTGAGGCGCGCCGTTTCCTCGGCACCACCATCGATCCCGCCGCCACCTACGCCTGGGGGTGGGACGAAATGGCCCGCATCGGAGCTCGGCTCGAGACCGTGGCCGCCGAGATCGTGCCGGGTGGCGGCCTCGGCGAGGCGCGGGCCCTGCTCAAGTCGGACCCGGCCCGGGCCGCGGCCGACGCCGTCGAGCTCGCCTCCCTCATGCAGCAACGCCTCGACGACGCCCTCGACCGCCTCGACGGAACCCACTTCGAGGTCCCGGGGCAGATCCGGCGGGTCACCGTCAACATCGCCCCTCCCGGCGGGGCGCTCGGGGCCTACTACGTCGGGCCGTCGGAGGACTTCACCCGGCCGGGCAGCGTCTGGTGGTCACTTGCCCCCTCCGGGCCCTACCCCCTCTACGACGAGGTCTCGACGGCGTACCACGAGGGGTTCCCCGGCCATCACCTCCAGGTGGGCACCCAGGTGGCGCAGGCCGACAGGCTGTCGCGGCTCCACCGGCTCTGGGTGTGGAAGGCCGGCTCCGGTGAGGGGTGGGCGCTGTATGCCGAGCGGCTCATGGACGAGCTGGGGTTCTTCGACGAGCCCGACTACGTCTTCGGCTGGTTGACGTCGCAGATGCTGCGCGCCTGCCGGGTCGTCGTCGACATCGGGAGCCACCTCCAGCTCCCGATCCCCCGCGGCCAGGACTTCCATCCCGGCGGGGAGTGGACTTTCGAGATCGCGGTCGAGCTGCTGGAGCGCTCCGCCATGCTCGATCGGCCCTACGCCGAATCCGAGGTGGTCCGCTACCTGGGGTGGCCGGCCCAGGCGATCTCGTACAAGGTTGGCGAGAAGGTGATCCTCGAGCTGCGGGACGAGCTGCAGGCCCGGCACGGCGCCGCCTTCGACGCCAAACGGTTCCACGCCGGCCTGCTCGAGGTGGGACCGGTCGGCCTCGACCTGCTCCGCCGCGAGCTCCTCGCCTGAATCCGCCAAACCATGTGCCGAGGCCCAGCAGAACCATGCAGCCGGCCTCGCGACGGGTGAGACGGGCGGCTCCTAGCATCGGGGGCATGGAGGCCTCCGAGAAGCTGATCGAGACGATCCGTAGCTCCCTCATCGGGAGCGACGAGGTGGTCGACGGCCCGTTCGGCCCCCGCAAGGTCACCTATGCCGACTACACCGCCTCGGGGCGTTCCCTCACCTTCATCGAGGACTTCATCCGCGACGTCGTGATGCCCTTCTACGCCAACACCCACACCGAATCCTCCGGCACCGGCCTCCAGACCACCCGGTTCCGGGAGGAAGCCCGCGACATCATCAGGCAGTGCGTCGGCGCCGGTCCCGACCACGCCGTGCTCTTCTGCGGCTCGGGGATGACCGGAGCCGTCGACCGCCTCATCGACGTGCTCGGCATCCGGCTCCCGAGCAACCTCGAGGACCGCTACCGGCTCTCCGACCACATCCCGGCCGAGCAGCGACCGGTCGTGTTCGTCGGACCCTACGAGCACCACTCCAACGAGCTCCCGTGGCGGGAATCGATCGCCGACGTGGTGACGATCCAGGAGGACGCCGACGGGCACGTCGACCTGCACCACCTCGAGGAGGAGCTCTCCCGCTACCGGGAGCGTCCCCTCCTGATCGGGTCGTTCTCGGCCGCCTCCAACGTCACCGGGATCCTCACCGACGTCGCCGCGGTGTCGACGCTGCTCCATCTCTACGGCGCCCTCTCCTTCTGGGACTATGCCGCGGCAGCCCCCTACGTCGAGGTGTCGATGCATCCGGGCAACGGTGACCTCGCCCGGCTCGACGCCATCTTCCTCTCCCCCCACAAGCTCATCGGGGGTCCGGGCACACCCGGGGTTCTGGTGGCCCGCCGCGAGCTGTTCACCAACCGGGTGCCTGCGGTGCCGGGCGGCGGCACCGTCGCCTACGTCAACCCGTTCGGACACCGCTACCTCGACGACGTCGAGCGCCGGGAGGAGGGAGGCACCCCGGGGATCATCGAGTCGATCCGGGCCGGACTCGTGTTCCAGCTCAAGCAGGCCGTCGGGGTGGAGGCGATCCGGGCCCGGGAAGCGTCGTTCATCTCCCGTGCCGTCGCCTCCTGGTCGCGGAATCCCGCCATCGAGATCCTCGGCAACCGCGACGCCGACCGGCTCTCGATCGTGTCGTTCGTGGTCCGCCACGGCTCCCGCTACCTCCACCACAACTATGTGGTGGCGCTGCTCAACGACCTCTTCGGCATCCAGTCCCGAGGCGGCTGCTCCTGCGCCGGCCCCTACGGGCATCGCCTCCTCGGCATCGACCTCGAGCGCTCCTACCGCTTCGAGCGGGAGATCGCCCGCGGTTGCGAAGGCATCAAGCCGGGCTGGGTGCGGGTCAACTTCAACTACTTCATCTCCGAGGAGGTGTTCGACTTCATCCTCGAGGCGGTCCATCTCGTCGCCACCGAGGGATGGAAGCTGCTCCCCTACTACCGCTTCGACCCGGCGACCGCCCTCTGGCGGCACCGGGAGCCGGCGGCGGAGCCGCCGCTCAGTCTGCACTCCGTCGGCTACGCCGGCGGGGAAATGTCCTACCCCCACCGTGATCACCCCCGCCACGGCGACGCCGCCCTCGCCGCCTACCTGGCGGAGGGGCGCCGCATCCTGACCGAGGCGGGAGCGGCCCCACCCCCGCCGCCGCTGGGGACGCCGGACGTCACCGAGGATTTTGAGCACCTCCGCTGGTTCCCGCTTCCCGACGAGATCGCGGCCGGGTGACGGCGATGGACGCTCCGACGATCTCCGCCGCCCCGCCCGACTGGTTCCGGCGCGCCCTCGCCGCCCCTTACGAGGAGCGGTGGATCCCCGTCGGCGGGGTTTCGATCCACTACGCGGACTGGGGGAACCGGGGCGCCCCCGGCCTGGTGCTCATCCATGGGGGGGCCGCCCATCTCCATTGGTGGACGTTCCTGGCGCCGATGTTCGCCTCCGACTGGCACGTCGTCGCCCTCGACCTCTCCGGCCACGGCGACAGCGGCCGGCGTGACGACTACTCGCACGAGGCGTGGGCCTGCGAGGTGCTCGGGGTGGCCCACGACGCCGGCTTCCCCGGCCCGCCGGTGGTGGTGGGGCACAGCCTCGGCGGCATGGTGGTGATCCAGGCGGCGTCGCAGCACGGCTCCCGCCTCGCCGGCGCCGTCGCCGTCGACTCGCCGGTGCGCCGCCCCGACCCGGAGTCGGAGGAGGCCGCCCGGGGCCGGGCCTTTCGCTCCCCCGGGGTCTACCCGGATCTGGAGACGGCGCTGCAGCATTTCCACCTGATCCCGCCCCAGCCCTGTGAGAACGGCTTCCTCCTCGATCACGTCGCCCGCCACTCCCTGCACGAGACTCCGGAGGGTTGGACGTGGAAGTTCGACCCGCATCTCTTCGCCCATACCCTGATCCCGCTCCGGGAGCAGCTCGCCAGCGTGCAGTGCCGTATCGCTCTCCTCCGCGGCGAGTACAGCGTGGTGGTGCCCCCGGACACGGCGGAGTACATGTACGACCTGCTGGGCCGCAACGCCCCGCTGGTGTCGATCCCCGAGGCGCACCACCACCTCCTCCTCGACCAGCCGCTCGCCTTCGTGGCCGCGCTGCGCACCCTGCTCGCCGACTGGGACCACTCGGTCCCGCGGCGCGGAGCGAGCGCAGCGGGGACGATGGCCTCAGGTCCCCCCTGCCCCCCGCCGATACCAGGGGAATCGCCGCCGGAGAGGTAGGTCGGAGCAACGTGACGAGGAATTCGTGATGGGCCAGTACCGCACGCCGACGCTCGGCCTGACCGAGGCGTACCACGTTGCTCACCGCTGGCTCGACCACATCGGGGCGACGCCGGAGTCGATCAGCGAACCGGTCGACGGCGTCGTCGAGCTTCGAAGCGGCGCTCTGGTGGCCCGCATCAAGGTCGACCGGTCACGGCTGGCCCAGTCGGCGGTCCTCGCCCTGCTCAAGGCCGTCGCCGAGCGTCACGAGGAACGGGAGCACCTCCACTGCCTGCTGTTCTCCGTCACCGGGTTCTCGGGGGGAGCCAAGACCCTCGCCGAGTCCCACAACGTCGGCCTCTTCGACCTCGACGCCATCGGCGACGTCCATCCGGTGACGACCTACGCCCGCAACATCATGCCGGCCGAGCCGCTGGAGCCTGCCTTCCTGTTCGTGCCGAGCGAGGAGGAGAGCAAACAGCAGGCCCGCGCCGAGCTGATGCCGTTCGGTCCGGTGGAGAACGACCCAAAGGACTGGCTCGATTGCCCGCGCTGTGGGGCGACGCATCACCGGAAGGCCAACTTCTGTGCGGCCTGTGGCGCCGACCTCACGGTCCGCAGCACCCTCACCACGACCTCCACCAAGATGCCGCCGCGAGGCCACGCCGCGGCGCCGCCTCAGCCGGCAACGATGGCGCCCGGCGCCGCCCCAGGTCCGTGGGGCGGCTCGACGCTACGATGCCGCACCTGCGGCTCCCAGGACATCGAGATGATCGGCCAGCCGCCGGTCCCGGGACGGACGCGGCGCTGAGCTACCCTCCGAGCCCCGATCCGGAGCAGGGATGGCTCGAGACCAGCACGAGGCGGGTGACCCGACGTGGGATCCCGACCAGTACCACCGATTCACCGGGCACCGGCTACGGCCGGCGCAGGAGCTGCTCGCCCGGGTCGATCATGCGGCCCCTCGCCTCATCCACGACGTCGGATGCGGGACCGGGGAGATGGCCCGGCTCATGGCGGAGCGCTGGCCCGAGGCGAGGGTGATCGGCTCCGATCTCTCCGCCGAGATGCTGGAGCAGGCCGCCGCGGTACCCAGCACCGTGGAGTGGCGCCGCCTCGACGTGCGAGATTGGGATCCTCCCGAGCCGCCCGACGTCGTCTACGCCAACGCGATGTTGCACTGGGTCGACGGCCACGACGACCTGTTTCCCCGCGTGGTGGGCTCCCTCGCCGACCGGGGTGTGCTGGCGATCCAGATGCCGCTGTCGTGGGGGGAGCCTTCGCACCGACTCATCCGGGAGGTGCTCGCCACCGGCGGCGAAGGGGGACGGCCCCTGGGCCCCGACGGTCTCAGGACGCGGATCAACCGGTGCCCGGTGCACGAGGCGGCCTGGTACCACGATCTGCTGGCGCCACTCGTGCGCCGCCTCGACATCTGGGAGACCCGCTACCTCCAGGTGCTGGAGGGGCCAGATGCGGCGCTGGAGTGGGTGAAGGGGACGGCGCTGCTGCCGGTGCTGGAGCAGCTCGACGACGCCGAGTTGGAACGCTTCTTCGCCGCCTACCGCCCCGCCCTGGCGAAGGCGTACCCACCGCGACCGAGTGGCGTCACCCTGTTTCCGTTCCCGCGCCTGTTCCTGGTCGCTGCCCGGTAGGCGGCACGGGTCGGCGGCGCCGGCGCGAGAAAGGCGGCCCGGAGGCCGCCCTTCTCATTCCTCCGACGTGGGAGGTGCAGGTCGGGGGTGGAGCTCTTCCGCCTCACCCTGGCCCTGCCGGTTCCTACCCGCGGCGGGCGCCGGTCTCTCACCGCTCGGCGAAGACGGCTGTCTTCGCCCATTCCCTCCCTTGACCGTGCCCAACTAACTATAGACGCGGAGTCAGGAACTCAAGGACCGTTTTTTGGGGGGCCTGCCTGACCTCGCGTTGTCTCGCCCGGTGCCCGATCGTTCAATCGCCAGCCGGCTGGAGGAAGATGGTGCCGAGCGGCGGGATGCTGAACTGGAGTGATTGGGGACGGCCGTAGGCGGCGACGGCCCGGGTGGCGACCCGCCCCCGCGGTCCCCGACCCTGCCCCCCGTAGCGCCGCGCGTCGGAGTTGAGCACTACCTCCCACTCGCCGACGGCGCCGACGCCGATGCGGTGCGACTTGCGGGCCTGCCCGGTGAAGTTGCAGACGACGACCATCTGGGTGCCGTGCCCGTAGCGGTTGAAGGCGACGATGCCGGTCTGGTGGCCGGTGTCGATCCATCCGAAACCGGCCTGGTCCTGGTCGCGCGCCCACAACGCCGGGTGCTCCCGGTACACGTGGTTGAGGTCCCGCACCCAGCGCTGCATGCCCTGATGACGCGGCTGGCGCAGCAGCCGCCAGTCGAGCGAGGCGTCGTGGTTCCACTCGGAACGCTGGGCGAACTCGTCACCCATGAACAGCAGCTTCTTGCCGGGGAGGCCGTACATGTAGCCGTAGAGGGCGCGCAGGTCGTCGAAGGACCAGGCGCCCCGCCCCGACATCTTGCGGATCATCGACCCCTTGGCGTGCACCACCTCGTCGTGGGAGAACGGAAGGATGAAGTTCTCGTTGTAGGCATACAACATGCGGAACGTCAGCTCGTCCTGGTGCATCGTCCGGTACTCGGGCCAGTGCGACAGGTAGGAGAGGGTGTCGTTCATCCATCCCAGGTCCCACTTGTAGACGAACCCGAGGCCCCCTTCCTCGACCGGACGCGACACCCGGGGCCAGGCGGTCGACTCCTCGGCGACGGTGAAGGTGCCGGGGTTGCCGGACAGCACCGTCGGGTTCAGGTCACGCAGGAAGTCGATCGCCTCGAGATGCTCCCGCCCCCCGTGGACGTTCGGCTCCCACTCCCCGTCCTCGCGGGAGTAGTCGAGGTAGAGCATCGACGCCACCGCGTCGACCCGGATCCCATCGACGTGGTAGCGATCGAGCCAGAAGCTGGCGCTGGAGGTGAGGAAGCTGCGTACCTCGGGCCGCCCGTAGTTGAAGATGGCGCTGTGCCAGTCGGGGTGCCATCCCCGTCGCGGGTCGGGATGCTCGTAGAGGGCGGTGCCGTCGAAGGTGAGCAGGGCGTGCTCGTCACCGGCGAAATGGGACGGGACCCAATCGAGGATGACCCCGATCCCGGCTAGGTGGAGCTGGTCCACCAGGTACATGAAGTCCTGGGGGTCGCCGTAGCGGGAGGTGGGGGCGAAGTAGCCGGTCGTCTGGTAGCCCCACGACGGGTAGTAGGGGTGCCCGGTGACGGGAAGGAACTCGACGTGGGTGAAGCCGAGGTCGGTGACGTAGTCGACGAGGCGGGGAGCCAGCTCCCGGTAGGAGTACGACTCGGAGGGGCGCTTCTTCATCCACGACCCGACGTGGATCTCGTAGATGTCGAGCGGGCCGTCGGGGTCGTGGCCCCGGCGCCGCTGCTCCATCCAGTCGCGGTCGGACCATTGGTAGCCGAGGTCCCACACCAGCGAGGAGTGCTGCGGCGGCACCTCGGTGGCAAAGGCGTAGGGGTCGGATTTCTCCACCACCGGTCCGCGCCGGGTGCGGATGCGGTAGCGGTAGGCGTCGCCGGTCTTCGCCCCGGGCACGTATCCCCACCACACCCCGCCCGGTCCCGCTTCGAGCACACCGTGCTTGCGGTCCCAATCGTTGAAGTCGCCGATGACGGACACCTGACGGGCGGTGGGGGCCCACACCGCAAAGCGGGCCCCCTTGGCGGTGAGGTGGGCGCCGAGGTAGCGGTAGGCGTCGTCGAGGCGTCCCCGGCCGAAGCGTTGGGCGTTGCGGATGCTGAGCGGTCTCCTCATGGCTCCCCGGTTGGTCGTCCCGAGGCTACCCGGCCGTCGCCGCCGGGCACCACTCACCAGACCCGATCCTCCTTGGCCTCGTCGTAGTAGTCGAGGCGGTGGATGGGAAACACGATCGACGTCATGAGGTTCATGACGTGGGCGGTGATCCGCTTCAGGAACCGGTAGAAGAGCGCCCGGGCCACCGCGTCGGAGGCGGGCCCGGTGGAGGTGAACGCCGCCTTGACGTGGTCGTCGTACTCGTCGAGCAGGGCGTCGGCCTTGGCGATCAGCTCCTGGGCCCGCGCGATGTCGCGGGATTCGAACACCGCCGCCGCCTCGTCGATGAGCCGCCCGACGCTGTCCCGGTAAGACTCCAGCTCCTCCCGGTCCGGGGCGGAGGTGAAGTCGGCCCCGTACTTGGCGAGGTCGTAGATGTTCTTGGCGTAGTCGCCGATCCGCTCGGCGTCCTTGACCACGCTCATGTAGACGAGGGTCTCGGGAACGTCGACGGGGCCGGCCACCGAGGCGTGGATGACGAGGGCCTTACGCACCTCCTGCTGGGCGACGTTGATGCCCTTGTCGGTGCCTTTGACCTCGTGCTTGGCGGCCTTGGAGGCACCTCCCCCGAAGACCGCGGCCATGGCGGCGTCATAGACGGTTCTCCCGTCACGCACCATCTGGGCGAGGCGGTCTTCCACCTCCTGGAGCGTGGAACGGGCCGAGGAACGGAAGAACTCGAACACCATGTCAATTGCTCCTATCTGAAAATCAGGATACCAAGCAGGGGTATCACCACGAACATGCCCAACGTGTAGGCGACGGCGATCGGTTTGCGGTGCACCGCCACCACCGCCAGCTTCTCGGCCATCGTGACCGGGAGGTAGCGAAGCCGGGGCGACGGATAGATGATGGCGATGGCGGCGACGTTGAAGAGGGTGTGGGTGAGCGCGATGGTCAGGGCGTCGACCTCCCCGGTGGCGAGCGCCGCCAGCAGGGCGGTGATCGTCGTCCCCACATTGGCCCCCAGGGTGATCGGGTAGGCGTTGCGCAACACCAGGATCCCGGAGGCGACGAGTGGGATCAGCATCGAGGTGGTGATGCTGGAGGACTGCACCGCCATCGTCACGATCATCCCGACCAGGATCCCGACGATGCCACTGCGGCGAAGGGCGGCGTTGAGGGTGCGCTCGATCCGGTTCGCCACCAGCGACCGCATGTTCTTGGTGATGAAGGTGAGGGTGACGAAGACGAGGGCGACCCCGGTGACCAGAGCGAGGACCCCCATGGCGGTGGCGTTCCCGGCGATCGCCTCGAGGGTCGTTTCGATGCGGGTCACCCCCCAAGTCACCGCTCCCTTGATGGGGCTGTCGAAGGTTCCGCCGGAGGCGCCGCCCGAGAGGAGTTGGGCGATGTCTCGTGCCAGGGTCGACAGCAGGTGAGTGCCCAGCTCGAGTGGGAGCAGCAGGGCGACGGCCATGATGTTGAAGAAGTCGTGCATCGTGGCGGCGCTGAATGCCAGCTCGAACTCGCGCGATTGCCGCATGTGCGCCAGCGACACGATGGTGTTGGTGACGGTGGTGCCGATGTTGGCGCCCATAACCATGGGGACTGCGTTGGAGACGGGGAGCACTCCGGCGGCCACCAGCCCGACGATGGTGGACGTCGTCGCCGAGGAGGACTGCACCAGGACCGTGGCGAGGATGCCGACCAGCAGGCCGACGAACGGGTTCTCCACCCCGCGGAACAGGCTGTCGGTGAATCCGCTGCCGAGGTGCCCGATGCCGCGTTCGAGCAGGCCGACGCCGACGAGGAAGAGGTAGAGGAGGCCGATGACGAGGGCGGCACGCGCCGGAGTGCGCAGTCGCCCCGGGGGCACGGCCGACACAGACGACGCGTGGCCTACATCCATTGTTGCGCGGTCTCCCAGTCCTCCGATACCGCGGGAGCCTGTCTAGATGACGGAGATGATTCCACCAAATCGTCTTCGGGTCGGCGGCGCCGCCGCCGGTAGGGTGAGGCGGTGAAGTACGCGGTCGACGTCCCCAACTTCGGGTACTGGGCCGATCCGCGCCGGATGGCGGGCTTCGCCGCCGGGGTGGAACGAGCCGGTTGGGACGGGCTCTCGCTGTGGGATCACATCCTGGCCTGGGACGGGAACGAGGTAGCCGACCCATGGGTGCTGCTGGCGGTGGCGGCGACGGCGACCGAGCGCCTCACCTTGATGTCGATGGTGACGCCGCTGCCTCGCCGCCATCCCTGGAAGCTGGCGCGGGAGGCGGTGAGCATCGACCTGCTCAGCGAGGGGAGGCTGGTGCTGGGTGTCGGCATCGGTTACCCGCCGGAGGAGGAGTTCGGCCGCTTCGGGCTGCCGGTCGACAATCGGGCCCGGGCCGACATGCTCGACGAGGGTCTCGAGGTGATCACCGGTTTGTGGACCGGCGAGCCATTCGAACACTCCGGCGAGCACTACCGGGTCGGGCCGGTGACCTTCCTCCCCAAGCCGCTGCAGCAGCCCCGCATCCCGATCTGGGTGGCCGGGATGTGGCCGAGCCGGCGTCCGTTCCGGCGGGCGGCCCGCTGGGACGGGGTCGCCCCGATCGCCTTCGAGCACGGTGAGTTCCGGGACATCACCCCGGCCGACGTGGAGGCGATGCTGGCCCTGGTCGCCGAGCATCGCTCCCCTGCGGAACCGTTCGAAGTCGCGGTGGCGGGCTCGGTCCTGACCAGGGGCGCCACCGGACGCGACGAGGCGGCAGCGCTCGCCGCCGCCGGGGCCACCTGGTGGCGGGAGGGGTGGGACCCGGCATCGGGGATGGCGCTGCAGACCTGGATCGAGCGGATCATGGAGGGCCCGCCCGGCTGAGCGGATCGGTCAGCGGGCCCGCCGCATCCCGATCCATTCCAAGATCGCCAGGTCGAGCATCCCCAACCCGACGGCCCCAAGCGCCCATTCGGCGCGGGCGAGGAGGGCGTCGGGGAAGGCGACCACCACCACCACGATGGCGGCCACGCCCACCAGGTTCCCGGCGACGACGGCTGCGGCGCCGCCGATCGCCGGCGGGACGCGACGCACCACCCAAACCACCATGACGACCCAGGGCATCAGCGCCAGCCCGATCCCGAGCGGCACACCGAACGGCACGTCGGCGAACCGGCCCACCGGGCCGGCCAACACCACCAGCAGCAGCAGGAATGCCCCCGACACCCAGGCGTCGGTCCACAGGACGCCGCGCAAGAAGCGGGAGGCGGAGACCGCCTCTTCGGTGACCGGTGGCGGCGAGATCATGATTCCTCCTCGGGTCCGACCCCGCCATCGTGCGCCGCAACGGTGAGCGAATCAAGGACTCACCGGACGGGGGGCGGCCCCGGGGTAGGGCCGCCCCGCCGCCGGCGATTCGGCTCCTCTGCGCCTGGTCTCCGGTCTGGAACCGGTCATCGGGCGTGGAGCATCTGGCGGGCGGCATCGTGCTGCCGGACACGGCTGCGCCGCTGCTCGTCGGCCCGGCGCGGCAGGCGCCATGCGACGGCGCCGTGCTGAGCGACGACCCGCTCAATGCGCTGTTGGTGGGGTACGTATTGCACTGCTTCCCTCCTCTCGCACTCGTACCTGCTCCTTCTGGGTGGCGACGAGCCCGCCACGCCGCATCGAGGGCCGCCGGCCGGCTGATCAGGCCGTGACGCCGGCTCGGTGGCCTGCGAAGCAACGTGACGGGTTCGCCGTCGCGGAACGGGGAGGGATCGAACCTCTGGAATCTCCCGACGAGACCCGTTCCAGGGGATCCCGGGTGGGGCCGTGAAGAAAGCCGCCCCGGGGGCGGCTCCTCTACGGAATCGGCGGGACGGAACGGTTAGTGGAAGTTCTCGTCTCCACGGCCGAGAGGAGCCGGGGTGCCGGTGCCGAAGGCACCGACCGTGCTGCCGGGCACGTCCCCGGTGAGGGGCGCACCAATGCAGAACGTGGTGAGATCACGGCGATTGATCGTCTTCATCGGCCCCTCCTCTCTCGTCGTCGGTTCCAGATACGAAATACGCCGCAACTCCCCCGGAGGGGTGTCACGGCCGAGGCGGCACTATGCCAGGCCAGAACGCGGGTGTCAAGTACGGTGGCGCGGGCCCAAGCTCCGACCGGCGGAACTCGCCGGCGTCGCAGTGCGGAATCGAGGCGATCGTCTCAGCCGGCGACGCGCAACGCCGCCGCCACCCGGTCGGCGAAAGCCCGGATCTGCTCCGGGTCTCGCCAGTCGCCGGCCACATTCTTGGTCATCTTGGAGGCGATGAAGCCCTTGGCGTCGGGCTCGAGCCGGCCTCCGATCGTCTCCACCGGCGGTGCCCCGACCTTCTCGGCGAGGGCCGCCACCTTGCCAGGGAGCTTCTGTGGCTTGGACGCCCCCTCGTCACCGAGCGGCCCGCTGTGGAAGATCCACACCGGCGGGTGCTGCGGGTCCTTGGCGAGCCGGCGCAGCGCCCGGATCGCGTCGGATTGCCACCGCCCGGCGTAGAGGGCACTCCCCAGCACCACGGCGTCGTAGTCCCGGAACGACCGGGCCTTCCCCGCCGGAGACAGATCGACGTCCAGATTGTCTTCCCGGAGGCGGTCGGCGACGGCCTCGGCGATGCCTCCCGTCCCGCCCCGTTTTGATGCGTACGCCACCAGCACCCGTGTCATCACAACCTCCTCGCAGCGGGCACCTCGATCCGAGCGTACTCCCGACCGGAATACGCCGCTCGGGCCGTTCCACTCTCCGGAAAGGGCCCGATGCTCCTACTAGGGTGCCGACCTTCGGCACTCTGCATCGTGTGGCGAGGAGACGAAGTGCTGTCCTGCCTGGGGATCGTGAAACGTTTTGGTGACGTCGTCGCCCTCGACGGCGCCACCTTCGAGGTGCAACCCGGCCGCATCCTCGGGTTCCTCGGCCCGAACGGAGCCGGCAAGACCACCGCGATGCGGTGCATCTTCGGGCTCGTCCGCCCCGACGCCGGTGAGGTGCGGTGGAACGGCGAGCCGGTCACTCCCGAACAGCGGCTCCGCTTCGGCTACATGCCTGAGGAACGCGGCCTCTACCCGAAGATGACGATCCGGGAGCAACTCGTCTACTTCGCCCGGCTCTCCGGGCTGGGACGCACCGAGGCGAACGAGGCGGCCGATCGCTGGCTCACCACCTTCGGCCTCAGCGACCGGGCCTCCTCCAAGCTGGAGGAGCTGTCACACGGCAACCAGCAGCGGGTCCAGCTGGCGGCGGCGCTGGTGCACGACCCCGAGCTCGCCGTGCTCGACGAGCCCTTCGCCGGACTCGATCCGATCGGGATGGAGGCACTGGCCGAGACGTTGCACACCCTGGCAGCCTCCGGCGTCGGCATCATCTTCTCCAGCCACCAGCTCGATCTGGTGGAGGACGTCTGCCAAGACGTCGTCATCATCCACCAGGGCCGGGTGGTGCTCACCGGCGACCTCGACACGCTGCGGGCCCGCTCCGAGCACCGTCACCTCGTCGTCGAAGTCGACGGTGCCCCGTGGGCGCCCGACATTCCGGGGGTGGAACGGATCGAGAGCCGCAAAGGCCGGCCCCGCTACCTGGCCCGGCACGACACCGGCATCGACCAGATCCTGGCGCGGGCACAGCAGGAAGGCGAGGTCACCCGCTTCGCCTTCGAGCCGCCCAGCCTCTCCGACCTGTTCCGGGAGGCGGTGGCGCGATGAGCGGTCGACGGATGAAGAGCGTCACCCAGATCCGGCACATCGCCGTCCGTGAAATCAAGCAGCGGGCGCGCAGCCGTGCCTTCCTGGTCACGATGGTGCTCGTGGTCGGGTTGGTGCTGTTCCTCGGCCAGCTCATCGCCTGGGAGACGCGGGACGAGCCGACCTCTGTCATCGGGGTCGCCGGGGAGGCGCCTGCCGGCATCGAGGCCGCCCTCGACAGCGCCGCCGCCGCCTTCGACGTCGACATCGACGTGCGCCGCTACCCGGATGCCGCCACCGCCGAGCAGGCGGTGCAGGACGGCGACGCCGCCGTCGCCCTCGTCGGCACCTCGAACCTGGTGTGGAAGGCCGATCCCGATCTCCGCCTCGCAGCCATCGTCAACGGCGCCGTGGACGACCTCGCCCGCCGCCAGCAGGCCGCCGAGCTGGGGCTCACCCCCGAGCAGGTCAACGCCCTGGTGGCGCCGCCGCCGCTCCCCAACCAGCGATTGCAGCAGGAGGACCCCGAGGAGGGGCCGCGCCGCATCGGCGCCAACATCGGCACCTTCCTGCTCTACATGGCGATCCTCATGTTCGGCCAGTTCGTGATGATGGGCGTGACCGAGGAGAAGTCGAGCCGCGTCGTCGAGGTGGTGCTGTCGCGGGTGCGCCCCTACCAGGTCCTCGCCGGGAAGGTCATCGGCATCGGCCTGCTCGGCCTGGCGCAGGTGGTGATCCTCGGCGGCGCCATCCTGCTGTCGCTCACCACGTTCGAGATCGCCGACGTCTCCCTTCCCAGCCTGGGGGGCAGCATCCTGCTCTCGGTCGTCGCCTGGTTCCTGCTCGGGTACGCCTTCTACAGCGTCATCTATGCCGCCCTCGGAGCCACCGTGTCCCGCCAGGAGGACATCCAGAGCGTGGCGATGATCCCGGTGCTGTTGCTCATCCCCGGGTTCTTCATCTCGATCCTGGCGCTCGACGATCCCACCACCACGCTGGTGCGGATCACGTCCTTGATCCCGCCCACCTCGCCGATGGTGATGCCGACCCGCATGGCCGTGACCTCGGTTCCGCTGTGGGAGGTGGCGGTGTCGGTCGGGCTGCTGCTCGCCGCCACCTACGGCCTGATCCGCCTCGGCGGCAGGATCTACGCCGGCGCCATCCTGCGGCTCGGCGCCAAGGTGAGGCTGCGGGACGCCTGGAAGGCGGCCGAGTAGGAGGGTCGAAGAGTCCGCCGAAGGCGAACGATTCGAGGAGAGTCACGGTTCCGCCGCCTCGCTGCACACCCCCCTCGACTCAGCCGCCAGCCTCGCTGGCGCTTCATCGGTCCCCCCTTTTCCGCAAGGGGCAACGACAGCATGGCTCGCCGGTCCCCCCTGATCCCAGGAGGGACGAGGAAGCGCTCAGGACTCGTCGTCGCCTTCCTGCTCCTCGGTGTTGCCGCGCTCCCGCTCGTGGAGCTTGCGGTGCCGCTCGAGCCGTTCCTCGTAAGCCCGCGACGCCTTGGAACGATGGACCCGTCCGCCTTCGAAGTGATGGGTGAGGTCGCGGCCCCCACGGCGGAAACCAGTCACATGACCCATGCAGTCGGCTCCTCTCGTCGCTGTCTCCATCTTCCCCCCATCCCGGGAGTAAGTGAAGGGCAGACCGCCTACCAGCGCGAGAAGGGATGGGCGATGAGGTTGGCGTTGTAGTAGCGAGGGTCGCCGGTGACTTCCTCCCCCGCCCAGGCGGGCAGCTCGACCGCTTCGTCCTCGGCCTCCAGCTCGACCTCGGCGACGATGAGACCGGCGTTCTCGCCGGCGAACTCGTCGATCTCCCAGTCGTGGCCGCCGGTGGCGACGACGTACCGGGTCTTCTCGATGAGGGGCCGCTCGCACAGCCCGTCGAGCATCCGGTCCGCGTCGTCGACCGGGATCTCGTATTCGAATTCGCTGCGGGTCGCCCCCACCGTGAGGCCCTTGACGGTGAGGAAGCCGCGCTCACCAATCGTGCGGACCCTCACCGTCCGCTCTTTGACGGTCGACAGGTACCCCTGGCGGTACACGGTGCCCGCCGCGTCGTGGCGCCAGGCGTCGCCGAGGACCAGGAATTTGCGCTCGATCTCCTGCCCCATCTGCAGTCTCCTCCCCGCCTCAGGCTGCCTGTTCCGCCAGCCGGCAGATCTCCGCCGGGTAGCTGACGTTCTCGTGGGCGACGAGGCCGATCCGGCCCCCCACCGCGATGACCTCGGCGGCGTCGACTCCTTCGATCGCCACCGTCTGCAACGAACGGTCCGCAAAATCGACAGTGGCGATCTCGGCGAGGCAGCCGTCGATGGTGAACCCGCGCCGCCGCTTCCCGATCCTGGCGATCATGAGTTCGGGGTGGGGTCGCACCACATCCTCCAGCAGCTGCTCCCGGGTGTACTCGTCACGTTGCAGCTCGGGAGCGTCGAGGCCGAGCAGCGGGAAGAAGGAACACCGCACCGCCTCGGCCAGGAGCGGGAAGGCCGCCTTGAACCGCGGCTCCCACTGCTCCAGCCCCTCGTGAACTTGCACCAGCACTTTGACGTCGAGCTTGCCGCCCCGGATCTTGGGGTTGACCGCCGGATTGGAGGGAGCGACGACGTAGGTCTCGACGCTCTTGCGGAGCTGGCCGTTGTGGCCGTCCTCCTCGATCCGGGCCTCGAGCGCGGCGAGGTTCTCCCCCCACACCCGGTACTCGTACCGGGGCGCCGGCCCGCTGCTGCGCTTGCTCCCTGCCACGAGCGATCGATGTTAGCCCTCGGCCCTCCGCCCTCATCCGTGCGCCCTTCCTTGACAACCCCGCCGGCCCGCTGCCATAGTCACCTCGGGCCGTGAACACCGACTGGTGCCGCGGCCGTTCGTGTTCGTGCGACCGACCTGCGGTCAGAGAGGACGAGAAGAGGTGACGGTGTTCTGCCATCCAGATGACATCGTCACGCGTCGGCTCACCGCGTGACAGGTTGACCCTCACGGGTCAATGAGCCAGTGCCGGCGGCTTCGCCGCCCTCTTCGACACGGTCCCCAGAGGCTCCGGCCTCCCCGATGGAAAGCACGACATGATCCCCGTACGCGCCTACCTGCGCCTGCTCACCGACTACCTGCGTCCACTTCGGACTCGCGTCCTCTGGCTGTCGGTTCTGCTGTTCGTCGGCATCGCCCTCCAGCTCGTCAACCCCCAGTTCATCCGGACGTTCATCGACCGTGCCACCACCGGGGCCGGAAAGGGTGAGCTGATCCCGCTCGCCGTCTGGTTCATCGTGATCGCCGTCGCCCATCAGGGCATCGGCGTCGTGGCCACCTACCTGGCCGAACATGTCGGGTGGATCGCCACCAACGAGATGCGGGCCGACCTCGCCACCCACGTCGTCGGCCTCGACATGGGCTTCCACAAGAGCCACACCCCCGGCGAGCTCATCGAGCGGATCGACGGCGACGTCACCTCGTTGTCGAACTTCTTCTCGGCGTTCACCATCAGGGTGCTCGGCAACACCGTGCTCATCGCCGGGATCCTGGCGCTGCTGTGGCGAGAGAACCTCTGGGTCGGCTTCGGCCTCACCCTCTTCTCGCTGGTCGCCCTCTCCGGCATGTTGCGGATCCAGGCGTACGCCGTACCGCTGTGGAGGCAGGTGCGGGCCCGCAGCGCCGCCTTCTTCGGCTTCGTCGGTGAGCAGCTCGACGGCACCGAGGACATCCAGGCCAACGGCGGCAGTCCCTACATGATCCACCGCTTCACCGAGATGCATCGGGCCTGGCTCCCCGACGCGGTGCAGGCTCGCATGGGCTTCGCCGCGCTCTGGGGCACCAGCATCCTGACGTACCTCGTCGGCACCGCCCTCGTGTTCTGGCTCGGGTCGCTGTTCTTCAGCAACGGGACCCTCTCGCTCGGATCCGTGTACCTGATCTTCGCCTACACCGAGATGATGCGGCACCCGATGGAGCAGATCCGCACCCAGATGGAGGACTTCCAGAAGGCGGGGGCAGGGATCGCCCGTGTCGAGGCCCTCTTCGAGTTGACCCCCGTTCTCGACACCTCGGGCACGATCCGCCTGCCGGGCGGACCGCTTTCCGTCGACCTCGACGGGGTCACCTTCGCCTACGAGGACGAAGTCGTGCTCCACGGCCTCTCGTTGCGAGTCGAGCCCGGGCACGTGCTCGGAGTCCTGGGGCGTTCCGGAAGCGGCAAGACCACCCTGGCCCGCCTCCTGTCACGTCTCTACGATCCCGTCTCGGGTGAGGTGCGCCTCGGCGGGGTGCCGGCCCCCTCCGCCGTCGTCGGTGATCTGCGCCGCCACGTCGGCATGGTCACCCAGGACGTGCAGCTCTTCCGGGCCTCGATCCGCGACAACCTGACCTTCTTCGACGCCGCAGTGTCCGACGAGGAGCTGGCGGCCGCCCTCGACGAGTTGGGGCTCCACGAGTGGGTGGAGACCCTGCCGCACGGCCTCGCCACCGAGTTGGATACCGGAGGAAGCGGACTGTCCGCCGGCCAGGCCCAGCTGCTCGCCTTCACCCGCATCTTCCTGGAGAACCCGGGTCTGGTGATCCTGGACGAGGCGTCCTCGCGCCTCGACCCCGCCACCGAGCATCTCATCGAGCGCGCGGTGGATCGGCTCCTCGCCGACCGGACCGGGATCATCATCGCCCACCGCCTCGCCACCGTGAACCGGGCCGACGACATCCTCATCCTCGAGGACGGGCGCGCCGTCGAATACGGGGCGCAGGAACGGCTCGTCGCCGATCCCGGCTCGCGGCTGTCCCGGTTGCTGGTGACCGGCATGGAGGAGGTGCTGGCATGAAGGCGACCCGCCGTACGGTCCCGGTCGCTCGAATGATGGGCAAGCTGGTGCGGGCCGCCCCCGGCCGCTACGCGGTGAACGTTGTGGTGTGGACGGGGATGTGGGTGATGCCGGTCGTTCCGGCCCTCATCACCCGCCGATTCTTCGACGGGCTCGGTCAGGTCGGTTATAACGCCGCCACCCTCATCGCCCTGCTGGCGGGCTACGCCATGGCGCGGCTGGCGATGATGGCCTTCGGCTTGTGGAACGACGTGCACTTCATGTTTCGGGTCGGGACCCTGCTGCGCCGCAACATGCTCGAACGCGTCCTCGACCTCCCCGGAGCCCAAGCGGTCGACGAAGCCCCGGGGGCGATGATCTCCCGCTTCCGGGAGGACGTCGAGCACACCGAGGAAGCGATGAGCTGGACGGTCGACATGATCGGCTCGCTGGTGTTCGCCGTGGTGGCCGCCTTCATCCTGGTGTCGATCGACGCCTGGATGACGGTGCTGGTGTTCGCCCCACTCGTCGTGGTCGTGACCGTGGCGGAGCGGGCCGGCAACAAGATCCGGGCCTACCGCACCGCGGCGCGGGAGGCGACCGGGCGCATCACCGGCGCTCTCGGGGAGATGCTGGGTGCGGTGCAGTCGATCAAGGTCGCCGGCGCCGAACGATCGATGATCGACCACTTCCGGCGGCTCAACGACGCCCGCCGCACCGTGATGGTGCGTGACAAGGTGCTCACCTCCGCCCTCGAGTCGGTCTTCTGGAACACGGTGAACGTCGGCACTGGGCTCATCCTCATCTTCGCCGCCGGGAGCATCGGACCGGGGCGGAGGCTCTCCGTCGGCGAGTTCGCCCTCTTCGTGTACTTCCTCGACTTCGTCACCGACGCCGGGTACTTCGTCGGGCTCTTCATCGCAAGGCTCCGCCAGGCCGGGGTGTCGCTGGAGCGCATGATGAGCCTCATGCGTGGCGCCCCCACCGAGGAGTTGGTGAGGCGCCGCGAGCTGCACCTCACCGGCGACTTCGCCGCGCCGGCGGCGCCGCCTCGCACCGCCATCGACCGCCTGGATCGGCTCGAGATCCGGGATCTGACGTTCCGCTACCCCGGCACCACCAACGGCATCGAACAGGTCGACCTCACCCTCGATCGCGGCACCTTCACGGTGGTGACGGGGCGCATCGGGTCGGGGAAGACCACGCTGCTGCGCGCCCTGCTGGGGCTGGTCGACGTCGATGCCGGCGAAGTGCGATGGAACGATGCGCCGATCGACGACCCGGCCCGGTTCTTCCAGCCGCCCCATGCCGCCTACACCCCGCAGGTGCCCAAGCTGTTCTCCCTCACGCTGCGGGAGAACCTGCTGCTGGGGCGCGACGAGAGCGACGGTGAGCTGGCGGAGGCGATCCGCTCTGCCGCTCTGGATCGGGACGTCGACCAGATGCCGCACGGGTTGGAGACACTGGTGGGTCCCCGCGGCATGCGACTCTCGGGCGGTCAGGTGCAACGCACCGCCGCGGCGCGCATGTTCGTGCGGCGCCCCGAGCTGCTCGTCTTCGACGATCTCTCGAGCGCCCTCGACGTCGAGACCGAGAAGCTTCTGTGGGAGCGGCTGTTCTCGGACGACGGTGACGTCACCGCCCTGGTGGTGTCCCACCGCCGCCCGGCTCTGCAGCGCGCCGACCAGATCGTCGTGCTGTCCGGCGGGCGGGTCGAAGCCCGCGGCACCCTCGACGAGTTGCTCGACGGCAGCGAGGAGTTCCGGCGCCTCTGGTCGGGGGTAAAGGCCTGAGGCCCCGCGCCGAAGGGGGTGCGAGATCGTGACAACCGCACCTGGCCCTTCCTCTCGTCCCCCCTGTCTGCAGGGGGGACCGGCGAGGCGCCTCCGGAGGAGGCATCCGAGCCGAGGGGGGTACAGCAACGCGGGACCACCTCACTCCACCCTCCCCTCTTCTCGTCCCCCCTGTCTGCAGGGGGGACCGGCGAGGCGCCTCCGAAGGAGGCGTCCGAGCCGAGGGGGGTACAGCAACGCGGGACCACCTCACTCCGTCCTCTCCGGTCCTGACGTCTGAAGGTGCGAGGTCGCGCACCCTCCGACCCTCAGCCCAGCCGGGGCGCCGCGGCGTCGAGCGCCGACGCGAAATGCGCCGCGGTCGTCCCGGAGAAGCCGACGAGGCGGACCTCCTCGACAGTTCCCTCCTGGTGGTCCCGCAGCCAGTCGATGACGGTGGCGGCGATCACCGCGGTCGCCTCGGCCACCGGGTACCCGAAGATCCCGGCCGAGATCGCCGGCATCGCCACCGAGCGGACTCCGACAGAAGCCGCCGCATCGAGGGCGGCACCGACGGCTTGGGCGAGCAAGGCCCGGTTGTCGCCGCCCTCGTGGAAACGGGGACCCACCACGTGGATGACATGGGAGGCGTGGAGCGCCCCGCCGGTGGTCACTGCAGCCTGCCCGGGTCCCACCGGCCCGTGGTCACGAACCCATTGATCGGATTCCTCCTGGATGACCCGGCCGCCGGCTCGCACGATGGCGACGGCGACACCTCCACCGTGCGCCAGGTTCTCGTTGGCGGCGTTGACGATCGCCCCGACCGGCTGCTTCGTCAGGTCGCCCTGGATGACGAAAACGTTGGCTCTGCCGACACGGCACGATGTGGTGCTTTCCATGGTCTCACGGTACCCGAGGGGCGGCGGGAGGTCACAGTTCGATGCCGTGGATCTGCGGATCACCCCCGACGAGGCGACGGAGCTGGGCAGTGAAGGTGGCGGCGTCACCGGTCGTGAAGTACTCGACCGAGCCCACGGTTCCGGCCGGCCGGGGCCGGCCCAGGAGCCGGGCGACCTGGCGGGCCACCGCCGCTGACGGGTCCACCAGCCGCACCCCGGCGCCGAGGATCTCCTCGATCACCGGGATGAGAAAGGGGTAATGGGTGCACCCGAGCACCAGGGTGTCGATGCCCTCCCGCTGCATCGGCTCCAGGTAGGCCGTGAGCAGCCTCCGCACCTCCGGTCCCGCAATCTCACCGCGCTCGATCAGGTCGACGAGGCCCGCGCCCGCCTGTTCGACGATACGGACGCCACCGGCGTGGCGATCGACCACCGAGGCGTACAGCTCCCCCTGGAAGGTGGCGTCGGTCGCCAGCACCCCGACGACCCCGCGGCCGGTCAGCGCCGCCGCCGGTTTCACCGCCGGCTCCATGCCCACGAACGGCGTCCCGGGGAAGCGCGCCCGCAGCGGATGCAGGGCGGCGGCCGAGGCGCTGTTGCAGGCCACCACCACCAGGACCGCCCCGCGACCCAGCAGCTCTTCAACGACGCGGATCGACCGTTCCCTCACTTCCTGCAGGGTGCGCTCTCCGTAGGGGACCCAGGCCTGGTCCGCCAGGTAGAGGAACGATGCGCCGGGAAGCAGGGCACGCAGCTCCCGCAGCACCGTGAGGCCGCCGATCCCCGAGTCGAAGATCCCGACGGGTGCCTGATCGCTCACGAAGCCTCGCTGCCGTCCATCGGTCCCATGTCAGCAGATTGCGGCCGGCCCGGATCGCCTTTCCACCCCGGCTCCGGCCACGGTCAGGCGCGGCGTCCGTAGAGCGCCAGCAGCGTCACGGCCTCGCTGCTCCCGGCGGGTGGCTGCAGCGCCGGTGCGAACACGTTGGAGGCGGCCATCAGCTCACGCCGCGGCTCGGCGTAGGCGCGGACGAACTCGGTGACGTCGTCGACCAGCGACTCGTCGGCTCCGACCCCCCGGGCCAGGTCCCACCCGTGGATCAGGTGATCGGCGGTGAGCTGGGTCACGTATTCGCGAGCCGGGATCATGCCCCACGACACGTGCACCATGGCGAAGAGGTCCGCCTCGGCCACGGCCACCAGCGCCGCCTCGCTGGCGTCGGCCCACGCCCCGACCGGGTCGCCGCCGAGCAGGTCACCCTGGTAGCGGTCGCCGACCTGGGCCAGCGTCTCGCCCGCCAGCAGGTGCGGCGCCCACCGGCTCTCAAAGGTGAGGTGGTTGACGAGGTCCCGTACGTCCCATTCGGTGCACGGTGTCGGGTTGGCCCACTGCTCGGCGGTGATGGCATGCACCCTCCGGTCGAACTCGCCGACGGCGCGCCGGTGCAGCTCGACGATGCGGTCCGGGGGGTATGACGCCCAGTCCACGGTCACAACGCCTCGTCGAGGAGGGTGTGGGCGAGGTGGGGCCGGAACAGTGCCGGCTCGAGCAGGAAGGAATCGTGTCCCTTGTCACTGTGCACCGTCACCCGCTGGAAGGGCACGTCGGCCAGCTTGAGGTAACGCGCCATCTCCTCCTGCTCGTCCGGGTAGAAGCAGACGTCGGAGTCGATGGTGAACAGCATGTAGCGCTGGTGCTTGCAGCGCAGGAACAGGTCGCTGAGATCGACCCCCGCCTCCGCCGCCAGGTCGAAGGTCTGCCAGGCGTGCATGATGCGAAGGTAGCTGTTGGCGTCGAAACGGCGCACGAACTTCTGGCCCTGGTGCCACATGTACGACTCGAGCGGGCTCCCGATGCCGTACGTCCCCGGCCCCTCGTCGTGGCTGACGACCTCCGACTCGGCCCGTTCCTCCATCGCCTCCAGCGACACGAAGGTCTTGTGACCGATCATGCGGGCGAGCGCCAGGCCCCGCACCGGGCCCGGTCCGTCGTAGTAGTCGCCGCCCCGGTACTCGGGATCGTTCTCGATGGCGGTGATCTGCTCGAAGTTGTGGATCACCTGGAGGGCGGTCACCCGCACCCCCGAGGCGATCGGGATGACGATGTCGACCAGGTCCGGGTAGCGGGTCGCCAGCGAGAGGCCGAGCACCCCCCCGGTGGAGGCGCCGATCACGGCGTGGAGCTTCTCGATGCTGAGATGCTCCAGCAGCCGCACCTGCACGTCGACGATGTCGGCGAAGCACATCTGCGGGAAACGCGAACCGTAGGGCTTCCCGGTGGCGGGCTCGATCGACGACGGCCCGGTCGAGCCGTAGCAGCTCCCGAGGTAGTTGGCGCAGATGACGTAGAAGCGGTCGGTGTCGATCGCCTTCCCCGGGCCCACGAACAGGTCCCACCACCCTCGCTGGCATTCCTCGGTCCAGCGATGCTCGACGCCTGGGACCGCCGGGTTGCGCCCGGCGGCGTGCTGGCTCCCGGTGAGGGCGTGGAACACCAGGATGGCGTTGTCGCGGTCCTCGTTCGGCTCCCCGTAGGTCTCGTAGGCGACCGTGACTTCGTCGAGGGTGGCGCCGCACTCCAGTACGAACGGATCCTCGGCGCTGCCGAAGGTGAAGAACTGGGTTGCGACGAGGCCAACCGACACCGGAACTACCTCCAAGTCGAATCACCATAGGCGTCTAGGGAACGTCGTCAATCCCAGGGGCCACCGCAGGCGCTGCTCGGTGGCGGCCCGGCGGCGAATGGCGGATCGGGGCGGGGAGCCGTCTATCGTCCGGCGGATGCGCATCGGCTACCAGGGCGAGCCCTACTCCTACAGCCATCGGGCCGCCGTCGAGTTGTTCCCCGACGACGAGCACGTCGGGCTGCACTCGTTCGTGGCGGCCTTCGCGGCGCTCGAAGTCGGGGACGTGGACCGGCTGGTGCTCCCGGTGGAGAACTCGACCACGGGGAGTGTGCTCCCGGTGCTCGACCGGCTCCCCGGGTACGGGGATCACGCCCCGATCTCGATCGTCGCCGAGCACCTCGTCGAGGTACGTCACGCCCTGCTCGGTCTCCCCGGGGCGACCCTCGACGGCATCACCGCGGTCAAATCGCACCCGGAGGCGCTGGCGCAGGCCGCCGAGACGCTGCTCGCCCTCGGAATCCACCCGGTGCCACGGCGTGACACGGCGGGGGCGGTGCGTGAGGTGGCCGAAGACGGTGACCCGACCGTGGCGGCTCTGGCGCCGCCGGAGGCGGGACCGCCCCACGGCCTCGAGGTGCTGCGGCGCGACGTGATGGATCGCCCCCACAACACGACCAGGTTCGTGGTGCTCACCCGCGGCGAGGCGGAGATCGGGCCCGACGATGACAAGACCACCGCGGTCTTCACCACCGGGCACACCCCCGGTGCGCTGGCGCTCGCCCTCACCGAACTGGGGTTGCGGGGCGCCAACCTGACCCGCATCGAGTCACGACCCAGCGACGAGGCCTGGACGTACCGTTTCTTCGTCGACCTGATCCACCCCCCCGGCCCTGCCGGCCTCGAGCAGGTCATCGATCCCCCGCCGGCCACCCTGGCCCATCTCCGCATCCTGGGGAGCTACCGCGCCGTCCAGTGAGCGGAGTGGAGTCCCGGCTCGCGGCCGGCCCGGGCAGCCCACTCCAAGTTTTCGGCCTTGTGTAGCTCGCAGCCGTTGCTACCGTTCATCACCATCTGGTGGCCGGTGCGAATCGGAGGGGAGCTGGGGCTGATGGGAAGGGAGCAACACAGGGTGCGCGCACGTCGCTGGGGTGTCGCAGCCGCCGTCTTGGCACTGGTGCCGGCACTGCTCGTGGCGGCCCCGGCCGCGGCCCAGACCCCCCACTACGAGTTCAGCGAGCAGGCCGATTCGACCTGGATGACCAACGGCGCCGGCTCCGGCGAACCGTGGGTGCGGGCCTTCGCACAGATCGGAGACGTCGTCTACGTCGGCGGCGGGTTCGACGCCATCCGGTGGACCCGCGGCGGGGCCGACTACGCCCCCGGGTTCCTGGCTGCCTTCGACCGCGCCACCGGGCAGCCGCTTCCCGGATTCCAGCCGACGCTCGACGGCGGGGTCCGTGCCCTCGCCTCCTCCCCCGACGGCTCCACCCTCTACGCCGGCGGGTCGTTCACCTCGGTCAACGGCCAGAGCCGCCCCCGGCTCGTCGCCCTCGACCCGCTGACCGGCGCCACGAAGACGACCTTCGATGTCGACCTCGCCAACGGAGAGGTGCGCGCCCTGGCCGTCCATCCATCCACCGGCGAAGTCTACGTGGGAGGTTCTTTTTGGAGAGTCGACGGAGCTACCCATAACGGACTCGCCCGGCTCGACGGGATCACGGGTGCTCTCGACGGCTCCTGGGACCCCCAGGCCAACAACGGCAGCGTCTGGGACCTCGAGATCCCCGACGCGGGCGGCCGGATCTACGCCGGCGGCGGCTTCACCAACGTCGATAATCAGACCAACACTGAATACCTCGCTGCCCTAGACCTCAACACGGGGTCACCCATCTCGTCCTTCGACTCTGGTGCCAGCCGGATCGTGATGGCGATCGACTCGGCCGAGGATCACGTCTTCGTCGGGGTCGGCGGCCAGGACTCCGGGTCGAACCGCGGCCTCGCCCTGGCGGCGAGCGACGGGCATATCCAGCGCACCTACGGGGTGGACGGCGATGTCCAAGCGGTGCAGGTCGTCGGCGACCGCGTCTACTTCGGGGGCCACTGGTTCAACGAGTTCGGAGAAGGCGCCTTTGGGCCGCTCCGGCGACTCGGCGCCGCCCGGCTCGACAACCTCAACGTCGACACTTCGTTCAACCCGGTCCTGGGAGGCACGATGGGGGTGTGGGCGATCCATTTCGACGGCTCCCGCCTCTGGGTGGGCGGTGACCTCACCAGCGGTGGAGGCGTGCAGTTCCGCGGCTTCCTCCGATTCCGCCAGGTGGGTGACACCGATGCGTCGGCGCCAAGCGTGCCCACCGGTGTCAGCGC
>Ga0307435_1000055_pt1 | contig 48926 bp, 54 predicted proteins | sample SalMarWE160470MG_FD_202164 | JGI IMG/M metagenome (GOLD analysis project Ga0307435, IMG submission 202164) | Salt marsh sediment microbial communities from the Plum Island Ecosystem LTER, Massachusetts, United States - WE1604-70 | ecosystem: Environmental > Aquatic > Marine > Intertidal zone >... | reverse complement strand
TTTCCGAATTTCTATAATTTGTTCTATTTTTTTAATATCTAAGTTATCCATAGTTTGACTTTTCCTCCATTATTATATTTGATATTCCAAGTTTTGTTTTACCAGCTTTAATTGGAATAATCAAGTTATCCCTTAATCCTTTTAGGATAAAATGAATTTTAAATTAATGGGAAAATATTTTTTTGAATCTTACCGAGGAAAATAATAACGCTCAAATCCTGGCTGGCCACTGTGGACGATGTTAAAACCAGGATTTTACTAGTAAATGAGGATATTTTTATACCTGAATTAAATTACTAATAGTATTTCTTATACGATTCAATCATTTTTTTTATATTTTAAGTAGCTTCCATATTATTTATTTGCTATAATGCGTCAAATTAAAAATAGAAATAAATTATTAAATATAAAAGGTGATAAAATGGCTAAACCTACTAAACATGCAACACTGATTTGTACAATTGTAAGCATCATTGCACTGATCGGAATTATTATAGGTATATTAATATCCAAACCGCTTATTATAGTTATCCTCCTGTTTCCAGCTGTAATTTATGAAGTATATAGAACTGAAGGACCATCAACAAAATGGGCATCCTGGTTTTTACTATTACTATTAATTTTAGAAGTAGTATTTATTGTGGCTAATATCAACTTTGATCTAGCAACTTTTTTTGGAACCAGTGAAACTTCTGTAGTCGGGTATAATATACCGCTGGGTGATGTTAAAATAGTTGGGCCTATTATTATAGGTATTCTATCAATAATTCTTTTTACCAGAACACGCGGTAAGTATACAAAGTGGTTGGCAGCAACTATATTTGTAACCTGTTTCGCTATTATATATTCTTTAAATCCTGAAATATTTAATAATCTTCTCGGGCTTATAGCAGACAGAGGTATAGATAATCTTTAGATAAAATTCTTTATTAAAGAGATCTAAAATAAAACTTAGGGATTAAGAAACACAGATCTAATTATAATAAGACTTCTTTAATTAGGGGTCTTATTATTTTGATTAAAAAATAGCTTACTGGCTGGCCCGGGTTGCGAAATTTCGAACCAATTTTTGAAAGTCTTATATTATTTGAAACATCATTTTGCTTAAAATAATTAAGAGCAATAAAAATAATTTGTTATAATAAGATGCTTAATAATTAAATATGTTAACTATTCAAATCAGGAATAAAGGATACGACGAAATGGAAAATATTGTTATCAGAGATGGTATAGATAAAATGGACTTTCAAAAAGTAACTGGCATGCTTTCAAAAGCATTCTGGTGCAATGGAATTAAGCTTAATGAGGTAAAAAGGGGAGCAGTCAATTCTGCACTGGTTGTTGGTGCATTTTTAAAAAATCAAAATCAGATTGGTTATGCAAGAGTAATTTCAGACAAAACCAGGTTTGCTTATATCCTTGATGTATATGTTGATGAAAATTACAGGAAAAGGGGAATTGGTCAAAAGATGATAAAATATATTCTTTCCAATAGTAATTTAAAAGATGTATATCAATGGTTATTAATAACTAAAGATGCTCATGGCGTTTATAATAAAGTAGGGTTTAAGAACATATCCCGTCCATCAGATTGGATGGAGATTAGAAATAAAAGACCTGAAAGGTAACTATATGTGTTCCTTAAAAATAGTTGCTGCCCTGACCCGGGTTGCGAAATTTCGAACCAATTTTTGTGTGAGTTAATTATTTTTAAAAGGACATTTAGTATTTTTAATGTCTTTTAAATCTTTTTTTATAATGAAAAGTGAACTTACTCTCAATACTTTTTCAGATTCTATAATTCATTTAAAATATCTTTGGAATAAATCGCCAACGTACTTTTTGCATATATTCTCTATACTGATCGCCAAACTTCTTTAGGAGATACTCCTCTTCTTTGAATGCAATTAGTACGGCCAGTGAAGAAAATATAACTGATGGTATTAACATCCATATAACACCCCAGGCGATTGAAATACCAAAAAATGTAGTAATCAATCCCAGATACATAGGGTGGCGTATTTTTAAAAATATACCTGTTGTAACAATTTTATTAATTTGTTGTGATTTGTCATGCGCCTGCTTATGAATTCTATGACAATATACATGAAATAAGAAGCCGAAAGCGGCAATAACACCACCAACGATATTTAAATAAGGAGAAAGCGGTATTTTAATCCAGTTAAACACCTCGCCGAATGCTCCTATAATAAGTATGATTAAGAACCCAATTGATAAAATAATATTTGGCTTAGCAAGAATAAAACGGCTTATTGATATTTTCCCTTTCATAGATATTTCCTGTCTATATAAGTTTTATTAAAAATATATAAATTGTAGAATATATAATATATTAATTATAAATATATTTAAACAAGATAAAATAAAGCATTTAACTTATATTTATTTTAAAATAAATTGCATATATTTTAGATTAATTAGCATTTGGCTGGCCCGGGTTGCGAAATTTCGAACTATTTTTTAAATGAATTAGAAGAAATTAGAAATATTATGATATCATAATATTATTTTCATAATAAAGATTTAAAATGTTACGGATGTTTGGTATGGGTAAGAAAAAAGTAAAACTTGTAAACATAGCAGCAGTGTTTATCTCCTCAAATGCTGTAAAAACAGCAGAGTACTATCGTGATATGATAGGTTTTAAAATAGTAGAACATTTTAATGAAAGAGAAAAATTTGCTGTGCTTTATAGAGATGAAGTAGAAATCGTAATTGTTCAATCAAAATATGGTAAAGTTCAATCTAACAAGCAAAAATATGGTGCCGGATATGACGCATATATTGATCCAGATACAGTTGAAGGTGTTAATTTGATTTATACTGAGTTAAAAAATAAAGGAGTAAAAATAATTTCTATTCCTCAAATGACAGAATATGGATCCTATGAGTTTGTAATAGAAGATATTGACGGTAGGTTAATTGGGATCGGTCGTATAAAAAATAATAAACAGTTTTTTAGAAATACTAAAAAATAATTGGATATTAATGGCTGAGCAGTGTGGTCAGGATAAGAATGAGACAAATGAGACAGTATAAAAAAGAGTTTAACTTAGGAGAAAAACTTTTTGTATATAAAATCAAATGCATAAATAGTACAGTAAAGATAAAATAGTATCACAGTCACATCACACAGTCAGTCATCATATTTATTTTGCAAGAGGGTAGTAGTATAATAAAGTATAATCAAGGGTTCGGTTATTGTTTTAATTTTAAGAAAAAAATTACTACTAATAAAATAATTTTTAAAATTAAAAAACTGGACTGAGTAATGGGATAAGGTCATTAATATTTACATATGCAAGTCTAAAATTGTTATAAAAATATTATAGAATTTGAGAATAAAGAGTTCTTATTTAAATATATAATAAAAGTTTTGTTTTTTATTTAAAGTTAAAATATTTTCTCTACCATAATAACTATGTTATATAATTTAAGTAATTATAGACTCCTGGAAACTATATCCTTCATTGAAAATGAAATTAAAATAAAAGATAAAAAAGCTAGCACTAACTGAAAAATTAAAAAGAGTTTTAGGAAAATTGAAAAGCAATAAAATTGTCCTTACCCTATTTATCCTATATCTTATTATATTGATTTTATCAGTGGGCTGTGGTTCCGAAATCTCTTTGCAGCAAACTTTACCTTCGAACTCTAAAACGAACGTACCTGCTGAAGGTGAAGACGGAGAGGAAGATTTAGGGTTGGGAGTTCTTGCACCTTCTCAGATTGACAGCACTATGGTTGACAGTTATGTAAAAGTAAGAGGTAAAATTATCGTGATTAACAATGATTCCGGGGGTCTAGCACTTTGGCTTGGGGATGACAAGGATAAAGTTGGAGTTCGTATAGAAAACAAGTTTTGGGAAGGGTTGACTTCTGAAGAGCAGTCTCAATATGAAAAAGGAAATACAATAACAGCGGAAGGTATGTTAGTTCTAACAGGAGAAAGTGAGTTATTCATAGTTCTTGGTACCGAACCGTTGCTGGCGCAAGAAGGGCAAGTACAGCTTAACGAGAGTGAGTTTTGGGATGATTTGGGATGTTTCTGTAAAGATTGTGAAAGTATGCCTCCTGGCATGGAAAAAATTTGTGAAGATTATGCTTCAGGAATTTTTTCCTGGTATTACTTTCAAGATTGCTCCGTGCTGCCTGAAGGACCATGCAGGGAATTGTGCGAACGTGAAAAAGCTAAAGCAACCCCCTTTTTACCGGACCAGCTGCCAACCTACCAGAAACCTGGGGAATCTTACCAGCCGCAAATGCTTGATTACATTACAGGCGATTATGAAAAAACCGATAAATCTCTGGTATTAGCTATAGGAATGCATGATCTCTGGGGGGAAGTTATTTACCAGGAGAAAAGTGAGGATAATCGGTATTTTGTTGAGTCTTCCATGGAACGTGTTCAGGAAATTGGTAGCGAGCTGGTATTGATTACAGATTGTGCTGTGCTGGATGAAGATCTGTCAATTAGATATGATCTAACACCAAGCGGTGCCCATGTTATGGGAAAAAATGAGTTGAAGGAAATAGTGGATTACGCTAAAAGTAATGGCCAAAATGTAATACTAATAACCAACCTAATAGCCTCAGATGATGTTAAAACTAAAGCTTTTAATTCTTCCGAGCAGGTTATCGACAAGCTTTTTGAGGAGTGGGGTACAATAATTACCAATCAGGCAATCAAAGCTGAATATGCCGATGTGGATTATTTCATAATAAATCCAAGAGACATGCACTTTAATTCTTTTAAGCCAAGCCAACACTTAAATGAGCTTTACTCTGATCTCGTTTCCAAAGTTTCAAATAACTTCAGCGGTAAAATCTCAATCTGGTGGGATATTTATCCAAAGGGATCATGGCTTCTGGATAATGAAGTTCTTACATTCTATAATCAAATAGACTGCGTTATAGTAGATTGTTCAGTGCCAAATGTTTTTAATAATACAACCGAAGATATCGATTCTATTGAAGCTGCATGGTTAAGGGTACTTAATGAACCCGGTTTTAAAAAAATTGAAGATAAAGAAGCCTTTCTGCTTATCACTATGCCAAGCTATGATGGTGCTATGAAAAGTGGCTGGATTGAGCCGTCAACAACATATCCTGAAGGAATGTACCAGCAGGATTGGAAAGAACAGGCATTAGTGTACGAAGGATTATTTAGAGCACTGTACAAAACCGATACTAATATAACCGGAGTTATTTCCTATGGTTACTGGTGGACAGATATATTATATCCGGAGCACTGGATGAGACATGATTTAGGTCACTCAATCAGAGATAAAGATGCCGAGCATGTTTTTAACAGGTGGTCGCATATATTCAATTAAAAGTTAGTTACCCTGACCTTACCCCAATCTTTGATCCAGTTTTAAGGTTAGGGAAGCGGTCATTTTGAGGGAAGTTGGTCACTTTTCTTACTGCACAAGGTGGCTGGGGATATTGAACACATTTAGAACTAAATATTACTATAATATTATTGAATTATCTTCACTGGTTGAAACATTAAATATTGAACTTAAAACAGCTTGATTTGCAAACAAAATTAACCCAGGATTACTGCCTTTGATCAGTACATTTCTATGCAAAAATTAGATCTTTTAAAAACTCGAGAATTTATAATAGTAAAGATGCGTAAATTGGTTTAAAATAATATTAATTTTATGATGAATATTTTTAATTGTAAGTTGCATTCTATTAAAAATATAAAACTATGAAACAAAAATTTTTAATTCTTATAATCCTGCTGGTAATACCCGGTGTCATTTTAGTTAATGGATGCTTCAAGATTTTACCTGCTCTACCTATTGATTCTCAAATTCAATCTTCTGAAGATGAATTTTTAGATGACTGCGGGTGTTTCCCCAAAGACTGTAGTGAGCTGCCTCCGGGTATGAAAGAATTATGTGAGGATTACAAATCGGGAAATATTAACTGGCCTGCAGATTGTTCCGAAATGCCTACCGAAGCCTGCAGGGAATTGTGTGAAAGAGAGAAGGCAAAAAAGGAAAATATAGAGCCAGTGACTTTTATGGTGGAAATACCTTCAAACAGCCCTGAGGATACGACTGTTTTTCTTGAAATAATGAGAACTGCAGAAAGCCCTGATTTCTATTATCTAAATGAAATGGAAAAAGTCAGTGATTTTAAATGGCAATTTTCTTTGAAGTTAAATGGACTGATAAGCTATAGATATTTGAGAAACAATTTTGGTTATGTCTCAGCAGAAGAATTCTCGCCTGATACAGAAGATGCACACAGAACTGTGGAAGCCTCTCCTGGAGATGTCATAAATAACACGGTAGAAAAATGGAGGTGGTTCCCTGAGCCCGGGGAAGTTCTACCTGAAATTGATAGCATCGCAGAAACAGCTGAAATAGTAGATAGATTCAATGGTGAAGAATTTCAAAGGGGCTATATGATAACCGATTTTTGGTGGACATCACTGCACGATCTCGTTAAACCGACCAATAATTCAATAAAAGAAAGTTACGGCAGTTGGGTGCAGATCAGACCTGCCTGGGATTATATTGAAACAAGCCCTGTCCCAGAAATTGGATATGAAGGATATACTCATGTTTATCCTCCGGAAGATTTAGAATTTCATCTATCTGAGATAAGGGAGGCTGGTTTTAATATTCTTCTTGTACCGCAAATTTGTTGTAATAATCCAGATTCTGAAGAAGAATACTCAGAAGAATGGTGGGAAGCTTGGTTTGAGGAAATGAATAATTATTCTATATATTTTGCTGACCTTGCTGAAAAATATGGAGTAGGATATATGGTTTTGTATGATGACCTGATGTGGCGCAGCCCAAATACACCGAGCAATATAACTGAGAAATATAAAGAATATATTAAAAATATCAGAGAACATTATAGTGGGAAACTTGGAATGGATTTTATGACAGGTGACTATAAGTCACCTGGTGTATTATATCCGTCAATGGAGGAAATAAAGAAATTTTCTCCTGAAGAGTTTGACTTTTTTTCAATATCGATGTGGGCAGGGGTGACAGATAAAAACGAACCCTCTGTTGAAGAAATGAGTTCAAATTTTAAAAAGATTTTTGATACATCTTTAAAACCGCTATATGAGAGATATCAGAAACCTTTAATATTCATTTCTGCAGCCTATGCAAGTATTGGTGGAGGCATGAAGGGAAATATTGATGTGTTTGATCCTGATATACAAGTATATTACCCTTATTCGGAGAAATATGAACTCGACTTAGCTGAGCAGGCTGAAGGATTTGAGGCATTGATGCAGGTTGTTGCCGAGACTCCATATATTATAGGAGTCTATCCTTTTTCTTACTGGTTTACACCACTACCTTTAAGTAAAGAGTTTAATATAAGAGGGAAGCCATCAGAACAAATTGTTGCCGGCTGGTATAAGAGATTTTTAGAAGAAGGAAAATAATTATATCCTCTTTATATTTATATTTACTATTTATTCAACAGCCTTTTTTTATCCAGGAACCCTAAAACTATGCTTACAATTCCTACTCCTATTAAAACTATAGATAACCACAAACCCAAGGTCATGGCGGGAAAGAGTGTAAGAATTCCCAAGACAGCTATAATTACTCCGACAATAATTAATATTACCTTACTCATAATATTCCTTTCATCTTAATAATTTATTATTTATAACCTCAAGTTATATATAAACATTAATCAAATAAACTGTTATAGCCAATTAGAAATATCCAAGCTAAATGCCAGATATAAAAAACTTTTTATATCTATAAACCCATAAAACCCATTACTATAACCAAGATTCCAAAAGCTATTTCAATTTTTAACAATATTAGTAGATCTAATAGCTGATATTTTTAGAGACCTTTAAGTCTTGTAGCAATGAGAAGTAAAACTGCCGATGCTATTACAAACCAGAAGGAATATTGAGACAAGAACAGACCATTCACAAAATAACCAATAATTCCCAAAACTGCAAGGATCAGTGCTATCCACCAGGTTATATCTTTTGGTGCTGATAAGTGTTTCATTTGAGTGCCTTCCTTTAATATTTTTATTGCTTAATAATTAATGCTTTTTTAAATTATTTCCTTTACTAAGACGTATATAATATTAGAATGTTTTTAGTGATAGATAATAATGCATTTTTAAGATGCCTTTGGCTAATATGGCTGAAGTGGCTGGGGAGGGAGGATTCGAACCATAACTAATGTTTATTTATATATATTAATTAATGTTTAAAGATGATGTCCCTAAACTTTGAAATTTCGAACTCTTTTTTAAGAGCGTTGATAACTATTAAAAATTTAACCTCTATATAACAATTAATAATGTACTCAAGATCCTTCATGTTTTATAGATAGAAATAGGTTGTATTTATCCTATATTAGCATAGAATATATTTGAGGTGGTTTTAATGTTAGTCAATACAAAGGACTTAATTTCATTAACGGAAGCTAATCAGAACTTTTCAAAAGTTGCAAGAACAGTTGATAAAAAAGGCTCAGTTATTATTTTAAAAAATAATACCCCGCATTATATAGTGATTGACTTTAAAAAACTTGAGCAATTGGGAATATCAGTAAATGAAAGTATAGAATCTTTAGCTTCAAGAATATTGAAGGACAACCTTGAAGCATTCAAGAAACTTGCCGAATGATGAGACTTGATACAATCCAGGTATTATATCTTCACAATTTAATGTGCAAAGAAACCGGTGGTTTATCTGGACTTCGTGATATTGGAGCACTTGAATCAGCATTATATCATGCATACGCATCATTTGAAGGAAAAGACTTCTATCCGACTGTTGAGGAAAAAGCTGTACGTCAGGCTTATGGGATTATAAGAAATCATCCTTTTCTTGATGGAAATAAACGAACAAGCTTATTTGTCATGCTTGTTTTTCTGGAGCTTAATAGTATTAAATTATACTTTTCTCAATCTGAACTTGTTGAACTGGGCGTGGGAATAGCAGAAGGAAAAACTGATTCAGAACAAATAACAAAATGGATTATGGAGCATAAAAGAAATATTTAATGATTATCAAGTAGGAAGATATAGCTGGGGAGATAAGGCCCAAACCATAACTAGTGTTTATATATATTAATTAATATCTAAAGATGGTGTCCCTGGGCAGATTCGAACTGCCGACCCCAGGATTAGGAATCCTGTGCTCTATCCATCTGAGCTACAGGGACATATTTATAATCTCTTTTACCAGATTTTCAAAAGACATGCCTGCTTCCTGTGCTGCCATGGGAAGAAGGCTTGTATCCGTCATTCCGGGAGAAGTGTTCAGCTCCAGAACGTAAGGAACTTCCTCTTTTTTATCCAGTATAATATCAACTCTTGACAGTTTGGTGCATTTTAATGCATTGTGAACCTGAAGAGCCACCTGTTTTACCTTTTTGTCCATAGAAGGTGAAATTCTAGCCGGGACAAAGTAATCCACCTCTCCGATTTTGGACCTTGATTCGAAATCAAAAAAATTCTTTTTGGGCACAATCTCTACTACCGGGAGAACTCTTGGCTTTTCTTTTCCAATAATGCTGACTGCCAGTTCAATTCCGTTAATAAATTTTTCCAGTATTACCTTTCTGCTGTAGCTGAGGGCCGAAATTATGGCATGGGGCAGATCGTTCTCGCTGTTAACCATTTTTATACCCAGTGCCGATCCCTGTGCAGACGGCTTTACCACCAGCGGCATGCCTATTTTTTTTGCTATGAAAGGCAGGAGCTTTGACGCACCCAGTTCCCTGAATGAGCTGGTATTTAAAAAGTAAAAGGAAGGGGTGGGTATATCCTGGTTTATAAATATCTGTTTTGAAACTATCTTATCGAAGCTCAAGACGTTGGGATAAACACCCGGACCGGTATAGGGGATATTCAGCACTTCCAGGATTTCCTGGATGGTGCCGTCTTCACCATCTTTACCATGAAGGGCAATGTAGGCAAGATCAATTTTTTCCGTGTTCAGATTGTCCGCTATGGATTCGTCTATGTCCATTTTTATGACATTATGGCCCAGTTTTCTGAGCGCATTTGAAATCCTCTGTCCGCTTTTTAAGGAGATCTCCCTTTCAAGGGATCTTCCGCCCATAATCACAGCAATATTTTTTTTCATTTTTATCACTCTTTTATTATATTGATATTTTTACTTAAAACTTTTATATAATTTGATCTTATCTTTCACTATATCAGCCAGGATTTTAATGCCTTTTTCGATTCTTTCGGTGCTTTCGGTACAGAAGGCAATCCTGGCCTCGTTGAGCCCTTTATCATCCGGATAGAAACCGCTTCCCGGGACATATGCCACCTTTTTTCTAACGGCATCTGCCAGAATTTCTTTGGTATTCAGATAGGGGGGGAGTTTTAACCATATAAAAAAACCTCCCTCCGGTTTTGACCAGCTGGTTCCTTGAGGAAAATTCTCCTGCAGCATTTTTAGCATAACATCTCTTCTTCTGGAATATATGCTTTTGAATCTGTCTATATTTTCCACCCATGCGGGATCCGAGAAATATTCATATGCAATTCTCTGGGTAAAAGTACTCACGCACAGAGTTGTAGATTGAACCCCGAGGATTATTTTTTCAAGTATTGTGTGCGGGGCCACGATCCAGCCTATTCTGAATCCTGGAGCAAAAAGTTTTGAAAGAGTGCTCAGATAAATTACATTCCGGTTATCACCCCTGCTGTCGAGCTCTTTAATGGTAGGAATAGGTTTACCCTCATATCTGAGCCTTCCATAGGGATTATCTTCAAGTATTATGGTTTTGTGCTCTTTTGCAAGTTCCAGTATCTTTTTCCTGCGGGGAAGGTTTAAGGTCACCCCGCTGGGATTGGAAAAATTTGGTACCAGATAAATGAATTTTACCTTGATTTTCTTTTTTGTCAGTTCTTTAAGCTTTTCTTCCAGCAGTGAGGTTTTAATCCCATTGCTGTCAATGGGTATATCTATTATTCTGGCCTCATAAGATTTAAATGAGTTCAGCGCACCGGTATATGAAGGTGATTCCACTATAACGGTATCACCGGGATCAATAAACACTTTTGCCAGCAGATCCAGGGCATGCTGCCCGCCCGTAGTGGTAACCATGTCCTCCTCTACCACATCCAGGCCCTCTAGCTTCATGACTTCTATCAATCTGGTTTTAAGCGGGTAGTAGCCGTCGGAACAGCCGTATTGCACATTTATATCGCCGTCGGTTTTTAGGGTTCTCTTAACATATCTTTCCAGTTTCTGAAAGCTTAAGGCCCTTACTTCGGGAAGACCTCCCGCAAAGGAGATGATATCGGGTCTTGCGGACAGGGAAAGCAGATCCCTTATCTCAGAAGAGAACATATATTCAGTTCTGCTGGAATAAAGATGTTTCCAGTAATCAAATGTAATTTTCTTACTCATAGAATAGGCCCGGTAAAGGTTTTTAAAGCTCTTGTACTGTAAATAAGTAATATATATTAAAAATTCTAAAAGTTCAAAAAAGTTTTTATGAGTTTAAACAATTATTTATAGTGTTATAATTATCGCAGTATAAAGATATATGTTATGTCTTACCAATAATCATGGATCTTAACCTTACAATTAAAGATCTTTCCTTAAAACAGCTGGAAAAAATAAGGTTTAAATGTATTGAATGCGACTACTGGTTTAAATGTGATAAACACAGTTTTTTCAAGGAATTATCTAAAATAAAAGACTTCAACGGATTTAAGATCTTGCTTAAGAGCAAACTCTTTGAAGAAGTCAGCAGGAAGGAAAAGAGAAAAAAAATTATGTGGTTCAAGGAAAACGGAGGGAAAGTAAAAGCTGCTTTTTCGGGCGGAAATTGTATTGGAATTGTGCTGGCTGGAAAATATCACCTTTTTCCCAGGCTCAGGGATTTCAATGTCTTTCCTCCTGATGAGAAGAGTGTTATTTTAGGATGTATTCATGTAGTTCCCAAGTACAGCCGGATGGGTGTGGAAAAGAGGCTGCTGGTTGAGATTGAAAAAGAACTGGTGAAGGAAAAAGTAAGATCGATAGAGTCTGTGGGCAAGAGATTGAACGATGATATAGATAAAGAGGAATACAATAACAGCCCGCTTGTCCCCTTTAAGTTTTTAATAAATAACGGCTTCTATTTAAAGAAAAATGATCCGTTTTTTCCGCTTCTGAGATTGGATTTGAAAAGTATAGCTGTAAGTTTTATAGAAAATGAGGAGCTGCTGGGCAAGATGGCTTTAAAAGAGGAAGTGAGAAGCCCTATAATCATAAAAAATAAATAAGGGATTTTGAGTCCATACTTCAATCAATAAATTAGACAAAACTCCTGAATTATGCTAGTATTTTGAACTTACAAACTGATTATTTGAGAATATAAATAAGGATTAAAACCTGTGACCAGAATTAGTAAGCACTGCAAGCAGCATACAGAGAGCCGCAGGAGCTGAGAATGCGGCTGCAAAGCTGGTGACTGAATGGGTCTGCGAGGTGTCTGGCTCAAATCTATATCAGGAGAGTAAGTCAGAACGGTTTCCTCCGTTATCATAGGATAGGATATCACTTGAGTATCTGAGATATGCAAAGCGTACGGTAAATAATGTTTATATATTGAATTTTACCGTAAAGTAGGGTGGCACCGCGGGAATTTAACCTCTCGTCTCTACAGAATTTTATGTAGTGATGGAGAGGTTTTTATTATTTTAGGGGTATAGCGAGAGGAGGTAAAAACAGGAGGAACTTAAGATGAGTTTGAATGTCTGCATATTTTTATACTTGCCTACAGTAAAAAAATCAAAGACTGTGAGTGAGTAAGAGACGGAATTAATATTTAATAAAAATAGTTAGAAGAAAGGAAGACAAAATGGATAAAAGAACCAAGTTTGTCCTGGATGAGGAGGAGATGCCGGATAAATGGTATAACATCCAGGCTGATTTACCCAAGCCTCTTTCCCCACCTCTGCATCCGGCTACAGGAAAACCCCTGGGTCCGGAGGACCTGGCTCCGCTGTTTCCCATGGAGCTTATAAAACAAGAGATGAGTACCGAGCGCTGGATTGAAATTCCGGAAGAAGTAAGGGATATTTACAGATTGTGGAGACCCACAACTTTGTTCAGGGCGCACAGATTGGAGAAGGCTCTGGATACTCCTGCCAAGATATTCTATAAATACGAGGGTTCGAGCCCTCCCGGGAGCCATAAGCCCAATACTGCCGTAGCCCAGGCTTACTATAATAAGAAGGAGGGTATTACCCGTATAGCCACAGAGACCGGAGCAGGACAGTGGGGAAGCGCCCTCTCTTTTGGAGGCGCTTGTTTCGGGGTCAAGATTAAAGTCTATATGGTGGCTATCAGCTACAAGCAAAAGCCTTACCGCAGAATAATGATGGAAACATGGGGAGGCGAGTGTGTACCCAGTCCCAGTAAGGATACCAAAGTCGGGAGGGACATGCTGGCAAAAGATCCAGACTGTCCCGGAAGCCTGGGACTGGCCATAAGCGAAGCCGTAGAAGATGCTGCTTCCCGTGACGATACCCATTATTCTCTGGGCAGTGTGCTCAATCATGTTCTCCTGCACCAGACCATAAACGGGCTGGAGGCAAAGATATTAATGGAAAGAGCAGATGCTTATCCCGATATTATTGTCGGCTGCGTCGGCGGAGGTTCAAACTTTGCGGGCCTTTTCCTTCCTTTTGTAAAGGATAAGATAGATGGCACAAAACCGGACCTGCGGATAATCAATGTGGAACCAACGGCAGCTCCTACTATGACCAAAGGTCCATATGCATATGATTATGGCGATAATGCAAAACTTGCTCCTATTATTAAGATGTATACCCTTGGGCATGGTTTCATCCCGCCTCCTATTCATGCCGGCGGCCTGAGATATCATGGAATGGCGCCCATTATATGCCATCTTGCAGATCTGGGTCTGGTAGAAGCAAAAGCCGTACATCAGATTGCAACATTTAAGGCCGGAGTAACCTTTGCCCGTACTGAGGGCATTATCAGTGCGCCGGAGACCAATCATTGTATCAAGGTAGCCATTGATGAAGCTTTAAAATGCAAAGAATCCGGAGAAGCAAAGACCATCCTTATAGCTCATAGCGGGCACGGTCATGTGGATATGGCCGCTTACGACGCATATTTGTCGGGTAAATTAGTAGATTACGAATACCCAAAGGAGAAAATAGAAGAGGCATTGACTGAATTGCCGAAAGTATAGAAAGCAGTCTGTCTTATATTAAAGGAGGGATCTTAAAGTTAAGACCCCTCCTTCTTCAAAGAGAATTATATTTTCGTACAAATTCTTTGGCCTGCAATAAAAAGCTGTGCCAGAGTGTCGTAAAAATCATACTAAAAAATTCTACTTGATTTTTTCCTGATTAGTCTATATATTATATAGGATAAATTCATTTTATTTTAATTTAGTATTTGTAATTAATAGGGGTTTCTTCAAAAAATCGTATCTTAAATTTCAAAATATATCGGTTTATTAGCATATAGGTTAATCTATCAATCTGAGTTTACAATAGTCCTTTTTTAGGTAATATTTGAAATTTATAAAAATTCCAAAGACTAAGAAATATTTTTAAATGCAATCTAATATTATTTTTAAGCTGTTTAAAAAATTTTTAGCCGGGAAGTACGTTGAATTTGTCATAAAATGTGAAATCCTGATTAAATCAGTGCATGAGTACGAAAGGAGTATTTATTAATGACTGAACTGGAAGAATTAAATAAAGAATTTCTGGATGGGAAAGTTATAGCCGATCTGAGAACCATTGCCAAGCAGCTGAATATACCCGGACTTTCCAAAATGAAAAAAGATGAACTGGTAGAAAAGATACTGGAAGAAGTATCCAATAACGGCATGGAATTCTCAAACGGGGGCAAAACCGTAACTTTGGAAAATGAGAGAGTATTTGAGAAGGAAAAGAAGGATGAAACAGAAACCGGCAGACTTATAGCCGGAAAAGAAGGGATAAAGACAGAAAGGGTAAAAAAAGAAGTTGATAAGAAAAAAGAATTTGAACTGTATAAGGAAAGGATGAAAGGAATCCTTGATATTCTGGCTGACGGCTATGGGTTCCTGAGAACAACCGGATACCTGGCGGGGTCGCATGACATATATGTTTCTCAATCCCAGATAAGAAGATTCAGGTTAAGGCAGGGAGATGAAGTATATGGACAGGTACGCCCCCCCAAGGAAAGTGAAAAGTATAATGCGCTGCTGAGAATAGAGAGGGTAAACGGAGAGGACCCGGAATTCATACGAAGCAGGGTACCGTTCGAAAAATTGACCCCGGTATACCCTATGGAGAGGCTGAAGCTGGAAACAAGTGAATCGGATAATATTAGTCCCAGAATAATAGATTTGATTGCTCCTATAGGAAAGGGTCAGAGAGGTCTTATTGTATCTCCCCCGAAGGCCGGAAAAACGACCATACTTAAGGACCTTGCCAATAGTGTTTCTACCAATAATCCCGAGGTAGACATAATAGTCTTGCTTATCGATGAAAGACCCGAAGAAGTTACCGATATGGAAAGATCGGTTAAGGGTGAAGTAATAAGTTCTACATTCGATCAGCCGTCGGATAATCATATACAGGTGGCAGAGCTGGTGCTTCAAAGGGCAAAAAGACTGGTTGAGCACGGAAAGGATGTCTTAATTCTTTTAGACAGCATAACACGTCTTGCCAGAGCCTATAACCTTTCAATTCCGGCAAGCGGCAGAGTTTTATCCGGTGGAGTGGATTCTTCCGCCCTGTTTCCTCCGAAGAGGTTCTTCGGTGCTGCCAGAAATATTGAAGATGGCGGAAGCCTAACAATCCTTGCTACGGCATTGATTGAAACCGGAAGCAGAATGGATGATGTTATATTTGAAGAGTTCAAAGGTACAGGCAATATGGAGATAAATCTGGACAGGCGTCTTGCCGATAAAAGGATCTTTCCCGCTATTGATATAACCAGATCCGGAACCAGAAAAGAAGAACTGCTTATGGAAAAAGAGGAAGCAAGAATAGTATGGAAGCTCAGAAGACTGATATATGAAAAGGAGCCGGAAGTGGCATTGGAACAGTTAATAGACTACATCAGAAATACAAAATCCAATGATGACTTTCTTAATGCTATCAAAGCCAGTTTTGATAAAGGAAAGAAACCTGTAAAGTAGCATTTCAAATTAAAAATCTAATTGTATATGAATTCACTGTATATTTTAGTGTTTGATTTTAGGTAAAGTATATTTACGGTTGTAAGTATTTATGCTAATATTTAGGATTTGAAATAGGTAAAGTTTAATAAATATCAGCGAGGGTTTTCTATTATGAAAAAAGAGATACATCCGCAATATTTTGATTGTACGGTAACCTGTTCCTGCGGAAATACATTCAAAACAAGGTCAACCAAAAAGGAGCTTAAGGTAGAGATATGCTCAAGCTGTCATCCTTTCTATACCGGCAAGCAAAAACTGGTTGATTCCGGCGGACGGGTAGAAAGATTTAAGAAGAGACTTATAAAATCTAAGAAATAAAAAAGGGTATGTTTATGAAAATAAATTTAATCAAATACACCCGGGAACCGGAAAAAATGGTAGCAGTAGCTGCCAGGCTGTGCTATTCCCCGGTAGGCGTGGATGACCTTATGGATAAACTTGGCGACGAAGATATAAAAAAGCTGGTCAAGTTCGTGATTAAAAGCGGGCACCTCAGCACCACAGAGCATATATATTTTACGTTTGCAGCAGAAGGTGTCTCCAGAGCACTGACCCATCAGCTGGTAAGGCACAGGATTGCTTCATATAACCAGCAGTCACAGAGATATGTTAAATTTAAGGATAATTTTGAATATATTACCCCACCTGCCATAGAAAAGAGCAGCGCAGCTAAAAAAAAGTATGACAATTTGATCTCAGATGTTCATAATCTATACAAAGAATTGCTGGACATCGGAATTGAACCCGAAGATGCAAGATATATTTTGCCAAATGCCTCGGAAACAAAGATAATTGTGTCTATGAACGGAAGGGAACTTTTACACTTCTTTACTGTAAGATGCTGTAATAGGGCACAATGGGAGATAAGAGAACTGGCAACAGGCATGTTAAAACAGGTAAAGAAGGTTGCTCCCGTGGTTTTTGAGAACGCCGGTCCGAATTGCCTGAGGGGCTCCTGCCCGGAGGGTAAATTTTCATGCGGAAATCCTCATAAAGAGAGTGATTTTAATGCCTAAGGCCGCCGGGAAATATCAGGTTGGAGGCCAGGCGGTAATTGAAGGTGTTATGATGCGCAGCAAACACTTCTGGGCTCTGGCAGTAAGAAGGCCTGATAAAACCATATCCGTAAAACTTTTTAAAGAAATTTCCCTGGCTGCAAAGAACAAGATATTGGGATTTGTATTCATAAGAGGAATAACAGTGCTCATTGAAAGCATGACGCTGGGTTTCAAGGCTTTGAGTTATTCTGTTAATGAATCTACAAAAGAAGAGATAACATTCTCCAAAAAGGAAATGACCATATCTATAATAATCGCGGTTGTATTTGCAGTGAGTGTTTTTTTTATACTTCCCACCGTTATCGGAAGAAGTTTTTCTAACTTCATCCCCAATATTATAGTTTATAATCTTCTGGAAGGATTAATTAGAATCGTATTTTTTTTGGCCTATATTTTAGTAGTCTCACAGTTAAAGGATATAAAAAGGATTTTTCAGTATCACGGAGCTGAGCATAAAACCATCCAGGCCTATGAGAACAATGAAAAACTTAAGCCTGAAAATGTCAGGAAATACAGCACCAAACATGTCAGATGCGGAACCAGCTTTCTGCTTATCGTAATGATAGTGGCAGTATTTATTTTTGCTCTTCTGGGAAAACAGACAATATTATTGCGGATTGTATCCAGGGTGCTTCTGATACCGGTGATTGCAGGCATTTCATATGAATTTATAAGACTTGCCGGCAAATTCAGCAGATATAAGATAGTGAATATGCTTTTCTATCCCGGCCTTTTGCTCCAGAGAATTACCACCAGGGAACCTGATGACAGTCAGCTGGAAGTAGCTATCAGCTCATTTAAAAAAGTCATAGAAGCGGAGAAATCACTGGAGGCAAAATAAATGTCAGACTTATTGGATAAGCTGAAAATATATGATGATAATTACAGGAAGCTGACAGATATACTTTTAAACCCCGAGGTTTCATCCAATCCTGAAAAAATAAAAGAATACGGGAAGAAGATAGCTGAAATTGAAGAGATTGTAAATGCTGCCGGAAGATACAGGGAGATTATTTCTTCCATCAGGGAAGCTGAAGAGATGCTTGAAGCTGAAAAGGAAGAAGAGATGAAAAGCTTCCTTAAAGATGAAATAAGAGAAAATACTAATAAAAAACAGAAACTGGAAAAAAAGATAAAGCTGCTTCTAATCCCCAGGGATCCTAATGATAAGAAGGATGTTATAGTTGAAATAAGGGCCGGTGCAGGAGGAGATGAAGCTGCATTGTTTGCAGAAGTCCTCTATAAGCTGTATGCAAAATATGCGGAGAAAAGGAAATGGAAATATTCCGTGCTTAGTTCCAATAGCCTGGGTATCGGAGGATTCAAGGAAATAATATTCGAAATTAAGGGAGAAGGGGCTTACGGTACCATGAAGTATGAATCCGGAGTGCATAGGGTTCAGAGAATTCCTACTACGGAATCACAGGGCAGAATACATACTTCCACCGCTACGGTTGCCGTGCTTCCTGCCGCTGAAGAAGTGGATATTAAAATAGATCCATCGGACTTAAGAGTGGATGTTTTCCGTTCCAGCGGTCCGGGAGGTCAATCTGTAAACACTACGGACTCTGCGGTAAGGATTACCCATACGCCAACAGGCATGGTAGTAACCTGCCAGGATGAAAAATCACAGCTCCAGAATAAGGAAAAAGCTCTAAAGATCTTAAGAGCCAGGCTTAGAGAGGCCGAGGAGCAAAAACAGATAAATAAGCAGATTGAAAGAAGAAGACTTCAAATAGGAACAGGCGATAGAAGCGAGAGGATAAGAACCTATAATTATCCGCAGGGAAGAATAACCGACCATAGAATAAATTTAACTCTATATAAAATTGATGAAGTGCTGGAAGGCGATCTCGACAGATTAGTAGATCCTTTAAAAAGTGCTGATAACAGAAAGAGAATTGAAAAGATAGGGGCTTAAATTATTTGCAAATATGGAATGTAAAAAGTATTTTAGACTGGGCCATAAATTATTTTAAAAATAAAGATATACCACAGCCCAGATTATCTTCGGAATTACTTCTTAGTTCGGTACTCAACCTCAACAGGATTGATCTATATCTGAATTACAACCGTGTTTTAAATAAACAGGAGCTGGCCCAATATAAAAAATATATCCTTAAAAGACTTGAGCATGTTCCCATCCAGTATATTCTGAAGGAAGCATACTTCAGAAAAATGAAATTATATGTAGACAGCGGGATACTTATACCCAGGCCCGAAACCGAGCTTCTGGTTGACGGGCTATTTCGAATTTTAAAGGAAAATTCAGTGAAGAAAAAAATAAATATTTTGGAGATTGGTACCGGGAGCGGTGCCATCGCAATAAGTATAGCTTATGAGATTGATGACGAGTTGTCAGATGCCGACAGCTCCTGGCAGATGATAGCTACAGAAAACAATCCGGGCGCGTTAAAAGCGGCAGAGAGGAATGCCAGAGAGATTCTTGAAAACGGTAAATTTAAAAATGTAAAATTTATCGAATGTGATCTGGTACCCGGAAAAGATTCCGATTTTTTCAATCGCTACCAGGGAAAAATTAGTGTGGTGATTTCAAATCCTCCTTATGTTTCCGAGAATGATTACAAGAAGCTTCCCCGGGAGGTAAAGGACTATGAACCGAAATCTGCTATTGTAGCGGGAAGGACCGGGCTGGAAGTATATGAAAAAATTCTTTCCAGGATCAAGCCTTACCTGTCTGCAGGATCAGGCTATATTTTATTTGAAATTGATCCTAAAGCAAGTGCTGCCTTGAGGGAAATATCGGAAAATGTCATCAGCCCTAAGAAAATAACGGTAGAGAAGGACTACAACCAGAGGGACCGCATCATGATAATCGAGGCATAGATAAACACAAAAAGCGCAAGGGGGCAATTCCATAAAATGATATATTAACCGTAATGGACAACGGCAGTCCTTGAATCTTATAATACGGTTTGACAGAGTTTGTTTTTTTAAATTTTAGGTGGTAGGATTTTAATAATTTTTACTTGGTAGAAGGCGAATAGGGAAAAAATTGAGTCACGAATTGATTGCCATAATAATTTTCTTACTGACCTATATAGCTATTGCTACAGAAAAAGTAAGCAGAACCGTAGTAGCATTTACCGGCGCCCTGATGCTGATTCTGTTTAATGTCTTTGACATAAATGAAGCAGTAAGCTTTATCAGCTGGGAAACCATAGGTCTTCTGTTCGGTATGTTTATTATAGTTGCAGCCCTGTCGGATGCAGGGTTTTTTACCTTTCTTGCTCTGGTGCTGGCAAGGTGGCTCAAATACTCCCCTACGAAAATATTTATCTTTTTTCCCATAATAACGGCGCTTCTTTCGGCTTTCATGGACAGTGTTACCGTGATGCTTTTCTTTGCAACTCTTACCTATGAGCTCTGTAAAATGCTGAAAATAAAGCCTGCCCCCCTTATAATTACCGAAGTAATCCTGGCAAATATCGGAGGGTCCGCAACCATGGTGGGTGATCCGCCCAATGTTATCCTTGGTCTGAAGCTTGGTTATTATTTTAATGATTTTGTTATTCATAATGCCCCTATTTCCATAGTTGCCGGGGCCGTAACCCTTATTTATTGTTATATGGTAAGCAGAAAACATATTGCTCCGGCCGAAGGAATGCACAAGAAGGAATATGAAGAAATGGATCCCGCCGAGGCCATAGAAAACAAAAAGCAGCTTAAAGTTGCACTGGCCGCGTTCGGAACAGCAATTTTTTTTCTGATTACCCACGGCTATATAGAAAAGTATTTCCATATTCCGCTTACAGTTCCCCTTGCAGCCATGATACCTGCTTTTATCATGCTGGTCATTTTGGGCAAGAAGTCAGAAGAAATTCTGTTAAAAATCGACTACGGGGTAATATTGTTTTTCATGGGGCTGTTTGTGGTAGTGGGCGGATTGGAACATACGGGCGTAGTAAATACTATTGCGGGTTATATCACAAGTATTTTTAAGGATAATCACATGGGACTTTTAAGCACGCTGGTATGGGGTTCCGGCATTACCAGCGGTGTTATAGATAATATACCGTTTGCTCTTTCAATGGCCTATGTTCTGCAAAATATTGTAAAGTTTGCAGGGGTACCGGCCTTGTCCATAATGGTATGGGCAACCTCGCTGGGTGCGGATATAGGAGGTAATTTTTCTCCTATAGGAGCTTCGGCAAATGTAGTGGCGTACACTACCATGGAAAAAAGAGGCCAGTCAATCGGCTGGGCAAGATGGCTGAAACTTTCAATTCCTGCTACACTGATTGCTCTTACCATATCCAATATCGGGATCTATATTAAATATATTACCGGATTCTTTTAATTCATGTTATCTCCGAACCGTCTTTTTAGTCGTTTAAAAGCTGCGTGATAGGATGCTGTTTGAAAAAAAAATAAAAATGGTTATAATAAGTTTTTGCGATAGAGAAAGTTAAAGGCGGATTTTATCAAACGGCGCGGGGTGGAGCAGTCTGGTAGCTCGTCGGGCTCATAACCCGAAGGTCATAGGTTCAAATCCTATCCCCGCTACCAAATCTTAACATTATATCCCGCAATCTAAAGCCAAGTGTATTATTAGTACCTGCCAACCGGTATCCTGACGAATTATTCTATCTATATCAGATTTTTATTAATATTGATTTTAAATTATAATTTACTTATGTTTTTAAAATATGTCTCAGAATCATTTAATATTAGAAATTTTTACGAAAGTTATGGATAAAGGAACTGCATAGGTGAAGGGTACTTTTTTTAAAAGGTATAGATACAAAATCTTGATTGGCAGGTCTTTTATAATATTTATACTTTTATTTTTGTGTATGAATTTCTCAGCCTGCACGCTTTTTAGCGGTGCAAAAGATTTTTTTACGGATAAGTTTTTTACGGAAGACGAAATGGATGAGGTGGTTGGTGTAGTAGAGGCTTTTTTTGGCCTGCTTATGGATAAAAACTACAGCGAAGCATATGAATATATAAGCAGCGGAGATAAATTACAGGGAAGCCTTGAAGATTTTTCCAAAGAATTTATAAATGTTACGGATATTATTTCCATAAAGATTAACTGGGTGGAGATCAAAAGCAATATAGCAACGGTAGGGATAGATTTAACTGACTGTTATGACGGGGAAGAAGAAGTGTACAGGGATATGGAAGTATCACTTATAAAAGAGGAAGACAATAGCTGGAAGATAGTGTTCTGGGAAAAACAGGAAGAGAAGGAAAATATTAAGAGCAATGTTTAAAAATTAGAGCTGGAAGGGTATAAGTTGAAAGTATTATTTTTAGGGGACGTTTTTGGCAAACCTGGAAGAACGGTTCTGCGAGGCGAACTGCAGACAATGGTGCAGGAAAATGAAGCTGACATAGTTATTGCCAATGGAGAAAATGCAGCGGGGGGAATAGGAATCACACCGGAAATTTGCAATTATATACTGAATATGGGAGTAGATATTGTAACCTCGGGAAACCACATTTATAAAAAGAAAGAAATTTATACTTATATAGACAGCCAGCCCAGGCTTTTAAAACCTGCGAATTATCCTCCCGGAACTCCCGGCAGGGGGTATTCTATTATATCGGGCAGCAGACAGAATAAAAATAAGGTTGCTGTAGTAAATATCTGCGGGAGAGTTTTTATAGAAAACCTGGACTGTCCCTTCAGGTGCATGGACAAGATCCTAAAGGTCATAAGGGAAGAGACTTCCATAATAATTGTGGATTTTCATGCTGAAGTAACTTCTGAAAAAGTCGCTATGGGATGGTATCTGGACGGCAGGGTAAGTGCGCTGGTCGGTACGCACACTCATGTCCAGACAGCTGACGAAAGAATACTTCCCGGAGGCACGGCATATATAACCGATGCGGGGATGGTGGGTCCCAGGGATTCGGTTATAGGGGTAAAGAAAGAAAATATAATTGAACGATTTTTAAAAATTATGCCCCAGAAATTTACGGTAGCGGAAGGCGATATCATTATTAATGCGGTATTGATTGATATTGATGATAAAAGCGGCAGGGCTGAAGGTATTAAGAGGATAAATTTAGTGGTCGAGGGAACAAATAGCAAATCTGTGATATGAGCCTGAAAATGAAGGAAATATATAAAAGCGGATTTGCCGGACATAAAACTGTGGTCGGCGTTCTTAGGACTATTGAATGTTTCAATATGATCAGGAGAGGAGATAAGGTGCTCATCTCTATATCAGGCGGACCTGACTCTACATTTCTGGCCCATCTGCTTTATTTAATGAAGCCTGCCCTTGATCTTGAGCTTTATGGTTTTTGCCTGGATCATATGACCAGAGAGGGAGAGTCTGCAGAGGACACGTTATTTGTAGATAAGCTGTGCAGAGAACTGGGCATTAAATTATTCAAGCGGAAGATAGATGTGAAGAAATGGTGTAGTTCAAATAAGCTCTCATTTCAGGAGGGAGCAAGAAAAATAAGGCGCAGAGAATTACTGGAGATTTCCGGTAAAAAAGACATAGGAAAGATTGCTGTGGGTCATAATGCAGATGACAATATAGAAACTTTTTTTATGCGTCTTATGAGAGGTACGGGTGCAAAGGGACTTTCAGGCATAAGACCGGTCAGCGGAAAATTTGTAAGGCCCCTTATTAATACTTTCAGGAAAGATATTACCACTTATCTGGATGATAAAAAAATTCCTTATTGTGTGGACAGGACCAACCTTGAAAATATATATTTTAGGAACAGGATAAGAAATATTCTCATTCCCTTTATAGAAAAGAATTTTACGAAATCCTTCAAATATAACGTATTAAGATCCATGAATATACTGGGAGATGAAGATAAATTTTTAAAACAGTATGCATGGACCAGGCTTCTGGATATGGCTTCTATAAAAAGAGACAGAGCAGGAAAGTATACCGTTTTAATTAAATTTTCCGTTCCGGATATTAAAAAGGAGACTGCAGCTGTGCAGAGAAGAATAGTACTTGCGGCACTGGAAATGATCAGAGGCACCCTTGAAGATATAAAGTTTAAAAATGTAGATGATATTTTAAGTATCTGTATAATGGGAGGAGAGAGCAAGTCCGTCCAGCCGGAAGAAAAAGTGAGAGTTTTCAAAATAGGCGGCTTTATTTATTTTGTTAATCTTGATTATAAGGATGTTTTACCCCGTGAGTTAGAATTATTTTTAAAGGGCAGCAAAAATACAGACATTAAGGGAAGAGGAACGCAAATAAAAATAGGGGCAAGAATGAAATTGGGCGGGTTTAATATGGAAATTTTATCCGAGTTATTGAAGCCGGGCGGGGTGGGGCTGAAATTCGAGCGATCCGAAGGTGATGAGGCTTTTATTGATTATGCAAAAATAAAACCTCCGCTTAAGGTAAGAAAATGGAGGAGGGGAGATAGATTTTATCCCCTTGGCATGAAGGAAGAGAAAAAACTGCAGGATTTTTTTACCGATAACAAGGTTCCCGTTCATTTGAGGAAATTAATACCTGTATTTACAGACAGTGAAAAGATTATATGGCTGGGAAAATACAGGGTCGATAACAGGGTCAAAATAACAGAGGATACCAGTAAAGTATTGCATTTGAAATTATTTAAAAAATGATTTATATATGATTCAGTAAATTATATTTTTAAAGGGAAATTAATGGTGCAGTATAAGTTAAAAAAATATAACGGTGAAAAAGTCCTGGTATACGGTAAAAAGAAGATCAAGATACTGATAGACAAGAAACAGCTGAGTAGAAGAATAAAGGAATTGGGGCAGGAAATTACCAGGGATTATGAAGATAAATACCCCATTCTGGTGTCGGTCTTAAGGGGTTCTTTTATTTTTGTTGCTGATATAAGCAGGGAGATAAAAATACCGGTTACTTTTGATTTTATGGCTATTTCGAGTTACGGGGATTCCAAGGTAAGTTCCGGTATTGTAAGAATAACCAAGGATCTGGAATCCAGCATTGAGAGCAGGGAAGTACTTATAATAGAGGATATAATAGACTCCGGCAGGACCTTAAATTATTTAATAAAAAACCTGCAGGCCAGAAATCCCAAGAATGTGGAGGTATGCGCACTTCTGGATAAAAATGTTCCCAGAAAAACGGAAAATAAGGTTAAATATAAAGGATTTGATATTCCTAACAAGTTTGTGGTAGGATATGGTCTTGATTTTGCAGAGGAATATAGAAATTTTCCTTTTGTAGGATATATTGAAAATGAGTAGTAATTATATTATTATCTAGGAAGTGATAAACGAAAAGTAGTTAAGGAGTTGTTTTAGTTTGAAAAATAATAAAATTTTTAAAAGCAGAGGATTTAAAAACATAGCGTTATTAATATTGCTTATAGTGGTTATGTTTTTAATTTTTAGAAATCCTTTTTTTCTCTCGTCTGAAGTAATAGATTACAATTTAAATGAGTTTGTACAAGCAGTAGAACAGGGCAGGGTAAGTTCTTCTGTGCCGATGGTGATTAAGGGCCAGGACAGGATAATCGAGGGTGAACTGGTAGATGGAACCAGATTTACGGTTTCATATCTGGAAGACTATAACGTTACACAATTCCTGCTGGATAAGGGCCTGCCCTTTAGGGCCGATAATCAGAAACAATCCGTATGGATTCAGATTTTAATAAGTGCCATACCTTTCGTTATAATGTTCGGCCTTATATTCTTTATGATGAATCAGCTCCAGGGCGGGGGCTCCAAGGTGCTTCAGTTCGGAAAGAGCAAGGCAAGAATGGTAAACAAAGGCAAAAAAAGAGTCACCTTTAAAGATGTAGCGGGAGTTGATGAAGCGGTAGAAGAATTAAGAGAAATCGAGGAATTTTTGGAAAATCCAAGTAAATTTAAGGCCATGGGCGCAAAAATACCAAAGGGCGTCCTGTTATATGGACCGCCGGGAACCGGAAAAACGCTGCTGGCAAGAGCAGTTGCAGGCGAAGCCGGAGTGCCGTTTTTCAGTATAAGCGGTTCCGAATTTGTGGAAATGTTTGTAGGTGTGGGAGCATCCAGAGTAAGGGATCTTTTTAATCAGGCCAAGACGAGCCAGCCTTCAATAATATTTATGGATGAAATTGATGCGGTTGGAAGACATAGAGGAGCCGGATTAGGCGGGGGCCATGACGAAAGAGAACAGACCTTAAACCAGATTCTGGTGGAAATGGATGGTTTCGACCAGACCAGCACCGTGATTTTGATAGCTGCTACCAATCGTCCGGATATCCTGGACCCTGCGCTGCTGAGGCCCGGCAGATTTGACAGGCAGATAGCGGTGGACAGACCTGATTTGCCTGGCAGGGAAAAAATACTTGAAATCCATGCCAGAGGAAAACCGCTGGACAAAAGTGTTAATTTAAAGACTATAGCCAAACAGACTCCCGGGTTTACAGGGGCCGATCTGGCCAATCTTTTTAATGAAGCTTCTCTTCTTGCAGCGAGGCATAATAAGAAAAAGATAACCATGTTCGAAATAGAAGAAGCGGTTGAGAGAGTAATAGCGGGACCTGAAAAGAAAACAAGAATTATATCAGAGGAAGAAAAGAGAATAATAGCCTATCACGAATCAGGCCATGCCATACTTTCATATATCCTTCCCCATACCGATCCTATTCATAAGATGTCTATTATTTCAAGGGGAAGAGCTCTGGGCTATGTGATTACTCTTCCCGAGGAAGACAGGTTTCTAAAATCAAAAAAGGAACTTCTGGACAATATTACTCAGCTCCTGGGAGGCAGGGTAAGCGAAGAGATGAATTTTAACGACATAACCTCAGGGGCACAGAATGACCTGGAAAGGGCCACAAAAATTACAAGAAAAATGATAACTGAATATGGAATGAGTAAAAGGCTGGGACCGGTTACCTTTAAGGGTGAAGAAGAAGAAGTATTTTTAGGAAAAGAAATAGGGTCAAGACCCCATTACAGCGATAAAATTGCTTCTACCATAGATGAAGAAGTCCATAATATAATTATGGATAGTTATGAAAGGGCGAGAAAAACGCTTACAGAGAATAAGGAAACTTTAAATAATCTGGCCAATGAGTTAATGAAAAAGGAAACTCTCACCAGGGAAGAAATACTAAAAGTATTGTCCAAGGTGGAAAGCAAGAAAAGCAAGAGGATTGAACAGGTGGGAGTAAAAAATAAAATTTCTGGTACCGAGAATAAAAAAAGTAGAGCTGCAAAAAAGAAAACTGTAAAAGCAGCCGGTAAACAGTAAACGTAAAGAGGTTTTCATAAGAGAAGCTTTTTAATTTCCAAAAAATAAGCCAAACATTTTAAAAATCAGCTTTCCAGTATTTCAGGGAAGCTGAGTCTATTATCATTTGCAGGAAGTAAAATGGCTTGAGCCAAATTACAAAAATAGGATTTGATATTAGATTTAAACGTAATATTGATTTAAGTCAGGAGCTAGCCATTGGATAGAAAAATGATAGAAGAAGGAGTAAAGTTAATACTGGAAGGTATCGGGGAAGATTTAAACAGAGAAGGTCTTAAAGAAACCCCGCGAAGGGTAGCTGAGATGTATGAGGAAATATTCAGTGGGATCGGGCAGGATCCATCCGCAGAACTTGGGTCGATGTTTGACGAGAACCATGATGAGATAATACTGGTAAAGGATATACCCTTTTATTCGATATGCGAGCATCACATGGTACCTTTCATCGGGAAAGCTCATATAGCCTATATTCCAAATAAAGCCGGAAAAATTATCGGTCTGAGCAAGCTTACCAGAGTGCTGGATATTGTGGCCAGGAGGCTGCAGGTTCAGGAAAGGCTGACTTCGATAGTGGCGGATACCATTATGAAAAAAATAAATCCCAGGGGCGTTCTGGTCATTGTGGAAGCGGAACACCTGTGTATGAGTATGAGAGGGGTCAAGAAGCCGAATACGCTGACTGTTACTTCTGCGGTAAGGGGCCTATTCAGGGAAAACCCGGCTTCAAGGGCTGAGGTACTGGCCCTAATCAGGCCAAATAAATAAAGTATGAAGTTTAAAATAAGAGCCTTAAACATAAAAACCAGGCAGGAAGGTTTAAAGGAATTTAAAAACATAGGGGCCACTTCTGCCGGGTCCCATATAATGATAGATAAGATCTTTCCGATGTCCCTAAAAGTCAGGGATATTGATCCGCTGGCCGCAAATATTTTAAAGCAGGAAATGCTGGCCAGAGATGGAGATGTGGTAACTTCCAGAAGCTCAATTACAAATGCCGGCGGCAGGGCGGATATTATTATTCAGGGAACATCAAAAAGTATCAGAAATCTAATAGAAAAAATAAAAAAGCAGCCATTTGGCCTCAAGGCTCTGTCCGGCAGTCTGGAAGAATATCTAAACAGTCTTGATGAAAATAAAAAACAAAAAGAACTTATAATAGGTAAAAAAAAATTCAATCCGCACAGAGATATTCTGATAATGGGCATTTTAAATGTTACACCGGATTCTTTTTATGATGGAGGATACTATTTCAAGAAGGATAAAGCTCTGAGCAGGGCTGAAGCCATAATCAAAGAGGGCGCACATATAATTGATGTAGGAGGAATGTCGACCAGGCCCGGTTCCCTTCCCGTGAGCATTGAACAGGAAATCAAAAGAGTCATCCCCGTAATAGAATATATCGGTAAAAATCATAATATTTTGATATCTGTCGATACCTGCAGATCGGAAGTAGCGCAAAGAGCCATAGCTGCAGGGGCGCATATCATAAATGATATCAGCGGACTTTCAATGGATGCCGGTATGGTAAAAGTAATTGCCAAAAGCGGTGTTTCGGTAGTTATTATGCACATTAAGGGAACTCCCGAAAATATGCAGGAAAATCCGGAGTATGAAAATGTAATAGATGAAATCTATGACTATCTTGAGGATAGGGCCGATATGGCAATTGGTTCAGGAATAAAGCAGGATAAAATAATTATAGATCCGGGGATTGGATTTGGAAAAACCACAGGACATAATCTGGAGATATTAAATAAAATAAGTGAATTCAAGATGATGGGATACCCTCTGCTTATGGGGGCTTCAAGAAAATCTTTTATTGGCAGCATCCTGGATCTGCCGGCAGAAGAAAGGCTGGAAGGAAGTCTTGCTGCATCGGTATATTCGGTAATAAGAGGGGTAAATATCTTAAGGGTTCATGATGTTAAGGAAACAATAAGAGCGGTAAAAATTGCTAAAAGTATTATTAACGGATTTTGAAATAAATTAGAATGTTTAAAATATTAATAAAGAATCTTAATCTATTTGGCTACCACGGTGTGAGGGAAGAAGAAAAGAGAAATGGCCAGAATTTCCGATTCAACGTTGAAGTGTCTTTAAACAAAGATAACCTCGTAAAAAATGATTGCATGGAAGATACCCTGAATTATTCCGAGATGATAAATATTATAAAGGACATCAACAATAAGAATAGATTCAATCTCCTGGAAACACTTTCAAAAACAATAGCCGGCAGAATAATGGATATGTCGCCTATGATAGGAAAAGTAAAGGTAAGAGTGGAGAAAACGGCTCCTCCCATAAAAGAGAATCTGGGATCGGTAGGAGTTGAATATGTGCTGGACAGGAAAAGTGCAGAAGGAGCAGAAGAAAGCAAACCGGGAAAAAGTAAAATTGATGTTTTTATGTCCCTGGGGTCAAATATGGGAAAAAGAGAAGACAATTTAAGGAGAGCTGTTGATTTAATCGGTAAAAGTACCGATATTGACATACTTAAAGTATCTTCGATATATGAAACGGAGCCGATGTATGTTAAGGATCAGGATTTTTTTTATAACATCGTACTGCTGGCAAAAGTAAATGAAGAAGTTAACCCATTTAAAATTCTGGGATTTTTAAAAGGGATCGAATTTAGTTTAGGAGGCAAGAGGGATAAAAGATATGGTCCAAGGGTAATAGATATAGATTTATTATATTATGGGGGCGTGTCCATAGAATCCGATTTTTTGACCATACCCCATCCAAAGATTGCCGAAAGGAAATTTGTACTGGTTCCCCTGGGCGAGATAGCTCCGGAATTTAAAATAAAAGGAAAGAGCATAAAGAAAGTTATTGATGAAGGTAAACTTACCGAAAAGGTGACCCTGGTAAAGGATTGGTAAAATCCTTGCGGTGCATACATTAATCCTGCAAAAGAATTACTTTCTAAAAGATAAAGACCTTCTTTCAAATAAAAATTTATTTTACTAAATAGAAAAATAATTTGATATATCACGCATCACTTGTATAATCAATCTTGTGCAAACTAAGCTCGTATATTGGAAAAACTCAAGGGCAGACTTAGGGATTACTTCTTATTTGTCGGGCTGGAAGGTTAAAAAACTGTTGAGAATAGTATATAAGCCGAGTTATAAACTAAAAATACTTTAAAGATTTATTTAAAGTTGCATAAGAAAACAATTGTAATTTTTATTTAATAAGATTAAAAAATTTAAGTTGCTTATAAGGATTAAGGTGATAAAGATTAAAAGAGGGTCAGAGTTTAAAATAGAAGAAGTAAAGATGCTGATTAGCAAAGGTAAGGTAGATGGCCTGCTTACCATTGAAGAGATCACTGAAACACTTTCAGATATAGAACTTTCCAAAGAGCAAATTGAAAATATTTATGATGTTATCCAAAACTTGGGAATAGAAATTGTAAACGAAGATGATGAAGATATTAACAGTAGAGGTTCGGGTAAAAAAGGCGGGGCAGAGATTTTAGACAAAGGGCTGGATCTTACTATTAAATCTCCTGCAAACGATTCGGTTAGAATGTACCTTAAGGAAATTGGAAAAATTAAGCTCCTTACTGCTCACGAAGAAGTGCAGCTGGCAAAAAAAAATGAAGCGGGGAACTTAGCAGCAAGACAATTACTGGTGAAGGCGAACCTGAGACTGGTGGTAAGCATTGCCAAAAAATATTTTGGAAGAGGCTTGCTTTTTTTAGACCTCATACAGGAAGGAAATCTTGGACTGATGAAGGCGGTAGAGAAATTTGACTACAGGAGAGGTTTTAAATTTTCTACGTACGCAACCTGGTGGATAAGGCAGGCCATTACAAGAGCTTTGGCTGATCAGGCCAGGACTATTAGGATCCCGGTTCATATGATAGATAACATTAATAAATTAGTCAGGGTCCAAAGACAATTGCTTCAAGAACTTGGCAGGGATCCTTCCCCCGAAGAGATTTCAAAGAAAATGGATTTTACCCCCGGCAAAATAAGGGAAATAATCAGAATAAGTCAGCATCCTATTTCATTTGAAACTCCCATAGGTGAGGAAGGTGATAGTAGCCTTGCTGATTTTATAGAGGATTCGGAAGCAGAAGCGCCTTTGGATGCTGCGTCTTTTAAGATGCTTCAAAATAATCTAAAAGAAACCCTTAATACCTTAAAGTATAGAGAAAGAAAAATTTTAGAACTAAGATTTGGTATAAATGATGGACATCCCAGAACTCTTGAAGAAGTGGGCAGGGAGTTTGGAGTAACCAGAGAAAGAATAAGACAGATAGAATCAAAAGCTTTAGGAAAGCTCAGACATCCGAATAGAAGCGGGGTTTTGAGGGATTTTCTGGAACACTAAGTTAACTGTAGGCTGTAATTTAGCTGTGGTTTATCATGTTAGCAAGTCTGCCGCCGGCTTTGTTAGCGGGTATTTAAAAGTAGAATTTAATCATTTTCTTTGGCCCCATGCTTCTAAAAACTTTTTATATATGAGAGCAGATCTTTTTAAAAAATTTATCTAAGCCCCGATTTGATTTGAAAATGTTTATTAAGGAAATACTGTTTTATCCCTGGATTATTGCAATTACTCATAATGTAATGTATTTTTATGCCTGATCATTTTCCTGCAATGTATTAATAATAAATTGAAATTATTATCTTTACTAAAAATAAATTATGGTATCAATTAATCATATTGACTTAAGTTTCGGCGGCCGTATATTGCTTAATGATATTTCATTTCTGATAAACCCGAAAGACAGGATCGGGCTTGTTGGAAACAATGGTGCCGGTAAAACGACTCTACTAAAAATTATCCTGGGCCTGCAGGTACCTGATAAAGGTACTGTTGAAAAGCCGTCCAGCCTAACTATGGGATATCTTCCGCAGCAAATGAGTCATATAGACGGCAAGACACTTTTTAATGAAGTAAAAACTGCATTTTCGCAAATCCTTGAACTCGAAAACAAGGTCATTGGACTAAATCATGAAATAGAAGAAAGAACTGATTATCGTTCTGATGATTACCTTAAGCTTATTAACAGGTTATCCGATATGAATGAAAGGATTGAGATCCTGGGAGCATTAAAAATAAACGAACAAATCGAGAAAACATTGCTGGGACTGGGATTTGTGCCGACAGATTTGCCAAGACAAACAAAAGAGTTTAGCGGCGGATGGAGAATGCGTATTGAACTGGCAAAGATCCTTCTTCAGCGTCCTGATTTATTGCTGCTTGATGAGCCAACAAACCATCTCGATATCGAATCAATCCAATGGATGGAGCAGTTCTTATCAGATTATCATGGAGCGGTCGTCATCATCAGCCATGACAGAGCTCTTTTGGATAATGTCACAAATCGCACTATTGAAATTTCACTGGGCAGGATTTATGATTATAAGGTCCCCTATTCAAAATATACCGTATTAAGGAAAGAACGCAGACTGCAACAAATAGCTACGTATAAAAACCAGCAAAAATTAATTTCTGATACCGGTAAATTCATTGATCGCTTCAGGTATAAAGCCACTAAAGCTCGTCAGGTGCAGTCCCGTATCAAACGTCTTGAGAAAATCCGGCCCATTAGAGTAGATGAAGAAGACACAGCAGCCATCCGTATCAGGTTTCCGGTTGCTCCCCGTTCGGGCAATGTAGTCCTTGATGCCATCGGCCTGTCAAAGAGTTATAGTGAAAAAACTATTCTTAAAAACATAGACTTAGCTGTAAGAAGAAGCGAAAGGATTGCGTTTGTCGGTAAAAACGGAGAGGGAAAGACTACATTATCTCGTATTCTTGTAGGTGATCTGGATTTTACGGGTAACCTTAAAATAGGACATAATGTCAAAATTGGCTATTTTGCCCAAAATCAGGACGAATTGCTGGATGGGGAAATAACCGTTTTTAACACTGTTGATAGAGCAACTGCTGTTGAAGCCGGAATTAAAATAAGGGCAATTCTTGGAGCTTTCTTATTTGGAAGCAATGATATTGGCAAGAAAGTCAAAGTTTTATCCGGCGGAGAAAGGTCAAGGCTTGCACTGGTTATGCTGCTGCTTGAACCATTCAACCTGCTGGTACTCGATGAGCCTACCAATCACCTGGATATGCGTTCGAAAGATATTCTCAAACAGGCCCTTAGAAGCTTTACCGGTACGATGATACTGGTATCGCATGACAGGGAGTTTTTAGACGGTTTGGTTGACAATGTCTATGAGTTTAAGGACCATAAAATAAAAAAATATATCGGAGGTATCAAGGATTTTCTTGAAAAGAAAAAAATCACCTCCCTTCGCCAGCTTGAAATTAAACAAAAAGAAATAGTCAGTAAAACCGGCGGGCAGCTTGCAGCTGCAGGGAAAAATGATTATCTGGAAAAGAAAGAATTTTATAAATGCTTTCGTAAAATAACCAAAAGAATTACTGAGTGTGAAAGTACGATTGAACGGCTTGAAAATGAACTGGAAGAGTTAGCAGGTCAGTTTGAACCCCCGACAGTTCTGCGTGAAGGTCCAGGAGACAGTTCATTATTTTTAAAATATGCAAATCAAAAAAAAGAACTGGATGCTAAAATGCATGAATGGGAGAAGTTACATACAGAACTTGCAGAGCTCAAAAAGAACTGGCATTATGGGGATTTATAAATAAGAATTCTGCAACTTCGGTTATATTTAAAAACAATTATCCGGGCGGTGTTCATGAGTCTTCTACTGATGATATAAGGACAACCAATAGATTATGTAAACCATGCAGTATTATGAAAAATGAAAAAATCATTAAAACAAATGGTAAATGCTCTTGTTTTAATAATTAGTATATCATTGTTAGTGGTATTTGGTTCTGGCGGCTGTTATGACGCAAAAGCTAAAATTATTTTTGCTACCGATCGTGATGGAAACTATGAAATCTACTTAATGGATTTAAATGGCTTTGGACCGACAGGACTTACAAAAAATACTAAAGATGAAAGTTCCCCTTCCCTTTTACCTATTACCGGGTCCAAAATTGCCTTTGTATCAAGACGTGATGAAAACACGGAAATCTATATAATGGATGTAGATGGCTCCAACCAGGTAAACCTTACTATGGATATTGCAGATGATGCTGCACCTTGTTTTTCACCCTGGGGTTTCTAATAGCGAATGGGAAGATAAGACTCAGAAAATACGTAATATTAAGTTTATGTTGCAATAAGACTTAAAGAATTTTAGAGTTAACTACTTGTTTACAACTTTATAATTAATATATATAATATAGTTGTAAACTAATATTTGGAAAAAATATAAACAAATAAAGTTTACAATTTGTTAACGACTTTTGAAATTTAGTATAAGCAGAAGTTGTAAATAATAAATTTAAAACGATGGATATTAAAAATTTAATTTTAAAAAGATTGAAAGAAAAAGGTGAGGTCAGATCTTCAGAAATTGTGGAAGCTACCGGATATTCTCGTGTGTATATAAATAGGTATTTTAAAGAGCTTCGCGAAGAAGGAATTTTATTTCAGATAGGTAAAGCAAATAAAGCAAAATATATTCCCGCAACTGAAGAGATAATATCAAAAGAAAGAAAATCTATTAATAAAGTGCACAGGATACTTAATAGTATAAATCTTCATGAAGATGAGGTTTTTAATAGTATTAAGAGACACTCGGGTATTGTCGAAAGTTTAAACAGCAATGCCTCAGGTATTGTCGAGTATGCTTTCACAGAGATGCTTAATAATGCAATTGAACACTCTAGGTCAAAAAGGATAGAAATAATTATTGAAAAAAAGATGAGTAATATAATATTTGAGGTAAGAGATTGGGGTATGGGGATATTTAATAATATTATGAGTAAAAAAGGATTAGGCAGTGAAATGGAGGCTATTCAGGATTTACTTAAGGGGAAGCAAACAACGGCCCCAGCATACCACAGTGGGGAAGGGATTTTTTTTACTTCCAGAATAGGTGATATTTTAACAATACAAAGTTCTAATAAGAAACTTATTTTTGATAATTTGATAGAGGATATATTTATTAAAGATATCAAAAATACTCCAGGTACTAGAGTACTATTTTCGGTTAACCTTAATCCAAGAAGAGATATTAAAAAAATCTTTAACCGATATTCTGATAATAACTATGAATTTAGCAGGACAGAAGTTGCTATTAAACTTTATGCAGGGAATGTTAATTATATATCACGTTCTCAGGCACGAAGGGTTTTAATTGGTTTGGAAAACTTTAAAACAATAGTGCTTGATTTTAAGGAAATAGATACGGTAGGTCAGGCATTTGCAGATGAAATTTTCAGAGTATGGAAAATAAAAAATCCTGGAGTAAATATTATATTTGAAAATGTTAATGAGAATGTTCTATTTATGATAAAAAGGGCACTTTCGAAAGAATGAGCAGCTAATCTTAATGCATAATTCGGCCGGGAACAGTGAATAGTTATAAATATAGACTTGATTAAAAATGGATGTGAGCTCTTTTATCAGGATTAGGTACTAATTTTGTTATATAATATATTAATCTTCCTCAGTTCAGTGCAAAATACTTTTAATTATATTAAAGGCAACCTTTACTTGACTAAGAGGCATATGTCCATTATAATTATTATGGGCTTATGTCCATAATCTAACAGGGACATATAATAAAGAATAAGCGAAATTTATTAAGTTAGAATATAAAAGAGGAGGAGATAGAAATGCCAGGAGGAGACGGAACAGGACCTGCCGGAGCGGGACCCATGACCGGAAGAGCTGCCGGATATTGTGCCGGTAATAACATACCTGGATATGCTGATCCTTACGGGAGAAGATACCCTGGTGCCGGAAGAGCCTTTGGAGGCGGATTCGGCAGGGGAAGAGGATATAGAAATTGGTATAGAACCACAGGTCTTCCCGGAAGATATAGATATAACGCAGGCCTGCCGGCATGGGGAGGAACAGGCGGATATCCATATTATGACGCTCCCTATGGGCCTGATATCGAACCTGAACAGGAGATAGAGGTATTAAAGAGTCAGTCAGAGGCTATAAAGCAGCAGCTGAAGGATATACAGGCAAGAATGGATGAATTGTCAAAAGAGCAGAAACCAAAAAAATAAGAAAAGATTATTATAAAATAAAGGATAGGGATATTTTAAAAAATATCTCTGTCCTTTGTTTAAGAAAAACTAAAAGGTGTATAAGTGAACAATACAATAGCTGATGAAGCGATTACAAAGAATATGGCAGGCGTAAAAAATAAATTTATGGTTTTTAGCGGAAAAGGCGGTGTGGGGAAAACCACTATCGCGGTAAACCTGGCCTATCGCATTATGTCCAAAGGTTATAAAGTCGGTCTTCTTGATGTAGACATACATGGGCCCAATGTAATAAAAATTATGGGCCTGGAAAAAGAAAGGTTAACCGGTGCGGGAAATAGGATAGAACCAATTAAAGCTTTTTCAGATATGAAAGTGATTAGCACCGCTTCAATGCTGGAAAGAGAAGACAGTCCGGTTATATGGAGAGGACCCATAAAAATGAAATTAATAAAGCAGTTTTTAAGTGATGTTAACTGGGGCGATATTGATTATATGATTATCGATTCTCCTCCGGGAACCGGTGATGAACCGCTAAGCATAGTACAGCTTATGCCCGGCCTTAACGGAGGAATTGTGGTTACCACTCCGCAAAATCTTGCTACCTTGGACGCCGGAAGGAGCATAAGGTTTGCCCAGCAGTTAAAATTACCTTTTATAGGAGTAATAGAGAATATGTCCGGATTTACCTGTCCTCATTGCGGCAAGAGAATAGATATTTTTAAGACAGGCGGCGGCCGGAGAATTGCCTTGGAAATGGGTGTTGAGTTTCTGGGTATGATTCCTTATGATTCACAGATCATGAATTTAAGTGATAAGGGCCAGGTGTATTTGAAAGATTATAAGAACGGCACTGCTGCTGGAGAAGCATTCAGCCATATAGCCGGCAAAATAATAAATTTGAATTAAGTTTTACTTTTGGATTTAGGGATTGGAGGATTTTTTGTTTTACGGCCCGGTGCTATCGAGAAGATTTGGTTATTCTCTGGGGATTGATCTGGTTCCATTTAAGGTGTGTGTATATGACTGTATATACTGCCAGCTTGGAAGGACCACAGATAAGACCATAAAGAGAAAAAAGTATATTAATATTGATTTAAAAGAATTTGAGGAAGAACTTATAAGAAGAGTAGATGGAAGCCCGTACCTTAACTATATTACTTTTTCAGGCTCGGGTGAGCCGACTTTAAATAGTGATATCGGCAAATTTATTGATATAATTAAAAAAAATTCTGATATTCCCGTAGTTGTGCTTACCAGCGGGGGAACCCTGGAGGCCAGCGGTGTTATAGATGATATAAAAGGAGCGGACCTGATAAAGGTTTCCCTTGATGCACCTGATAACAGGTTACTTAAAAAAATAAACCGTCCCTGCGGGGAAGTTAATTTTGAAAAGAATATATCGGGTTTAAAGGAGCTGCTGGGTAATTTTAACGGAGATACATGGCTGGAGATAATGATTCTTGAGGGTATAAATGACGACCTGGATTCGGCATATATGTTTAAGAATATAATAGAAGATTTGGGGAAGGGCATTAAAAATATTCACCTGAATACAGCAGTCAGGCCTTCAGCTGAAAATTATCTAAGACTGCCCAAAACGGAAAGGATGGAGGAAATAAAAAAAATTCTGGGAGATAAGGCCCGGATAATAGAGAAGGTTAATATTAAAAAATATAACAGAAAACTGGTAAAGGTGGAAAAAGAGATAATTGAATTACTCAAAAGAAGACCGGTCAGCCTAAAAGATATAACCTCTTCCCTGGGCTTAAACCTGAATGAAGTAATTAAGATTATTGACAAATTATTAAATAATGGTGAAATAAAGTATAGTGTAAATAGAAATATCAAATATTATTTTAAACCAGAGGAGTTAGAAAAATGAAGATTGCTATCTCAACAGATGGTAAGGAGGTTTCACCTCATTTTGGGAGGTGCCCGAAATTTACCATAGTTAATATTGAAGGCAGTAAGTTAGTGGATAAAGAAGTTATAGAAAATCCCGGGCATCATCCCGGTTACCTGCCTCAATATCTGAAAAAAATTGGAGTTGGATGCATAGTAGCCGGAGGAATGGGAATGAGAGCTAAAGAACTTTTCAGCCAGACAGGTATTGAAACTATCCTCGGCATTGAAGGAAATATTGAAGAAGTTATAGGTAAAATAATTGATGGCTCCCTGGAAGGTGGAGAAGGTATTTGTCAGCCGGGTTTGGGAAAAGGTTATGGTGTCGAAAAAACAGAATGTGATCACGACTGATTTTATAATGGGCCAATAAAATTTTTAAATAGATTTAAAAGGAGTGATAATTATGCCAAGAGGAGATGGAACAGGACCTACGGGCCAGGGACCCGGAACTGGCAGAGGTTTGGGAAGGGCAAGCGGCAGAGGCAGAATGGGAGGACAGAGTATAGGTCCCGGCGGGAAGTGCGTATGCCCTGGATGCGGCACTAAAGTTGACCATAAGATAGGGGTTCCTTGTTTTGATATGGTGTGTCCGAAATGCGGTACTAAAATGGTAAGAGACATGGTATAGAGATGACGGCCAGACCGGTAATAGATAAAATAGTAAACACCATACCTTTATTTATATATTACAAGCCGCAGGGTATCCCCATTAATAAATTAGATGAGCTGAATTTGGCCATTGAAGAAATTGAAGCCTTGAATCTAAAGGACAGGCAGGGATTGGAACAGGTAGAAGCTGCCAGAAAAATGGGTATATCAAGATCTACTTTCCAGAGGCTTTTAAAAGCTGCCAGAAAAAAAATTATCACTGCAATCATAGAGGGAAAAGCAATAAGGCTTGAAGGAGGAAATTATATCCCTGATAAGGATATTATTAAGAAAAAATGCCTTAAGGGAAATTATCACTACCACATTAAAAGAGAGGATTTAAAACAAAAAGTTCAGGAGTACAAGGTTAGTAAGATAAGATGTTCCAAATGCGGTAGGAGATTAATTATATTTAAGTAGTTTAATATTTATATTAAATAACAGATAGGAGAGCAGCAAGATGAAAATTGCAATTTCTTCCAGTGGAATGACTCTTGAATCAGATGTAGATCCAAGATTTGGGAGATGTCCTTATTATATTATTTATGAAACTGAAAATGACAGTTTTGAACCTGTTGAGAATAAAAGCGGACAGGCGGCAGGCGGCGCCGGTATTCAGGCAGCACAAATGATTTCAAGCATGAAAGTAGAATCAGTAATAAGCGGAAATATCGGGCCCAATGCTTTCAGGGTCCTGTCTGCAGCATCTGTAAAAATTTATTCCGGAGCCACTGGCAGTATAAAGAATGCTGTAGAAAAATTTAAAAAAGGAGAATACAAACAGACCGGTGGCCCTGATGTGGGATCACATTTTGGGATGGGCAGGGGGTAAGCAGAAACAGGTGAAGAATTGGTAATATCAGTTGCCAGCGGTAAAGGCGGAACCGGAAAAACAACAGTAGCTGTTAATTTAGCTTTATCTTTGGATAATGTACAGCTGTTGGATTGTGATGTTGAAGAACCCAATAGTCATATTTTTATAAAACCGGTTTTTAAGAGTAAAAGTAAAGTCTTTATTCCTATTCCCGTAGTAGACAAAACAAAATGCGATGGATGCGGACGCTGTCAGGAAGTCTGTATATATAATGCTGTTGCAATTGCTGGCAAAAAGGTACTTATATTTCCCGAATTATGCCACGGCTGTGGTTCCTGTACTTATTTTTGTCCGCATGATGCTATAAAAGAGGAAAATGAAGAGATAGGTGTTGTCGAAGCTGGTGAAAAGAGCAGCATTCAATTTATCCATGGAAAGCTTAATATAGGCAAGATGATGGCCCCGCCGGTTATCAGGGCGGTTAAAAAGCATATTAACAAAAAAAAGACTGTAATTATCGATGCACCTCCCGGGACTTCCTGTCCCGTGATTACGGCCATAAAGGGTACTGATTTTGTTATTCTTGTAACCGAGCCCACACCATTCGGACTAAACGATTTAATGCTGGCTGTGGAAGTAGTGCGAAAACTTAAGATCCCATTCGGCGTTATAGTCAACCGTTCAGATCTCGGCAATAAAAAAACAGATGATTATTGTGCCAGGGAGCATATTTCAATACTGATGAAAATACCTTTCAGTAAAAAAATAGCCGGGATCTACTCCCGGGGTGATTCCATTGTTGAAGCAATGCCGGAATATAGAGAAAAATTCCGGGAATTATTTGAAAAGATAAAACAGAATAAAGATGAGTCAAGTGCAAAGTAAAATCAGGTCTAATTAAAATGAAACAGATTGTAATTATAAGCGGTAAGGGCGGTACTGGAAAAACAGTCATTGCAGGGGCGTTTGCAGCACTGGCCAGGGATAAGGTTATGGCTGATTGTGACGTGGATGCAGCAGATCTGCATTTACTGCTTGGTTCTACCATAAAAAAAACATATGTTTTTAAAAGCGGTTTTACAGCTTTTACGCACAGGGACCGCTGTGAAGGTTGTGGTGTCTGCAGGACGGCATGCAGGTTTGAAGCCGTAAGGGAAAATTTTTCCATAGATCCTATTTCCTGCGAAGGGTGTGCATTTTGCAGTTTCATCTGTCCCCGGCAGGCAATAGAGATGAAAGCGAATATTTCCGGTAAATGGTTCATATCCGAAACAAGATTTGGTCCGTTGGTCCATGCCAGATTAGGCATTGCCGAGGAAAATTCAGGGAAGCTGGTTGCTCTGGTCAGACAAAAGGCGGAAGAGATTGCCGCAGAGAAAAATTGCAGGTGGATCATTATAGACGGTTCGCCTGGTATTGGATGCCCGGTCATTGCTTCCATTACCGGTACGGATTGCGCCGTAATAGTAATTGAACCAACGCTTTCGGGGCTGCATGATGCCCGGAGGGTAATTGATGTTGCCGGACACTTTAACGTGCCGGTAAGAGTAATAATAAATAAATATGATTTAAACTGCGATATGACTGAAAAAATAGAGCACTGGTTCAAAGATAAAAATATTAAAATCCTGGGTAAAGTGGGCTTTAGTAAGGCAGTGGTAAGGTCGGTAGTTGAGGGGAAGACAATAATAGAGTATTCGGAAAATAAAGTAACCAGGACATTACGCAGCATATGGAGACTGATTGAGGAAGAATTATAGATGAGGTTTATTCCTGAAATATCCATTAAGGAAACCAAAACAAATCACAAGTATTTCATGAAACGGATTTCTATTTACCGGAAGAGAGGTCTTGATTTTGTTGGAAGCCGGAAGTTCATACTGGAAAAATCAGGACCTTTAATAGACAGCATTCTGGAAATAGGCACCGGAACAGGGTATACAACAGTTGCGTTAGCCAGAAATAATTACAAATTTATTTCTATAGACAAAGATGAGCAGGCTTTGAAAATAGCGGCGCTTAATCTTGCATACGAAAACATTCTTGGTAATGTTAAATTTTATATAATGGATGGCAAACTATTAAATTTTGATGATGGGAGCTTTAAAAATATAATAGCCGTTAATTTGTTTCACCATATAAGCAATGTTGATAAAATTTTTTCCGAGATAGACAGGGCTCTTTGCTCCGGCGGCATGGCTGTCCTGGCGGATTTTAACCAAAGGGGTATGGAAATAATAAATAGCGTTCACAGAGAAGAAGGCCGCGTACATGAAGATAGCGGTGTTAGTAAAGATTATGTATATTCGCATTTTAAGGGTTTGGGGTATGGCATCAAAGAATATCATGAAAAAAATCACTGGCTTTTAATTGCCAGGAAATTACTTCAGGAGTAAGAGATGAAAGCAGAGATTCTTTTTGACAAGGAGGCGATTGATAAAAGTCTGCATACCGGATGGGGAGTATCTTTCCTGCTCAATCAGGAAGTACTATTTGATACGGGTGAAAACGGCTGCTGGCTCCTGGAGAATATGAGAAGTTTAAAAGTGGATATTGATAAAATAACGGCAGTGGTAATTTCCCATGACCATTGGGATCATACAGGCGGGCTCTGGGAGTTATTGAAAAATAAAGAAGGGCTTAAGGTTTACGCCTGCCCCGGTTTCGGCCCGGAGTTTAAAAAGAAGGTTAAAAAGTTAAAGGGCAGGCTTATAGAAACGGAAAAGACTACTGAAATTGCAGAAAGAATATTTGCAACAGGTGAAATTGCCGGTGAATATAAGGGAAGATATATATCCGAGCAGGCTTTGGTTGCAAGAACGGAGAAAGGACTTACCGTAATTACGGGGTGTTCCCATCCCGGGATAATAAAGATTGTAAAGCAGGTTAAAAAAGATTTTCCCCATGAAAAAATTCACCTGGTATTCGGTGGATTTCATCTGATAGGCAGATATATAAGTAAATATATGGGTGGATATGGTCGGAAAGCAAAACTTATAGCGGAAGAGCTTAAAAAGATGGGGATAGAAAAAGTCGGTCCCACCCATTGTACGGGATATGGCGCGCAGCTAATTTTCAAACATGTATATAAAGATAATTTTGTTTCGGTAAAAATAGGGCAGACATTTGAGATTTAAGGAGTAAATAATAGTTAAAACGTGAATGTTGAAGAAATAGGAGCTTATTAATTAAGAAAGGGGGTGTAAGTATGCCAATTTACAGTTATGTCTGTAAAGATTGCGGGGAAAAATTCGATTTATTTATTGGGATTGGTAAAAAAAACGACGAGTTAATTTGTAAAAAGTGCAGCAGCAAAAATATTCAAAAAACCTTTTCTTCATTTAGCATGGGTTCGTCATCAAGCAAGGAAAGCAAGTCTGATAGTTCTTGTCCCACCGGAACCTGTCAGTTTAATTAACTTTAAGAAAAGTGATTAATCTTGTAATCTTGTTATTTATTCAAATTAAAATAATATAAGGAGGTAGGAGTGATAGGGCAAACGAAAAAACCCATTAAAGAAATTCTTGAATACCTGGATGGTAAAAAAAGGATAATAATATATGGCTGCGGCGGTTGTGCAACAGTTTTCCATACAGGTGGTGAACCAGAGGTAAAGGAAATGGCAGATATTCTTACTAAAAACGGGAAGGATGTATTAGCTGCTATATCACCACCATTCGGAGAGTTTACATGCTATGCTCCCTGGAGTAAAAAGCGGATGGCTAGCTATAAAAAACAAGTTAATGATTGCGATGCTGTTCTAATGCTTTGTTGCGGCGATGGCTTACAGGTAGCACGGGAACATATTTTAGAAAGTGAGTTTGGCTTAACCAAATCTATCTATCCGGCAACTAATCCTATAGGACATATGGGTGGAGGTCCTAGCCTGTTCAGGGAAAAATGTATTCAGTGTGGAGAATGCGAACTTGGTAAATCAAGCGGTATTTGTCCTATGACTCAATGTGCAAAGGGATTGCTTAATGGACCATGTGGCGGTACCAGGAAAGACGGAAAATGCGAGGTAAATCCTGATAATGATTGTGCCTGGGTGTTAATATACAAAAGACTAAAAGAATTAGGGGAACTTGATAAGATGCGGGAAATTATGCCTCCAAAAGATTGGAGTAAAATGCAAAGACCGAGAGAGTTGGAAGTAGAACCCCTTTCTCTTGAATAATATTTTCTCAGATGATTTTTAAAAAAACATAATTTTTAATGATAATTTTAAAAAATTAGTTTAAAAGCAGGAGGAGTAAATGGTTACATCATTTAAAGAAGTACTGAAGTCAGATAAATTTATCATAACAGCTGAGATAGGTCCGGTAAAGGGTACCAATGTACAAAAAATGATTGATAATATAGAAATTCTTAAGGATAAAGTTGATGCATTAAATGTTACGGATAATCAAAGTGCTGTAATGAGGTATCCTTCCCTGGGAACCTGTCTTCTTATAAAGGAGCAAGCCGGGGAGCCAATATTTCAAATAACCTGTCGTGATAGAAATAGGCTATCTATCCAGGCCGATCTGCTTTTTTCATTTTCCAGAGGTATAGAAAATGTTCTCTGCCTTACCGGTGATTCTCTTAAAATGGGAGACCACCCGGAAGCAAAGCCTGTTTATGATATTGATTCAGTACAGTTGATACAGCTTGTCCATACTTTAAATTCAGGAAAAGATCTTTCCGACAGCAGTCTTGATGGGGGAGTTAGTTTTTGTATTGGGGCATCTGCTACGCCATCTGCAGATCCGATCGAGCCCCAGCTCATTAAATATGAGAAAAAGCTAAAAGCTGGAATTGATTTTGTTCAAACCCAGGCTGTCTATGATTTAGATGAATTAAAAAGATTTGTAAGCTATAGCAGAAATATCGATAAGAGTGTAAAAATATTAGCAGGAATAGTCTTGTTAGTTAGTGCCGGGATGGCAAAATGGATGAATGAAAATATTCCTGGTATTTTTGTTCCTCAAAATTTAATAGATGAGATGGCTAAAGTGCCAAAAGGAGAGGGCTTATCAAAGGGAATAGAAATTGCCGGGGATATAATAAAAAAGATAAAAGATGAAAAGATTTGTGACGGTGTACATATCATGGCTATCGGGAAAGAAGAAAAGGTTCCCGATATACTAAAGGCTGCCGGAATTTTGAAAGTCTAAAAAGACAAAGGTTAAATACTAATCATGCCCGGTAAGATAGCCATAGTTAATTATAATAAATGTGATCCTAAAGAATGCAAAGATGGTATATGCAAGGCAGTAAGCACTTGTTCAAAAAAAATTATTAAGCAAGAAGAACCATATGAGGCACCATTTATTAATACAAGTCTTTGCTCAGGATGCTATGAATGTATTAAATCCTGCCCTAGAGAGGCCATAGAAAAGGCCAGGTAAATTATAAGTTATAAAAAAATAATTAGCTTTTTTCTTTCTTAATAAAAGAAAGGTGATAAGTATAACTACTTAAGGAAGGAAAAACAATGCTATCACTTTTTGTTTAACTATATCTATCAATACTATCATGATATCTTTTTTGCTTTTAACAATCTTATATATTTCTTAAAAAAGAGATTTTCTTCAAAATAGCTAAATCCCTCCTCGGCCAGTATCTTTTTCCAATTTTTTTCAATAAAATCAAAAGCATAAGGACATTCCGCAAACTTAAAAGGAATCTTTAAATAAAAAGGCATTTCTTTTAATGAGAACTCATTGTAATCCAATATAAAGAATTCACCATTATTTTTTAACGCCTTGAAGGCATTCCTGATAATCTTCTTCCTTGCCTCTTGAGGAAATCCGTGTAAAACAAAAGAGATAAAAGCTTTATCGAAATACATTTCATAGTCTAAGTCTTGATCAATCCTCTTATAGGTAACTTTAGCATTGGAGAACTCAGCACAATTTTTATTAAATTGGACAATCATCTCTTCAGAAATATCAAGCCCTACCAATTCTCCCTTTGTAGAAAGCTGCTTCATCATCAAACAGGCATTCCTACCCGTTCCTGCGCCTAGGTCAATGATTTTATGATTTGGTTTAATTTTCATTAACAAAATTATTTTTTGAATAAAAAAAGAATACCTGCCCAGTGTTATAATATTCATTAATGTATCGTAATATTTTGCTGCAATCCCGCTAATTTCAACCTTTGATTCTGGATAATAATTACTCATTACTAAATTCCTGTTACGAATCTTAATTTGTTATGTGCTTTTTTCACAGTATAAGTCTCTTCTTATTTAATAATAATTTGTTTATTCTTGGAATAATAAAGATTAAAAGAACCATAATTAAGAAATTGATTCTACTTCTGGTTCCAGGGTAACTTTAGCCTTTACAGAATTTGAGACAAAACAACTCTCTTTAGAAACTTTAAGTAAATTTTCTGCTACACCTATATCTCCTTTAGATTCAACTGTTATCTTTGGTTTAATTGTTATCTTGGAAAATATATATTGCATTTCAACTAGTTCAATAATTCCTTCAGCGGAGCTTTCATAACTTACAAATTTTAACCCTCGTTTCTCAGCATAATAGGAAAATGTTGTCATAAGACAAGCATTAACTGATGCCACTAATAAGTCCTCAGGCGTCCAGGACCCCGGTTTACCACCAAATTCGACTGGAGTTGATAATTCAATAGAAGGTTTATTTCCGGATTCAATAATACCTTCTCCTTTTCCAGTCAACTTTATATTGGTTCTATATATAAATCTTTTGCCTTTAACTTTTACTTTATAATCATTCATTTTTTACTCCTAAAATAGTATCCAATTTTGCTTTATCTACCTTATTTTCTCTAAGAGAAGTTTCTTGAACCGGTCAAGAGAAATCTTATAAGGTTGAATCTGAATACCCATCCAGTCTGAAAATTCCAGAATTTTTTCAGGATGATCCGCACTGTATTTTTCCCAGAAATCGATACCGTCCAGCAGGATAGCTCCTCCGGTATGCTTTGGGAAGTTTTCATTGGCCATTGCTTTATCCCAATCCTGAAAGACATCGTGTCTATATAGTATCCATCCTGGTGTGAGCCACCACACTTTTTCATCATTAGCCACAGTATTTGCTATATTTTCTCTTTCCTTCTCACTGGCCAGCATATCAATACAATGGCTGGCATTTACTCTACTAATATTCTTACTCTGTTGCTTTGCTATATCATCTATGGTTTTATATGGTTCTTTGATATTAATGTAACAATATTTTCCCCCATATACTACTATAATATTTTCGGAATATTTTTTGGCGAGATTTATTTTATCCGTAAGCTGGCTTTCAAGTTCTATGGGATCCTCATGCCTGCCCGGTTTTGTATATAAAATTTTTTTAGCATCCAAAAAATTACTATTTTTTAAGTAATTTATTTCAGGAGCCATTGTACCACAGGAAACGATAACATAATCTTTAAAAGATTGTTTTTTCATTTTAATGATTTCCTAAAATCCCAGATGCATCCTTTTTTTATATTATTATCATGAATTAAAAAACTACGAGTTTCCTTTTCTAACCTAAAATTAGCATTTATTACTACTTTTTTAAGCTTCTCTTTATCAACATGTTCCGGGTAAACTGAAATTGATCCATTATCTTTTAAAATCCTATAAACTTCATCCAGCAATATTGATAATCTAGTATTTTCAATAGAAAAATGCGTGAATATATCATATAGAAACACCATATCCATGGATTTATCGGGTAGTGGTATAACTTTTTTAAATTCTTTTTCTATTATCTTAATGTTTTTTAGATTTTCTAAGTTAGATTTTTCTTTCAATATATCAATTCTATCTTTATTCATATCCATAGCATATACCGTACCATTTTTACCAGCTATCCTGGCAGCTGGGATGGTATAGTTTCCTTCACCGCAGCAGCAATCAAAAATTATATCTCCTTTTTTAATTCCTACTTCTTTTAGAAATTTTACGCTATGTTCCTTAGTCCATTTATTTATTTTAATCATTTTTTTATTTAGTATTATTTTGTTAATTTTACAGCATGTTAATTCTTAAAGTATCCGGGTAATCTCAAATTATTTTTATTAATAAAATTTTTAATTTTAAAAGGTGCGTCCATATTTTAGGTATATCTAAATATTTTATATATACCTAATTTTAATAGCTTATATTTTTTTCGTCAAGTTTTGGGTATAATACCAAAATGATACTTTAGTTAAAATAATAATTTATGTTAAAATCATTCAATATAAATTTCTAAAATGTATAAGAGGCATAAGATAATGAAAAAATTAATAGATTTTAAAGATATAGACAGAGCAAGAAAGTTATTGGGCTTAGATGAAACGGAAAGCATGCAGGGGATCAAGAAAAAATATAGAGAACTATTATTAAAATATCATCCAGATAGACATAATAATAGTTTAAGGAAAAAAGAATATGAAGAAAAAATAAAAGAGATTAATAATTCATATGAAATTATTATAAGTTATTGTATAAAATACCCTATTTCTTTTGATATCGGAAAAGTTAAAGAAGTTGAAGAAGGAGAATATGAAAGGCAGCACCTTAAAAGATTTTTTAATGGCTGGTGGGGTGATATAGATTAGTGTCAAAGACAGAACCTTTTGAAAAATATACGGATCAATATGAAAATTGGTTTGAGAAAAATAGATATGTATATAAATCTGAAATTAATGCTATCAGGGAAATTTTACCTGATTTTAAAGATGGTATAGAGATTGGCGTAGGAAGCGGCAGGTTTGCTGAACCGCTGGGCATTAAGTTTGGAATTGAACCTTCATATAAGATGAGAAAAATTGCACAGAGTAGGGGAATAGAAGCAGTGGACAGTGCTGCCGAAAACCTTCCTTTCAAAGATTGTAGTTTTGATTTAGCTTTAATGATAACCACCCTTTGCTTCCTGGATGATGAAAGAAAAGCTTTTGTTGAGATATATAGAATATTAAAGCCAGGTGGTTATTTTATTAATGGTTTCGTGGATAAAAATAGCAAAGTTGGAAGCGTGTATCAAAAAAATAAGCAAAAAAGTATTTTTTATAGAGAAGCAATTTT